>Ga0206796_1182_pt1 | contig 12408 bp, 9 predicted proteins | sample Alteio_BWOrgCont_68_FD_152895 | JGI IMG/M metagenome (GOLD analysis project Ga0206796, IMG submission 152895) | Enriched cells from forest soil in Barre Woods Harvard Forest LTER site, Petersham, Massachusetts, United States -... | ecosystem: Environmental > Terrestrial > Soil > Temperate forest > O...
AGGCGATTTCACGATTACAGCTATTGTTACGAATGGAAGCACCCCTGTAACCAATGTCGAATTTTATGCCAATGGCCTAGATCTTGGCGGTGACCCCAATCCCCCATACGAAATCAACGAATGCTGCTGGAAACCCGGAACGTATCAACTTGTAGCCGTCGCGACGGACAACTTCGGGGATAGTGCCGCATCTAGCAATGTGGAAATTACTGTCGCGCAGCCGGTACCAGAAAGCCAAGGTTTTTGGGACCCTCAGTTTTCTCAAACGATGACTTACTATTTCAATAACGACATAGGTACACCGACTGAAGCCGATGCGTTTGCATATTTGCCAGTCGGAACAAATCAAACGGTGTATATAGCGACTCCTATCGCCGTGTTTAGTGTCTCTGACGGAACAAATTGGACTCAATTGCCATTTGTGTTCGGATCTGGAGGAGAGCCCCGATACCGATGGGGATTGGGAATTTATACCATATGATGCAATTATGGCACAAGATACAAATATTTATGTATTTGGACCGACAAATTATGCAGCGTGGGATGATAACGATTTCGGGAATGCGGCATATAACCTTTTGGAGCAAGTTGGCAATTCGTTTACGACTGTAGGAAATGGAGTAGACCAATGCGGAGGCAACACCTACGATGTCCAAGGTATTACAAAATACAATGGTAATACTTATATTTGCGGTTATTTTACGAGTGTTGGTCCATCGTGTAATACTAACGTTCAATATATTGCGATGCTGAATCCAACAAACAATTCTTGGATGCAAGTCGGCAACGGCCTCAACGGCCCTGTCGTGGCCATGGCCGTCTTCGAGAACAATTTGTATGTCGGAGGCTCGTTTACCAATGCAGGTGGCAATACAAATATCAATTATGTAGCGCGACTCTCCGGAAATATTTGGACAAATTTAGGCTCCGGAGTTTCAGTGAGGCCTCCTTATGATTATGAAGACACCAGCACATTTCAATTTATGCCGGTCACGGCATTCGCTGTGTGCAATACCAACTTGTATGTAGGAGGACAGTTCACTACCGCCGGCAGCGACACCAACGCGCACGGGATCGCTATTTGGGATGGTTATAATTGGCATAGCATGGGCGGAGGACCTGGAATACAGACAGAATATTACATCGGTTCCGATGGGGAGTATTCTGGTCCAAGCTCTTTCTGGCCTCCTGTTACAGTTAACACAATATCAGCCCGCGGCAACCAAGTGTATGTAGGCGGGAACTTTTCTTATGTTGCAAACGAAGAAACAAACGGCCCTGTGGCTGTCGCGCATAGTTCGGGCGGATACAGCGAAAGCTTCATTATTTCAAATAGCGATCCTGCTATTGTTCCCGCTAACGGCATTGCGATGGCTACTTGGAGCGAAGCTGATCAACTGTGGCAATGGAGTAGCTTGGATGGTGGTGTAGGTGGCCCTTTTCCATTTACGGGTGTGCAGGCCTCTTTGATTGTGCCCGGACCTAATTCGAATAGCTATGATCTTTATATCGCATCCGAAGGAAGGGAATATAATCGTATGAATAGCATTAACACATTTCCTTTTGTCGGATCGGCAGAGATTCCATCGTATGGCATGGCTCGGTGGCGAGTGGGGTATTCTTTGCCGCCAAGCCTTCCCACAGTAATAATCACCAATCCGCTGAGTTCGTCTACATTTACAAATACCAACTCGATCACGATTGCGGCCGCCGTGTCAAGCTACACAAACATCGATTACGTCAACTTTTTTGCCGGCGGGCAGCTTATTACAACTGTTGATGGTCCTACTTACAGCATTAGCTGGTCACCGCCATTTGGACCAAGCGTTTTGACCGCTTCAGCCGTCGACGTCAACGGACTTCAAGGGAATTCCCAACCGATTCTGATAAACGTCATTAATTCTTCGGGAACTGTTTTCACGACCAACGCGACGTATACTTTATTTATAAATAGCGGCCCTACAACGTTGAATGTGTTGACTAATGATTCAACCACTACAACCAATCAATTACGAGTAACTTCGGCCTACATGGTTCAAGGCAATGTTGGCAATGTGGAAGTCAATTACAATGGGTCTGGAGTAGTTTATACTCCCAATGCCAATACTTATGGTACAGATATTTTTATTTATACGGTGACGGATGGTAGTAACACGAATTGGGCTTACGTTACCGTGAACGTGATTGCGCCGCCGAGTGTTAATATTTATTCTCCTGCGAACGGCTTTCAAATCACTGAGACAAATGGTATTTTCGCTGCGGCCATCGGCGGTTACGCTTCTGAATACGGGGGCTCCATCACCAATATAACACTCTACGTTAATGGCACTTTCTACACCCAAACCAACACTCCTAATTTCAACTTTAGCTGGAGCACAACGAACACCGCCGTAGATACTTTTATCGCCATTGCGTATGATGCCAATGGCCTGACTAATACCTCTGTTCCGGTTACGATCATTCCCGTTTTATCTACTAACGTAGTTAATGGAGTCGCAATAGGCGCGATAAGCAATCTCATCACTGGCCAGTCATACCCTATGATTACCACCGGGCTCTTTGATCTCGAAGGCCTCGCCGAAGCGACAAATTCTGCGGGAAGTTTGCCAGTCGCATATCAAGTTTTCCTTTGTGACCAGAACGACACTCACATTGCGAACGTTACTCCAGGAGCTGACAGCGGTGGTTTTCATGAAGGGGGCGATAATAGCGGCGACCTGGGTACACTTGACCTATCCACCTTTGCCAATGGGTTTTATGACCTGGAGCTTGATGTTTACGGTGGTGGCACAGAAACGAACGTCGTCATTTCCTTTATTCTCGACACGCCGCTGAAAGTCGGCCAGTTCACCTTTAGTGAACAGGATCTCAATCTTCCAGTCCACGGCATTCCCATTACCGTCACCCGCACCTACAACTCTGGAAATCCTAACTCCGCCGACTTCGGTTATGGCTGGACCTTCGCCATGAACAGCATGAACGTTCAATTGGACGAACAACGCCAGCCAATCACCGCCTTCGAAGGCAGTGATAGTTCCGAAGACAATCCTTCCACAGATATCAGCGTCCGTTCAGGCGGTGGCTGGGATGTCACCCTTACTCTACCCAACGGGCAACAAACAACGTTTGCATTTTCTCTTGCGGACGCAGCTACATTGTATCCTTATGGTGCATGGACTGCGCCTCCTTGGGTTCACGCCACTTTGACCCCGTTAGAGCCAGGAAATATCCCGAATGAACAGGCCGATACATTGGATCCTTTCTTATCATGTTGGACGTGGTCGATTGGAGGGGCGGACGCCCCCTATGCCAACCAAGATTTGCCCGGCTGGCTCCTGACCACCCTTCCCGATGAAACCAAGTACTATATCACGCGCGGCACACCCCATAGCTACACCTGTGGAGATCCTCCCATTAATGCCATCATCTATGGCCCGCCAACGGTCACCAGTATCGTCGAACCCTCCGGTGATACTATCGTTATCAATACAAACATTATATATCACAGGGACCCAAGTAACAACATGAGTGATGTTGTCAACATCACCCGCGATGGCCAGGGCCGCATTACCGCCATTTCCGACCCCGATGCCACCAATGGCCTGCCGCTCGTGCAATATGTCTATGACCAGGACAATGGCAATCTCATCCAGGTACTTAAGCTCCAAAACCGCAGCGCTGGTCTTTATGCCACAAACAGATATGATTACTATAATCCAAATTTTCCACACCTTATCACGTCCATCGAGAATGCCGAAGACATTCCGGTTACGCTTAACTATTACGATAGCAGTGGTCGTTTGATTCAAACAGTAGACGCCATCGGCAATACGAACCAGTTCATTTACGCCGCCACCAACATGGAGATGACTATTGACCCATTGGGACGCACAAATACCTTCGTCTATGATGCAAGCGGCAACATTATTATTCAAACAAATGCTCTCAATCAGGTCACACAGATGGCTTATGATAGCTACAACAATAAAACCAACGCAATTACTTTCTTAAATGGTCAGCCCTACGCCACAAATAGCTATTTGTATACACCAGACGGATCTTTACTCTTGTCCACAGACCCTCTCGGCCATACGAATGAAATTACGTACAATGGCTTCGGCGAAGCGTCGAGCAGCACAGATGCACGTGGCAATACGATGTCCAATTTCTACGATGGAGGTGGCGAACTCACAGAAACCATCGATGCGCTCACCAACACGACGGTAAATTCATATAATGACGGCCTGCTGGCCAGTTCTACCGACCCCATCGACACAACCACAACTAACTCGTACGACACCAGCGGCAATCTTATTTCGAGCGCATCCATCGGTTCGTCAGGCGGCATTTTGAGCAGCAACACCTATACCTACGATGCCAACAACAATCGCCTCACGTCCACGGTTTGGCGGCATTCTGGCGGATCTTGGGTGGCGGCAACCACTACAAACGTTTACGATGCCCAAAACCGTGTCATTGAGACCATTAATCCTGATGGTGGCACCAATATCACCGTGTACAATCTCATCGGCCAGCAGGCAGAAACGATTGACGCGAATGGAAATACCAACACTTATACCTACGACGCTCTTGGCCATCTCATTGAAACGCAATACCCGGACGGCACCTACGAAACCGCTGCCTACGACGCTGTGGGCAATCGCACTAATAGCACGGATCGCTTACAACGACCAACCTCATATATCTATGATACATTAAATCGCCTGGTCGAAACTATTTATCCAGACGAGACCACCAACGCTACGGTATATGACGACGTGGGCAGAGTCTCGGAAACCATTGATGCGCGTGGAACCGTTACAACCAATATCTTCGATGCTGCGGGTCGGCGCGTTTCTGCAATCAACGCGTTTGGAATTAGCGGTATCGCCACAACTAACCTTTACAGTTATGACCCGGATGGTAATCAAATCACATTTACGGACGCGAATAGCCACACCACAACCAATATTTACGATGTACTGAACCGTCAAACTCAAGTGCAATATCCCGATGGCACGACCACGGAAACAGTTTATGACCGTGATGGGCGAAGCGTTGCCCAAACAAATCAGGATGGGATTGCAACCTGGTTCGCATATGACGGCGCGGGACGGCTGGTTGCCGTGACCAATGCGTTACAGCAGGTGACGCAGTATCAATACGATGAAGCGGGCAATGAGATTGCGCAAATAGACGCGCTGGGACGGACAAATCTTTATTCTTACGATGGTCAGGGGCGGCGTATTGCTCATGTGATGCCCGGTGGCCAGAGCGAAGGTTTTGCTTATGATTTGGATGGAAACCAGGTTTATGAGACAAATTTTAACGGCGCGGTCATTACCAATCTGTATGATGAAAACAACCGCCTGACCAATGTGAGTTCTTTGTACGGCTATAACGTCAGCTTCATGTATTCAGCCACCGGCCAACGCACCAATATGGTAGATCCTAGTGGCGTATACGCTTATGCCTACGACTCGCGTGACCGCCTGTTGCAAAAAACGGTGAATTGGAACAACGGGCCGAGCAATTCATTGAACTATTCGTATGACCCGAATGGCGAAGTAATGAGTATTTCGTCCGGCGTGTCAAACGGTGTGAATCTGGTGTATGCTTACGATCCGCTAAACCGGCTCACAAATGTCCTGGCCAATGGGAATGCGGCGGCAGCATACGCTTACGATTTTGTTGGCAACTTGCAGGCGATGCGTTATGGTAACGGCGTGACGAATCAGTACCAGTATGATTCTCTGAACCGGTTGACGAATTCACTTTGGAAGTCGAACACCCTGACATTAGCCAGTTTTTACTATCAGCTTGGACGAAGCGGAAACCGGACCAACCTGAGTGAAGCTGTCAACGGAACCAGCCGGAATTACCAGTGGCAGTACGACCCGCTGTATCGGTTGACGAATGAACTTTTCAATTCCTCAAGCAATTTGGCATACAGCTACGACGTGGTTGGAAATCGAACAATTCGAACTTCGAGTTCGAGCGTCGCTGGCCTCACCAATCAAAGTTTCACCTTCAATACAAATGATTGGCTGGTGGGTGACCATTACGATTCCAACGGCAACACGACGAACTCGGGCAACAATTTGTACCAGTATGATGTGATGAATCGCGTCACAAATGTCAATAACGGTCAAATCTTGATGACCTATGACGGCGATGGGAATCGAATCAGCAAGAAGGTGAATGGCACAAACACCTATTATTTAATAGACGATGTCAATCCAAGTAGCTACGCACAGGTTTTGGAGGAATGGGCTGTGTCCGGCACATCAACGAATTTGTCAAAAGTTTATAATTATGGCCTGGATTTAATCAGCCAACGACAGCCGAATGTCAGCACAAATTATTTCATTTTTGATGGACATGGTTCGACCCGAATGCTGACGGACATTGGCGGCAACGTAGTGAACATAATGGTTTATGACGCCTACGGAAATCTTATTGCATCCAATGGTGTTCTCCAAACGGGTTATCTTTATTCCGGTCAGCAGTTTGATTATGACCTCGGGCTTTACTACAATCGCGCACGCTTGCTAAACCCAAATACTGGTAGATTCTGGACGGCGGACACCACTGATGGGAATAATGAAGACCCATTAAGCCTGCATAAATACCTCTATGCGGGGGATGATCCGGTGGATAGAAGTGACCCATCGGGACATGACTGGGACACCTTTTTCAATGACCAGTTCAGCGTCAAATTTGCCTTCAGTGCTCAATGGGGGTTTCAAGGTGCTTTTCTCGCTGTTGACCAATCGCGAACGGATTCTTCAGGTGTCATCCTGACTGGCTCGGAACCACGCTACAATCCTGATTTATGGAACAGTAGTGATTACTCGTACTATAATAATTGTTATTCATATGCAGTAAACGACCCTGTCCCGGAACCAGCACGAAGCGGTGTTCCACAGCCTGGGTATAAAGCTTTTGGTACAATGCCTGGCACAAATGACGTAACTATCAGCGGGATACGATCACGGGCAGTCGCGGATGGTCTTGTTTTTCTAGGGATGTCTCCGAATCAGACGCTCACGACACCGATGACAGATTATGTAATTGCGCTTGTCGTGGACCCAAGTGTTGACTACCACTGGTATCGACATGGACCTGATGGTATGTGGAGTAGTAAACACGGCTGGGATAATGGACCGGCAAACAATACAGACGCTGTTGGGCATGTGATTCCCGACCCTCGAGTTGCAAACGAGAGTTACGGTCCAAACCTAGATTACACTGACTGGGGCGGTTACTTTGCTGTGCCGCCGCACATGGTAGTAAAGCCATGATTATGAACAAGCTGAACATAATATTCATAGTATTGGTATCAGGGATTTTTTTTTCATGCGCCGAACGCAACGAGCAAAAGACTCAGGCACATGAAGAATCGACGTCTCAAAACCAGCCTGAAATAACTATGTCAAACGCAAAAGGGCCACACAAACGGCGGCTGGAGGATATAAAGTTTACGGCAGATCTTACCAAGGATGAGTTGGTTTCTATTTGGGGCAAACCGGACGGAGGTCGCGGTTCGGGTATTGATTATATTGAGTATACACTGGAAGACGGTCGCGAAGTGTGGGTAAATTTCCTGCCGGAGCCGCCGTACAGGCTAAATATTGCGCTTTTATGTCCCCCCACAGGAAAGCCCGAGACTCTATTTTCGAGGTAGTTTGTGAGCGCATTGGCGCTCATTTTCGGAGGGGACGCCTTACTCCTATGGGGCATGAAGGACTTTTGCACAGCAGACGGCACAGGAGACGGCAACGCGGCGACACATTTGGTGGCAACGCACCGGCACACCAGGTCACACAGCACTTGCAACGCCACGGCAACGCAAAACCATCCCCCCGTGAGCGAGACAGGCCGCTTGACTTCCCCTTAAAAGAACTACGCCGTGAATCTGTACAAAATCTGCTCCAAAGTCTTTAGAGTCACGCTTTGCTGTCCGTTTTCCAATAGACATGCTCAATCAAAAATCTCAGAAACAGAACATTTGAGGCGGTCACATATTTGTTCCAAAGTCTGCAAGGTGACATTCTGCTCACCCAATTCAAGTCTGTGCAAAGTTGAATCAGAGATGCCAATTTTGCGCGAGAACTGCTGAAAAGTCGTATTCCCCCTTCTTTTCTTTAAAAAGACAGCAAGTTGTTTCGCCAATCGCTTTTGAGCCATTGCGGAATATTGCGGCCACCGAAATCCCACATGTGGGATATTTCGCTTGCGCTCCCCGTCCGGTCAGCAATAGTATCTTCCAGAGTCCCGCAGAAATCGCCTTTAAATTGGAAAGGAAAAGAGTGGATACAACATCTCCTTGTGAAGTTTTGGGAAGGGAAATTCTGAAAGGTTTTTGCCTTGGATTGGCGCTCGCGGTAGGAATTCCGTTAATTTGTGGGATTATCTGGCCGAAACCTGTTCCAAGCTTAGATGTAAATACACAAGCATACATTCTGATTTTAAACGGCATTAAAGAAGGTAGGTATTCGTCAGCGAAAGAATTGTTTGATCAGGCATACTCAATGACTGATGATTCAGAATTGCGATATCTAGCAGATTTCTTTTCAAAGACCTGTCAACTTGCACTGAACTCCGGAATCGACACTCACGAAGAAGGCAATTCGCTTGCAGGAGGCGTTAAAGCCTTCATCCGTGGGTTTACCGCGCCGCTGGATAGTCTATCTGCATGGTCATTGCTGGCGAAGGAATGTCTGGGTGATTTCGATAAAGATTGTACCGATGTTGACAATAGTTAACGATGACGAACTACTCCGGCTCGCACACGAACGTAGAGTGGACATTTACTATGATGATTTAAGATGTCGAATGCCCGCAACAGTAGAACAGGCCGAGGAAATAATAGCGCAGCGGACAATAAAACGTATTGAACGCGACCGGGAGGATAGTGAGATTTGCTTAATAGCTGACAGGCTTACAGCCGCGCTAGATAAAAACGATAGCATAGGACAAATGGCCATAGAAAAGCTGACGCAAGAAACACTAGAAACGAAAGACGAAAAGCTCCGGCAGAAAAACTCAAGTATTTAAAAGAAGCCGTTGAAAAGCTATGACCGCTCCACGCTATACATATACGGAGGCAAACGCCTCACGTTGGAAACCGCTCTTTGACTCGCTCATCGGCGGCGAGTCAGAACTACTTGTCCCGCTTGCGGGCAATGCTCGCTCGCTTTGCTCGCTCAAGGTGCGTCTGGGCGACGCCCTCAAGTGGCTAGCTGACCAGTTCGCGCTGGCGCAGAACGCCGCGTTTAGGGCATACGCCGAACTGAAGCCAAAACTGCGTTTCGGGGCTAGCGAACGCGGGCTGATAATCAGAGTCCGGCGCGTTCCCGCGCTAATCATGCCGCCGGATGATTACAAACCGCTAAATCTGGACGCAGCAGCATTGGAGCGACTCATTGCGATGTCACGGGACGAGAAATACTCGCCCGTCGAGCGCGAGAGGTTTGCGCGGCTCGTAAAATTAGAGGTCGAAGCACAGATTTATCTCACTGAATCAAAGTTGCACGATAAAAGCGTCGTGAAAAACTGGTGATTGAATCAGTATAGATAAATGCAGGGGTGTTGGTATAGACGCTGACCCAATTTATCAAATTTGTTGAAGCCTGTATGACAGTAGAATAATAAGGTGATGGCATCGAAACGGAAACCTGAACTTGTCGTGCTAAACTGGCGGCTTTTAAGTTTGGCGGTGTTGGATAGAAAGCTAGCCCCCACGGGTCAACAATTTTCGGCCCGAAGGAATTTGTTATACCCGCAGGTGTGATTTCCATAATGTAGGTTACGCTTCCTGCGCCGTCTTGTCCCACAAATAGGTCGCCTGAACTGTTAAATGCAAGACCGATGGGATAATTCAGTCCCGAAGCAAATGTGCTTTTCGCTCCGCTTGGGGTAAATTCATAAATGTTTCCGCTCTCGAAGTCTGCCTCAAACAAATTGCCAGAACTATTAAACGCAAGACCTTCGGGCACATTTAGCCCGGAAGCGAAGGTGCTTTGAACACCAGTTGGCGTAAACTTATATATAGTGTCGCTATAGGCATCAGCTTCAAATAAATTTCCAGCACTGTCGAAGGCAAGTCCAATGGGATTACTCAAATCCGAGGCAAACGTCGTCCTGCTTCCATCTGAATTGAATCTGATGATGTATCCAATACCAGTATATGAATTATAGGTGCTTGCAAAAAGCGTTCCAGAACTGTTAAACGCCAGTGCTATGGGATTAGTTCCAGTCAATCCGTTCGCAAATACACTGACCGCGCCGTTCGTGTTGATTTCCAGTATGTTTGTATATGCACAAACGAAAAGCTCTCCCGAATTGTTAAAGGCGATTCCAAGAGGGCCATCTGTGCCCAATTCAGATTCAGAGGCGACAGCAGTTCCCAAGCCGGTTGGAGTGAACTGGGCAATATATCCATAATCAGAAACGTATAGATTTTGTCCCCTCGCATTTATTCCACTTAAGAATGCACTGAACGCAAGTGCAACTGACATCAATAACACCTGGATGCGTATATTCACAACGTTTGTCGGCATTGCCAGATTGCCTTTTCCTATAAAACTCGCCTTCAGTCAAGACTATTGTCTGTGTTAATTGTGCTGCTCCCGCAGCAACATCGTATGGATGCAAAAAGTGGAAATGGCCAGTGCGTTCGGCGTTGTGTTAAAACGCCACCGGCTCGCCAAGAAGTTTTCACAAGAAGTGTTGTCGGAAAAGGCGGGACTGCATCCGACGCACGTTTCGCTTATCGAGCGTTTCCAGCGAAACCCCTCGCTCAACGTGGCGGCATCGCTAGCAAAAGCCCTCGGTCTAACGCTGTCCGAAGTGATCGCGGAAGCGGAGCAAATTACAAAGCGATAGTTTCCAACACAGTATTTCATTTTATCGTCTTTGGCTCCGCAAAGCAAGCCAACCCAATTTCGGGTAGTGGGCTACTTTGAAAATCAATCAATAATGGGTCTGATAAAATGCAAGAGGATTCGTGGCTGGGAAGTTTGTCCAACCAAAGGTTCCATCGTTAGCAACCTTTGCGGTAGGACTCAAATCGGTCCAATTTGTTGTAGTCAGGTCAGTTGAAATTTCAAGTGTTAGTATCCTCTTCGGTTGAGCACCAGTTCCAGCAACAGTCACAGTGTTGTTTGTCGAGTAATAAATTATGGTGAGAGTAGGTGATGTTTCACCAACTATCGGTGCCGGTGCCCGTACCGCCAGCATTATGATGGCCAAAGCGAAAATGAGTTTCTTCATGAGACTGAAAATTAACCGACACTCCAATCCTGAACTCATCTCGCTCTAAAATCAATCCAACAAATTTACAATTTCTTCCAAGCTCCAAACATGGTCGGAAATTCCAGCTTGCATCGCTGGTGTAACGCGCAATGTCTGATGGATTCTGCAAAACTCGATAAACGTTGTATAACTCAAACCATCCATAGACTCAAGGGGCAGTCGGCGTTGGCTCCAGCGCGGCTTTAGGCCACGATTTCATCTATGGTAAAAACTCAAAAACTGTCTTTGAGTCATGTCCAAATAGCCGCTGAGTAAAAGCCAAGCCAATTTCTGCGGCGTGCGCTTCGGTGTTTCCGGCATCAACGCGGAGAACGGGAAATCTTCCATACGTCGTATCAATGACCGTCAATCCCAAATCGGTAGCCGTCTTTCGGAAAGCGTCTGCGTTGCCAGACTTTTGTGGTGTGGATAATTCGTAATCGAGGAAGAACGTCCCGTGCTCGTGAACGAAGTAAAGTGCGTCCTCGTCGCGCGTACAGAATCCAAGAAATGCAGTCGGGTCACTATCTTGCAGCTTCAGCTTGGCAAGTCGCTGTAGAAGGTCCGCAAGCGTGCCATGCTCCGCAACGCTGATGCGTGTGCGAAGAAACATAAACGCGCCGATAATACTGGCAACGATGACAAGAATGACGATGAGCGCGGGTTTCATAGTGGGCTAACGTCTCAAACCTGGCTAACGCCACGAATCACCGCAAGCAGGAAATGAATCGAGGCCGAATGCGTTGTCCCATTTCCTTGACAGCTCATAAAGAGCATTGAAAATGCAACTTGTCAGTTCAAACAAACTTAACAAACAAAACTTCGAGGAATTATGAAAATCACAAAAACAACAAAGATTATCGGAATGTCCATCGCCGTGCTTGGCGTTCAACTGGCCGGGCTTTCTCAAACGTATGTAATGCCGGAACAAACGCTCGACGCTTATGGAATAACGGTTTATGACAACAATAATTATTTCGGCACTTTATATGGATTTGGCGGAGGGACTATATCGGACACTGCTGTTATCAACTCCTCGGCATATACGCTCGAACAATCCGGCTCCATCTATCTGCCAGCATTTTCATCGACTGTTTCAGCAACTGAAAG
>Ga0206796_1183_pt1 | contig 12344 bp, 9 predicted proteins | sample Alteio_BWOrgCont_68_FD_152895 | JGI IMG/M metagenome (GOLD analysis project Ga0206796, IMG submission 152895) | Enriched cells from forest soil in Barre Woods Harvard Forest LTER site, Petersham, Massachusetts, United States -... | ecosystem: Environmental > Terrestrial > Soil > Temperate forest > O...
GCAATCCGGCCTGTGTCAGGCGGTCCAGTACGTTATTTTCCGCCTGCGAAATCCACTCGCGCTCCGCCTGCAGCGGGCTCAGGTCCGCCGCGTTTTGGCTCTGGTCATCCGCGCCCTCAATCTGCATCGACTCCGCATCGGACTCGCTGGTGGGCAGCTTGAGCGAATAGCCCCAGTACATCGTCTGCCCGCGCAGGCTCTGCGCATGCGCCACTTCATTGTGGACCGTGTCTTCGATGTACACCGCGGACGGCGCCCACACACCCGGCTGCACGTTCATGCGCCAGCTGTCGAAATGGAAATAATGGTTCGTGTCATTGTTGGCATTGTTGATGTAGGTGCCGTTGAAGCGAACGATGTTGCCGTCCTGGTCCTCAATCCACACCCGGCCGAAAAAGCGCCCCGCGCCCTTCACTTTGGGCCGCACGTCGAACACCCACGTGCGCACGTTGCCCAGAAACTCGCGCTTCACAAACTCAAACGTGTAGTGGTTCTGGTCGTAGCCTGATGGATCGACGAACATCATCGCCATAAATCCGGTCGGCGAATTCTCCAGATGAAATGCCTTCGTCAGATCCGACATGAAGTGCATCGAGCCGGAGAAGAAGTGCGTGCGCTGCATGCTCTTCATCGAGTATTCGTTGGCGACGAACGCCTTGCTGAAGTCGACGCGCCCGAGCATGTACTGATCCGCCACCGGAACCTGATACAGCTTCACATCCGGACGCATGTCCTGAATGTAGGTCTGTACCACCGGCGTGCTTTTCTCAATCTGCTGGATGATCGCTTTCTCCCGCGCGATCGATTCCTGCACCAGACGCTGTTGCGTCGGACTCAGCGGAATCGGACCCGCCAAAGCGGACTTGTGGGTTTTGGCTTGGGAGATGGGTACAAGCAGAAGGGAGGCGATCCCCAGCATCATGCACTTGCGAAACATTTGTTGACTCCTGATTTTCTTGCTCTTGCAACTTCTGTATTGCATCGTTGCTCTGTTAGGGGTGAGGGTTTGGAAGTTATGCCATCTGGAACGTTACGTGAATGAGGCTTACCTGATCGATCGGCTGACCGTTCTGCGTCGCCGGCTTAAAGCGAATGTGCTCCGCTGCAATCCTGGCCTGCTCGTCCAGTCCATGCCCGAGACCGGTGACCACGCCCAGCACTTCCACCTGCCCGGTCGAGAGGAAACGCACCTTCAGCGTCACATCGCCCTGGATGCGCAGTTGCCGCGCTTCCGCGGTGTACTCCGGCAGCGGTTTGTACTGCACCACGATCGGCGTGGTTGGAGCTTCCTGGGTCCGCACCGGCCGCGCCGCCGCGGCGCCGTATTCATCGGCGCCAAATCCCACCTGGGCCACGTTGCCGCGGGCGCCCGGTTTGCCCGTGCCGCCCACCACGCCATCCGAGAAGCCGGCGGATGCAACCGTTCCGCGGTCCTTGCCGCCCGGTACGCCGTTTGCCACACCTGAACCAAACGCTACGCCCTGCACGGATCCCTTGCGCGCCGCGCCTGCGCCCGGCGTTCCAACGCCCGGAGCCGCATTGAACGAGCCCACCGCGGCAATCGCCACTGCACCGTGCCCGTTCGGATTCGGCTTCACGCCCTGAGGATCGCCAAAGCCCGCCGCCGTTACCGACGGCTTCGACATGTTGTTCGCCACCGCGGTCGGCTTCGAGCTCGTGAACAGCCCCTCTTTGGGTTGCGGCGGAGGCGTAAATTTCTTCGGCGGCGCGGCGACCATCTTCGGCAGCTCCGGCGTCGGCAGCTTCACTTCCACAATCTTCGGCGGCGGCGGCGTCTCGCGCGGCAGCTCAATCTTGCGCGGCGCGTCCATGATCTTCGGCGGAGGCGCAACCACTTTCACCTTCGGCACCGGCGGCGGAATCGGCTTCGGCGCATCTACCGGGAACACGAGCTGCGTAATGTACTTCTGCTCCTGGCGCACGTGGTGCACTTGCGCGATCGTCAACAGCAGCAGCAGACCCGCTACCACCAGGTTGAGAACCATGCTCAATCCGAATGATCCGGCCCGGCCTTCCGGTTCCGGCAACAGACCGAAGGTTGCAAATTGCGTGGATGAGTTGTTTGTCGTCATCGCCCTTTATCTCAACCCTTAATCCAGTGAAGTTGTTCCTGCGAATTCCTGCGAATTTCGCTTCGATGAAAATCAGCGACCAGCATCTCAGTGCAAAATGGGATGTGTGCACTTGGATGACCAAAATCGAGACACCGGATGCAGCGCGTTTCGAAGAAGATGATCCCAGAGCCGCTCTTCGGGCTGCCCGAAATTACCAAATGTGCGAAGCTGGTTACTTAAACGGTTACCTTTAGCATACCCTTGGTACCCCCGTTTGTGTCGCTACAACTTTTCGGGAATTACTGTCCGCTTTCGGGTCATATTCTCTCAAGTCAATCGACGTTTGGGGCTGACACTCCGTTCGCGCCCCAAGCTTCAAATGCCCGCGCGATCCCGATTCTTGCAGCCGGTAACCGAAATATTATTAAAAGTCGTTGCGTATGATTCCCGGACAGGAGTGGAACGGTTCCGGGTACGCTGAAAGCAGCGGGGCCTGGATGGAGACCGCTCTAGCATACAGAAAGCAACGAGGGCAGCCCATTGAATATTTTGGTTACCGGCGGCGCGGGTTATATCGGAGGTACCGTTACCGCAATTCTCCTTAGACGCGGCCACTCCGTCACCGTTTACGACAATCTCTGTCTTGCCCGTCGATCCATGGTTCCGGAGGGAGCCCGCTTCGTTGAGGGCGACGTCGCCGACCGTCCCAAACTGGAACAACTGCTGGCTTCCGGATCCGGATTCGACGGCGTTCTCCATTTCGCCGCGCTCATTGAGGCAGGTGAGAGCATGGCGAAGCCGGAGGTCTACTTCCGTAACAACAGTGCTGCGACCCTCACTCTGCTGGAAGCCATGCACACGACAGGGGTTCGCCCTCTGGTTTTCTCCTCCACAGCCGCCGTTTACGGTGAGCCGGAGGTAACCCCGATTCCTGAAGATGCTCCCCTCCGGCCGACCAACGCCTATGGGGAGTCCAAATTGCTCGTGGAAAAAATGCTCGCCTGGATGTATCGCGTACATGGCTTTCCTTACGCCAGCCTGCGCTACTTTAACGTGGCCGGCGCGGCGGCCGGACGCGGCGAGGCCCACGAGCCGGAATCTCACCTGATCCCCCTGGTGCTCGACGTGGCCCTCGGCCGCCGCGACAAAATCCGCATTTATGGCGACGACTACCCCACGAAGGACGGCACCTGCGTCCGCGACTACATCCATATCGAGGATCTGGCGGAAGCGCATCTCCTTGCCCTGGAAGCACTTCAGGGCGGAGGTCAGCGCATCTACAATCTCGGCAACGGCTGCGGATTCACGGTCCTCGAGGTTATCGAAGCCGTACGTAGCACCACCGGCCATCCCATTCCGGTGGAAGTCACTCCCCGGCGCCCGGGCGATCCGGCGGTGTTGATTGCCAGCTCTGCGAAGATAGAAAAAGACTTAGGGTGGAAGCCCCGGCATACTTCGCTCGACGCCATCGTCGCCAGCGCCTGGGAGTGGCAGCAAAAACGCTACTCCTGAGCGGTCTGCAGGGCGGAGGGGGCGGCCAATCCAAAATGCGCTACTTCTCGACTTCGACTCCACGCCAAAAAGCGATGTGGTTCTTCACGTTACGCGCCGCAGGATTTGGATTGGGATAGTACCATGCCGCGTCCTGATTCTCCTGTCCATCCACCAGCAGGCTGTAATACCGCGCCTGCCCCTTCCACGGACACGTCGAGGTAGTGGAGCTGGGCCGAAGATATTCCCGGTTTACGGCGCCCTCCGGGAAATACACATTGCCCTCCACCGTCTCGTAAGTCTCACTTTCTGCAATTGTTCTGCCGTTCCACACTGCCTTCGCCATCGTTCCAGGTTCCTTTACTTTCCTGCACAGCTTTTGCTGATAACTCCAACACATTAGCAGATGCGCGAACCGATGCAAATGTCGCGGAAGTCATCCCCTGGCCTGCCGTACCGGGGTTTCCGCCCCAGTTGAGCCCCGGCTCGACCCCCGCTTCGCTGCCCACGGGATCCGAAAATCGAGGAAAGCGGAAATGGACCCCGGTGCGCCGGCTGTGCCAACCTCAGGATATGCCCACCTCTGTCGAACGCCGCACCGTCGACCTCTCCCGGTACCCCGACCTGGTGGTCGTCTACCTCGGGATGCGCGTCAACCGCCTCACCGGGATCAAAACGCTCATTGGCTTCGGTCCCCAAATCTCAAAATCGGCCGCCGATCACCCCGACGGCCTGCTCCGCCATGAGTTCTTCGTGTTCTCCTTCTTCCCCATGCACGCCGGCATGCGCCAGTACTGGCGCGATATGGATTCGCTCCTCGCCTGGACGCGTTCGGATCCGCACCGCCAATGGTGGAAGAACTTCCTGCGCGACTCCGGCGGCACCGGTTTCTGGCATGAAACCTATCTCATGCGCGGCGGCATGGAAGCCATCTACGACGACGTCGCCCCGCCCCTCGGATTCTCCGCCTTTGCCCCGGTCGTCCCCGCGCGCGGAGCCATGTTCGGCGCAGTCCACCGTGCCGCGCAGGCGGAAAAGACGGCCGCCGATCCCGTCATTTCCGAGAAGGATCTCTACGGTTAGCTCTTCGCCGCTTCCTCAAAGAACCGAATCACGGACTCGATCCCGCGATGGAAATTCGGGATGTGAAATTTTTCATTCGGCGCGTGCAGCCCATCGTCCGGCAGCCCAAAGCCCATCATCACGGACGGAATCTTCAGGTACTTTTCGAACTCCCCGACGATCGGGATCGAGCCGCCCGAGCGGATGAACACGGTGTCCTTGTTCCAGACCGTCCGCATCGCCTGCACCGAGGCGCGAATCCACGCATTGTCGGTCGGAATCAGCGACGGCTCGCCGGAATGGATGAGCCGCACGTCCACCGTCACGCCCTTTGGGCAAATCGACTCCACATATTTCTTGTATTGCGCGAACGTCCTGGCCGGCTCCATCCTCGGCACCAGCCGCATGGAAATCTTGGCCGTGGCCTTCGCCGGAATCACCGTCTTCGCGCCCACTCCCGTGAATCCGCCGACAATGCCGTGCACGTCCAGCGTCGGCCGCGCCCACGTCCGCTCCAGGGTCGAGTAGCCCTTCTCGCCCACCAGCGTCGAAGCGCCCACTTCGTTCTTCGTATAGTGCCCTTCATCGAACGGCAGCTTCTTCCAGGCCTTCAGTTCATCGTCGCTGGGCGTGGCCACATCGTCGTAGAACCCGGGAATCAAAATCTTTCCGTCGCGATCCTTGAGATCGTTGATGATTTGCGCCAGCGCCACAAACGGATTCGGCGCCGCCCCGCCATACATGCCCGAGTGCAGATCGGTCTTCGCGCCGCGCACCTCGAGCTCTGTGTACACCATGCCCCGCAGCCCCACGCATAACGTCGGCAGCTCCGGCGCAAACATTTCGGTGTCGGAGATGAGCGCGAAGTCCGCTTTCAGCCGCTCGGGATGCTTCATCACGAACTCCGAGATCCGCTCGCCGCCTACCTCTTCCTCGCCCTCGTAAATCACGCGAATGTTCAGCGGCAGCTTGCGGTCGGACTGGAGAAGGGACTCCAGCGCCTTGAGCTGCGTGACGAGCTGTCCTTTGTCGTCCACCGCGCCGCGGGCGTAGAGATTCTGCCCGCGCTCGGTCGGCTCGAACGGCGGCGTCACCCACTCGTCGAGCGGATCGGGCGGCTGCACATCGAAGTGCGCATAGCACAGGCCTGTCGGCTTGCCCTCGGCGTGCAGCCAGTCCGCGTAAACCAGCGGATGCCCGACCTCGCTGCGGATGATCTCGACGTGCTCCATTCCGATGCGCCGCAGATTCTCGGCCACCCACTCTGCCGCGGCATCCACATCCTTGTCATGCTCTTCCAGTGTTGAAACTGAAGGAATGCGGAGCAGCGCCTTCAACTCCTCCAGAAAACGGCCCGCGTGCTCGCGGGCGTACGCAACAGCAGCATCCATAGAGAAGACCTCAAAAGAACTGGAACAAACAGTCGAGTATACGGCACGCAACGGGGGCGAATCCGGCACCGCGATGCTATCCTCCTCGCATTCTCTTCTCGCGAGGCGTGCCTGTGATCCTCCGCCCCCTTCCCGCCCTGTGTGTCGCTCTTGTACTGCTCGCGGCCTCCGCAGCGCTTCCGGCGCAATCCGTCGCGCACGCGGCGGACGCGGCGCCCACCGGCAGCGTTCACACGGAACAAGTCGATCTCGCGTACTACACCTTCGGCGCCCGTGGCACCGCGCTCCCCATCATTGCGGTCAATGGCGGACCCGGCCTTACCCACGCCTACATGACCATGAACGACTTCTGGCTCCGCGTCGCCGAGCATCGCCTCGTGATCTTTTACGATCAGCGTGGCACCGGCGCGTCCAAACGTCTCGCTCCTGGCGCTTCGCAAACCATGGACGCCGAAGTTGCAGACCTCGAAGCCCTGCGCGCCCACCTCGGCTTCGATCGCTTCGCGCTCCTTGGCGACTCCTTCGGCGGATGGATCGCCATGGCCTACGCGACCGCGCATCCCGAGCACGTCGCGAAGCTCATCCTCTCTGACTCGCCCGGCGCGACCTGGAAGACCACCGCGCATGTGCTCGACCAGGTCTTCCCCGATATCGAAAACGCGAGCGACGCCGCCCAGAAACAACTTGGCCCTGACAGCGAGGCCGCGGCGCGCCTCTTCATGCACGATCACATCATGATGATGTTTTATTCCGACGCGCATCGCGATGCGTATATGGCAAAGGCCGGCGATCTGGGATACGAGCCGGCGGTCGGCCGCGCCCTCGGCGATTCGATCGGCGGTCTCGACTTCACCGCTGCACTGCCCAAATTCAATTTCCCAACACTCGTGCTCAACGGACGATTCGACATGAACGTCGCGCCGAAGACCGCATGGGATCTGGCCCACGCCATCCCCGGCGCCAAACTGGTCCTCTTCGAGCAGAGCGGGCATTTTCCCTCCTACGAAGAACCGGAAAAGTACCGCGCCGTCCTCGAAGATTTTCTCAACGCGCCCTAAGTAACGCCGGCCTTCACAACAAAGGAACTGTCACTGTGACTAAATTCCGTCGAAAGCTCGCATTCCTGCTTTTGCTCTCCATCGCAACGCTCACCGCAGCGCAAAACGCCGCCGCGCCCGCCGAGCCGCAGCCCACCCAACACGTCTTCGTGATCCATAACTTCAAAACGGAGAGCGGCGTCGTCCTGCCGGAAGCCAACATTGTTTACGGCACCTACGGCCAGCTCGACGCGGCCCGGGACAACGCCATCCTTCTCCCCTCGCACTACATGGCGGAAATGCACGGCTACTCCTGGCTCATCGGCCCCGGCCACGCCCTCGATCCGAATCGCCTCTTCCTCATCACTTCGGAACTCTTCGGCAACGGCCGCTCCTCCTCGCCCAGCAATACGCCGGAGCCCTTCCACGGTCCGCGTTTCCCCGTCACCACCATCCGCGACAATGTGAATGCCGTCCACCAAATGCTCGTCGAGCAGTACGGCATTCAGCACCTTCAGGCCGTCATCGGATTCTCCATGGGCGCGCAGCAAGCCTTCCAGTGGGCCGTCTCCTATCCCGCTTACATGGATCGTATCGTCGCCACCAGCGGCACCGCGAAGACCTACGGCCACGGCATCGTGCGCAACGAAAGCCTCATCAATGCCATCCAGTCCGACCCCGCGTTCAACAACGGCGACTACACCGCCCAGCCGGAGAAGGGGATCGAATCCTTCAACCTCATCTGGACCGCGTGGCTCTTTTCTCAACCGTGGTGGCATCAGGAGCTATGGAAGACCACCGAGAAGCCCGGCACGACGCTGCCGCAGGTGATCGAGGAATACCGCACGCACTTCATCGACCATCCCGACGCCAACAACCTCATCCTGCAGCTGCGCACGTGGGATTCGCAGGACGTCGGCGCCACGCCCGGCTTCAACGGCGACACGGAAAAGGCCCTCGGGTCCATCGCGGCGCAGGTCCTCTACATGCCTTCCGCCACCGACCTGTATTTCCCGGTTACGGATGCGCAGACCGAAGCGCCGCACATCCCGCATTGCACGCTGCTGCCGATCCCGTCGCTCTGGGGACACCCGGCTGGCGCAGGCGCAAGCCCCGCCGACGAAAAGTTCCTCAACGACCACATCGCCGCATTTCTCAGGGGCGAATCGACCCTCTAACCGGATCCTGGCTGCCAGCTTCTTAGCTGGTTTACTCCATCCGAAGAGCCGTCATCGGCTCAATCGAAGCCGCTCGCCGCACCGGAATCGCCGCGGCCAGCAGCCCCGCTACCGCCATGGTCGCTGCCAGCAGCGCCAGCAATCCGGCCTGATGCGCAAAATGGATCTCCGTGACGCTGGCAATCAGCTTCTTCGCCGCAAACGTCAACGCCAACCCCACCCCGATTCCCACCGCGAGCAGAATCGCTACGCGCCGCAGCACCATCGAGGCCACGCCGCCGCGCGTCGCGCCCAGCGCCATGCGCACGCCGATGTCCCGCGTGCCCATCTCGACCTCGTGACTGATGAGCCCATACAGCCCGACCACCGCCAGCAGCACCGCCAGCGCCGCGAAGATGCCGAACAGCCAGCTCTCCAGCCGCTGCATCACCAGTTGGTTCGCGATGACTTCGTCCATCGCCATCGGAGCGCGGAATGGCAGCGTCGGATCGATGTCGTGAAACACCTGCCGCAGCTCCGGAATCACGGCCTCAGGATCACCCTTCGTCCGCACGATCAGATTGGTCGCCATCGCGTACGAAGGCAGGTCCTTCGGGGGAATCTCGGTGATGAGGTAATCCATCTCCGCCATCGGCGGGTCAAACAGGCTCTGCCGGATGTTCGTTACTTCGCCCACGAGTTCCGTCTTTTCGTCCGGCTTGTCACTATCATCCAGGTGCTGCCCCATCGGATCGGGCAGCGACGGCATGAATTTCTTCACAAATGCCTGGTTCACCACCACCCTTGCGTTCTTGCTCGCGGAGAGATCGATCGACTCCGACAGCATCCGCCCGCGCATCAGGCGGATTCCCATCGCGTCGAAATACCCCGCCGTCACAAAGCGCGACTCCGCCAGAGTCACCTCATTCGGGGCCGCCGGCGGCTGCCCGGTCACGTGCACATCCTGGTTCGATCCAGAGCTCTGAATCGGCACAAGGTTGTTCAGCCCCGCGCCCGCAACTCCCGGCAGATGACTGACCCGCTCCAGCATAGGCCGATAGAAATCCGCCCACAGATCGCGGTACTCATAACGCCCCGGCGAAAGCGAAATCTCCTCCGTGAGAATGTGCGGCGCGTCGAATCCCAGGTCCTCGCTGCGATACCCTGCGACCGATCGCAGCAGCACGCCCGCCACCACCAGCAGCGCCAGCGACAACGCTACCTGCGACACGATGAATACCGACCGCAGCCGATGGTGCGCCCGCCCTGTTCCTGCCGATCCGCCGCTGCGCAGCGCCTGGTTTGGATCCATCCCGGACAGCCGAAGCGCCGGGAACAGTGACGCCGCCACGCTGGTGCCTGCCGAAAGTGCTATGGCCGCCAGCAGCACCAGCCCATCCATCCGCACCTCGGTGCCACGCGCCAGCGCATGGATCAGGAAGGTTCGCATCGCCTGCAGCAGCAGCGCCGCCAAAGCGAGGCCGCCTGCCGCACCCATCGCCGCCAGCAGCAGGCTCTCCGTCAAAATCTGCCGGATCAGCCGTATCCGGTTCGCACCCACCGCGGCCCGCAGCGCAATCTCGCGCTCGCGCTTCACGCCTCGCGCCAGCAGCAGACCCGCCACGTTCACACAGCCAATCAGCAGCAGCGCCAGCACCGCAGCCGAAAGCGTCGCCAGCGGCCCGTTCGTGTCGCCATTCACGCTGTCGGTCAGGCTGATCATCTGCAGCCGCCGCCCGCCATCGGTATCCGGATAGGCGCGGCCAAGGTTGTCGAGCACCGTATTCATGTCCGCCTGCGCCTGGGCCCGCGTCACGCCGGGTTTCAGACGTCCCACCGTCCGCAGCCAGTGCGTGCCCCGCGTTCCGATCCACTTCGCGTTCGGATGAATCGGCGTATAGACCGCGTTCTCCGTCGACAGCGGAAAGCGAAATCCCGCCGGCATCACACCGATGCAGGTGTACGGCCGTCCGTCCAACGCGATCGTTTTGCCCACCACATCCGTCTTTCCCCCGAAATCCGACTGCCAGACGGAATAGCTCAAGACCGCAACGTCGTTCTTGCCTGCCTCATCTTCGCCAGGCCGGAAGGTCCGCCCCAGAATCGGCGCCACGCCGAACACATCGAAGAAATTGTCTGACCCCTGCACCGAATGCAGCGCCACCGGCCCGGACGGCGTTTCCAGATTGAGGCTGCCAAACGACCACACGCCCGAGAGGGCCGCGAAGGTGTGGTTCTGTGCCCGCACATCCTTGAAACTCAGCCACGAAAACGGCTGCGTGTACCCCTCCTTCGCCAGGGTGACCGGCGCATAGATCCGGTCCGGCTGGTCGTACGGCAGCGGCCGCAGAATCGCTGCATCCAACACGCTGAAGATGGCCGTTGCCGCACCCACTCCCAGCGACAAAGTCAGCACCGCAATCACCGCGAAGCCGGGCGACTTCCGCAGTTGCCGCATCGCATAGCGCACATCCTGAAGCAGGGTTTCCATCGAAGTTCTCCTTCCGCGTCGGGACACAGCAACCCGCGACAACACCTAAATAGTAGTGCCAGGTTCAGCAGTCCGTGCGCCGATTACCCATGCCTGCGCCTGCTCCAGACATAGACGCCATCCCGCGCCTTACTGCAGCCGCTCGTACTCTTCTTTCGCCTGCTGGGAGATCGGAACGTCCGGGTCGGCATCCTTCCACAGCGTGAGGAAATCTTTGTACGCCGCCAGCGCCCGCACCCGCGCTGCATCGGCGTCCGCGCCCCTCCCCGATCGCGCCTCCAGCGCATCGGCTCGTGCCACCCCCAGCTTCGCCAGCGCGCCGGTTGCACAGTTCCACACCATCCCCGAGTGATCGATGATCTTCTGGAACTCTGCCGCCGCCTGTGCGCCTTGCCCCGTTGCCAGATACGCGTTGCCGCGGATGTAGGTCGGATACAGGCACGTTAGGTTCGTTAGAAATGCGAACTGTCCGTACTCAATGGGCGGGAGCGCCACCTGCAGGTCGCGCACCGCCCCGGATGCGTCCTTCTGGTTGAGCGCGATCTGTGCGCGGATGGCGGGCAGCCACAGCGACTGCATCTGCGTATCCAGCGGCGACTTTTGGTTGAGCGCGTCACTCATCTTCTGCGCGTCCGCGTTGTCGCCCACCATGGCGTGTGCCAGCGCTGCTTCCACCTGCACGCTCTCGCTGGCCGGCGCCAGCTTCAAACCCGCCACCACATCCAGCCGCGCCAGGGCCACATTCCCGAAGAGGGCCTCGCGCAGCGCCGCATTTTCCCACCACACGCCGCCGCTTTCGCGGCTGTCAGCCTGCACCGCCGATTCCACTGCCTGCCGCGTCAGATCCTGCGCCTGCTGGTCGTGCCCGGAATAAGCCGCGGTGTCCGCCTCAAGGCTCAGGGCGAAGTTCTGCACCTGCGGATGAGTGCCCAGCCACTGCACCTGCCCCTGCATGGTCGAACTGTCGCCCGCCAGGAACGCCATTGCATAAAGATCGATGTGCAGAATGAAGTCGTCCAGCTTGCGCTGTTGTGCCCCGGCGATCAGCCGCCGCGCTTCGTCGAAGTTCTGCAGCCCCATCTCGTAGTTCGCGCCGTTCTCCCACACCCCAACGAAGTCCGGGTTCAGATCCCGGGCGTGCTGCATCTCCCGCATCGCATCTTCGTACCGGCCCAGCTCGGCATACACAATGGCCAGGTCGTTCGCGGTGCGGAACTCGCGCGGATAAATTGCGAGCGTCTCCTGATACGCCTCAGCCGCTTTGTCCAGTTCTCCCGTCACGTTCAGGTAATACTGCCCGCTAATCAGCAGATTCTCCCGCTGACTGGTGTGCTCGCGCAGGCTGAATGCCTTCGCAAAGTATTCATCCCCTCGCGCCAGTTCTCCCATGCTGAAGTAATCCGCTGCTGTCGCCTCGTAGCCCAGGGCAAAGTTCGGGTCCAGCTGGATGGCGCGCTGATCTTAGGGCAGCGATGCCATCGCCCCCTGCTCCATGATCGTTTTCTGGCCCAGGCTGTAGGCCTGCAGCGCCTCCAGCGAAGAGGTCGTTGCCTGGGCCAGCGGCACGTCCAGCTTCTGCACCGTACTCATGCTCTCGCCCAGTTCGCTGCGCAGCTTCGCAGCCGCATCGCCCACGGCGT
>Ga0206796_1185_pt1 | contig 12165 bp, 10 predicted proteins | sample Alteio_BWOrgCont_68_FD_152895 | JGI IMG/M metagenome (GOLD analysis project Ga0206796, IMG submission 152895) | Enriched cells from forest soil in Barre Woods Harvard Forest LTER site, Petersham, Massachusetts, United States -... | ecosystem: Environmental > Terrestrial > Soil > Temperate forest >...
CCCGTTCGATCTCGTCTGGCGAGATTTTCTCACCGCCGCGGTTGATGGTGTCTTTGATCCGTCCCGACAGGGTGAGAAAGCCCTCCACATCGATCGAGCCAAGGTCTCCGGTGCGGAACCATCCGTCGACAAAGGCGGCACGGTTGGCGTCTTCGTCATAAAGATATCCGGGCATCAAGCTCGGCCCGCGTATGACGATTTCACCCGCCGCGCCCGGAGGCAACAGACGCCCATCCTCGGCGCGAATAGCGACCTCGTTCGGCCAGGGCCTGCCGACGGTCCCCGACTTTCGGCCCTCCGGCGCGACGGAGTGGGCGGCCACGGTCCCCGCCTCGCTGATGCCGTACATCTCCAGAACCGGAACGCCAAACACTTCCTCAAGCCCTTGACGCACCGCCACGGAAAGTGGCGCGCCACCCGACCGGATGAAGCGCAGACAATGGGATAGCGGCGATTCCTGCCGCGCCCGCGCGCGCTCCAGGACGGTCATGTGGAAGGTTTGCCCGGCTCCGTACCAAGTGGGTTTTAGAGCGGCCAACCAGTCGAGGATGTCGCCGTCGGCTTCACGATCAGGACAGGCGACGCTTCCGCCCGCGAGAAGGGACGAGAACAGGGTTCTGAGCCCCGACGAATAGTAGAGCGGCGTAACGCAAAGGGCGCGGTCGTCAGGCGTAAAATTGAACCAGAATCTTCGGCGTTGTTCCGTGATTACAAGGTTACGATGAGTCACCGGCACCAGCTTCGGCCGCCCTGTGGTGGCCGAAGTGTGCAAAATAAGTGCTGGAGCGTCTGGTTGCGCTCCTCGCTCCAGCACAACCGCGTTCTCATTCCTCGGAGACGTGACGGCTGACCCAGCCGAAATTGTGAATGTGCCGGGTCCGTTGTTGCCCGCCTCAAGCATACAAATGCCATGCCGAGCCGCTACGTCGCGCGCCGGACTGACGACCCGATTCGATGTGATGATGGCATCGATGCGCAGCGTGGCGAACAGGTTGTCGAGTTCAGCCACAGTGAGTTTAGGATTGAGCGGTACCGCGACCGAATGGCAGGCGGCTGCGACGATGGCGACCGCAAGCTCAGGACCATCCGGCAGCTCGACTGCCACCCTGGCCGAGCTTCTGATTCCGTTGGCACGAAGGCTCGCGCCAAACGCTGCGATCTGCGCCCCTAGGGCGCCATACGTCAAAACGTTCCCTTTCGACACGACAATGGCCGGACTCTCTGGTCGAGCAGCCACATGCCCCGCGATGATTGAGGCCACCGTCGCGTCAGGGAACTTCTCTAGGCTGTGAAACTCTGCACCCTGAATATTCAATCCCATCCTCCACCAAATCGCGATTATCAATTAGAAACATCAGCAATGTCAAATATCTAACAAATGGGACAGAATCGATATCAGTTAATAGCAGGGCGAGACCGGGCCGCGCCCCGCGTTTCAATGGAACTCAGTCGCTCAACCTAGCTGATCACATCGCTGTTGCCGGGCGGCGGTGAAAAAATGTCGATGCATAGTGTGCGTGCGGTGGTACGCTGCTGACGCGCTTTTCGGTTCTCAAGCAGAAGGCGTTTGCGCGAACTGGAAAATCGTTCCCGATTATCATCATTCAAAAAGCGGGGTTGGACGGCTTCTGGATTCATCGTGTCCCGCAGAATGAAGGGATCGAAAGCCACGTCGTCGATCCAGCCTCGAGTGCGACCTCACGTCGTCGCCGACGAGCGAAGAATGACAGGATCGACGGCGAGGCGCTGCTTCGCACGCTGCTGGCGTATAAGCGCGGCGAACCTCGGGTGTGCCCGATGATCAAAGCGCCGACTCCCGAGGAAGAGGACCGTCGCAGGCTTTGCCGCGAGCGCAAGGTACTGATCTCTGAGCGGGGTCAAGCACGTAAATCGCATCAAAGGTTTGCTGTTCTCTTGGGGAGTGTCCGGATACGAGCCGCTGCGTCGCGATCGTCGGCGACAGCTCGACGAACTGAAGACGGGCGATGGCCGTCCCTTGCCGATGCATCTTAAGGTCCAGATCAGCCGTGAGCTCGATCGGCTCGAACTGCTGCTCGAACAGATCAAGGCGGTGGAGGCCGAGCGGGACGCGCTGCTCGCCGAGCCCGCGTAAGAAGCAATCTGGCGACGATTGTAAAAATGTCGGAACAGTCCTTCCGACCAAAGGATCGCGGCGAACTCCGGCCCTATGCCCTTGATGTCGAGCAACATCGCCGCCGGCGCTGGCACAATTACTTGTTGCGCGACGGCCGTTGCGCCGACGACCAGCAACCATCGCAAGTGTCGATTGCCCTGCTTGATGATGCTGCCGAGCCTGTCCTTGCCGGCTAGCAGATAGATCGGCGATACCAATTGGCGAGGGCATGACGACGTAATGCAATTACGGTCGTTCTGGGGATCGGGAGAATCCGCATGGGTCATCGCACTTCTACGTGCGTGTTAACGATTGGGACCCGATCCGCGCAGAGCATTAGGGCCAGCGGCCGCACTTGCCGCATGACCGCACCCGACCAATGCTGCATCTGCGTCAAAATAGCTCTTGCCAGGGCGCCGTCCACACGTGACCCATTTCGACGCTTCGGTCTGCTGAATTGCTGCGGTGCAAAATGATGCCAGAGTCCCATTCCACCGTTGCCAAATCTCTGCTGTAATTACATTGGCTTGGGGGGCGGGTAATGCGACGGGCGGTTGGCAAGATGGCCCAATGCGCCCTATAGGTTGCGGTAGTAAGCGAGGATGGAGGGTTGGCGTCGTGATCCCTGCGCACGTACATACCGGACTTGCGATCCTTTGCGGTCGTGGCAGGCGGTACGGCCGCGCTGCTGAATTTTCAATCCAACCACAGCGACATCGCGACCTCGCCGGCACCATCTGCTTCTATTCCGGTCGCACCTTAGCTAGGCTGGTAGGACCGGATCGTTCAATTTAATCCTAATTTCATGGCCAACAACCTTCTTGATCTTCTGCTCCTCGCCGTAATGCTGATTTCCGGGTTAATTGGAGCGGCGCGGGGTTTGCTGCGCGTTGCGATAGGTGCAGCCTGCTGCGTTGCGGCCACACTCGTCACGATGCTTTGGATACTAGTCTACCCTCTCACACAAGCAGACTTCGGCAGTGATTTTTTCTTCGGCTATATACCGGGCGCGGTCTTTCTTGCCGCGCTGATAGCGTTCCTGATTCTAGCCGCGCGCACCACACGCATCGTTTTGAACAGCCGGATTGGCCCGGTGGACAGAACTCTCGGGTTCGCATTTGGATTGTTTCGCGGGTTCCTTATTGTTGTCGTGGCCTTCCAGTTTTTCATCTGGTTGGTGCCGGACCGCAGCCAGCCGGAATGGGTAGGCAGTGCCAAGTCTCGGGTGGTCCTGGTCGATGCCGGAAATCGGCTGGTCTCGATGTTGCCGGAGAAAGACGAAGCGGATTTAACTGCCCCCTTGTGGTCAGTGGTAGGGCTAATTGTCGATGCAGTCATATTGAGTTTTGCAATAGACTTATTAGCGGCTCCTCGGTGGAACCGATTACTTATTAGTAGGCACGATCGGTCACTGAGAAAAAAAACAACTAACACCCTCGAGTTCGGACGCAATCCACTTTTTCTTGCTGCCAGTTTTCGAGACCCGCGACCGGTCCGCTGGTTTTATGCGATCAACGGAAGCCATGCCGGACCTATCGCAGAGGATGATGTGCGCGAATTGTTGCGCCGAGGTTCGATTCATCAAGATACGCTGGTTTGGAATGAGACATTCGGGCAATCGTGGAAGCGGCTGCGCGATACCGAAATTACCGGTGGCGTACTTCAACCTCCGCCATTGCCTAGCGCTTTCGACGGCGATGGCACAGGATAGCGATCACAGCGGTTGGATGCCTATCGCTTTGCCATATCTTGGGATCACGATAACGTTGCCCTTGCCCGGCTGCGCCGACGAGGTGATCGAATAGGTGTTTTGCTGCAACGCACTTTGTCTGCTTGTGGCCTGTTGCGTCTCCTACCGGGAGGCGACGATTTAGTCGCTCTTGGGGCAGCGGACACGCACAATAGTTTCGCTCGAGTATGGTAACTATCGGTCTTGGGATTGGGGGCGCGTGAGGAGTCTAGGCGAGGTGCCATTTGCCCCCTGAATTCATGAGTAGCGTCCTGAGACACCCTAAACAGATGACTGGACAGTTGCGAAAGTAGATCATGAAAGTTTCGAGGACGGTGGCCAAGTTAGTCCACTTCATCAATGAACGGACAGTCTCGCTCAATATCAACAAATTGCGCGGGGTTGTGACTCGATTTCCAAATGATGCAAATCAAATATGCTTAACCGTTGACGACGGACCGAGTGGATATTCGACTGCCGATATTCTCGACTGCCTGGCTGGGTACAGAATTCGAGCGACCTTTTTCTGCACCGGCCAAAATGCACAGAGATACCCCCACTTGTTGCGAGATATAGTAAGGCAAGGTCATGAAGTTGGTAGCCACTCGATGACCCATCCTAACTTTCATATTTGTTCTATCTCTCGCGTATACCAGGAAATGAAAAACAGCCGCCGGGTTCTCGAGAAGATTGGCAATTGCCGTGTAACTTCATTTAGAGCCCCCTACAATAGCTTCAGCTGGGAAGTTCGACCAATCGGAATGCTGATTGGAACGCCGCACCTGATTGGCTGGCATGTTGCACCTCGACACGATGCCGTCGATCCTGTCTCAATGGCAGAGATCATTATCAAAGAGACATCATCAGGTTCCGTGATCGGCCTTCACGATGGTTTGGTCGGCCAACAGTCAGAGCTAGCGGCTAAGGTCAGTCGCGCCGCTGCGGAATGCGTGAGAGAGGTCGTTCCAATGCTTCTCGAGAAAGGATTCAAATTCAAAACCGTTCGTGAACAACTCCATTATCTTGATTGATTTGTGTGTTTCATCGCCTTTCTATACGCGGTATCGAAGTCCACTTTCTCTTAATCTCAGATCCGCACTTTGGCAGCCATTTCTAGCCGCACTGTTGGATTCTCAAGAAACCATGAGATACCGAAAACGATGAATTCTTGGTCACCGATGTCACATGCGTACGAGCCCACGCGATGCGAAAGTCTCATCAGACGGTGTGTCCCGCGCCATGAGAGGAGCGAGCCTCGCAGCCATAGGGCGTTTTCGGGCAACATTGCGGCTTAAGCGGATATCTGCTGCAGTTCCGCCGCGATGCAAGATAGCGTACCTTGTGCTCACCATCCAGGTTGCCGGTGGTCTTGAGCAGCTTGTTGATGGGGCAGACGTAGACGTTACGTTCGCGATCAAACGTGAGGTCGCTGCTTGAGAATGTTCCGTCATCGCGTTGGCTCCTGTCCCAGGAATGTGCAGTGTGATGCCGGTGCCGACGAGTCAGTCGAGGCGGCCGGGATGGGCCATTCGCGTCACTTCGCACTGCGGAAAAACCACGATCCATTTCGCCGCCAGACCAACGTGAAGTGAGCCACAGACCCGGGGGCCGTGCCGGAGGACTTCAACGAAATTAATGACATTTTGGCATTTTTATAGACCGCAGTTGGACGGCTTCGTATTGCTGTCGTCAATTGGGCCGCGCATGGAAGTTCAGGCGATGATGTGGCGGGGCCGGCCGATTAGGCCTGTAAAGTTAATTCCGGATGTCCCCTTGCGCCTTCCAGAAATCCGCGCCCGCCAAATCACTGAGGACGACCTCGAGGCGGTGGTCAATCTCCTGACGCGGGGATTTGAACTCCGCAGCCGGCGCTATTGGCAACGTGCGATGACGAAGCTCAAGTCGCATCCGAGCCCGGGCGGATTTCCGAGCTTCGGCCACCTCTTGGAATGCGACGGCACCCTGGTCGGCGTCATTCTCCAGATCTTTTCAGCCGTTCCGACGACCAATGGATGGCAGACGCGCTGCAATCTCTCGAGCTGGTACATCGAGCCGGAGTTTCGAATCTATGCGTCGATGCTGATCTCTCAGGCGATCAAATACCGGAATGTTACCTATGTGAACATTTCGCCGGCGAAGCATACATGGCCAATTGTCGAAGCCCAGGGATTCTCGCGTTACAGCAACGGGCAGTTCGTCTGCGTTCCTGCATTAAACATGACCTGCGCCGACAGTGGCGCCCAAGTAATTGCAGTCGATGCGGCTCCGGACTTGCATTGCGATTCTTCCGAGCGCGAGCTGCTCTTGATACACAAAACGTTGGGGTGTTTGAGCCTGTGGTGCAAGACATCCAGTGGTGCCCATCCGTTCGCATTCATGCCACGCTTGGTGAAAGGCGTGATGCCCTGCACGCAGCTAATATATTGCCGCGATATTCAAGATTTTGTCCAGTTTGCCTGGCCAATCGGGCGTTACTTGACCGCACGCGGACGACCGTTGGTGATCATCGATTCAAACGGCCCTATACCGGGTTTGGTCGGCAAATACTTCAACAACAAGGCGCCCAAATATTTCAAAGGCCCAGACCCGCCGGGATTCGGCGATTTGGCTTATACCGAAGCCGTAATGTTCGGGCTTTGACACGGGACCTCCGCTCGTCTCGAAAAGAATACCACGTAGCGGCTGAGCGCATCTTAGGCCAGGAGCGACATTTCGCACCGCAGAGAAGCACGGCAGCCTTTTCGATCACCCCGCCGATGCGTAGCGATTCGTCGGCCGCAATCTCAGTGCCGGCCTGAGCAAAGCGAAGCTGGCGTTGAGCGATTTCTGGACACGCCGGTTAACCTTACGACCATTTTAAATATAGCGGCTGCCAAGTTAGTCTAGGATGCAGCTGTCTGTTTCAACCAAATCTTTGTTCAGGCCGATGATTGACGGAAGAGATGATTTCGATTGGTGCTCCAAACATAATGAGCCTCAGAACTCTCCTCGGATCCTGACGCTCGAGACGCCCGATATTGAAGACATCGCAAGGGCTATATGGCAGCGTCAACATGATGCATTAGGTTCAAACTTTGGTGCTCGCGACTGGCGCGACAAAATTATACCGCCGAGATTTTGGAACGAGTTTTTGCTGGACGCCCGGGCGGTGTTGTCATTCCTTTACAAGGAGCACCAAAAATATCAAAAGAACAACAAGCCCAATTGCTAAGGTCCACCTGGCGGCGGTTCTGGCTCTTTCGCTGTCGCTCAAAGACGAAGAAAAAAACCTTCGACGGCTTGCAGACGCGACGGCCCAAATGTGACATTTCGCGTTGCGGAAAAACAGCCGGCGAACGTCGACCAATCTATTGACGCGCGAGGGATCGCAGCCAATCGTCGTAAACGTCCAATTGTTCAACGGTATCCGCTCATGTTGTGCTCAAAGTCCGCTTCGAGGGGCGTGAACTCATCCTCGACAATTTGCGCAGCGGTTGGTCTCGATGGTCGATCTAAGGAACATTTACGAGCCGTACGTCGCTGCACCAGAAGCTAGGACCGTTTATTCGCCGGGGACTCCCCGCATGCGCTCCTCGGACATGCGGGACAGTCATACAAGTTCAGCCAACGGTACATGAAGATGTTCGTTTTTCAGCTATGGCCACGCAATTCCTAGCATGTCCCTATGGTTGCTATTCATCCAGAAGCGGACCGTTGGTTGCAACGCAATAACGGTCGCTATGGGCCATAAACTGCCTCACGCAGTGCAACAAATTCGAGGGGGAGAAACCGGATTATCAGTACCCGTAGAACTGTCCTAGTTGGCGGTGTCGTCAAGACCAAGGTCGTTCTACGGACGTTATACAAATCCGGTTGCGGCGTCGGCGTATAAGAACGCGGGCCTGGCTCAATCCGCTCTGATGTTGGCGAACTTGACCACCTCGGCCCACTTTTCGGTTTCATCGGCGATAAATTTTTGAAATTCGGCGGGCGTCATCGGCATAGGCACAGCACCCAAATTTTCAAACTGCGCCTGTACCTTGGCGTCCATCAATCCTGCGCCGGTCTCTTTATTGACTACCTCAATGATCTCATCGCGCGTGGTCATGGGCGCCACGAGACCCTGCCAAACACTGACCTCGTACCCAGGCAAGAACTCAGCCAAAGCCGGAACCTCCGGCAAGACCTCCAGACGAGTTGCGGTAGTTACCGCAAGCGCTCGGAGCTTGCCGGCCCGAAGCAATTCGATAGATGCCGGCAAGGTGTCGAACATGACCTGTACCTGTCCATTGAGCAGATCAGGTCGTGGATTGTCGCGATACGGAACATGCAGGAGATCGACTCCTGTCATCAACTTGAACAGCTCACCGGCGAGATGCTGGGAGCCCCCGATTCCGCCCGATGCCATGTTAAGCTTGCCGGGATTAGCCTTGGCATAAGCGATGAACTGGGGAACCGTCTCTGCGGGGACAGACAGATTCACTTCCATCACTTGAGGTATCCGGGCAATGCCGGCGACTGGCGCAAAGTCGCGAATAAAATCGAAGCCAAGACTATTATGAATGGAAGCGTTGACCACGTTTGCTGAGGTAGCCTGAAGTAGCGTGTAGCCGTCTGGATTAGCACGAGCGGCTGACGCCGTTCCAACGCTGCCGAGGGCACCCGGCCTATTATCGATAATGAATTGCTGCGTCAGCCGTTCAGACAGCCAGCGGGCCATAATCCTAGCGATGATGTCAGGTGAGCTACCGGCAGGCCACGTAACGATAATGCGGATTGGTCGCGAGGGAAATGTTTGTGCTAGGGCCCGCTGTGCTACCGCTGATTGTGCAGCCGCACTCGCTGTTAGCTGCAGAAAGCGACGGCGGGGAAGTCTCACCAGGGATGGCAGCATGAAAGCAATGCTAAATGGATGCTGTGCGAGACATGTATTCTATCATGTGTTATATCATAATGTGTAAAAATCGCCAACCACTTTGCGGCGGCTCTTTGAGTTGTAGGAGCTTAGGTTGAACATTCAGGTAGAAGATGACGGATTTCGGGAACTATCGGAAGCAACCGTCGAAACAATAATCGCGACGCATGTGGTGGTTCGGCCCGAGAGTCCTGCCATTATCATGTCAAGGAATAATGGCCTGACATATGGCGCGCTAGGAGCCCAAATTGCCGAGTTTGGCACTGCGTTCAAGGCGAACGGCATTGGACGCACAGCCAACGTGGCAGTCATGCTGCCAGATGGCCCCCACCTTGCAGTCGCTCTTGTCGCTACCGTGTGTCACGCGGTTGCCGTACCAATTAATCCCAAGTTGACCGCAATTGAGCTCGACGACCTCTTTGCAGTACTTCGCGTCGACGCGATGGTCACGTCAAGCCGAGTAACGAGCGAGGTGAGTGACTTAGCGGCTCGGTATGGAGTTCGCCTACTTAAAACGATAATCAGTGGACCTGGCACATTCAAAATTTCCACCGAACAGACCATCGCTCTTCCGGCGCGCCGGGGCGCGGAGGTGGTGCCGAGAAATGCAAAACCGGAAGACTTGGCCTTTATTTTGCGCACTTCGGCCACCACCGGGCGACCTAAGCTGGTGCCGGTGACTCATCAAAGTCTCGTGGTTACAGCTGAACGGCGAAAAATTTGGTTTAATCTAACACCTGACGATCGCGGCCTTTTCTTTAAGCCGCTCTTTTACGCGGCGGGGCTAAGGGGGCTACTAGAATCTCTCCTCCTTGGCGAAAGCGTGGCACTCCCTGAGAATAAAGCAGATGGTGACATCCTCAACTTGTTGATCGCACTACAGCCAACTTGGTATCACGGTGGCCAAACCTCATTTATAGACGTTCTGGAACGCCTCCGTTCGAGGCAGGGGCTTCCGCTGCCTCATCGCCTGCGGTTCATTAGGTCAGGTGGCGCGCCACTTTCCGAGTCGGTTCGTCAACAGGTCGAGGAAGCTTTTGGTGTGCCAGTGCTGGAGGCGTACGCTCTCAGTGAGGCAGGTTTTGTAGCCACTAATTATCTCGCGCCGGAGCACCGGAAATCCGGGACCGTCGGCAGGCCCTGGCCGAACGAGGTCGCTATTCGCGCCGAGGATGGACGTTTGTTGCCGCCGGGCGAGGTGGGTGAAATCGTCGTGCGCGGGCCGAGCGTGACGCCTGGATATCTTGATGACGAGGACGCCAACCGTGCCGCCTTCGTCGATGGATGGTTTCGAACTGGCGACTTCGGCTCGATAGACGCTGAAGGCTTTCTGACGCTCCTGGGACGCCTTAAAGAAATCATCAACCGCGGCGGCGAAAAGATATCGCCATATGAGGTTGAACGGGCTCTGTTGCTGCACACTTCCGTTCGAGAGGCCGTCGCATTTTCAGTACCGCACCCTCGATTGGGTGAGAACGTGGCGGCGGCAGTTGTCCTCGTGCCCGGGGCAGATTTGACATCAACGGAAATCCAAGTATTCCTCTCCGAACATTTAGCGCCGTTCAAGATTCCGCAGCATATCTTTGTGAAGGCGGAACTTCCAAAGGGCGCCACTGGAAAGATTTTGCGCCGCCAGCTGTCAGAAGAGGCAGCTCATTATATCCGACATGTCGTCCCTGCGTGGTCGCCACTTCAGATACAAATTCTAGATATTTGGCAACGATTGCTTGGCCACAGCGACATCGGCATCGAAGACAACTTCTTTGTAGTCGGTGGCGACTCCCTCCTGGCTACTCAAATGTTGTGTGAAGTCGAGGCCATCATCCGCCAACAGATTCCCACCTCGGAGCTTCGAGCCGTCTACACGGTTCGCGAGCTTGAGGCTGCTATTTTGCGAGGCACCCCCGCAACAACGGAACTCGTAACCTGCGCTAAAGAGGGCCGCGGAACGCCATTCCTGTTCTGCCACGGCGATTATCTGAATCGCGGGTTCTACGCGCTCAAATTAGCCGACATGCTCACCTGCGATCAGCCCATCTATTTGCTTCACCCCTATGCTAATCCGGATCCCAAACTTACATTCGAGGAAATGGCGCGGGCCTACATACCGCACGTTTTAGCAGTACATCCGACAGGCGCGTTTCGTCTTGGTGGTAATTGCAATGCCGGTCCACTAGCCTGGGAGATCGCTTGCCAGCTCAATCGTTTGGGTCGAGAGGTAGAGTTCGTTGTTTTAATCGAAACGGCCTCCCTCAATTCACGACGTATTCTTCGTGCCGCTGCACGACTGATCAGATTTATCGTCGCCGTTGCTCCCAGTAGGATTAGCAAGAAATTTGCGGGCGATGGAATGAGTTCTATCTGGAGTAGAGGGTGGCATCGCTACCCTGCTACTCCGTATTCCCACGCAACGCGCAACTACATTCCGCCGAAATTAAAGACACGAGTCTTTTGCGTGGTTTGTGAAGAAAGTCGCACCAAGAAAGAATATTCCACGACGCCGTGGAATAATATTGCTCCCGAGGTTCATACTGAATATGTTGCCGGGACGCATCTTAGCTGCCTTACAACACATGCTGGCGGTGGCGGTGGCGGTGGCGGTGTCGGTGTCGGTGTTGCGCACGTGCTGGACGGATTGCTTAAACAACCGCGGGCGACACGTTAAATTACTTACGGAACTTCCTGAGGAACTTTCTAAGATAGAATTCTGGACCCCGACTTTCGTCATTGCGTCCGACACCCAACTTTGGCCGTCGTCATGGCTTCTTGGCCGCTTACTGCGCGTGCCCAGCAGCCGAAGATTGGGGGAATTCGGAGTGTTTTCGGTTGATGGGAGCAGCTAATGCGAGACCTAAGCCGTGTCCATATTACCGATATAGATCACGACGAAATGTTAACGCGCGCCTCAATTCCACTCGAAGATCTTTACTACCGCCACCAGGGCCGCATCGCCTACAAATGGCATCATTACCTCGAGTTGTACGACCGTCACCTCGGCCGTTTTCGCGGCCGACCAGTGCGCATCCTGGAGTTGGGCATTTTCTCTGGCGGGTCGTTGCAGATATGGAAGTCATATTTCGGCGCGCATGCATTCGTTCATGGAATCGACATTGATCCGGGCTGCACTCAATGCTCCGAGGAGCGTGTAGTGCCGCATATAGGAAGCCAAGCTGACGCCGGCTTCCTCAAGCAAGTGGTTGCGAAGATGGGCGGGGTCGATGTCGTGATCGACGATGCAAGCCATAGGAGCAGCGATCAAATCACCTCTTTCGAAGTGCTTTACCCGTTGATCGAAGAGAACGGCGTATACATCTGCGAGGATACGCGTACCTCGTATTGGAGCCAATACGGGGCCGGTTATCGCAAACCCAGTACTTTCATCGAATATGCGAAAGGCCTCGTTGATCG
>Ga0206796_1186_pt1 | contig 12132 bp, 8 predicted proteins | sample Alteio_BWOrgCont_68_FD_152895 | JGI IMG/M metagenome (GOLD analysis project Ga0206796, IMG submission 152895) | Enriched cells from forest soil in Barre Woods Harvard Forest LTER site, Petersham, Massachusetts, United States -... | ecosystem: Environmental > Terrestrial > Soil > Temperate forest > O...
TACGGCCGACATTCACGGGGACTTGGGCTCAGAGCTTCGCCTTGCGGCTGACCCCTTACCGTAATCTTTCCGCATTGGTCACGTGTCACTCCCTATACGTCGTCTTGCGACTTAGCAGAGAGCTGTGTTTTTGTTAAACAGTCGGTTGACTCATTTTATTGCAGCCCATCTTGCGATGGGCGCCCCTTCTTCCGAAGTTACGGGGCTAACTTGCCGAGTTCCTTCAAGAGATTTCACTCACGCGCCTTAGTATATTCTACTCACCCACCTGTGTCGGTTTCCGGTACGGGCACCTTAGTATACGCCGGGACTTTTCTCGGCAAAAACGTCAACAGATCCGCTCGAGCTTGCGCCCTCACGTCCCCTTGCGGGACCAGGATTATCAACACCTGGACTGTCTCTGCTCTTGCGTATCCCGGTTAAAATGTCGGTGGTGCAGGAATATTGAACCTGCTGGTCATCGCCTACGCCTTACGGCCTCGACTTAGATCCCGACTAACCCTGGGAGGACGAACCTTCCCCAGGAAACCTTGGGTTTACGGCGGACAGGAATTCAACCTGTCTTATCGCTACTCATGTCTGCATCCTCACTTCTGGGCGCTCCACGGATGGTTTCCCTACCGCTTCACAGCACCAAGAACGCTCTCCTACCATGCACAAAGATCGAAATCTCTGTGTATCCGCAGCTTCGGTATACCGCTTGATCGCCAATCATTTTCGGCGCCAAGTCTCTCGATGAGTCAGCTATTACGCACTGTTTAAATGATGGCTGCCTCTAAGCCAACATCCTCACTGTTATAGAAACCTAACATCCTTTCCACTAAGCGGTATTTAGGCACCTTAGCTGGCGGTCTGGGCTGTTTCCCTTTCGACAATGAAGCTTATCCCCCACTGTCTGACTCCCGTACTGCACCCTGCGGCATTCAGAGTTTGGTTGGATTCAGTACCCCGTTAGGGGCCATAGTCCATCCAGTGCTTTACCTCCGCAAGTCAGCGTACGAGGCTAGCCCTCAAGCTATTTCGGAGAGAACCAGCTATCACGGGGTTTGATTAGTCTTTCGCTCCTACTCACAGTTCATCAGAGAATTTTTCAACATTCACCTGTTCGGTCCTCCAGTTGCGGTTAAGCAACCTTCAACCTGACCATGAGTAGATCACCTCCGCTTCGGGTCTACTACCAGCGGCTTATTCGCCCATTTCGGACTCGCTTTCGCTACGCCTCCACCCCAGAGGGGCTTAGACTCGCCACTGACAGTAACTCGCAGACTCATTAAGCAAAAGGCACGCCATCACCCTTGCGGGCTTTGACACCTTGTAAGCATATGATTGCAGGTACTATTTCACTCCGCTCACAGCGGTACTTTTCACCTTTCCCTCGCGGTACTTGTTCACTATCGGTCGCCAAGGAGTATTTAGCCTTAGACCGTGGTCGGTCTCACTTCACGCGAAGTTTCACGTGCATCGCGTTACTCAGGGTACCACTAGGTGTAGTTTGGTTTTCGAGTACAGGTCTCTCACCTTCTTTGGAGCGACTTTCCATCCGCTTCCTCTAACCGCTCTACTACCATGTCGTGGCCCTATAACCCCAGGTTGCAAGCAACCTGGTTTGGGCTGTTCCGCTTTCGCTCGCCACTACTTACGGAATCGATTCTCTTTCTTTTCCTCCGGTTACTGAGATGTTTCACTTCACCGGGTGTTGCTCTACCCGTGCTATGTATTCACACGGGAGTTATACGAGATTAATCGTATAGGATTACTCCATTCGGAAATCCTCGGATCACAGCGTGCTTACCGCTCCCCGAGGCTTATCGCAGTTTTCCACGTCCTTCATCGCCTCTTGGCGCCAAGGCATTCATCATACGCTCTTTGTAGCTTGATCAATTGTTCTCTTATTTAACCGAAGGTAGTTAAAGCCTTCGGTTCTTTCAGACGCCTCAGCATAAAGTTGTATTTACCCGAGCTTTTAGACAGACCCTGCAGTTACTAGCCGCAGAATCTATAAAAAGACTCAGTTAATTTACTTTACCTATAATTTTCAAAGAACTGCTGCGCAGGGCAGTAATTTCGGCTTGCGCCAACTTTACCGGATCCTATGCAGATTGTCTTCGGTGCCTGGTTTATGGCCAGCCAGCCGGAGACGAAATTCGTTATAATATTGGGAAGAAGAGGATATCTCTTATTTCTCGCGCTGGTGCGCTCGTGGGCCTGACTGGGCTCGAACCAGTGACCCTGCGCTTATCAAGCGCATGCTCTAACCAACTGAGCTACAGGCCCTAGGTTCTGGACCAGCCAGATTCAGATTCGTGCGACGGTCATAGACCGCCGCTACATTTACCGAGTGGAGACAAGGGGATTCGAACCCCTGACCTATAGCTTGCAAAGCTACCGCTCTACCAACTGAGCTATGTCCCCGTAGTCTGACACAAATTTATGTGGTTACCAGGAGGAGGTCAAGGATGACGCCCCGTCTTTCTCTTTCTTCCAAAATATTGTTTCCAAAGAACAAGGCGACGATGAGTAGTCGCTTTTCTTAAAACGTACTGGAAGGCAATACACCAAGGGGCGATTGCCTGAGACAACTTGAACAGCAAATTCCAGACTGAATTGTGCGTAACGTTGAGTACCCCTGGGCTCTTTCGAGCCTGGAGGGTTTGAACGCGTGTCGATCCTTGCGGACCGGTTTAGCGTTCGACCTAGCGCTGCACGTTCTTTGTCTCGTTTCCTCCGAAGAGGTGAGTGCAGAGAGGTGCGAGCACTGCTCCTTAGAAAGGAGGTGATCCAGCCGCAGGTTCCCCTACGGCTACCTTGTTACGACTTCATCCCAATCACCGGCCATACCTTAGGGACACGAGGCCACTTCGGGTACAACAGGCTTTCATGATGTGACGGGCGGTGTGTACAAGGCCCGGGAACGTATTCACGGCGCCGTAGCTGATGCGCCATTACTAGCGATTCCAACTTCATGAGGGCGAGTTGCAGCCCTCAATCCGAACTGGGCTCAGTTTTAGGGATTGCCTCCACCTTGCGGTTTCGGTTCATTCTGTACTGAGCATTGTAGTACGTGTGCAGCCCTGGCCGTAAGGGCCATCCTGACTTGACGTCATCCCCACCTTCCTCTCCGTTTCACAGAGCAGTCTGACTAGAGGGTCCATTGCTGGGCAACTAATCATAGGGGTTGCGCTCGTTGCGGGACTTAACCCAACATCTCACGACACGAGCTGACGACAGCCATGCAGCACCTGTGCTAGCTGGTATTGCTACCTCGTCCCCGTTTCTGGGTTCTACTACTAGCATGTCAAGGCCAGGTAAGGTTCTTCGCGTTGCATCGAATTAAGCCACATACTCCACCGCTTGTGCGGGCCCCCGTCAATTTCTTTGAGTTTTAATCTTGCGACCGTACTTCCCAGGCGGTGCATTTAATGAGTTATCTACGACACAGAAGGGGTCGAATCCTCCTACGCCCAATGCACACCGTTTACGGCCAGGACTACCGGGGTATCTAATCCCGTTTGCTCCCCTGGCTTTCGTGTTTCAGAGTCAGGAATCTTCCAGGTAACCGCCTTCGCCACCGGTGTTCCTTATGATATCTACGCATTTCACTGCTACACCATAAATTCCGTTACCCCCTCCGATCCTCTAGCCGAGCAGTATCAAGCGCAGTTTCACAGTTAAGCTGTGAGATTTCACACCTGACTTACCCGACCTCCTACACACCCTTTACGCCCAATGAATCCGAACAACGCTCGGGACCTCTGTCTTACCGCGGCTGCTGGCACAGAGTTAGCCGTCCCTTCCTCTCCGCATACCATCAAATGCATGTACTATTCATACACACATCCTTGTTCTGCAGTGACAGGAGTTTACAATCCGAAAACCTTCATCCTCCACGCGGCGTCGCTCCATCAGACTTTCGTCCATTGTGAAAAATTCTCGACTGCTGCCACCCGTAGGTGTCTGGACCGTGTCTCAGTTCCAGTGTGGCTGGTCGTCCTCTCAGACCAGCTACCCGTCATAGCCTTGGTGAGCTTTTACCTCGCCAACTAGCTGATGGGCCGCGGGCATCTCAAAAAGCGCCAGGCCTTGCGGTCCCCGGCTTTGATCTTTCGATCATATGCGGTATTAATTCGACTTTCGTCGAGCTATTCCCCACTTCTTGGTAATTTCCCACGTGTTACGCACCCTTTCGCCACTCAACTTACCTAATTATTGCTAATCAGATAAGTCGCGTTCGACTTGCATGTCTTATCCACGCCGCCAGCGTTCGTTCTGAGCCAGAATCAAACTCTCCGTTAATTCCAACACTGGATTGCTCCAGAATTGGATCATTTTCAAAAAGTAAGTCGGCGTCCCACGGCTAGGTGGGGGCCGATTCTTCTGACCTTAATCGGTCAAAAACTTTGAGATCCTACCGATGTGAGTACTGACTTGCGTCAGTCTTCATCCGCATAGGAAAGAAACTCAACGTTCCGCACAATTCAATCTATTCGCTGTACTTCTTACTTAGGTTGTCTCCACCGAGATTTCAAGCGCGGCTAACTGTATCGTTTGCGCCTCTCGGTTCCAGTAAAGTGTTCAAAGATCATAAACGCTGCAGTGGCCCGGTACCGCAAATTTCTTCGCGAACCGAAACGCCATCCGAATGACACTTTCGTATCATCCGACGACGCTTCACCCGCTGTCCTTCTTCTTCGTTTTTAACCGAAAAAATCTGACCTGCGGGTGACACCAGAGACAAGTCTCGTCCATTCTTGCCTCGCTTAAATCAGCGAGCGGACCGACTGAAGTCTCAACCTGCACCATTCCCCCCGTTTCGGGTGGGAGGACAAACATATAGGAATCGAAGAACGGATCAATACTTATTTTATAAATTTTTGCAGATTCTTTTGAGCAACGCGATTTTCAGAGGAGAAATCACGTTGCTATTTTTTATGGAAAGAACGGAATTGAGAATTAAATTTACGGAATTTTCGACAGGAAAACATGAGGGAGATGAGATACATGAAGGAAAACCAACTGAGTTTTCGCGCGGAGGGTTGAGGAGTGGGAGCCAGAGGAAGGAGGGGGCCATTGTGAAGGCCAAGTCCCGCGTGCCCCAAACTCCATTTGGAAACGCACTTCCTGAGGCAACTCCATTGTCGATCTCAGAGGGTTGAGCCGATCTGCGTGGTGCCCCTTGCAGCAATAGAATCGCGCGGACAATGGCCCTGCCAAATGGAATTTGGGAACGAGGGGAAACCGGCGCAAGGGCCTGCGCCGGCTTGCTAGCAGGCAGCGACCGCCGCTGGGACAGCGGCGGCTACCTCGGAAGGAGGCACGGGAATGCGATCCCGCAATTGCGGGACCACTACACCTGCACCGTCCCGCCTAGGCGGGACGGCTACCTTCGCTTGATGGCGGGCGCAGCCGGCGTGGTCCTGACGGCCCGCCAAGGCGCAACGGGAGCAGCAGGTTTCGGTGTGCATGAGCATGATTCAATTACTGCCGCCAGCAGAATCGGCCGTTACGATTTATTTCCCAAGCTCCTCTTGGCGTGATAGTTCCATCCGGAAAGGACGAGGCGTTCGTTGAGGTGGTGGTTGCCGTCTTCGATGCAGTCGTCGCCGCTATGCATCTGGGCGAGAACGGTCTTGCGGATTTTTTGCGAGCGGTTGGGCATGGAACCGTGGAGGGTAAAGTAGTGGAAGAAGAGGACGTCGCCCGGCTCGGCCTCAACCACGAGGGCTTTGTCGATGGGGTAGTCCTTGAGCGAGTCGCTTTCAGTCGCGCTCATGCCGCTGCTTTCAACTAAGCGTCCGAGACGATGCGAGCCGGGATAGACCCGCAGGCACCCCATCTCGTCGGTGGCGTTGGAGACGTGGATGATGCCAGCCATCATGGTGTCTTTGATGCTGGGGAAATAGCTCCAATCCTGATGCATTGGGAAGGGCGCCCCTTTTTCCGCCGGCTTCTGGAAGAGCTTGCTGTGGTGGAGGATAACGTCGGGGCTGTTGAGGACCGCCCGGCTGAATTCGAGAAAGCGGGGCTGGAGGAAAGCGCGGAGCCAGACAGCGGAATAGATCTGGACGTTGTGGGTGTGGACGACGGTAGTGTTGGTATCAATCTTGTTGATCGCGGCACCCTTCCAGCGGGCATCGACTTCCTCGCCGCTGCCGCGGAGTTGTTGGACGATGCGGTCAAAGTCGGTTTCGAGTTCGGCGACCTCGGTGGGCGAATAGACGCCTTTGGCGAGGTAGTAGCCGTTTTCCTGGAAGAATTCAGTGATTTCAGTAGGGGATGTGCTCATGGTTGGTTGTGGTAGGTGTGCGGGCACTTTAATTTGGAATCGGATGTCTTTGCAATGGTAGTTGCGAAGAATTACTGGTATTTTTTAGGAATTATCGATGAAAACCTCTGCTCCCGGAATTTCCTGGCCTCTGCGTTATCTTTCGAAAGTCGCCGATTGGAATGCGGGCACATTTCCGATGGTGGTGCCGGGATGCAACCAGATTTATTCTGGCGAAACGATCGCCCTTCACCTGCACGATTACCGGGGCAAGCTCTGGATTGGAAAAAACCTTTATCACCTCCTGCCCGGCGATATCACACTTTCGCCCAGTCAATTGACGTCGCGCTACGAGCTGAAAGAAAGCGGCACGCATCTTTGCGTCCATTTCCTTCCGCCCACGTTGACCGGTCGGGTACCGAGCCTGCAGTTACCCCTGCATTTCCGGCTCGGGCCGCGGACCGTCGTGGCTCGCGAACGGTTCTGGCGCATCATCGACCATGCCCGGCAGTCGGGCGACAACCCCGATTCACCGGCAGGTTGCGCGGCATCCGCTTCGCTCCAGGAGTTGTTGCTCTGGCTCTACCTGCAAAGTCGGCGGGGCACGACACCCCATCGCAGCAGCCTCGTCGAGGAGGCGCTGGCGAAGCTCGGTCGGGCCATCGAGGCGTCGCTGGCCAAGCCGATGCTGATCGGCGATCTGGCCGCCGGGGTGGGCCTAAGCGTTGATTACGTAGCGCGGCTTTTTGCGCGGCGTTACGGGATGACGCTCCAGCATTATCTGCTGCTGCGGAGGGTTGAACTCGCGCGCCATTTGTTGCTCACCAGTGATCTGCTCGTTTCCGAAATCGGGCGGCAGGTCGGCATGCCGGACCCGCAATATTTCAACAAGCAATTCCGGCGCGTGGTCGGACAGAGTCCCCTCGCCTATCGACGTCAGCAGGCACAAAAATCAAAGGGACGGAAAAAACATTAGCGGAAGGTTTCGCACAGAGGACTGAAGAGAGGAAGGCAGAGGGGGTGCAGGCGGAGGGAACCGGATGGAAACAAAGTACTGATGTTCCCCTGTCAGAAGTCTCACGAGGACCGCTTCCTAAAATATTTGGCCACTCCATCTCCCTCCTCCGCCCTCTGCAGCAATCCTCTGCAGTCCTCTGTGCGAAACCTCAGTTTACCTCGGCAAAAAAACCGCGTCCCAGGGATCGCGCCACGCTTCCGTCCAGCCCGGTTCATTACGGAGTTTGAAATAAACGTCCGCGCTGCGTGGAACAAGAATCGCGTCGGGCGCGGGAGTGGCGAGGAGCCTGGGCCAGTCGCCCTTGGCGGAGAAAAAGTCATCGACGCGCTGGTAGGTTTCCGTCCGGTAAACGAGGTCGTAACGGCCGTCCATGGAGACGCGCATCTTCCCGCGCAATTCCCACAGGGCGTAGCTGCCATAGTTGAAGGGAACGAGAAGATTTCCCCGGATGTTCTGGCGCTGGAGATAGGCGACGGCATCGACAGGACACGCGATATGGGGAAGTTCGAGGGTCAATCCCGCCGAGACGGGCAGGACGATCAGGGCCGTGAAGAGAGGGACGACAACAAGTGAGAAATTAACTCCCACGGCAACGAGGTTACGGAGCGGACGGCGCCTTAGATCATAAGGCCATTTCAGCGGAAAGGTGCCCGGAACCAGCGCACCCGCGACCACGGCAAAAAGGGAGGTGTGCCGCGCGGCCATCATCGCGAGGACCATGAAGAAGCCGATGAGAATCACGCCGCGCTGGTCGATCCGCTTCCAGCCCTTGCGATAAATTTGGATGGCGAGCGCGACCAGGACGCCGAGGAATAAAAGCTCGTACCCGAGATAGAGATGCGGATCCGCGATCCAGGGAACGGGCGCCCATTCATTGAAGCCGCGCCGGGTCGTGACCAAGGCGCGTCCGGTGGCGATCCAGAGTTGCCAGCCGAAGGGATTTAGCAAGGTGGCCAGGGCGCAGAGGGCAAACCGGACGGCCCATTTTTTCCAAGCCCCATGATAAAGCCCTTCGAGCACGGTCACGATGAACAGCCAGCCCAGCCCGACCACAAAACCACCGTGGAGATTCGCCCAGACGATCATGGTCAGGACGTAAAGAAAAGTCGGGACCGGGCGGCCACGGCGTTCGCGTTGGAACCAGCAGACCCAGAGGGCAAAAAGGATGTGGGTGAAGACCATGCAGCGCACGGTCGATTGGAAAGAAGGGAGGAGCGCCAATAGCACGAGCGCGTAAAAGGCGGCCGTCCATGCGGTCGGTCTGCGATCATGCATCCCGGCCCAAATCACCAGGGCCAGCGTGACGCCCAGGGTAACGAGTTTGGTCGCGACGATGGCGGTTCCTTCGCCCCATTGCCAAAGCCCGTAAAAGAGAAGCGCACAGCCCCATTCATGATCGGCAACCTGCTTGTAATCAAAAAGATAGCTGAAGGCATCACCGGGCGGAAAATGTCCGGTTTTCCAAAGGAATTCACCCACGGCAAGCCGGTGCCAGAGATCGGGGTCAGCCGGATTCGTGACGGTGCCGGCAACGCAGACCAAAAAGAAGAGGTAAACCCAGAAAAAGAATCTTACCCATGGCGTGAACACACGAACAGCGCACCATAAATCAGCGGGGGTTGAACAGGATTATTACGATCCTGCCATGCGCGGCATATTTCTTGCAATTGGATAGAGCCAATCGCAGATTTTTTGCGCTCATGTCCCAACAATTTTCAAAAGACGTTGCCATGGATGGCGTGCGGGGCCGCGAGGAGAATATTCCCTTCGGCATTTTGGCCGGAATCATCGCGGCTGCCCTTGGAGCGGCCCTTTGGATGGGGATCGCGGTAGCCACCGGGTGGCGCGGTGGGATCGTGGCGCTCGGAGTGGGCGCGTTGGTGGGACTGGCCGTCCGTATTGTCGGCAACGGGAGGAGCATGATTTTCGGAATCATCGGCGCCGTTTTGACTTTGGCCGGTTGCCTGGGCGGTGAAATTCTGACGGTGGTTCAACTCTCGTCCAGCCCGGAACACGATTTTTATAACACGCTGACGACCCTTGATTTGATCCCGACGGTCACCAATATTTTCAATCGGATGGATCCGATCATGTATCTGATTTACGGCATCGGCATCTTCGAAGGCTACAAGCTTTCGATCCGGAAATAGCGGAATTATTGGCGCTTGGCCCCACAGGTCGTATTAGTCCTATAAGTCCCATAACCTCATCCCACCATGAATACCTTCAACCACATCGCCCTGAATTGCTCGGACCTTGCCGCGCAGGAAGCCTTTTACACGAAACTTTTCGGATTCAAGCGTTCCCGCACCTTCAACCGGGGCAAGCCCGACGAGTTCTTCATGCTCAAACTCGGATCGATGCGTCTCGAATTATTCCCCACCGACCGGGCCAAAACGGTGGCTATGCAGGGCGGCGAACAGCCCATCGGGTTCAAGCACCTCGCCTTCGACGTGCCGAAGCTCGAGCCGATCCTCGAGGCGCTCGCGGCCGAGGGCATCGAGCCCGATCCGATCATCGACGTGGGAAATGTCGTCCCCGGTCTTCGCATCGTCTTCTTCCGCGACCCCGAGGGCAACATCCTCGAACTCATGGAAGGCTACCGCGACGAGGAATGATCACGGAATTTAGACGTGAGGAACATGAGGGCTGATGAAGGGGATTTTTTTGACAGGATTAACATGATTTTTGAAAAAGACATTCAAAGGAGAAATTCAAGCCTCTGCTTTTTTATGTCCTTCATGTTCCTCATGTCTAAAATCAGCCTGCCTTCCCTTCCTGCTTTCATGATTTCATGTCTTCCTGTTAAAATTCCGTAATTCCGTTAATTCCGTCAAAACTTCCCCTCGGCCGCCGTTCCCATTTTGATTGTCCCACCGTAGGGGCGGGCGTATTCTTTCAGATTACTCAACGCCGATTTTATGCACGCCCGTCTTTTTCCCTCCCGCGAAAGTTTCCGCGAACTGGCTCATCAGGGCAACCTGATCCCGGTTTACCGCGAGATCATCGCCGACATGGAAACGCCCGTTTCCGCCTTCCACAAAATCGACACCGGCGACCACTCCTTCCTGTTTGAGTCGGTGGAAAAAGGGAACAAGTTCGCCCGCTACTCGTTTCTCGGCGCCAGCCCGCACCTCATCTTTCAGGCGCACGGAAAAAACATCATCCTCCGCGAAGGCGCCGAGCAGCGCGCCTACACCATCGCGGACGACCCCCTCCGCGAACTCGAGCGCCTGATGGCCGGCTACCGGCCCGTCCCCACAGCCGATCTCCCGCTCTTCTACGGCGGCGCGGTCGGCTACATCGGATTTGAGGCCGTCACGCAATTTGAACCGACCGTACCCCGTGCGAAGAAGGACGACCTCGGCGTGCCCGACGCTTATTTCTTCATCACCGACACGCTGCTGATTTTCGATCACCTCGAACGCCGGATCAAGATCGTCGCCAACGCGCATGTCTCCGACCCGACCCACGCCGACCGCGCCTACGACGAAGCCGTCGCCAAGATCGAGGACCTCGAAACCCGCCTCGCGCGCGCCGTGCCCGGCCGCCTGCTTCCAGTCTTCAGCGACATCAAACCGCTCGAGCCAGCGATCAACATGACCCGCGACCAGTACGTGAAAATGACCGAGGCGATGCAGGAATACATCCGCGCCGGGGACATTTTCCAAGTCGTCCCGTCGCAGCGCTTCGAGGTACCCTTCGACGCCCCGGCCATCGATCTTTACCGCGCGTTGCGACTGATCAATCCGTCACCCTACATGTTCATCCTCAAGCTCGGAGGCATGGCGCTCGTCGGCTCGTCGCCGGAACTTCATGTCCGCTGCGAGGAGGGCAAAGTGCAAATCCGGCCCATCGCCGGAACACGTCCGCGCGGCCAGACGCCCGAGGAGGACGACCGGCTCACGGCGGAACTCCTCGCCGATCCGAAGGAACGCGCCGAGCACGTCATGCTCGTCGATCTCGCCCGCAACGACGTGGGCCGCGTCTGTAATTTCAACACCGTGCGCCTGACCGATTTCATGATCACCGAGCGCTACTCGCACGTCATGCACATCGTCTCCAACGTCGAGGGCGAACTCACGCCGGGCCACTCCGCCTACGACGTGATGCGCGCAACGTTTCCCGCCGGGACGGTCAGCGGCTCGCCCAAGATTCGCGCGATGCAAATCATCGCCGACATGGAACCGACCTGTCGCGGCACCTACGCGGGCGCGGTCGGCTACTTCGGCTTCTCCGGCAATCTCGATTCGTGCATCGCCATCCGCACCATCCTGCTCAAGGACGGCAAAGCCTACCTGCAAGCCGGCGGCGGACTCGTCGCCGACTCGACCCCCCTCGGCGAGTACGAGGAATCGATCAACAAAGCCAAAGCCGGCCTCAAAGCCCTCGCCATGGCGAAGTTATTCTGAATTTTTTGACGGAATTAACGAAATTACGGAATTGGGAAACGTTTTTTGATAGGAGAAACATGAAGGACATGAAAGAGCGGAGTCTTGGAATTGATATTCCTTGCAGAATGCCTTTTCCAAAAATCATGTAAATCTTGTCAATCCTGTCTAAAAAATTCCCCTTCATCAGCCTTCATGTTCTTCCTGTCAAAATTTTGGTAATTCCGTTAATTCCGTCTAAATTCTCTCGCATGCTCCTCATCATCGATAACTACGACTCGTTCACCTACAACCTCGTCCAATACTTCGGCGAGCTGGGCGCGGAGCCGGTCGTCAAGCGCAACGACGAAATCACCGTCGCGGAAATCCAAGCGCTCAAACCCGAGGCCGTCGTCATCTCGCCCGGCCCGTGCACGCCGAAGGAAGCGGGCATCTCGAACGACGTCATCGCCAAGATCGGC
>Ga0206796_1100_pt1 | contig 12089 bp, 11 predicted proteins | sample Alteio_BWOrgCont_68_FD_152895 | JGI IMG/M metagenome (GOLD analysis project Ga0206796, IMG submission 152895) | Enriched cells from forest soil in Barre Woods Harvard Forest LTER site, Petersham, Massachusetts, United States -... | ecosystem: Environmental > Terrestrial > Soil > Temperate forest >...
GTGCGGTGCCGGCGAAGCTGCCGGCGAAATTCTCGACACTGATCGCCAGCGTAAGCAGCCCATATTTGGCGCCGCTTGCAGCCAGCAGCGCCATGCTCAGATGAGAGGCTGCCGCGGCGATCCCCCCGCATAGGAGGGTGGGCATCAAGCCCATGCGAGCCACGGCAATACCGCCAGCGAAAGCCCCAATCATGCCGATCCAGACACCGTAGAGCTTGGAAACTGTGGCAATATCGGACTTGGAAAAGCCCAGATCGATATAAAGCGGATTGGCCATCACGCCTGAGACAAAATCAGGCAGGCGGTAGATCGCGACAAGCACCAAAATCGGAACCAGTATCCATCCAAGACGCTTCAGCAAGTCGTTGAGCGGTTCTATGAAGGAACCCAAGAAGGCAGGGGGCCGGTCTCCATCACCGCGCTTTTCATCAAGAACAGCGCGCGTCGCCTCAAGCTCGGTCGGAGGACGTTTGTGCGGCGCGAAAGTCGCTGCCGCGATGCCGACGGCCATCAGAAGCATCATGGCCAGATAGGCGCTTTGCCAGTTGAGAAAGTCGGCGATGTAGAGTGCGCCCGCGCCGGCGCTCAGTAGGGCAAGACGATAGCCCAGCTGGTAGCAAGCCAGCATCATGCCCTGGGTTTCAGGGGACGAGACGTCTATGCGCCAGCCGTCGATCACAACATCCTGGCTGGCAGCGCAAAAGGCAGTGAAAGCCGCAAAGAAAATGGTCGGCCATAGCGCTTTGCCTGGATCGGTGAAAGCAAGGCCCAGGAGACCGAGCGAGACGCCTAGTTGCGCCAACAACATCCAGCCGCGCCGTCGACCAAGAAATCTCGCTAGAAAGGGCGGATCAAATCGATCGATGAATGGAGCCCAAACAAACTTGAAACTGTAGGCTAGCGCGACATAGCTGATCAGTCCGATATCCGTCAGCGAAATCCCGGACTCCCTTAGCCGGGCGGATTGCGTCGAGAAGATAAGCAGAAAAGGCAGCCCGGAGCTGAAGCCCAGGGCCAGCATGAAAGCAAGGCGGCTATCGCCAGCGATATTCTTCGCAAGTGAAAGGAGTTTGGGGCTCGGAATCATAGGTCGCTTTTATCGTTGCACGTCGGTGAGACCAAATGCTTTCGGCGATGCTGCGACTGCCGGCTCAGGCCTGCAGTGGGATATGCATATTCGCTGGCTGGTCGATGCTGCCCGCGGATGAAGCGGATGATTTGTTCGTCGATGCCCCGAAGCTCGAAGGGATCAGCGAACTGCCGCTTTCGGCAAAACCCATTGAGAATGAGAATGGCAAGGGTGGACGCACAGCCTACCTCTTCGTGCCGCGTTACGATCCGAAGCTGGCGCGTCGCCAACGCCGCCCACTGAGCTTGCTTGGGCCATCCGTCGCAGCGAGATCGGCGTAAGCTGTCTCGGCGTTACCGCCGGCCCTGCGGATCTCCTCGACGAGGAGTCGAGCCTCCGCTTTCCCTTGTCCATAGTGCACAAGCACCTGGGCGGCCTTTGCAAGAGCGAGGGCGCTCGAGTGGCCTATGCCCCGCGAGGCACCAGTGTCGAGAGCGGTTCTTCCAAGAGTGAGGTCATGACTTAGCTTCCTCACGGTCAGACGGGCGGGTGCCGGGGGTGGCATGGAGTTTGCTGACGCGGACATTCGCGGCATCTGGTCGATCTATCGCCGGGCTAAGCCCCGACTGGCTTGCGCGGAGATTAGTTAGCCGCGTTCCCGTTCCTCGATCGCTTCGACGATCGTCATCGTCTTTGGCTCGGCTTGGTCTGACATCGCTTCAATCCCGCGATACGGCATCCGGCTTCAGGCTGAGGCCGAAACTTTTTGAACGTCACGCATCAAGGAAAAGTTTGGTGTGCTGGACAAACAGCTGGGGGTACTGGTGGTGGGCCCCGTGGTTGGCGTCGGGGTAGAGAATGAGTTGTGCGTTGGGCAGGTGCTGCTGCAGCAAGTAGGAGTTGATAGTCGGGATGATGATGTCGTTGTCGCCATTGACCACCAGGGTCGGCTGGCGCAGGCCCTTCAGATGGGCGTAGGTGTCGTCCTTCTCCGCGCCGTAGGCAGCGATGGCGGTGGCCTGGGCCTGGACCGTCTCAATCGAGACCTCGACGTCACGGTCCTTGCGGGCCATCATGCGTGCCAGGTAGGCACGCCCGGCGGCCTGGCTGCCCTCGGATGGGGTGAACAGGATCGGAAGCCACATCTCCTCGTGATGCTCATACTTCTTGAAGAAGAGGGCCTGCGTTTCCGGCGGCATCTCACCAAGACCCATGCCGCCGCGCGGCGCGGTGCCGACCAGAACGAGTCGGCGCACCAGCTCGGGTCGGTCCAACGCTACCTGCTGGGCTATTATGCCGCCCATCGAGTGCGCCAGCACGTCGACTGTCTTGAGGCCGAGGGCGTCGATGAACGCTTCGGCATCGCGCGCGGCTTGCCTGATCGTGTTCGGGGTGGTGCCGGTGGAGGAGGCAACCCCGGCATTGTTGAAGAGGATGACCTCGCGACTGGCGGCGAACGCATCGGTCAGCGCCGGGTCGTGATCGTCGAGATTGCCCATGAAGTGCTGGAAAAAAACCAGCGAGACCCCCTTTTTAGCACCGAAGCGGCGGTAAGCGAAGTGAATGCCGCCAGCCTCGATGAACTGTGTCGGTGCGGTGTGATGACTATGCTGAGTCATTGGTTTTCCTTTGGCGATCGTGCTCAAGGCGCCATGCGAACTGGCCGAGACGGGCGGGATCCGGACGCAGCGAAGCCGCGGGCTTCAGGAAGGCCGCCCCTTGAATCGGGCGCGGAGCGGACCTGCGCGCCCGAGCAGGGTCAGTTGGCGCTGTGTCCGCCGTCGACGTTAAGAACGTGACCCGTGATGAACCTGGCCTCGTCCGACCCGATGAACACGATGCCGTCGGCGACTTCTTCGGATAGGCCGAGCCGACCCATCGGAACCTGACCGGCGAGAGCCGCTTTGTTCTCTACCGTCTCCGTGAAGCGGGTGAGCATGCCGGTGTCCGTGGGACCGGGGGCGACGGCATTCACGCGAATTCCTGACTTGGCGACTTCGAGCGCCACCGACTTGGTGATGCCTTCGACGGCGTGCTTGGCGCCGACGTAGATCGAGGCCCCAGCCGCGCCCTCATGTCCATAGGTGGAGGAGATGTTGATGATGCTGCCGCTCCCCTGGGCCTGCATGGCACGCACTTCGTGCTTCATGCTCAGGACCACGCCGAGAACATTGGTATCGAACGTCGTGGCAAAGCTTTCGGACGTCTGCTCCGTGATCAGGCCCCGATCGCCTTCGGTGGCGGCGTTGTTGACCGCGACATCGAGGCGGCCAAACCATGCGATGGTCCTGTCGACCATGGCGCGAACATCGCTTTCCTTGCGGACATCGGCGTTGACGAACTCGGCCTCCGAACCGAAAGAGCGCAGCTCTTTAGCGAGCGCTTGGCCGGCTTCCTCCCGTCGACCGGCAACGACCACTTTCGCGCCCTTCTTGGCAAAGGCGATGGCGGCGGCGCGCCCGATGCCGGTGAGCCCACCGGTTATCAAGACAACTTGTGTACTCATCCTACTATCCTTTGTTGTGTCGTCGGGAACCCAATCCTGCTTTGCCCTGGGCGGGCTTCAGGACTGGCATGTCCCCGCATCGCACCGTCGCGTGACGACCATCGTCCGCGTCGTTCGCAATCGAACGGTGAAAGGAAGGTAGCTGCGCGATGCTCGCCGCATTAGACGCGCGAAGCGACTATGACTTATTCCGGCCAAGAATGAGCGGCGTACGCTTTTGACCTTCGCGGTCAGAGGTTCTCAAGCGCTTTACCGCGCGTGGTCGGAATGCAGGTCTCAACAAATGAAGCGAACTCCCTTGCCTTCGCGCTGGCCATACGGCCAGTCGGATAAACCGCCCAGAGATCCAAGGTGGGCAGCTCCCAATCGTTAAGAACCGATGCGACGATACCCGAGGCAAGTTCCGGAGCGAAATTCCACTCAGACGTAATGGCGATGCCGAGGTGAGCAAACACCGCCTCCCGCAATCCCTCCGCCGCGGTGACTCTTAGCCTTCCTCCGACGGCCACCGAAGTCTCGGCGGACGCTTGACGAAACGTCCAGGACACCCCGCCTCCATCCGGGGTGTAAATGACAGTCTGGTGCGCGATGAGTTCCGCAGGACTTTTGGGCTCGCCGTGTTTTGCGAAGTATTTTGGAGTAGCCATGACCAGCCGGCGCGCCTGTCCGAGCTTGCGTGCCACCAAAGTCGAGTCGACCAGCGAACCGCTACGGAAAGCAACATCGATGCCTTCCTCAACAAGGTTGATGGGACGATCATCCAACACCATGTCGATCTCGAGTTCGGGGTGCTTGTCCAAAAAGCGATCGAGATGACGCATGATGTGGAGGCGCCCGAAACAAACCGATGCTGAGATGCGCAGCTTGCCGCTCAGTGCCGCTCCGGCGCCGCGCGCTGCGAGAACGGCTGCTTCAGCCTCCTCGATGGAGCGTTTTGCCCTGACATAAAAATTCGTGCCCGCTTCGGTCGGGGTCAGGCTGCGTGTAGATCGCAACAGAAGACGAACGCCGAGCCAATCCTCAAGCTGAGCAATCGCCTTGGACACGGCAGGCTGCCCCACACTCATTTGGTTCGCTGCGGCGGAGAACGACCCTGTGTCAACAACGCGAACGAAGGTCTCCATAGCCAGGTGCCGGTCCATATCCATTCTCCCATGGAATGAGCGATATTGCCCCAAGAAGGGTGTTGGTAGAGCGGGGGAGCGCCCATGATGCGGCGTCATGACCCAAGGGAGAGTACATAGTGACGAGTTTGGTATGGTCAAACGACAGATCGGATGTGCTTGAGTTACCTGCCGAGCGCTCTTGCTACCCTAATGGTGCCAATAGTAAGGGTCTTGTCCGGCGCGCCATACGAGCGACAAACAAGGCTCCTGATTTCCGCCTTCCCGATCAACATGGCCATCGCGTGACGCTGAGCAGTCTGATGCGGCGCGGCGCCGTTGTTCTTCGTTTTTGCCGCAACGAGAATACGGCAGCCTGTGTTCGCGAATTCAGCGCTTTGCCGGCACTCCACAACGATGTCCAGCGATTGGGGGCTGGATTGGTCATTATTGCGGTCGAACCGTTCGACCCTCGTCCCTTGGGCAGGGCCGCGAGGTCATTTCACTTTCCAATCCTGCCTGACGCAGGAGGAAAAGTGGCCCAATCCTACGGGTTGACCTACCAGGCCTCAGGACCAACCAGCCGAGGAATTAGCAGCACAAATGGCAATTCAAAAAGTGGGCTTAGGATCATGTCAGCCCCCGCGACTTTCGTCATTGATCCAACAGGACTGGTTGCACTTGCCTACGTCGATGTGGAGTGCCGCACCTTGATGGACCATGGTCAGATTTTGATGGCACTCGAATGCCTCGATAGGCGAAAGCAATCCTGAGCGGTCCACTGGTCGAGCGCGCAGCATCCGCGCAGTGACACGACGCAATGCTGTCGGCAAGACGGTTGGGCTCCTAACGGATGACGGTCGGCGCATCGCCAGCCGTGTGACCCGAACTGCGACCTCTCGGCGAGTTCGCGACAAGGCAAGCGGCCCGCGCTGTCGGTGATCATGATATCAATAGTTTCAGGCTGAGGTTGGACCCGCTCGCTCAGGTCGAAGGATTGCAACCTGGAATGTCGGTTTGGGTTCAGGAACCTTCTTGAGACCCAGCCATAATATTGCGCTTGGCTCGCGCGCCAGCTTCGTACAGAATTATGGTCTGTTTAGCGAGAGCTAACCTCGCGCTTCGCGCCCATAGCTGGATCTCGCGACGAGCGGATTGCAAACGCTTTTTCGGTTTTTCTCTGCGCCTGTAGAGCCAAATGCGGCCATCGTACAATTCCCGGGAGACTCACTTTAAGTCCATCGCAACGAAGTCAAAATGATTGGTGTCGCAGCCAATTATTACGATTAAATTGAACAAGCTTGTGAATATTGCTGGCATAATTGAATCCAAACCCAGCCAAAACGTCCCCCCAATCGTTTCACGGAGAAGGATACTCTTTGATGGATGACGCACTTTCAACTGCAGCACCCAAGACCGTGCCCGCGCCGCGTGACCAACATCTACGCGACATGGCAAACTGCATTCGGTTCCTGTCGATGGATGCCGTGCAGAAGGCAAAGAGCGGCCATCCCGGCGCCCCGATGGGCATGGCCGACATTGCCACTGTCCTCTTCAAGGACTTCATGCAGTTCGATGCCGCGGAGCCCCATTGGCCCGATAGGGATCGCTTCATCCTCTCCAACGGCCATGCCTCGATGCTGCTCTACAGCTTGCTTTATCTGACAGGCGAAAAAGACATGCCAGTCGAAGAGCTTGAGCGGTTCCGCCAGGTTGGCAGCAAGACACCGGGCCACCCCGAATACCGCCACGCCGATGGCATTGAACTTACCACTGGCCCCCTTGGCCAGGGCATCGCGGATTCGGTTGGAATGTCGCTGGGCGAGCGCATTCTGAATGCGACCTTCGGTGACGATCTGGTCAATCATTACACATACGTGTTCATGGGGGATGGCTGCCTCATGGAAGGCATCAGCGAGGAGGCGATCTCGCTGGCTGGCCATCTCAAGCTAGGGCGGCTGATCGCCTTTTGGGATAACAATTCTATTACGATCGACGGGGCAACAAGCCTTGCGGTGTCCGACAACGAGGTCGAGCGATTTCGGGCCTCCGGCTGGCATGTCCAGGAAATCGATGGCCATGATACAGACGCGATCCGCGAGGCGATCACGACTGCCCGCGCGGTGACGGACAAGCCGTCGATGATTGCGTGCAAGACCATCATCGGTTTTGGCTTCCCCACGAAGGCCGGCACGCAGAAGGCGCATAGCGATGCGCCAGGGGAAGAGGAGATCGCCGGCGCCCGCAAGATACTGGGCTGGGAGTCGCCGCCGTTCGTAATCCCCGCCAACCTTCTGGCGGCCTGGCGCGAAGTCGGCGCGAAGGGCGCGCAAGCACGGGCGGACTGGATCGAGCGAGTCAAGGCGGCACCGGAACCGTTGCGGTCCGAGTTCGAGCGCCGCCACAAAGGGGAACTGCCCGCAAATTGGAAGGACGCTGTCTCCGCTGCCAAGCAGGAGTTCATTGCCGGCGATAAGGGGATGGCAACGCGGCAGGCGAGCGGCGCCGTGCTCGAACACCTTACCAGTGCAATCCCTGAATTGCTTGGCGGCTCGGCCGACCTTACGCCGTCCAACAACACAAGGACCAAGAACCAGGTCGAGATCAGGCCGGGCGCTTATGCCGGATCCTATGTCCATTATGGTGTACGCGAGCATGGAATGGCGGCTGCGATGAACGGCATCGCTTTGCACGGCGGCCTCATCCCCTATGGGGGAACCTTCATGTGCTTTTCGGATTATTGCCGCCCGGCGATCAGGCTCGCGTCGATCATGCGCATCCGCACGATCTTTGTGATGACCCATGACTCGATTGGTCTGGGCGAGGATGGTCCCACCCATCAGCCTGTCGAGCATTTGGCAGCCCTCCGTGCCATCCCCCATCTCGGCGTCTACCGCCCCGGAGATCCTGTCGAAACTGCCGAATGCTGGGAGCTTATCCTCGATCAGCCTCGTCGCGCCGCGCTCATCGCGCTGTCACGCCAACCCATGCCTCTGCTACGTCGGGAAGCAGGCTCGGAGAATAAATCCGCCCGCGGTGCCTATGTCTTGCTGGAGGCCGAAGGAGGACAGCGAAAGCTGACCATCCTGGCTACTGGCTCCGAACTGCACCTGGCAGTCGAGGCACGCCAAATCATGCAGCGGGAGGGAGTGCCCACCGCGGTTGTCTCCATGCCTTGCCGTCTGCTCTTCGAGGAGCAAGACATTGCCTACAAAAAGGCAGTGCTTGGCGAAGGGACCGCGCGCGTCGCGGTGGAGGCGGCGGTGGAGCTTGGCTGGGAGCGTTACCTCGGCTTCGAGGGGCGCTTTGTTGGGATGCACGACTTCGGTGAATCCGGTAAAATCGATGATGTTTACAAGAAGTTCGACATTACGACGGACGCCGTAGTTCGTGCTGCGCGTGCTGTTGTCAGCGGATCCGGTTCGTGAAACGACATGGGATTACAAGCATCGGACCCGATTTCTGAGTCGGATCCGATGCTGTAGCTTTTTGTTGTCGCATCGCTGTTGCCGAAAACCGGCGTCGACTTTTCGGCAAGATGCTTTAATTGGCTGCTAAAAGTCGACTTTCCTGACATGGCCACCCTCGAGCAGGCGATGGCGCTCTGCCCGAAGTCCTTCTTGTTGAAGCTTAATATCAAGAAGCTTATTTCCAACCCTGCGCGAGGCTGGATAAGCGGTACCTTCTGCCCATGCGCTTTGTAACCACCAAGCGCATGGAAGATTGCGGCATGTATCATTCCCGCGCCGTCATCCCTCTGGATATTGCCAGCCACCACAACATCATGGTTGCCTTCCCTGGACTGAAGCGATGCTCCGCGCAGGATTGACAAAGGAGGACCGTCCAGGGTGCCGAAGATGATCGGCCAGTGCCTCTAATCGCTTCCATCAAAAATCATCATGACCGCCCTGCCCTTGGCGCTGTTGCGCAGCGCGAGAATATCGTTTGATCTGTCGCACTCCGTTTCCCGTGCTGCGAGTATCGAGTCCACCATCATGAACATCCTGTCCATCCAGTCCTGGGTCGCTTACGGCCATGTCGGCAATGCCTCGGCGGTTTTCCCGATGCAGCGGCTTGGATGCGAGGTCTGGGCGATCCACACCGTGCAGTTCTCCAACCACACCGGCTATGGCGCCTGGAAGGGCCGCGTCTACGATGGCACCATGGTCGACGAGTTGGTCCAGGGCATCGCAGAGCGCGGCGTGCTCGGCACCTGCGACGGCGTGATCTCCGGCTATATGGGCTCCTCCGATATCGGCAACGCCATCCTCACTGCGGTCGACAAGGTGCGCGCCGCCAACCCGGCCGCCACCTATTGCTGCGATCCTGTCATCGGGGATGTTGGGCGCGGCATTTACGTGCGGCCGGGCATCCCCGAGTTCATGCGCGACAAGGCGGTACCAGCGGCCGACGTCATCACGCCGAATCAGTTCGAGCTCGAATATCTCACCAGACGCGACATTAGGACCGTGGAGGAGGCGAAGGCCGCGATCTCGGCCATTCATCGTCTCGGCCCGAAGGTCATACTGGTGACATCGCTCAACACTGTGGAGACGCCAAGCGACGCTGTCGATCTCGTTGCATCGGATGCGAGTGGCTTTTATCGTGTGCGCACGCCGCAACTCGGAATTTCCGTCAACGGTGCCGGCGATGCCATTGCCGCCCTCTTCAACCTGCACTGGAAACGCTCCGGCTCGGCTGCCGGGGCGCTCGATCTCGCCAGCGCCTCGATCTATGGCCTGCTCAGGCGAACCAAGGAAGCCGGCGCCAGGGAAATCCTCACCGTGGCCGCGCAAGACGAATTCGTGATGCCGAGCCAGCGCTTTGCCGTCGAGAAGATCTGAGCCCGTCTCCAGTCCACGATACGCCGCCTACGAGCCAATTTTCAAAGCGATAGGAAGATCCGATGCCACGCCGTTTCTATACGCTCGATGTCTTTACCAACCGCCACCTGGCTGGAAATCCGCTCGCCGTCGTGCTCGACGCCGAGGGGCTTGACCGCGCGGCGATGCAACAGATCGCACGCGAGTTCAATCTCTCCGAAACGGTGTTCGTGCTGCCGCCTGACGATAAGCGGCACCGTGCCAATATCCGGATCTTCACGCCTGGCATCGAGATGCCTTTCGCCGGCCACCCCACAGTGGGCACGGCTGTCCTCCTGGCTAGCCTCGATCACAAGAACAAGCCAGGTGATTACCTGTTCGGGCTCGAGGAGGTGATCGGCACCGTGCCCTGTGCCGTGTCCCTCACCGATGACGGCGCCTATGCCCGTTTCGACGTGCCTGTGTTGCCTACAGAGCGCGGCGCGCCGGCCGAAACCGCCCTGATCGCCGAAGCTCTGGGGCTCGACGTCAGCGCGATCGGATTCGAGAATCACAAACCGACGCTTTTCGGTACCGGCTTTCCCTACACATTCGTGCCGGTGCGCAGCCTCGAAGCGGCCGGCCGCGTCCACATTAACACTGCATTGTGGCAGGAAGCCTTCGGCCAGGAGGGCCTGGGCGCCGCCTACGTCTATACGCGCCAGACGCAGGAGCGGACGTCGAGCTTCCATGCCCGGATGTTTTCACCTGGTGACGGCATCCCGGAGGATCCGGCGACCGGATCGGCCGTTGCAGGCCTTTCCGGCGTGATCGCCCGCTTTGATGATCTCGCCAGTGGCAATCATCACTATCGCATCGAGCAGGGTTTTGAGATGGGGCGCCCTTCCCTGATCGACCTGATCCTGACGATCGAGCACATGCGCTTCACCGCGGCTTCCATCGGCGGCCATGCCGTGATAGTCAGCGAGGGCACGCTTCATGTCTAAAGACGAGCTGCAGATCGTCGAACTCGACAGCATCGATTGCCGACTGGATCCACGGCCCTGGTCTTTCGCGGAGGAGAATCGCGATGCGATCGGAGCCCATTGGCGCAGGGTGCTGATGAATAAGCCGGCCTCCTTCAACGGGCAAATCCTGCTGCAGCATCGCTGGGAAATCGTCGGACGCCGCTTTACCGGCGCCTATCTGATGACCGACTATGCGAGCTTTCTCGCCTGGCGCGACTTCGGACATCCGGGCAGCCCGAAGTGGAACTGCTTTTCCATGGCGGCGCTGCAAGCCCAGGATGGCGCGTTTCTGCTGGGGGAGATGGCGGAGCACACCAGCAATGCCGGCATGATCTATTTTGCAGCCGGAACGCCCGATCCCTCCGATCTCGCCGGCGACGCTGTCGATCTGGCCGCCAGCGTCCTGCGCGAGATGGAAGAGGAAACCGGCCTGGCGCCGGCCGACGTCACGATCGCGGAAGGATGGACCGCCGTCATCCACGGGCCTCGCATCGCGATGATGCGGCGCGTGCGCTCCTCTCTCCAAGCCATTGACTTGAAAGGAAAGATCGAGACTTTCCTGGCAAGCGATCCGCATGCGGAACTCAGCCGCATGCATATCGTCGCCCGCCCCTCCGATATCCGGCCCGAACAGATGCCGCTGTTCCAGCGTGCCTATCTCGAGCATCGGTTGGCGCTGGTTTGATAAAAGGTCTTTGAGGCTGGCCCTAACGACATCCTCGAACTCGATCTCGGTCACTGACCGGTCTGGCCGCGAACGGGATAGCCGTGCCGGGCCTGCGTCGACGAGATTAGCGCCTGGGCCTTGGCGTCATTGCCCGCCGAGCAATATTTGGCTGCTTCATCCAGCTCCTTACCCATTGCATCGTGGACCTTCTTGTCGACAAATCCGATCCGCACATCATGATCGATAACCCGATGGACGAAGGCTATGCGGTCCGTGCAGGAAGCCGCAATAGCGGGTGCCGTGGAAACCGCGAGCAATGCGGCACAGATCACAAGACGCATGAATTTTCCTCGGGCGGCGGCATGATTTCTTCTTCAAAAGAAACGATTCTCGATCGAAATCAAACCAAAATTGCACGTGCTCTCGAAAGCACCACCTCGGGTAACGCGTGCATCACTTCTCCGGCGGCTCAGTCGTGATGGAGGGGCCCTGGGTGCAGACCGACTTGGCACGGCTCTTGATGCCGGCCCCAGTGGTCGCAGTTGCCAATCGCCCTCTTGCCCCAATTGTCCTCTTGCCCCAATTGCCCTCTTGCCCCAATTGCCCTCTTGCCCAGGTCGGCGCATCCTTGTAAAAGCCCTGGATCGCGCAGCCTCGATGCTGCAGCAAAACGAGGACTGAGCCGTGGCGACACTGTCCGCCAGATTTGCATCGCTCGCGCCCCTGGCGCCTGCGGTGGTGCTCGCCCTCCTTTCCGGCCTCCTCCTTAGCCGCCCCTGAGGGCCGGCCGGGCATCTGCCTGGGCGCTCAGGGGATTTGACGAGCCGCGGCAAGAGGGCAATTGGGGCAAGAGGGCAATTGGGGCAAGAGGACAATTGGGGCAAGAGGGCGATTGGCAACTGCGACCACTGGGG
>Ga0206796_1188_pt1 | contig 12015 bp, 10 predicted proteins | sample Alteio_BWOrgCont_68_FD_152895 | JGI IMG/M metagenome (GOLD analysis project Ga0206796, IMG submission 152895) | Enriched cells from forest soil in Barre Woods Harvard Forest LTER site, Petersham, Massachusetts, United States -... | ecosystem: Environmental > Terrestrial > Soil > Temperate forest >...
CTTTGCGCAGCGCCGCAATCACCGCCGGGTAGCCTTGTTGAAAGGCCGCCTCGGCCTTTGCGGTGTCGTAGCCCCAGCCCCCGTCGTTCATCCCCAGCATCACGGTGATCATCGCCGGATGAAAGGGCGCCACATCGCGCTCCACCCGGTCCGCCATCTTTCCCGCGTAGCCGCCTTGCACCGTATCTCCGGGAACGCCCGCGTTCACGAAGCGAATGTTCAGCGCCGGATACCGCGTGAGAACAAAATCCTCCACGAACCGCGTGTAAAGCCGCTGCGCAGTGATGCTGTCGCCATAGAAGACCACGGTATCGCCATCGTGGAGGGCAAACTGCTCGCCGCGCACGGCAGGCGCAAACAGGCCGAGAGCCAGCGCAAATCCCGCGGTAAAAAGCTTCCAGTGCTTCAGAGCGCTCGAATAAGTCACTCGCCCATTCTAGAGCGCGTCGCACAGACCCGCTCTTTGAAAGGGCGCGGCTTTAGCCGTGCCGCAAACGCCTCCAAAACAGCGGAGCTTTGGCCGCCGACGGAATGTCGGCTTTACTCGAACGGCTCGATCGGAGCTTCCTTGAAGAGATTCCTCCATGCGGGAACGCTCCCTCGAGCGCAAAAGCCGGCCATTCCTCCCCACGGCATAAGGAACCGATGAAGATTACGCTAAAATTCACGTAAGCCTCCAGCGCGCCAAAACATCGTCCCTCGAGGAGGCGCTTCCGCGATTCCTTCGCGCTGAATGGAGGTTGCCAGATTGCCTGAAGCTTCAAACCCAGTCCGAATCATCCTTTTCGGCAGCCTCGCGCGCGGCTCCGGATTGAAGGCGCTGCTCTTTGTCCTGCAATGCGCCCTGGGAATCATCGGCGTGATCCTGGCCGCGGCTCTCGCCCACAGCTTCGATTGGCTGCTTCCCGTCGCCGCACTCATTTATCTCGCCATCGTCGTTCCCACCGCATTGCTCTGCGGATTCTGGCAAGCGGTCATCGTCTCGCTCTCCGCGGTCGTGGTGCACAGCTTTTTTACCGCGCGTCAGGCCCTGTTCCATCTCGCGGCGGATCCGGCCAACACCATCACCGACAACGCCGTCACCCTGGTAGCGTTCGTGCTCATCGCGTTGGTCGTCAGCCGCCTCTCCGCTCGCGTGAACCGCAACGCGCAGCAAGCCGAAACCCGCGGCGAAGAGATGCGCGACTTGTACGAGTTCACGCGGCGCACTCTGGCCATGAATCTGCACAGCGAGCCGGGCCAGCAGCTCGCCGAGCTGGTGCAGGAGATCTTCGCGCTGGAGGCGGTAGTCATCTTCGATGCCGATCTGCACCAGACCTACCAGGCCGGCTTTTGGAATCAGGACCCGCAGGATCTGGCGCAGAATGTCTACTACTTCGAAACCGCGGACGACGATCCTGTCTCCGGCATCGGCCGCCGCGTTCTTCGCCTTGGCGCCGTCCCCATCGGCAGCGTAGTGGTGCGCGGAGACACCAGCCCCATGACCAACAACGCCATCGCATCGCTCATAGCAACCACCTTCGATCGCTACCGCGCCTTCGTCAACGAGAGCCATATCGAGACCGAGCGCCGCACCGAACAGCTTCGCGCCACTGTGCTCGACAACCTGGCGCATGCCTACAAAACGCCGCTCACCGCCATTCGCGCGGCCAGCACCGGCCTCGGCGAAATGGGCAGGCTCTCAGCCCCGCAATCTGAATTGGTCGCGCTGATCGACGAACAGGCAGCAGTGCTGAATGAGCTGACCAACAGGCTGCTCACCACCGCCCGCCTTGACGCCGATGAGGTCGCGCTTCGGGCCGCGCCGGTCGGCGTTCGATCGCTCATCGATGAAGTGGTGTCCGGCCTCAAAGAGCGCCTGGCCAGCATGAAGGTCTCGGTCCAGCTCGAGGACGAAAAACTCGAGCTCTGCTGCGATCGCCAGTTGATGAGAGCGCTCCTCACCCAGTACATCGACAACGCCTGCAAGTATTCCATCTATGGCACCACCATCTCCATCGGCGTAGCCCGGGCCCATGCCGAGACCATCTTTTCCGTACACAGTCTGGGCTCTGAGATTCCGCCCGCGGAAAGGGAGCGCATCTTCGATCGCTACTACCGTTCCTCCATGTCGTCGCATCGCGCAGCAGGCACCGGCATCGGGCTCGCGGTAGCAAAGCGCGCCGCCCAAATGCATGGCGGCCATGTATGGGTTTCAAGCAGCCAGACCGAAGGAACCACTTTCTTCGCCGCCATTCCGACAGCAGTATTGCAAAGGTCTTTTTCATGAGCCAGCCAGACATTCGCATTCTTCTGGTCGACGACGAGTCGGCCATCCGCAGGGCGCTGCGGCCACCGTTGTCTGAACTTGGCTTCGAAGTTGTCGAGGCCATCCGCGGCGAGGAAGCGCTCCAGTTGCTCCGCTCCAGCTCCTTCGACGCCGTGTTGCTCGACATCAATATGCCCGGTATCGGCGGCATCGAAACGCTGCGCCGCATTCGCGCCGTTGCCCCCCGCCTCCCGGTGCTCATGCTGACCGTGCGCGACGCGGAAGAGGAAAAAGTGAAAGCGCTCGATGAGGGTGCGGACGATTACATCACCAAGCCGTTCAGCATCCGCGAGCTCATCGCGCGCATTCGCACCGCGGTGCGCCGCGTGCGTGCTCCTACGCGCGCCGAAGACGCGCTCATCGAGATCGGAGACATTCGTCTCACTCCGGCACAGAAGCGCGTCACCAGGCGGGGCCAGGCAGTTCACCTCACCCGCAAGGAATACGGCATCCTCCACTGCCTCATGTTTCACGCCGGACGCCCCGTCTCCAACGCCGAGCTGCTCACCACCGTATGGGGAGCGGAGTATCGCGAAGAGGTCGAGTACCTGCGCACCTTCGTCCGCCAGTTGCGCAAGAAAATCGAGGACGATCCCTCCAATCCGAAGTATCTGCTCACGGATGTTTACGTAGGCTACCGCTTCGTGGACGCGGAAATGTTGCTGGAGCAAGCCGCAGATCCGGCGCCCGCCGCGGAAGAGGTAGAGGCCGCAGACCCGCAAAATTGATGCGCGTCCGTCCTTCCTTCCCGAAGAGAGGACACGAAGGTAGCCCAGGCTGGGGCAGTGTCCTAATTTGACGTTCTGGGGTAGTCCTAATTTGACGCTCTGGAGGTGTGTCCTGATTTGACGCTCTGGAGTTGTGTCCTGATTTGGCGCTGTTTTGAAAGGGCACGGCTTCAGCCGCGCCGCAAACACTGGACATACAACGCGGCTTTACGGACCGCGGAAAAACTCAGTACGGAGGGAGGCGGGGGTTTCAACCCCCGCGTAAAGCGAACAGAAACGACGCGGGCTTTAGCCCCGGAACGGCGCATTCCACCGGTTTCACTTCAAAATTAGGCCTTTTCCCGCAACCATTCATTTTGGCCGCCGAGGGAAGGTCTACAGCGAAGGAGGTTGAAAGCACTTTTACTCGGTTTGGCAGGCGGCGGCGCGGCCTAGCAGGAGGGCGCGTTCACGGGTATTTTGGGTGAGGGCTGCGGCGCGTTCGAACTCGGCGCGGGCTTCGGGGTCGCGGCCTAATTTGACGAGCAGGTCGGCGCGAACGCTGGGCAGCAGGTGGTAGCGGTCGAGGGAGGGTTCGGAAGCGAGAGCCTCTACGAGTGTGAGGCCGGCCTGAGGGCCGTGGACCATGGAGACGGCTACGGCGCGGTTGAGCTCGATGACCGGGGATGGGGTCAGGCGGGCTAGTTCTGTGTAGAGGGAGACGATGCAGGGCCAGTCGGTCTCTTCGTTGGTGCGGGCCCGGGCGTGGCATGCGGCTAACTCGGCTTGCAGCAGGTACGGGCCCTGGGGTTTGCCGATCTTGTGGGCGCGGTCGATGGCGGTGAGGCCTCGGTGGATTAGCAGTTGATCCCATAGGGTGCGGTTTTGATTGAAGAGCAAGACGGGTTCGCCGGCGGGGCTTGTGCGGGCTCGCGTTCGAGAGGCCTGGATCTCCATGAGGGCGACGAGGCCGTGCACCTCCGGTTCGTTGGGGGTGAGCTCGGCGAGGATGCGGCCGAGGCGGAGCGCATCTTCGCAGAGGGTGGGACGGATGAGGTCGTCGCCGGCGGTCGCGGAGTATCCCTCGTTGAAGATGAGGTAGATGACTTCCAAAACAGAAGCGAGGCGGGCGGCTAGCTCAGTGCCTCGGGGGACTTCAAAGGCGATGTGTTTTTCGGCGAGGACGCGTTTGGCGCGGACGATGCGCTGCGCGATGGTGGGTTCGGGGGTGAGGAAGGCGCGGGCGATCTCGGGGGTGGTAAGGCCGCCAAGCAGACGAAGGGTCAGGGCGGCGCGTGCCTCGGTGGAGAGGACAGGGTGGCAGGAGATGAAGACGAGGCGGAGGAGGTCGTCGCCGATAGCGTCGTCGAGGTTGGAGTTGAGGTCGGGCACGGTCTGCTCGAGTGTGGCCAGGTCGCGGGCCAGGTCCTGGTGTTTGCGCTCGGCGACGGCGTTGCGGCGGAAGAGATCGATGGCGCGGCGTTTGGCGGTGGCGGTCAGCCATGCGCCGGGATTTTCGGGGACGCCCGATTGCGGCCATTGTTCGAGGGCGGCCAGCAGGGCCTCCTGGGCCAGGTCTTCAGCCAGGCCTACGTCGCGGGTCAAGCGAGTCAGCCCGGCGATGACACGGCCGGACTCGATGCGCCAGACGGCCTCGATGGTGCGGCGAAGCGCCTGATGTGGATCGGTAGCGGACACTGCTACCGATCACACCATCATTCGATCCATGGATGCAAGTGCGGCTATCTGTTGGCGGTCTGAGTCGAATGAAGGTGACCGGAATCGACAGGTGGGTGGGATCTTTTTATTTAGGGTGCTTGAGCACTGGGCTCTGTCGACGCCCACCCTGCCGCCGAGCGGCTAAAATTGCTGCGAATCGATATCGTCTCCCCCAATTGTCGTAGCAACCGTTAGTGCAGCGATCATATCTGGGGTTCAAATTGGGGATATCTGAGCGCCGACGATCCCATTGGGCCACTGCCGATGAGCCGTGAGGCCTAAAAAGATGTTCATGATGGACTTTTGGTTCATTAGTGAGTCACGAAAGGCCTTCGTGAATCATAAACGAATCATATTCTGTCTTGACACCGACTGGAGAAATCGAGCATACTGACTCATACATGAAGCACGAAAGCTCTTCATGACTCGTTTATGAATCAAGGTGCGATATGGCAAAACCACTCGAACGCGCATATTCCCGCTACACCCTAGAGGCTCTCGATTTGATGGCGAAAATGATTCGTGCTGGCAGAATCAGTCGGCACCTTTCCGGGCAAGATCTTGCAAACCGTGCCGGGATTTCCCGCTCACTCCTACAGAGGATAGAAAACGGGGATTCCACGTGTGCCATCGGTGCCGTATTTGAAGCCGCCGTCATAGCAGGCGTACCTCTCTTCGATGAAGATCAAGAGAAGCTTGGTGGCCATCGCTCCCTCACGAGTGAACGCCTCAGCCTGCTCCCCCAATCAGCACGTAAGCCCCGAAGAATAATTCATGACGACTTCTAAAGCTGAATATAAAGAGGCCTTTGTTTGGATCTGGTTGCCCGGCGAAACGCAGCCAGTCGTAGCCGGCGTGCTGACCCGCGTCGGCTCTCGATTGCTCTTTAACTACGGCAAGAGTTATCTCGGTCGACAAAACGCCATCGCCATATTCCTTCCAGAGCTTCCGTTGCAATCGGGCGATATCCCACTTGCTCCAGGACTCTCAATGCCGGGGTGCATCCGCGACGCTTCCCCGGATGCTTGGGGTCGACGTGTACTCATCAACCGAAAGATGAGCGCAAAGGGAAAGGAAGCAGCAGAGCATGAACTGAGCGAACTCACGTACTTGCTTGAATCTGGCTCCGACCGAGCAGGAGCACTGGATTTCCAGCTATCCGCAGACCATTACGTGCCACGAGGAATGGCACAAGCTTCCATTGAAGACCTGCTTCTCTCAGCGGAACAGGTCGAAAGGGGCGTACCGCTATCGCCAGAACTAGACCGCGCCCTTCAACACGGTACTTCGCTGGGCGGGGCACGCCCAAAAGCACTGCTCACATCTGACGACCGAAAATACGTGGCGAAGTTCTCGACCAGTACGGATCTCTACAACGTAGTCAAGACAGAATATATCGCGATGCGGCTAGCCGCGTTATCGGGCCTACGGGTCGCCCCCGTGCGCATGGAAAGAGCTCTCGGCAGAGATGTCTTGCTTGTCGAGCGTTTCGATCGAGAGCAAACAACCGGAGGCTGGACCAGAAAGGCCTTCGTCTCAGCTCTTACGCTCTTTGAATTGGATGAACTCATGGTCCGTCACACGAGCTACGAAACCCTTGCGGAGATCATTCGGCATCGCTTTCTAGAGCCCCAGGAAACCCTCCGCGAACTTTACAGTCGGCTTGTCTTCAATATCTTGTGTGGCAACACAGACGATCACGCCAGAAATCACGCTGCGTTTTGGGACGGAACGCATCTCCGTCTAACACCCGCGTACGACATTTGCCCCCAACTTCGCAGGGGAGAGGAGGCAGGCCAAGGGATGCTGATTCAAGGGCAGAACAACTCTAGCCAGTTGTCCGTCTGCTTGCAGGCTGCCCCGCAGTTCCTACTCAGCGCAACAGAGGCCGAAGACATAATGCTCTATCAGATTTCGATCATTCAGAGCGAATGGGACCGAACCTGCGATGAAGCGGAACTTCAGGAGGTTGACCGCCGATACTTGTGGCGCCAACAGTTCCTCAATCCGTTCGCATTTTATGGAGCGCCAGAACGAATCACAACTAGCATCGCTTAGGTATCCCGTTGACGCACACGAATCCGAGCTGGCTTATAAGCGCAACTGTTGAGCGCGAGTAGTTCAATGGCAGAGTAGCGGCTTCCCAAGCCGTGGGAACATAGTGGGACATGATACCTATTCACAGCAATTTTAGGCGAGCGGCCCATGTCCGCAGCGACTGAGATGACCAGGAACTGGGTGCCCCAGGTCCCGTGTTTGGGACCTGGGAAACAACAGAAGCCCATCCAACGACCCGGGATTTTCGGCGCTTACCCGTTCTGGTCGTTCTGATCGGGATGAATCGTCCGGTAACTGGCGGCGGCGTGATGCGGATCGGTAGCGGACACTGCTACCGATCACACCAGCTTCGATGCTTCAGTGCAAGTGGGGTTACTTCTTTGCCTGGCCGACTAGTTCGGCGCGTGCGCTTACTTTGTGCTCGATTTGCTCTTCTGACAGGACGGGTGCGAAGTCCTCCATCTCAAAGACCTGGCGGATTTCGACTTCGGAGTCGCCGGCGTGGGAGCTGAAGGGGCTGCGCTTGACCCACCCGATGGCCTCATCGAGGGACTTGACCTGCCAGAGCCAGAAGCCGGCGATGAGCTCCTTGGCCTCGGTGAAGGGGCCATCGACGACGGTGCGAGACTTGCCTGAGAACTTGACGCGTGCGCCTTTGGAGCTGGGATGGAGGCCATCCATGGCGAGCACGACGCCGGCCTTGATCAGCTCCTCGTTGAACTTGCCCATGTCGTGCATGAGTTGTGGATCGGGAGGTGCGCCTTCTTCTGACTCTTTCGATCCTTTGACGATGACCATGAATCGCATTGCGAAATCTCCTTTGGGTTGAGCGATGTTTGTTGGCTTGTTTTCGGGTCGAGCTATTTGTTCGCGGTCTGATTTGGCAGCCCAGCGCGGGCGCGTACTTTGTGCTGGATCTGCTCTTCGGTCAGGAGCGGCGCGAAGTCTTCCATCTCGAAGACCTGGCGGACTTCGACTTCGCCCTCCCCGCCGGGGCAGCAGTTGGGGGCACGCTTGACCCACTCGATGGCCTCTTCGAGGGACTTGACCTGCAAGATCGAGAAGCCGGCGATGAGCTCCTTGGCCTCGGTGAAGGGGCCGTCGGTGACGGTGCAGGACTTGCCGGAGAACTTGACGCGTGCGCCTTTGGAGGTGGGCTGCAGGCCCTCGGCGGCGAGCAGAATGCCCGCCTTGCCGAGCTCCTCGTTGTACTTGCCCATCTCGAGCAGGAGCTCGGGGTCGGGGAGTGCGGCTTCTTTGTCTGACTCTGGCGTTGCTTTGACGATGACCATGAATCGCATTTTCTTTGTCCTCTCTGAGCTGGGATAAACGTGGAAGTGTCGCGGCTTTTTGGGCTGCGAAGGCTGTCTGTTAGAGCATATTTGCCCGCTCTATTGATGCGTCGAAGCAGGTGAGGGGAAATCGACAGGGTGTGGCGATTATTTTGGGATTTATTTTTGGGGCGCTGCACAGGCTAATTCTCGATAGCAAGAGCAGCACCAACAGCTACAGCAACTGCAAAAGCGAAATGCGGTGTCTCTCCATTACTCGGCAAGTGCGCCACCAAAATCGCTACTTCGTGTCTCCGCCCGGCCCAATCGCCGGTATCTTCTTGCTGTACTGCCCCGTGAGCGCATTCCAGCGAATGATGGCAATCTCCTCCAGCATCTTCATGCCGTCCTTCAGGTAGCTCATCCGCGTGCGTTCATCGTGCGCCCAGCTCACCGGAACCTCAACCACGCGGTATCCGTGCTTGATGGCAATGAACAGAATCTCCGGGTCGAATCCCCACCGATCGATCGTCTGCAGTTGAAACACGGTCTGCGCGGCCTCGCGCGTAAACGCCTTGAAGCCGCATTGCGTGTCGGCAAAGTGCAGGCCCATCACGAAGCGCGTGACCGCGTTGAAACAGCGTCCGAAAAACTGCCGGTAGAGCGGCTGGCGATGGGTCTGGCGGCCGCGCTCAAGCCAGCGGGAGCCAATAGCGATGTCTGCGCCTGCCGCGATCGCATCGAACAGCCGGTCTGCCTCCTCGATCGGCGCGGAGAGATCGGAGTCGGTAAACATGACCACGTCCCCAACTGCCTGGAGCATTCCGGAACGCACGCTGTAGCCCTTGCCGCGATTGCCGGGATTCTCGATCAGCCGCACCTCGGGCGCGTGAGTTTGAAAATCGCGCACGATATTGGCCGTCTGGTCGGTCGAGCCGTCGTTAACCACCAGCACCTCCGCGCGCCATCCGCGGCCGCGTATGCACTCGACCACCGACCGGAGCGTAGCCAGAATTCGCGCGCCCTCGTTGAAGGCCGGGATCACGATGCTGTAGGTCTGGTCCTGCGTCAAGCCATTCACCATTGCCCAGGTTGATCTTCGGCCTTTCCGGCCAGGATTGCTCCGGAAGACTCCCGCCATCATAAATCCCTGGGGCAAGCCCCACCCGGCAACTGCCGCCCCGGACTGTTTTCCCTCCAACTCGCTGATGTGAAAAGCGCAATTCCACAGCGCTCACCTCTTTTTCGAGCTTTCAGGCATCGAATCCGGTTATGCTGTGTTCGGAGGCCTAGGGACATGACAAAGGCAGACCTGGTGGAAAAGGTGACCCGGCTGGGCGACCTGACCCGCCGCGATGGTGAGGTCATCGTTGAAACCATCTTCGATTCGGTCATCGGTGCGCTGCAGGGCGGCGACAAGATCGAGATCCGCGGCTTCGGTTCCTTCCGCATCCGTCAGCGCAATCCCCGCATTGGACGAAACCCCAAGACCGGGGAGAGGGTGGAGGTCCCGGCAAAACGGGTGCCCTACTTCAAACCATCCAAGGAACTTCGCGACCTGGTAAACCCCCAGGAGGCGGCGAAACCCGCATGACAGGGGCCGGCTCACAAGGTGGATATCCCTGGCTCGCGGCTAGTCCGCGGGTGCTCCCAGGCCCATCTCCGTCCGAAGCCTCATCCCGCGGCCAAGCCCAGTCTCATGCGGGCACCTCACCCTCGATACCGCCGTCGAATGCGCGCTGGTCTGAGGTCCAGCGGGCCTGTGCCCAGGTCATTTATTTTTGAGGACCTCGCGCGCATGGCCGCTCCTTTTTTGCGCGCCAGCTTATAACCTTAATTTTTTGAGCGATTTACGATTTCGGACAACCGTCGCAAAATTCGCTCGTTGCCGGCCGTGATCGAAAAGGCTTCCCGGTCCGGTAATAACCTGTTTCAAGGTTCGGCCCAGCGGTGTCGATTCGGCTTAGTCATTCAGGATTATGAGGAATCCGCTCAAGATCGATTTGGATGAGATGTCTTCCTTCGACCACGACAAGGCGGTTCTCGGGGTCGCGGAGGGGAGCCCTCGCCTGGAATTGGATGGCGTCTCCATCTCCTGGGAGGAGTCCGGGGAGGGCGTGCCGGTAGTATGCCTGCACGCTGCCGGCCATGGCGCACGCGACTTCCGGCTTCTTCAGAAAGAGTCTCCGGCAGGCTGCCGGTTGCTTCTCCTCGATTGGCCAGGCCATGGACGGTCGACCGCGGATTCGAGGTCCTTCACCGTCGAAAGGTGCGTCGGCGTCCTCACCGCTTTCTTGAATGCGCTGGGACTGCGCAACGCGATCCTCCTCGGATCGGAGTTCGGAGCAGCGGTCGCCCTGGCCTATGCCATCCAGTATCCGGCGCGGGTGCGCGGCCTTGTCCTGTGCCAGCCGGCCGGTTTGCTTGCCGCCGTCTCCTCACGGCGACCCATGCGCCTCGGCCGCAACCTTCGCCGCGGCGCCAGGGCGCTCATCCGGCGGCCGGCAGACACTCCTGCCGAGCTCGAGCAGTTGCAAGTCGATTTGCTGGAGCCGAAACACGCTCTGCTGCACAATCAGGCCGCCCTGAGCGTTCTGGCGCTCGAAGAGACCCTCCGTTCCGGCCTCGCCCAGGGATTGTGCCCCGTTCTGGTCGCTCTGGCCGCCCGCAGCCGAATCTACCCGCTCAAACCGCTCCTCCGGTTCCTCAATCCCTTGCTCAGCGTCACGCCTCTCGATCAGCCGGGCAAACCCAAACTGGCAATTTTCTCGGGGCAGTACTCGCCGCTTTGGGAGAATCCGGAGCGGCTGGCCCTGGTGTTGAGCGGATTTGCCCGCGGCACACTGCCTCTGGACTCGCACCCGCATTCGTGGACGCTGGCGGCGGTCGACTGGCCTTCGCGCGGCATGAATCAATGGCTCTGCACCCACCCCGGCTGCCACGCCGCGCAAACCCTTCCCATCGAAGAAAACCCCAACCACACCAGGCGCTGACCCCTACTTCGGCTTGACTCCGATTACGCTCATCATCCTTCCCGCATGGCCACCGGAGGCGCGGTGCGAGAAAAACAGCTCCGTCTGGCAGCTGGTGCAGCCGCCAACAAGCTGAATGGATCGAGTCTTGAGCCCCGCGGCCAGCAGTTGGCGCCGATTGGCTTCGGCCAGGTTCAAGCGCATCCCCGGCTTGGGCTGCGCGTGGCCGGGAGCGCGCTGGTTGAGAAACATTGTCGGATACCTGGCTCGCACCGGATCGGTTTCGTCGACCTGCACAAATAGTTCGCGCGCGTAAGCAAACTGCGACTCGAGTTCGCCAAGCACCTCTTCGCCCACCGCATAGCAGCAACGGCCGATTCCCGGCCCGATCGCGGCCACCAGATCCTCCGGCCTGGAGCCGAACTCCAGCCGCATCCGGCCGATACCGGCCTCCACGATCCGCTTCACAGTCCCCCGCCATCCGGCATGAAAGGCAGCGACCGCCCTGCGTTTCCGGTCGGCAACCAGCACCGGAATGCAGTCAGCGGTCTGCACCGCCAGCAGGATGCCCGGTTCATCCGTCATCAGCCCGTCTGCCTTCTGCGGCTTGCTCCCGATGGGGTCGCGGCCCACCCGGACAACGATGTTGGAATGAATCTGCCGAATGGTCGCCAGAGATGAGAGCGCACTGCCGGTGACGGCCTCGGCCAGTAGCCTGCGGTTCGCAGTCACCCGCTCAATCGCATCCGCGGCGGTAAAACCAAGGTTCAGTTCCCCTCGCGACCCCGCCTCGCAGTAAGCGCTGCTCGTGCCGCCTCTGCGCGTGCTGAAGCCGTGCCACAGCCAGCCGAACTTCTCCCAGCCAGGCACCGGGAGCCATTCCACGCCATTGGGCGCCACACGGGAAACCGGCGCGAGCGAGGGTTGACCGCGCAATTCATCGGGAATAGCTTCCTCAAGCCCACGCGATCGAACGGCCC
>Ga0206796_1189_pt1 | contig 12009 bp, 10 predicted proteins | sample Alteio_BWOrgCont_68_FD_152895 | JGI IMG/M metagenome (GOLD analysis project Ga0206796, IMG submission 152895) | Enriched cells from forest soil in Barre Woods Harvard Forest LTER site, Petersham, Massachusetts, United States -... | ecosystem: Environmental > Terrestrial > Soil > Temperate forest >...
CAGGGACCGAACGGGTGCCGGAGAGGCTTTTATGGATATCGAGAAATTCACGGAGCGCGCGCAGGGCTTCATCCAATCTGCGCAGGGACTTGCCTTGCGGTCCAACCACCAAGTCCTGAAACCCGAACACATTCTCAAAGTGCTCATCGACGACGAAGAAGGCTTGGCTGCCCGGTTGATCCGTGCGGCGGGCGGCCGTCCCGAAGACGTGCGCGCGCAGACGGAAATCGCGCTGGCGAAACTGCCGAAGGTGGAAGGCTCGGGGTCCGGGCAGATCTATCTCGCGCCGGAAACCGCGCGGCTGTTTGAGTCGGCACAGGAGCTGGCGAAGAAGGGTGGCGACAGCTTCGTCACGGCTGAGTTCCTTTTGCTGGCGCTCGCCATGGCGCGCGGCACCGATGCTGCGAACATCTTGTCCGATGCAGGCGCCAAGCCGCAGAACCTGAACAACGCGATCAAGGAATTGCGTCAGGGCCGCACCGCGGACTCGGCGACAGCCGAGAACAGCTATGACGCGCTGAAGAAATATGCGCGCGACCTGACGGAGCTTGCCCGCACCGGCAAGCTCGATCCCGTCATCGGCCGCGACGAAGAGATCAGGCGCACCATCCAGGTGCTGTCGCGGCGCACGAAGAACAATCCCGTATTGATTGGCGAGCCGGGCGTGGGCAAGACCGCGATTGCGGAAGGCCTCGCGCTGCGCATCGTCAATGGCGACGTGCCGGAAAGCCTGCGCGACAAGCGCCTGATGGCGCTCGACATGGGTTCGCTCATTGCGGGTGCGAAATTCCGCGGCGAATTCGAGGAGCGGCTCAAGGCCGTCCTGACGGAAGTCATCGCGGCCCAGGGCAAAGTCATCCTGTTCATCGACGAGATGCACACGCTTGTCGGCGCCGGCAAGGCGGAAGGCGCGATGGATGCGTCCAATCTGCTGAAGCCTGCGCTGGCGCGGGGCGAGCTGCATTGTATCGGTGCCACGACGCTCGAAGAATACCGCAAACATGTCGAGAAGGACGCCGCACTGGCGCGGCGCTTTCAGCCTGTGTTCGTGTCGGAACCGACGGTCGAAGATACGATCTCGATTTTGCGCGGCCTGAAGGAAAAATACGAAGTGCATCACGGCGTGCGGATCACGGATTCCGCGATCGTCGCCGCCGCGCAGCTTTCGCATCGCTACATCGCGGATCGTTTTCTCCCCGACAAAGCCATCGATTTGATGGACGAGGCGGCCAGCCGGCTGCGCATGCAGATCGACTCCAAGCCGGAAGAACTCGACGAACTTGATCGGCGCGTGATCCAGCTCAAGATCGAACGCGAAGCGCTCAAGCGGGAAACCGACAAGGCCTCGAAAGATCGCCTCCAGGCGCTGGAAGTGGAGCTCGCCGATCTCGAGGAAAAAGCGGATTCGCTGACGGCCCGCTGGCAGGAGGAAAAGAAATCCGTCCAGAACGTCCAGGGCCTCAAGGAAAAGCTCGATGCCGCCCGGCAGGAACTCGATGTCGTGCAGCGGCGCGGCAACCTGCAGCGCGCGGGCGAACTCGCCTATGGCGTGATTCCCGATCTCGAAAAGAAGCTGAAAGCGATCGAAGAGAACCAGGGCACGGAGCTTGTCAACGAAGCGGTGACGGCCGAGCACATTGCGGGCGTCGTCTCGCGCTGGACCGGAATCCCCGTCGACAAGATGCTGGAAGGCGAACGCGACAAGCTGCTCAGCATGGAGAAGTCGCTGGACAAGCGCGTCGTCGGCCAGGAGCAGGCGGTGCGTGCGGTCTCGAATGCTGTCAGGCGATCGCGTGCCGGATTGCAGGATCCCAACCGTCCCATCGGTTCGTTCCTGTTCCTCGGTCCCACCGGCGTGGGCAAGACGGAACTTACCAAGGCGTTGGCCGAGTTCCTGTTCGACGACGACACGGCGATGGTTCGCATCGACATGTCGGAGTTCATGGAAAAGCATTCGGTGTCGCGCCTGATCGGTGCGCCTCCCGGCTATGTCGGCTATGAAGAGGGAGGCGTGCTGACGGAAGCCGTGCGGCGCAGGCCCTATCAGGTGATCCTGTTCGACGAAGTCGAGAAGGCGCATCACGACGTGTTCAATGTGCTGCTTCAGGTGCTGGATGACGGACGGCTCACCGACGGGCAGGGCCGCACGGTCGATTTCCGCAACACGGTGATCATCCTCACGTCCAATCTCGGCACGGAGTTTCTGTCGGCCGCCGAGGATGCGGACCTTAAGGAAGCGCGTGCACAGGTGATGAACGCGGTGCGGGCGCATTTCCGCCCCGAATTCCTCAACCGGCTCGACGAGATCATCCTGTTCCATCGCCTGTCGCGCGCGAACATGGACCGGATCGTCGACATCCAGGTGGCGCGGTTGGGCAAGCTGCTCGCGGATCGCAAGATCGAGATCGCACTCGACAACAAGGCGCGCGAATGGCTGGCGCAGGCCGGCTACGATCCCGTCTATGGCGCAAGGCCGCTCAAGCGCGTGATCCAGCGGAGAGTGCAGGATCCGCTCGCGCAGCTTCTGCTGGAAGGCAAGATTGCGGACGGTTCGAAAATCAAGGTGAGCGCCGGCAAGAACGGCCTCACCATCGACGGCGTCAGCTTCGAAGCCGACGATGACGCGCTCGACGCACCGACACCGAGCCGGGCGATCCATTGATCAAGGCAGGTCCGCTTCCGTCGCGCGGCCAATGCCGCGCGACACCTTTCCCCGCGAGGGAGGAAGGCGCCGAGTGAGCTGCTGCCGGTTTTGTTGACAGGCAGTTAAAGTAATCCAGCCTGCATCTCGAACTCCATAGGGCTGATATATCCGATCGTCGAGTGCCGACGCTTCGGGTTGTAGAAGCGTTCTATGTAATCGAACACATCGGCCCTTGCTTCATCCCGTTTGCGGTAGAGTTTTCCGTTCACGCGCTCGATCTTGAGCGAAGAGAAGAAGCTCTCCATCGCGGCATTGTCCCAACAGTTTCCCGAACGGCTCATCGAACAGGTGACGCCGTGATCGGCCAGCAACCGCTGGAACTGCTCGCTGGTGTACTGGCTGCCGCGATCGGAGTGATGCAGCAGCGTATCGGGCTTGCCTCTGCGCCAGATCGCCATGACCAGCGCATCGGTGACGAGTTGCGCCGTCATCGTTGCACTCATTGACCAGCCCACCACGCGCCGCGAGAAGAGATCGAGGACGGCAGCTACATAGAGCCAGCCTTCCGCCGTCCATATGTACGTAAAATCGGCGATCCATTTGCGGTTGGGCACAGAGGCTTCGAAGGCGCGATCCAGCACGTTGGGAGCGACGGCGCCGGCCTGCCGCTCACCCGCATCGGGCGGCAGCCGGCGCCGTCGCGGACGCGCTCTGAGAGCCTGCTGCCGCATCAAACGCTCGATCCGGTGAAGCCCGCACGAAACACCTTCGGCGAGCACGTCGTGCCACACGCGCCTGGCGCCGTAGGTTCTGTCGCTGGCCAGGAAGCTTGCGCGCACTTTCCCGGCCACTTCTTCATCAGCGATGTCACGCGCACTGCGCGGACGCGTCAGCCACGCGTAGAAGCCGCCTCGCGAGACCCCGAGCGCCCCGCACATCCATCCTATCGGCCAGATTCCCCGGTGCTTTGCGATAAAGGAGAACATTACAGATTCTCCTTCGCAAAGTAGGCCGCGGCTTTTTTTAAGATGTCACGCTCGGCTTTGAGCTTTGCCACTTCCCGCTTCAGCGCCGCGATCTCGGCCGCTTCCGGCTTCATCTGCCCGTGACCGGGAAACGAATGCTGCGGATCCGCAGCACATTCCTTCACCCAGTTGCGCAAAACGTTCGGGTGAATACCCAGATCGCGAGCTGCCTGGGCAAACGCCACGCCTCGTTCCGTGACCAGCCGCGCAGCCTCAAGCTTGAACTCTTTCGTAAACGTTCGTCTTGCCATGATCCACCTCCGGTTCCATAAAAACACCTATTCTCGGTGTCTTCAAAACCGGCAGCAGCTCAGAATTTGTGATCTGGGCGCCGCTATAGTTGTCACCGACCAATCCGCCCAAGTCGCCGTTGTCGGTTTCGCTCGCGTGCACGGTACCTGTGGCGTAGGACGAATCTATTTTCGCGAAATTGATGCTTACGAGGCCGCCCAGTATTCCAAGCGTGCCGGTCCCGATTTTGCCGGTTGCATAGGATTGGCTGATCGATGCGATCGTTTCGCCCAGATTTCCGTTCGTTCCGACCAGCCCACCTGCCGACACGCCGGTTACGGCGCCCGTCGCATAGGAATTTTCGATCACACCTTCATTTTGTCCAACGAGCCCGCCTTCGGTCATGGCAATATCATCGCCTGCATACACGACCGAAGTCTTTACCTGGCCTGTCGCATAAGAGTTCTCGATTTCACCACCGTCGAGATTGTAGCCGACCAGACCGCCGACATATCCGAAATCCGTATAGCTGAGCGGGTCCACAACCGTTGCTGTTGAATAAGAACCTAATATCGTGCCCCCATTATTATTACCCGAAAGACCACCGACATATTCGCCGGTTTCGATTTTCCCGCTCATCGAGTCGTCTTGCAGAATTCCGTGATTGGCACCCACCAGCCCCCCGACGTATGACGACGCTGCGCCGGTAATCTTGGCATTGATGATGTTGATGTTCTCGATAACAGCGCCTGTCAGTGTTTTGGCGAACAGTCCGACGAGGTCGCCGCTGACGTGATCGGTAACGGTCAACCCGGAAATGTTATTGCCGAGGCCCTGAAACACGCCTGAGAAATATGTCGCGATCGGTGCGGAGCTGTAGGTGCCGTCCGCCCTCGCGTTGTAATTGTCGGCAAGCGCGAAGTACCCCGACGGATTACCGCTGATGTCCGAGGCGAGCGCCTTAACGCTGTTGACAAGTTTGTAGGTGTTGCCGTTGATCGAGAGGTTCCCCTGGGTCAAGCCACCGGTGGAATCGGTAAACGCAATGTTGCCGCCGTCGAACGACAAGGCGCCATCGGTGTTCTCGGCATTCGCGTTGAGCGACAATGTGCCGTTGCCGCGAACATCGATTGGAGCCAAAACGTCGATGCCATGGTAGGCATCGAGGGTCAGCGTCGCATTTGAGGTCCAAGAGATCGTGCTCGCAATGTCGATATCGCCGGCGCCTGTTGACACAACGCCGGATCCGCTCGTTCCACTCGCTGTGGTCTGAAGCTCGACGCTCGTCCCGTGCTGAAGGGAACTGTGGATTGTGGCAGCAGCGGCTGCGTCGACCGTGAGGTCCTCCGGATCGACGATCCAATGGCCTCCTGTTCCAGCCGTGATGGTGCCGGAGATCACGGCCGCATTGCCCGATGTCTCAATATTGCCGCCGCCGGCTATTCCGGCCGCGTCAAGCGTCCCGGTGGTTTCAAGTGCTCCGTTGCCCGCATCGAGAACGATGGCTCCGCCGACCTGATGTGCGGCTTGAGCGATGATCGTGCCGCGCATATTCACGACGCCGGTCGCCAGATTCTCGGCCGCATGTGCCGTCATCGAGACCGTTGCGCCCGACAACCATCCCGCATTGGTCGCTTGCGCGTTGCCGGCCACATCGCCTTGGGCTGCGAAGGATACAAGTCCATCGCCCGCGAGATCGACTGTAAATTTGTTTGCTGCCCCAAGCATCACGGTGCCAAGTTTGGCGTTGACGATGCCGGTATTCGTTACCGATGGCGCAACCAGCGCCACGACGCCGCCCTGGCCGGCAGTTATTCGGCCCCCGTTGACGACCGAAGCGCTCGGATTGCCGGCCACGATATAGATACCCGCCAGGGCGTTGGAATCGGTGTCGTCGGTCGAAGTCGCGATCAGCGCGCCTACGTTGACTCTTGCGCTTTTGCCGAAAAGCAGTCCATTGCCGTTGATGAGGACGATGCGGCCATTGGCGTCAAGTGTACCGAGTATCTGGGAGGCGCCGGCACCACCGATGCGGTTGACGGCTATGGCACTCGCATTGGGTTGCACAAACTGAATTGTTTCGCCGGTGCCGATATTGAAGCTGGACCAGTTGATGACAACGCCCTGGCTGGTCTGATCGATTGTCGTTTTCCCGGCGGCAGATTGGACTATTGCCGCGGCGCCGGTCGAGACCGTACCGCCCACGGGATTGGCGAGAGCCGGGACTGGCAAAATCAGGGCGGCCCCTGAGGCCAGCAGAAGTCCTCGTATAGCGCGGATATCGGAATGCATCGGCAATTCCCCCTTGCTTGGCCGTTTGCAAGGCGGAGCGGCAACCGAGCGCGCGCGCCAGCCGCCACATGGGCCAATTCCTCACAGGATTACTGGCCGGTTGTCCCCGCCTGAACAGAATGAGGCATTCTGTTCACCTCTCGCGAGCGCAGCCGATACAATGCTCAAAATCGTCGAACCATCATTATCACTATGAATCCGGCCCAAAGGCGCAATCGAAAGCGTAGGTTGCAAGTCCTAAAATGATTCGGCAATAATCGACTCGGAGCTATACAAGGCTTGACCATGAGCGACGGCGGAATGGCGACTGGAGAAAAATTTCAACGTTGGAGACGGTTTGGATCAAAGGTCTTTAGCGAAGTAAATGTACCGCTTGAAGCATTTCCCGACCTCTTTCTCATGGAAGCAATGACGGGGTTCTTTGGTTGCGCGTTCTGCGCCTACTGGTTTATTCAAATCGGTCAAGATCATCCAACCATCGTTCCGGTGCTTTGGCGGTTTGCCACTGCCATAAGTGCAATATTCTTTCTGCTAGCGGTAATTTCAGTTCTGTCCGTAATGAACATACCTTTCACCGATGATTTCGCTGCTAAGGTACGCAATTCCTCATCGGTTGGAGATGACGAGAAGCAAAAGCTCGCCATTCAAGTTCGCATGTTGATCGCGGCGTTCAGCGCGATCTATGCAATCGATTGCGCATTCCTAATTTGGTTCTCGGGGGGCGCTCGGAGTCCATTTGTTCCTTTCTACGTAATGACCTTCACCCTAACGATGGCCAACACACGGGTCCCGAGGTGGTTTGGACTTGTGCTAATATACTATTTAGCTGTCATATCGATATCTTGTTATGCAGCTGCGTGGTACCCGCCACCGATAGCACCACCACTCTGGAATTCAATATTGGAAAGCGAATTTCAGACGGGGACACATTGGGTGTTTATCGCGCTTTCGCTCGCTGTACCAACTTTAAGCTCTTATGCTGTTGAATATCGAAGTCGGAGACGTCGAGAGGCGGAACCAACTAAATGAATATGGCCAAAAATGAATTTGCCGACGAAGCCGAGTTCGCTCAGCGCGAAAGCGTCGCTGATATTTCTATCCATGAGCCACTGACAGCTCGCTTAGACGAAATTTTGAACGCAAGCGGCCTCTCAGTCCGTTTAACGATTGGCTCCTACTCACTTGTCATTGGGCAGAAGCATTCTGCCAGGGCCGTAACAGAATTCATTTTCAAGTCTCCGGCGGTGGCTGCGCGATTGTTGAAGAGGTTGCGCCTATACGACTTCGTCGTAGCTTATTTGGACGGGTATTTGGAAGTTCGTGGCCCAATTTCGGGCGCTATTGACATTCTCGACGCGATGAACGTCGTAACAGATCAGCGCCAAACCATATTGGAGTATCTGCAATTTTGGGCGTTTCGGATTTCAAAAGCCTTTGTGCCGAGCATCGCTGTAAGATTTGAATCCCTCGACCACTACTCGCAAAGTGCGCGAGCGTATGAATTGTTCTTGGACGAGTACATGCAGTACACGTGTGGCCGCTTTGAGACGGGCCGGGAAAATATCAACGAGGCTCAAGTCGAGAAGTTTGAGCTTATACGGCGCCTGATTGAAGCTCATGGCGGTTCGCTCTCAGGTAAGTCTCACCTCGATATCGGTTGTGGATGGGGTGGGATGGTCGTCTATTTTTCGAAGAATTTTGGCACCCGCTCAATTGGCAACACAAACTGCGCCCCACAAGTGAAATACGCGTCTCGCCGCTTTGCCGTGGAGACTGTATGTTGTGATTTTGGGAAACTCAATGATCTGGGCCAGAAATTTGATGTTATAACCGTAGTGGGAATGATCGAACATCTCACTCCCTATCGCCGCTCGCAATTGCTAGATACCATAGAAAATCTGCTAAACGAGAGTGGACTGGTTTATCTGCAATGTATTTCAAAGCCACAAATTTGGATTGGAGGCGATGCCTATCGGCTTGCCGAACGAGAGGTCTTTCGGGGACATTTCTTGGAGTACCGGCAGCAGACTGAGGAACGACTACGGCGCAAAGGATTTGCTATTCTGGAAGCCTTTGACCATGGATTTGATTACGGCCTTACGACCGCTCTCTGGGTAAAAAACATTGAGGCGAACAAGGACGCGCTCATAAAGCTGCTCGGCGAGCGGCAGTACAGGCTATACCTCGGATATTTAGCGTTCGGCAGCAAGCTATTCTCAACGGGCCGCGGGAGCCTAATGCGGTACGTTTTCAAGAGGGCCACCGGCTAGAGCTTCAATATTCTCGTTGCTGGCAGATAAACCACTCCACATTCTTGCGGCGAGTGCCCGCTCTTCTCGCCCCACAGCGTTTGCGTAGATCGCCGTGGTTTCAATCCGAGCATGGCCCATCCATTTCTGCATGACATTCAGCGGCACACCTGCCTCTGCAGTACCTTCAACTCCAAAAGCGTGCCTCAAGGCCTTCGGCATCGCCCGTGCGTCAGCTATTACGGCTTCTGCCATCACGTCCTTGACCCGCTCCCAACCTGTTGTTCGGCACCAGTCCCAAATGCGCTCTTCCCGACGGGTTTTGTCTGACTGAGCGAGTGATATGCCATGCACGTTTTCGAGCCGCACCAGCAACTCACTAGGCACCGGAACGGCGCGGAAGATGCCCGGGGTCCGCCGCTTCAAGCACTCGATGACAATCACTGCTGCCAACAAATCGATTCGGGCTGTTGTGAGAGCGAGCACTTCGGATATGCGAGCGCCTGTGTACGCGATGGTATGACAGAAAGTTTCCACCGCGGGATCGAACTTTCGTGCCGCAACTATGAACGCCTGCCGTTCCCCGGCAGTGAGATACTTCCTGTTTCCAGATTGATCGAAAAGCATAAGTGAGGTATCGCGCGTACCATCGCGCGTGCAAAGAGAAAGCAATTGACACAGCCAATAATTCCCGAACAGAATGCCTCATTCTGTTCAGCGCAAATTCCAACTATTGCGTTCGGCACATGAGATTCCGGTGAAGCAAAATGTTTTTATTTCTGCTCCCAGGATTTTCGTGAGGAGTTGACGATCGAAAGCCCTGATTTTGGACCTCCGCTGTCATTGGCCGTAAAGCCGACGCTGGCATTGGGCGATAGTGCCGCAACGTGAGGCGCGTTCCTAGATATTGGTCGGCGCATTATCGCGCCATCGATTTGTGGTCTGCTTCATTCAAGCGATTTTCAGATCGCGGGAAGCAGTTCAAACTCTCAGAATAAGAGCAGGGATCGGTATAAAGGTTACCCGGAATACGCTCGTCGAGTTTACGGCAGCCACGCCGCGACATGTTTGTAGACGTATTCGAAATGACGATAAAGCGATGCCTGATAAACGGAAAATAGAAATGCGGCGAGAGCTAGGGCCAAGAAAAAATAGCCAGTGGACGCAGCTGCTTTGAATCGTGCCTTATAGCCGACGCTGTAAATACCGTTTTTGGTTTCCCAGACTAGCAGTTCCTCTTGGGCGATGGCATTTATGATATTCTCCAATTCGCGCAAGCGTTTCGCAGCCGCTAGCGTGTCGAATTCAAGGATTTTGAAGATCAGTAGGATTATCGGCGGGATGATTACGAAAAGAGTGATTGCTATTCCTAATGCGGCGGTGGGATTCCCACCTATCGCTATGATTGTAATGATCGTAATGCCGCCAGCCACCGAGATGGTCAAAAACTGATTCAAAACGAGATTGCGCTCTAAAACTTCTGCCCGCAGCGCATTGTACTCGGCAAGCAATACCTGAATTTTTTCAGGCGTCGAGAACGATTTGTCAATCATCGACCGTACTCCCCGGAAGCCGACTCCATTGGGTAACCTTACAACGGTCTCAATGGACTGAGAACACCGTGCGCTAGTTCAATCGATCCACCAATCAGGAATTGGCGGACGTTCGCACATCGGAGAACGTGCAAACCGTTGCTTCGCAAGGAGATTCCCCCAATTATCGGGCTAATTCGCTCAACTTCGGCTATTTGTGCTGCGCGCGTAGCACGGGAATGGAGCACGCCAGGGACTCCACGATCGCTGCGGACTTCTTCAGCGCCGTCGAGAAACCGCTGTCGATCCGGGCCAAGATAGGCAAGCTAATCTGGGCGCTCCGCCCTATCGGCCATCGCTCGTAGATTGCAAGTTCACGCGCGACATTTCCTTAAACGATCGATATTCTGGGCTCGCCCACTGGTGCGGCTTTCGCAACCGGGGCGTCGACGCTCCCTTTCAAGGGAGTTGTTCGATGTATCCCAAGCAAGTCGTATCGAAGAAGGAGCTAAGGACCGTCTGTGGCATTCCGTACAGCCCTCAGCATATCGCGCGTCTCGAAAAGGCCGGGCAGTTTCCGAAGAGGATTCGGCTTGGCCAAAACCGGGTCGCGTGGCTGCTCTCGGAGGTGGAGGAATGGCTCAATGTCCGCATCGCTCAACGCGAGGCGTCCATAGACCACTGAAACTCTCTTCTGGGGTTCTTGGGGGATCGGCTCGCTACCGGTCCCTCTTTTTTGATCAAGAACAGTTGGGCTTGTTGACGATGTCCCCGCGGCTATCCATGCCGCCAATTCAGAGTTTCGTGATTTTACGAAATTCAGAGCGAAAGTTGGAATCAAGCAACAAACGGACTGACATCTCCCTGCTATCGATGCGTGCTTTGTTCCAAGCGGCGATAAATGCGTCTTGGAACGCGTTCCTAATTATGGAGGAAGAGCTTGTGCAGAGCGACGTGTGGCAAAACAGCGACGTGCTCAGTCGGTAATCGGCAATCTCTTTTGCAACCAATTCGCTGCCTGGAGTGCAGAAGAGAGAAACAAAGGGATCCCAAGAGATAACAACCTGGCCGGGATTTAGGTCGTTAATTCTGCTACCCATCTCCGTGTGAATGAACTCTTTTTGATCTTTGGGCGCATAGGCTCTCGTCGATTCGCGCTTCAGCATTATCTGATGTTGGGCTGTTGACCCCCTCGCATACCATAGCTGCCGCTTATTATAGGATTGCGTCCTTATTCGGCCGATCTTGTAGTGTTTTTGCCAGCCGCACGGTAGCGTTAGTCGATAGGAAGATTCCGTTTTTGCGGTGCCAATCAGGAAAAAATTTGCATCGGAACCTATGACAAAATCTGGCCGATCGCCTCTGGAAAGTGCCTCGGTCATAGCTATACCGTTGACGTAATCGCTTTGAATGACAAGTGGAATGCCAAAATTCTCCTTCATTATGAGCAGCGCAGCTTCTATTCCCGCATTTATGCTTGCTGTTTGCACATGCAGAGGACCGAAAAGTTGCAGAAGCTCGAGAGACTGCGGTAAGGGCTTGCCGTCCCAACACTGAGAAAAGCGCAAATACGTTTGCAACGAGCGCGACAGCTTTGCCGCGAGCACAGGGCTGTTACGAGAAGCGACGCCAGAATCCCAAAGCTGAATTCGGATCGCATCATATGCGGCGCTTATATCCGTCCAACTCTTGAGGGTGCCTGTTGCTAAGTCGAGTTTTAGTTTTTGCTCAATCGCCTGGAGATTTCGGATCCAGTTTTGGGTTGCTTCCTTGAGCCAAAGGTGTGCCGTGCCATCGAGCGCTAGGCCCGCTGCGGCTCCAGCCAAGATAATCGGCAGAACAGCATGTGGGGCTGTTCCCGCAGCCACCGCCGTTGATCCAATCAGTGAAAACCAACCAGGGGACCAGCTCTTTTGCGACATGCCCTAGGCGCTCCCTCGCCCCGTTAAATATCGTGTGTAAAAGGGGCACGTTCAAGCTGAGGAAGTGATGCTCAACACTTGCGGGCAAAGCTTGAGGCGACATTGTTCGATGAC
>Ga0206796_1190_pt1 | contig 11974 bp, 12 predicted proteins | sample Alteio_BWOrgCont_68_FD_152895 | JGI IMG/M metagenome (GOLD analysis project Ga0206796, IMG submission 152895) | Enriched cells from forest soil in Barre Woods Harvard Forest LTER site, Petersham, Massachusetts, United States -... | ecosystem: Environmental > Terrestrial > Soil > Temperate forest >...
TGGCGCCGGGTCCAGCCGGTAAGTGGAGGCCGGTTTTCGGTAAAAAATGCGACAAGGAAGGTCTACAGCATTGGATCTGGTTCAGAAGCCGGCCCCGATGTTGTGAGTTTGCTGGCGGTGTGGCCCGAGGCCGACGCCGCTCAGCAGAGAACTGCCGACGATCTTTCACGACGCCGCGCCTTGGTTGCGGCCTGCGTGATCTTATCTTCCGCGGCGGTCACGCTTACCATTCGGACGCGTCGGTCGACGCCGCCGCCCTTCTTCCCTTTTCAACGCCAATGATTCTGAACGCCAATGATGCGGCTTACTTGACGCATTCACGCGCAACTTCAAGCTCCAGGCGCTGCATCCGCGCGGCTCAGCAACCACTGGCGAAATAAATCGACGGCCGGCTTCAAAGAGCGGGTCATCGGGGCCGTCAGGTATATGGCCTCGCCGGAGCGATAGGTCTTTGGCAGAGGACGAACGAGGCGGCCCGATCGAATATAGTCGTCAACAAGATGGTGCCAGCCTAAGACGATACCCTGACCGAGTGCAGCTGCTTCGGTCGCCGCCAGAGCGTCGGAAAAGACGACATCCTCTTGAGCGTTGGCCGCCGCGACACCCATGCGCCTTAGCCATTCGTTCCAGCCGATTCGCTTGCGATAACGCTCCGTGAAATGGAGCAGCCTGTGATGCGCCAGGTCCGCGATCTGCTTGATGGGACCATGCGCGTTGAGGTAGGACTGGCTGCAGACAGCTGAAACATCCTCCGCCGCGAAAGGCCAACTCTGGATACCCGGCCACTTACCGTCGCCGAGGCGCGCAGACAGATCGATATTGTCGTCGGTAAAATCAATGTCGTCGCGGCTGCTTTCCTCAATGTTAAGCGCAATATCGGGGTAGAGCGCCTTGAACTCGTGCAGGCGCGGGAGGAGCCAGAGATAGACGAACGACGTCGAAAACGAGACACGCACGATGTCGCGATCGCTCTGCCGGCGCATGGTCGCAATCGCTTTGAAAATATAGTCGAAGGAGGTCTGGGTCTCTTCGTAGAGACGCTGCCCATCGGACGTTAGCCGCAACCGCGCGCTCTCGCGATGAAACAGCTTCAAACCGGTTGATCGTTCGAGGATGCGGATCGTCTTGCTGACGGCGGGTTGGGTGACATTCAGTTCCTCGGCTGCCGCGGTAAAACTGAGGCGCCGAGCCGCCGCTTCGAAGACAAAAAGATAATTAGCGGAGGGGACAAGCGAGCGTAGCTTATGCATAACTTCAGGTTATCGTCGGCGGGATTTTTTTCAAGCTCGCCGTTGTCTCCCATGGCTTTATGATCGCAGGGGACAACGGTGTTCGGGAGCGTCGGGTCATGCAGTCACACGCACGCGCAGTCGTGGTTGGAGGGGGATGTGTCGGTGCGGCCACGCTTTACGGCCTGGCTAAACGCGGCTGGAAGGATGTCGCCCTGCTCGAACGCACCCAGTTGACCGCGGGCTCGACATGGCATGCCGCCGGCCTCATTCCCTCATATGCCCGTAATCGCAATATCGCGCGAATGATCGCTCGAAGCATCGCCATCTATGAAGGTCTCGAGGCGGAGACGGGACAGACCGTTGGCTGGCACAAATGCGGCCAATTGCGCATCGCCAACACCCAAGAGCGTCTAGATGAGTTTCGAAGCTATATCAGCGTCGCCGAAGCGCAGGGCACCCCCGCCCGGATCGTGACCCCGGCACAAATCCGCGATCTATGGCCCCTTCTTGAGAACAACAAGGTCATGCTGGGTGGCCTCCATCATCCCGATGACGGCCATATAGCACCGGCCGACGTTACCCAGGCCATGGCGAAAGGCGCGCGAGATCTCGGCGCCAGGATTTATCTCAATACCGAGGTCCAGGGGTTCGAGGTGTTGCCGGGCGGCGAATGGAAGGTGAAGACCAACAAGGGCGACATCGTCTGTGAACATATTATCAGCGCTACTGGCAATTACGCCCGGCAGACCGGCGCCATGCTGGGGCTCGAGATACCGGCCATCCCGATCCTGCACCAGTACTGGGTGACCGAAGCGGTGCCCGAGATTTTGGAGCGTCGCACCAAGGGCCTGCCCGAAATGCCGATCCTGCGGGACGAAGCCTTCGCCGGCTATCTGCGCGAGGAAGGCGAAGGCCTGATGTTCGGCCCGTATGAGCGCACGGAGAACCTCAAGCTCTTCGCGGTGGACGGGGTTCCCGAGTGGTTCGGTGCCGATCTCCTGCCGGAAGATTTCGATGCGGTCGCGGAGAACTGGGAAGTCGCCGCCAACCTTGTGCCAGCGCTAGCTCGTGCCGGCATCAAGAGCAATGTACGTGGTCCCTTCCAGATGACCGCCGACGAATTGCCGCTGGCGGGGCCGGCATGGGGGCTACGCAATATCTGGCTGGCGGAGGGCGTGCCGGGCGGCATCCTGTGGGGCGGGGCTCTGGGCTATTATCTTTCGGGATGGATCGTCGACGGCGATGCTGGCATCGACATGTCCGATATCGATCCGCGACGGTTCGGATGCTATGCCAACAAGACCTGGACGCGTCTGAAAGTGCAGGAGACCTGGGGCACGCATGCTGACCTGCATTATCCCGGTCAGGATATGCCGGCCGCGCGTCCAGCCAAGACTGCGCCGGCCTATGACCGTCTCTCGCAGCTTGGTGCTGTTTGGGGTGTATTGAACGGTTGGGAGATCGCCAACTGGTATGCGCCCGACGGCGTGGAGGCGAAGGACGATTACAGCCATCGGCGTACCCAGCATGCCGGCTACGTGGAAGCCGAGGTCCACGCGGTCCGCGCGGATGTGGGCCTTGTCGATATCTCACCGATGACGAAATTTGAAGTCAGCGGTCCGAGCGCCGCGGCCTGGCTCGATGGCTTGCTGGCCAACCGATTGCCCAAGATTGGGCGCGTATCCCTGTGTCACCATTTGAGCGAGAACGGCGGCGTACAGGGCGAGTATACCGTCACGCGGCTTGGCGAACAGGCGTTCTACCTCGTCTCGACACCGCGTGCCGAGAGACTGAACTTCGATACATTGTCTCGCCTCCTGCCGTCGGACGGCGGCGTTATCCTGACCAATGTCACCGATGAGAGGGGCTGCTTTACGGTCGTCGGCCCGCGAGCGCGTGAACTGTTGCAACCCCTGACGCAGACCGATCTGGGCAACGCGGCTTTTCCCTGGATGAGCTACCGGTCCGGCGATGTCGGTCTGGCGAGCGATGTCCGCATGCTGCGAGTCAATTACGAGGGCGAGCTCGGCTGGGAACTCTACCACCCGATGGCTTACCAGCGTCACATCCTCGATGTGCTGCTGCAGGCAGGCGAGCCACTCGGCCTGAAGCTTGTCGGGCTGCAGGCGCTGGAGTCCTTGCGGCTGGAAAAGTCCTACCGGGCCATGTATCGCGACATGAACACCGAGTTGACTGCCTTCGAAAGCGGACTGGAGCGTTTCGTCAAGCTAGACAAGGGCGAGTTCACGGGCCGGCACGCTCTTCTCGCGCAACGGGCAGAAGGCCTGAAACAGCGCCTGGCCGTAATCGCCATCGAGACGGACGACGCGAGCGTGCTGGCCCACGAGGGTGTATATAGGCACAGCCGACTGGTCGGGCGCATCACGTCGGGCGGCTATTCCTACCAATTGGGCCACGATCTGGCTTTTGCATTGCTGCCGAGCGATCTGTGGGCTGTCGATACGGACCTGGAAGTGTTGGTTCTTGGCGAACCGCGCAAGGCACGGGTCGTTGAGGAGTCTCCCTACGATCCCACCAATCAGCGGTGCCGCATGTAGCGGTTGTAGCGACGGCATGGAGGGACAATGGCAAGCGGTCGGTGCAACCTGATGGCGGGAGTGGCATTTGCTTGCGGCCGCGGAGGCGGGGACGATATGTTGCCAACAGGCGCGCGCGCATGAAGCCCAATGCCGCCAATCAGCAAGCACCCCTCATCGTCCTCGATAAGGTCGGCAAGCAATACGGTACCCATACCGTGCTCGACGGCATCGATCTGGAAGTCCATCCGGGCAATGTCACGGCCATCATCGGGCCGAGCGGATCGGGCAAGAGTACGCTGCTTCGATGCATCAACTATCTCGAACCGCCGAGCAGTGGCACGATTATCCTTGACAATATCCGCCTGGAAGCTGGCGCACCGGCCGGCCGGAAGGATCTTGTGGTCCTGCGTCGTTCCGTTGGCATGGTTTTTCAGTCCTTCAACCTGTTCCCACACATGTCGGTGTTGAGGAATGTGAGCCTCGCGCAGGAGCGGGTCGTCGGGCGTTCGCGCAAGGAAGCGGATGAACGGTCGATGCAGCTGCTGTCCAGGGTCGGCCTGGCGGACAAGGCCCATCAATATCCGCAGCGCTGTTCGGGCGGACAGCAGCAGCGCGTCGCCATCGCCCGGGCGCTGGCACTCGATCCCAAGGTCATGCTGTTCGATGAGCCGACTTCCTCGCTCGATCCCGAGCTAGGCCTGGAAGTCCTAGCCGTGATGCGCGAGCTGGCCGATGAAGGCATGACCATGATCGTCGTCACGCATGAGATGCGGTTCGCCGAGAACGTCTCGGACACCGTCCTCGTCATGGCCGATGGCGTTATCGTCGAGCGCGGCCCCAGCCGTCAGATCATGCGCAACCCGCAGCAGGAACGCACGAGGCGCTTCCTGCGTGCTGTGAATGACCGCACATGACCGCGGATGCGCTCACCATCTTAAGCGGGCTGCCATGGACGCTGGCACTGACGGGGGTTGCATTGTTGCTAGGCGTTATCATCGGCATACCGATTGCGCTCGCGCGCCGGTCGCGATTTGTCTTCGTATGGCTCGCTGCGGCGACCTTCATCGCGGTGACCCGCAGCATCCCGCCCTTGGTATGGTTGTTCATCATCTTCTTCGGCCTGGGTACCGGCTATATTCAGATCTCGCCCTTCCTGGCCGCAACCGTGGCTTTCGGCCTGATCGCGACGGCCAATATGGCGGAGATCTATCGCGGCGGGCTAATGGCCGTCCAACACGGCCAATGGGACGCCGCCGAGGTCCTGGGCCTTAGCCCCGTCCACACCTTTGTCGATATCATCGCGCCCCAGGCCGTCCGTGTATCCCTTCCCTCGGCGGCGAGCTACGCGATCGGCCTCTTGAAGGACACCGCCACGGCATCCACCATCGGCGTGACGGAGCTAAGTTTCCAGGCCTACCAGCTTTCCCAGAAGACCTTCAGCGGCCTCTACGCCTTTGGCCTTGTTGCCGCGATCTATATCCTGGTCAGCCTGCCGGTGGCCTGGCTATCGCGCACTGCCGACAGCTATCTTCGAGCCAAGGTGGCGCGCTGATGGATGTTTCTCTCGCAACTATCGCCTCCTGGCTTCCCGATCTCGAAGACGGCCTGACGGTGAGCCTCATCGTTACGGCCGGAAGCCTTCTGCTTGGCATTCCCATGGGACTGCTGCTGGCGCTCGGCGTGCAGGCAACATCGCGCCTGGTGCGCGGCGCCTGCCTTGCCGTGGTCGAGATCGGACGCGGTGCGCCGGCCCTGGTCCTGCTTCAGTTCGTCTATTTCGGATTGCCCGCCACAGGCCTGACCTTGAGCACTTATACTGCCGCGATCCTGGCGTTGGGGTGCAATACCGGGGCCTATACGAGCGAGATCATCCGTGCCGGCCTCCAGTCCGTTCCCTACGGTCAGCGGGAAGCGGCAATTGCCATCGGCCTGTCTCGGGTCGACGAGTTGCGATATGTCGTCCTGCCCCAGGGCGTGCGCGTTGCCGTGCCAGCGCTGCTCGGCTTCGCGATCCTCATTTTCCAGGGCACTTCGCTCTGTTTCGTGATTGCGCTGCCCGAACTCCTGAGCCGGGCCTACGAGATAGGGTCCACGACATTCCAGTATTTTCCCGCCCTCCTTTTGGCGGGCCTGCTTTATTCGATCATCTGCATACCGGCTTCCATTATCGTGGGGGCGGTTGAACGTCGCGTTGGACGGTATTCCCAACGCTAAGATCAATAATCCATCAGAGGAGAATGTTATGCGGTTCTGGAAATCACTGACGGCCGTTCCCATGGCATATTGCGCGGCTTTCGTTCTCGGCCATGCGGCCCTGGCCGATTGTACACCAAAGCACAAATTCTCGACTATCGAGGCTGGTACACTCACCATCGCAGTCACCACTTATGCGCCTTATTCCTTCCTGGGCGACGGCGCAAAGGCGTCGGGAGTTGACAGCGATATCGCCACCAAGGTCGCGGAGTTAGAATGCCTAGCGGTGAAGCCAATCGCTGTCGATCCGGCCGCGGCCATCCAGTATGTTCTGTCTGGTCGCGCCGATATCGCTACCGGCGACTGGTATCGCACCGCCGAGCGAGCCAAGGTAATGAACCTGACGGCACCACTCTATACCGACCAGATGGGGCTCTATTCGAAAGCTGGCGTGACCAAGGTCGATGATCTCGTCGGAAAACAGGTTGGTACGGTGCAGGGCTATCTTTGGGTCGAGGACCTCAAGAAGCTGCTGGGCGCCAATCTGCGGCTCTATCCCAACTCCGTGAACATGCAGCAGGATCTCAAGACCGGTCGCATCGAGATCGGCGTGGACGGCTATTCCACGGGAGTGGTCGCCAAGAAAGCGGGCTCGATGGGCGACATTCAGGTCACGATCGCCGCTCCCGACCCACGCGTCAAGGCGACCAAGGAAGCGGCCCAGGCTGGCTTTCCCTATGCCAAGGCCAATACCGCGTTCGGCGAGGCCTTCGACGCCGACATCCAGAGCCTGCATAGCGACGGAACTATCGCGAAGATCCTGACCTCCTACGGCCTCGATGGTTCGGCAGGCGATACGGGCGCGGCACGCCTGCTTCAATAAACCTAGCCCAAGCACCTGGCGGAAGGCGTATTGCGCCTTTCGCCCCATTCTTCGTTCCAGCGTTGAGGCCCCACGATGACAGTTTATGAGATCGCCCGAAACAGCCAGTCCTGGTATGGGGAATCGATCGGGATCCTGATCCTCGACGCTGCATATCCCTGTGTTCCCGGCAATGTCGGCAACGCCACCACCTTTGATTTTCCGGTGCGCTATCAGGAGGTGCGCGGCGCCTCGATCGACCGCCTGATCAACAAGCGCGATCCGGCCTTGCTCGAGGCCTTCCTCGAGGCGGCGACCGAACTGCGCGATCGCGGCGTCAAGGCCATTACCGGTGCGTGCGGGTTCATGGCCTATTTCCAGGAGGAAGTCGCGGCGGCCGTCGACATACCGGTGTTCCTGTCGAGCCTCATGCAGATCCCCTTCATTCATGCCATCACCAGCCGGCCGATCGGCATCATCACCGCCAATGCCGAGCGCCTGACGCCTCGCCATTTGGAGGCAAGCCGCATTCCCGCGAGCATTCCGCTGGTCGTGGTGGGGATGCAGGACCAGACAGAATTCCGCGAGGCGATTCTGGAGGAGAAAGGGAGCCTCGATTCTGAGGCGATTGAGCAGGAAGTCGTCGGTGTTGCGCGCCGGTTGGTCGAGACCCATCCCGAGGTCGCAACAATCGTACTCGAATGCAGCGACCTGCCGCCCTATGCCCGCGCCGTACAATTGGCGAGTGGGAGGCCTGTCTTCGATTACATCTCGATGATCAATTATGTGCAGTCCAGTGTCGCCCGACGAGTCTATGAGGGCACGATGTGACGTTCACTCAGCGGGAGGCTGACGGCATGAGTCTGGACCAGTACTACCTCCTCGGCCGGTCGGGCCTGCGGGTTAGTCGCCTTGCCTTAGGGACCATGACGTTCGGGACCGAAGGGATCCGCGGCATTGCAGGATCGTGGGGCGCGTCCAAGGAGTCTTCTCGTGCCATCTTCGAGCGCTATATCGACGCCGGCGGCAATTTCCTAGATACGGCGGATTCCTATACCGCGGGGACGAGCGAGACGATACTGGGCGAATTCGTCGCCAGTGCCGGCCTTCGTGACCGTGTCGTCATTGCCACTAAGTTCAGCAACAACCTCGATACCGGCAATCCTAATGCTGGCGGCAATGGACGCAAGAACATGATGCGGGCCGTGGAGGCCTCGCTGCGCCGCCTGAAAACCGACTACATAGATCTCTACTTCCTGCATACATGGGACAGAATGACCCCCGCCGAGGAAGTCATGCGGACGTTCGACGACCTGGTTCGCGCTGGCAAGATTCGCTATGCTGGGCTTTCGGACGTGCCGGGCTGGTACGCCGCCAGGGCGCAGACCTGGGCTGAAGCTCATGCCCTAACCCCGCCCGTCGGCCTTCAACTGCCTTATTCGCTGGTAGAGCGCAGCATCGAATATGAATTTGTGCCGCTGGCCCAAAACCTTGGCCTTGGGCTAACGATCTGGAGCCCGCTTGGCATGGGCATGCTATCGGGCAAATACCGTCCGGACCAAAGTGGCGCCAGCGGCGAGGGGCGGCTGACGATGCATAAGGACAGCGAGGGGCTTGGCCATTTCACGCCGCGTAATTGGCAGATTGTAACGACATTGGAAGGCGTTGCCCGGGAACTGGGGCGATCCATGGCGCAGGTCGCCGTGAACTGGGTGGCGACACAACCGGGCATCGCAGCCGCGATCCTCGGTGCCAGCAAGTCCAGCCAGATCGACGAAACGCTGACCGCCCTAGATTTTACCATCCCCGTAGAATTGCGGCAGCGGCTGGACGAAGTGAGCGCGACGCCGCCCGCCTATCCCTATGCCCTGTTCACTGACAAATATCAGGCGGGTATCCTGAGCCCGGGCTGTACCGTCGGCGACAAGCCGGAAGGCTATGCGCCACCGCTCCGGGCGGAGAAAACTTCGCATTTCGCGTTTCGAAAGTGAGTCGAAATGCAGGCGATGTCATGTCTCAGGAGAAATCAACGATCGACCTTAGGGGCCGCCCTGTTTGTGCAGTCAAAACGTTGGGCTGGTTCGGGATGAGCAGGGCCGGGTGACAGCTGAGGGCTACCACAGCGCATTGCCTCAGGACATGGCGGGGATTGGTGTCCTTGCACAGAGGTTTTGATGGGTTGCCTAAGTGCAGTCCGGCACGGTCTGCTGGAGTTTCGCGAGAGCAGTGCCGGCAACGTTTGCTCGAAATAGCGGGTTCCACGATAGTTGAGGAATGCCGCCACCTTATCGCGCGCGGTGGTTCTTCGGCCATCGCCTGGTGTAATCTTGTGGCGTCGACTTGACGGCGAACCCTTTCGTCCGGCCTACGGCAATGCCTTATATATCTCTTGCGTCGAATACGGCAATGCCGTAGATATTCGCAATGGCGAGGGGCCCTACTCACAGTTTGATCGAGACAGCCGCTTTCACGAGCCAGGTGAAAAAGCTGAATGTGAATGCCGAGGAACTAGCGTCGATTTATGACACCTATGCTGCCGATCCATCCTATGGGCAGGTCGTTCGTGGCACGGGCGGCTTGCGCAAGGGACGGATTTCGAAGTCGGACACCGGCAAGAGTGGTGGCTATCGTGTTTTCACCTTCTTCGGTGATGAGCGAGATCCCGTGTTCTTGCTATGGATTATTGACAAGACAGACGACGACACACTGACGGATGCTCAGGAGAACGCTTTCAAGCGCCTGACAACGCAATTGAAGAGGGAATTGCGACATGAAGGATAATGACTTTCAGGGCATGATGGCTGGTCTTGAGGATGCCATCGCCTATGCGAAGGGAGATGCCTCGCGGACTCGGAGTGTTCCGGGAACGAATGTGAAGGCTGTTAGGGAAAAGACACATAAGACCCAAATCCAGTTCTCGAAGGCGTACCACATCCCTGTCGGAACACTCCGGGATTGGGAGCAGGGAAGGCGTATCCCCGATGCTCCAGCACGCACGCTATTGTCGCTGATCTATCGCAACCCCGAGGTAGTAGAAAAGCTGCTGGCTGTTTCATAGTCCTTCTGAAAAGGCGAAGTGCACAAGGGAATAGGGCAGGGAGACGTACGCCAAGGCGGCCCGACTGTACGCAGTACAAGACATCAACCGAACCGGATTCCCCATTCGCGATCGAGAAAGCACCGACGGCAAAGTGTTAGGAAACGGTGACCTTGGCGGCGTTTCTTGCCGCCAACTGGGATCGCCGCGGCGCTTTGGGACGTTGGAGGAGGAACGATAGTCAACTCTTCCTCGTGACCATCAAAGCCCGACGCCGCTCATCGTAGTTGTCGCGCGGCAGGGAAGAAGCAAAGCGGATCGAGGAGGGGCAAGACAGCTCTCGATGCCCTGGAAGTGGCCGCCAAGAAGGCTTACGCAGAGTGGGCAAGCTGGGGTGCAGTAGCGGTAACGCCTTGGGAACAATTACCCACGGCCGCCCGTGATGGTTGGCGCCTCGTTGTTCGCGCCGCTATTGAAGCCCACGAGGAGGAGTCCTGGTCTTCGGACTTCGGAGCAGCGCCACGGGATGAACCAATCCAGACGCACGCCCGATATGGCGGCCAGCTTATACGACGCTTGGCAAGAGACGAGGACTCAACCTACACAATGACGCACTGGCGACATCTCCCAGTTAACCCGCGCGGCCATAGCCGAGGTCGTCGTGCGAACCACAGAACTCATCGAAGACAGCGAGACTGTGGTCCGTGTTGCAGGCACGCTGGCTTGGATCGTCCTTCGGGACTGGCACCGAGAGCGCGGCCTTCAGCCTCCCGCGAATGCTGCTTGGCACGGGTGACCATCGAACCCGACGCTACCCACCACCCCTCGCAACGATGACGCGGCATAGCGCCTCGCGAACTCTTGCGCGGGCCTCATCGACCATCTCGCCCAGCATCCGCGCAACGGAGTGCTCTCCGCGAGTGACCGCGAGCCGGCGCTTTTCATCCGTCTTTGCGGCCTCCCAGGCTGCCGTTATGGCTTCCAAGGTCGGTCCTCGGGTGGGCGCCGGACCATCGTTACGCGGCTTCGCCATACTTTTGGCCTTCCATCATGGTCGCAAGCGCCTCAGCCTGTCGCACTGCGACGAGCACCTTAGCGGAAGGCTGCTGCGCCTTTTATGAGCGGCACGAAGTTAAGGCGCTCGGCAGCGCCGGGGACTGTCTATCGTCCGGTACAAGCAGTAGGGGAATGAAAGCCAGTTGGATGATGAAAGCCTAACTCGAATTGCCGCGTCTCGACGACTGTGAGTTGTTCCGTGCGACAACTTCGCAAAGCCTGAAAGGGACGAGGGAAAACGTTGCGGGTCGGGCCTGACGGAAACTGGTGTGTCGCCCCTCACTGCAATACCCCGCAGATGCCACGCGCACTCGCAGGCGGTTTTTCTACTGTTCCGGGCTGCGGAGTCCTTGGGGGGCTCCTGGGTCATCCTGGGGACCTTGGGGTCTCTCAGGATCGGGACCCCGAGCGGCGTCAATGCTCGGATGGAACTCCTCAGGAAGGACCTTGCGAGGCCCTGGAAGCCCGGTCCTGAGGAGCGCGGCTGTGGTGGTGTGGGCCGGATGGGCGTTGAGAGTAATTAAGGGGTCTGTGTTCGCCTTGCGGTCGAGCGATTCCGTGCGAGGCTTTTGGATTCCTGCGCAGGTTGGGGCGCAACCTGCTATTGTCACTAGCCGCAGTGAAATCCCTGCCGCCGGGGAGAGGTCTTAGCGCCATGGCACTACCGGTTGGAAATGGCACGCTGATTGGTGGCAGAGCGGCGCTAGAGGCCATCTCGGCAGCCTGCGAGGCCGTAGAGGCCGACACGAAACGCGAGTTTGCCGAGCGTCGGGGTGAGCATGCGGCGGCCGAGAGGCTTGGCGAGTTGGCCGATGCCGCTCGCGGAAGAATCCGTAGGGCTCTCTTTCGCATCATGATGGGCAAGCGGGGGATGTAAATCCGGCTTTGATCATCGGACGGCCGGGCGTTCTCTTTCTCTCTAAGATTCTCCTCCTCTAGGCTCTCCTCATAAGGTTCCTCTGAACCCATCGGCAACATTCCCCCGGCCGAGGCAGAAGCGCGCTACCGTGCGCAAACCACCGAGCTCGCCATGGTGGCGTGACTCAAACCCAAC
>Ga0206796_1187_pt2 | contig 11925 bp, 6 predicted proteins | sample Alteio_BWOrgCont_68_FD_152895 | JGI IMG/M metagenome (GOLD analysis project Ga0206796, IMG submission 152895) | Enriched cells from forest soil in Barre Woods Harvard Forest LTER site, Petersham, Massachusetts, United States -... | ecosystem: Environmental > Terrestrial > Soil > Temperate forest > O...
GACGTGGTCGTCGCCTTTTTCGGTGACGGCGCGATTGCGCAGGGGGCGTTTCATGAAGCCCTCAACCTCGCGGCCCTTTGGCACCTCCCCGTGCTCTTCGTGTGCGAGAACAATCACTACGCCGAGTTCTCATCGATGGCGACGCAGCACCCAGTTCCAATAGTCCAACGCGCGCAGGCCTACGGCATCGAGGCGCAAACCGTGGACGGCAACGACGTGACGGCTGTCGCCGCCGTCGTTGAGAGCCTCGTCGATCGCATGCGCCATGACCAAGGACCGTTCCTGTTAGAAACGGTCACGTACCGCTGGCACGGCCACTATGAAGGCGATCCGGTTAACTACCGATCCGCCGACGAACTGCGCGAGTGGCAAGAGAAGGATCCCCTGATAGTCCTGACGCAGAAGCTCACCGACATCGGCCTCGATGAGTCTCGATTGGTCGTGGAAACAGAGATTCAAGAGGAGCTCCTTCGAGCCGAGGAGTACGCCACCAACAGCGGTATACCGTCGCCAGAAGCGCTATTCGAATTGGTGGAAGCCAAGCGACCAACGGAGTTGGCACCACTACCCGCGAATGCCGTCGTGAAATCCGGGGACAAGTATCGCGTCATGGATGCGATACACGACGCCCTCAACGTGGCCTTGCAAACGGATAATCGCGTCTTCCTCGCCGGGATTGACGTCGGCGATGGTGGAAACATTTTCGGACTCACAAGAGGCCTGAAAGCCGATTTTCCTACTCGAGTCCTCGACACGCCGATTTCGGAGACCGCCATCGTCGGCCTTGCCGTCGGAGCCGCGATGACCGGCACTCGCCCCATCGTCGAAATTATGTATCTCGACTTCATTGGCGTCTGCTTCGATCAGATCATGAATCAAGCTGCGAAGCTTCACTTCATGACCGGTGGACACGCGCCGATGTCGCTCGTTATTCGTACGCAGATGGGTGCTGGTCGCTCCTCGGCCGCGCAGCATTCCCAGAGCCTTGAAGCACTCATGGCGCACATCCCGGGACTAACGGTCGTCATGCCCTCGACGCCCGATGACACCTACGGACTTCTTCGCGCGGCCATCGCGGATCCCAATCCAGTGATCTTCATCGAACACCGACTGCTCTACGGGAAGAAGGGCGCCGCGCCGTCCCCCGACCACTTCGTGCCCATCGGCAAAGCGGTGACTCGACGAGAGGGGTCGGACGTGACGCTCGTCACGTGGTCACGGATGGTCGATATTGGTATGGACGCGGCCGAACAAGCTCACCAGCGCGGCATCAGTGTCGAAGTGATTGACCTGAGAACAGTGGCCCCGTTCGACGAGGCGGCGATACTCGAATCCGTGCGCAAGACAGGTCGGTTGGTGGTGGCGCACGAGGCAGTGCTCTCCGGCGGTCTCGGCGCCGAGATCGTTGCTCGAATCAGCGACGCCGCCATCTGGGACATCGATGCCCCCATCAAGCGTGTGGCCGCTCGATTCACGCCGGCGCCTTACTCTCCGGCGCTCGAAAACCACTGGTTGCCCACGGCCAACGACATCCTCAGTGCTCTCGTCGAGGTCGTGAACTCCTAACGCCGTCGCCACGACGTTCGATCAACGCGCAACGAATTGACCGCAAAGGTCTCGAGCGGCGCAGTAGCCATTGAATGCGAGAGACCCCCGCCCTCGCGATTGAGGACGGGGGTCTCTCGCTGGTCAACTAGTCAAGAGCTGGAACGTTCGGGTTCCCGGGGTGGTTACTGCTCGGGCATCCCGCGCACGTGAAGTTCGGTTGTTTGTCCGAAGCCGGCACACCGCTGAATAGATCGACCGCGCCAGAAGCTTGGAACTCCGGCGGAAGGGTCGTCGGATACGAACCCGGGACGTAGCGCTTTCCGTTAGCGATGTATTCGTACTTGCCCGTGCCCGTCAGGTCGACACCGGAGTTGGACTCACCGACGGCAGTCGGGTTGTACCAAATCTCGGCGTAGTCATCCCACCCGCCGTAGTCCTTCCAAGGAAAGTAGCCATGACTTCCAAACGAAAGTTGCGGCCATCCGATTTCTTTCGACGCAGATCCACCACTTGGCGGAAAGGCGAACATTCCCTGTTGGTAAGTCTGAGGCGTCAAGTCGGGACCAGCCAACTGAATTCCAATGAAGAATTCGGACATCTGCTCAAGAGGAACGCCGTTCCGACCAATGTTCCCTTGCATGTTCGTGTTGGTCGCGTCATTGTTTCGGTGCACGGCGTTTCCGTAGTACCACTGGTAAAGGAGATATGGAGTGGGACCGAACGTAGCCGTCTCACGCGGTTCAGTCTGGCCGAGGCCGAATGCGTGCGCCCATTCCGCCTGATTAAAACTCTCCGCAAAGACGTCAACGTCCTGGTATTCAAAGCCGGTAATTGTCCACTCGGGGAAATAGTTCTGTGACGCGGCCTGCGTGAGGATGTAGGTCGTCAGAGTGGGGTCAGTGAAGAGGACAACGTTATTGTCCCCAGCGGCCTTGAGCTGCGAAACGAGGACCGGTGCAATCTGTTGATATTCGGCAGCATTCCCGGATATTCCGTACCCTGAACTGTAGTTATACGGGAGGATCGTCGGTGCCGGCCCACCTCGCGTGTCGTATTTGGAAAATGTACTACTGAACAAGCTCGGCGGTTGAGTGCTCGGGAGGAGAACACCAAACTTACGCGTTTGCGTTTGCATCGTGGTATCACCGGCCCATTGTGCGGGTCGATTCGCCAAGGCGGCTGCGGCGAACTCCGCTACCTGATAAACCTCCGATGAGGGGTCCACTCCCAATCCCCAAATGTACGGTTGGTTCCCCGACGAGAAACTTTCGGTTTGCTGATAACTGCTGGTCAGGATGTGATCGCGAGCTAAAGCTCCAATAAGCGTCTGACCGCAAAACTCACACATCACCGCGAAGGGCTTCATCGCGGCGATACGGATTGCGTCGGCACGCTGCTCGGTTTCCGTGTTTCCAGTCGGAACGAAGTCGACGAGATTGATCTTGCGTCCCCAGGTCTGATAGAAGTGCGAGAAGAGCGTCGTCGCGTCTTTCGCTTGACAGAAGTACATGTAGCAAGTGGTGGGACCAGTCGCACTGTCGTAGTAGACGACTTTGATCGACTTCGCGGTCACGCCTTTGGACGTCGCTCCTCCATTCTTCGTGCCCTTCTTCAGCGGCGCTACGCACGGCGGAGACCACGGCCAAGGAATTGCCACCCTGCCTGTTTTCGCACTGCAGTACTTGGAGTGAAGTGCGGCGGGAGTGCCCACGCCCACCGTGGCTGCCCGATTGTATTTGGTTGCGGCGTTGGCCGAAGACGTTATCTGCATCGCCCCCAGCAGAACGATGATGAGTGCAAGTCCGCTGATAAGGAACTTGTTCTGACGCAATCGAGTGATGCCGTCAATCTGTCGTGCTTCCCTATAACTCATTCATTACCCCCATTAGAAGTGCCGTAGACAGATCGTCAACGGTGTTATCAATGCCCTCAAAACCCCAACTTACTCGTATCATAATTGTAACCTTCGTAAATTGTCAAGGAATGGGTTTCGGACAAGTCGACATCGCTGGTCCCGGAGCGACCTCTACCCTACGAGACAAGGGAATGCTGGCTTCGAGCAGGGTCAGCAATTATTTCTGAGACATTTTCTTGACACTAACCATCACTACCATTATGTTAATCAACGTTCCTATTTTTCGGTATTCGCACCCAATTTCTGGGCAAGTTGTAGGGGGAAACACATGGCAGATTCATTTTTCGGTCCGGCGTATATCGATATCGATGAGTGGCGTGATGCCCCCCAGCGACACCGTTACGTGCACGGCGGTTTCAAGGAGACTGACACCCGGTTCTCCTTTTACTTCCCTCCGAAGGAGAACTACGAGGGCCGCATGCTCCACTTCCTTGAGGGTGGACTTGGCGGTCACGAGGTCACCGTCCTTGGCCCGGTGGGTTTTGGAGCTTTTGAATTGACCTTCAACTCTGGCGCCTATCTCGTCGAGTCGAACCAGGGACACTTTGGATTGGACTATTCGGGACTGAACGGTGACCCGAGCATCCTTCATTGGCGAGCCAGTGCGGAGAGCGCGCGGTACTCCAAGGAGTTGGCCAAGGAGATGTACGGCGAAGAGCCGCACCACAGCTACGCCTGGGGCGGCAGCGGCGGTGCGCTCCGCTCGGTGCACGCCATCGAGCGCGCCGGCGACGTCTATGACGGCTGCGTTCCCTTCATGCACGGACATCACTTTCTGATGAGCAACTTCCCGGTCGCGATGAACGCATTGCGCCTGATTGGTTCGGAGAAGTTAAACGTCATCATCGACGCCACCGAAGTGGGTGGCAGCGGGAATCCGTTCGAAGGCCTCGACACGGAACAGCGCGAAGCACTGGCCGAACTCTACCGATGCGGCTTGGCCCGAGGCGGCGAACGTCAGCTCGGATATCCGGGCGCCATCGACGCCGTTTTGTGCTGGCTCCAATCAGAGATGACTTGGGCCGATCCGGAGTACTTCGAGGACTTCTGGACGAAAACCGGCTACATGGGCAAGGACGACCCGAACCTGGCCAAGCAAGTGCAAGAGATCACCACGACTGTGCGTCAAGTGCTCACCAACCAAGACCTCGTGGCCATGGGCGGCGCCGCCGCCGCGACAGCGAGTTACTACTCTTCGGAAGAGAACCCGATCGCTATTACCGTCAACGACGGTGACGTGAGTGGTATGCGTGGCGGCACGATGATCCTCAAAAGCGGCAAGGGCGCGGGTCGTGAACTCGCGGTCAGTACCGTCCTGGACGATGTCTTGATCGCCGTTACTGGCCCCTATGGCTACCCTGAAATGTTCAACGGTGTTGAGCCGGGCGACGAGGTCGTCGTGACCAACCGCAAGTTTCTCGCTCAGTGTTTCTGGTCGCGTCACCACCTCGAGGGTGAGCTCGACTACCGACCCAATCACACCTGGGCCGTCGACGGTCAGCAGATCTATCCGCAACGCCCGCACCACGCGTTCATGAACATGGGTCCGGACTATCTCTACAAGTTCGACGGCAAGATGATTCTCGTCCAGAACACCATTGACATTGGATGTTGGCCGGCCGGTGGCACCGAGTACCACGAATACACCCGGCGCCACTTCGGCGACAGACTCGATGACCACTTCCGTCTCTGGTGGAACGACAACGCGCGTCACGGACCGCCGCAGGGGCTCGAAGGAATAACGCCTCACTACTCCACGTGGTTGATCGACTACAACGGTTCGGTCCACCAAGCAGTGCTCGACCTCATCGACTGGGTGGAGAACGGCAAGGAGCCGCCCGCGAACACCTCCTATGAGTACAGTCCCGACGGCAAGTTGACTCTGGCCGCGACAGCCAGCGAACGTGGCGGCATCCAGCCCGTGGTCAACGCCACGGTCAACGGTGGCGTGCGCGCGGACGTCAAAGTCGGAGAGAAGGTCAACTTCGAAGCCAGCGCCGACGTCCCTCGAGGGACCGGCCGGATCACCGCCGCCGAGTGGGACTTCGAAGGCAAGGGCACGTGGGAACTGAAGGAGAAGGACATCGACGGCAGGGCCGACTCGATCAAGCTCAAGGCCACTCACACCTTCGACACGCCCGGCACGTACTTTCCGGTGGTGCGAGTCACCGCTCAACGAGACGGCGACGCGAAGGCGAACTTCAGCTCACTCCCCAACCTGGGCCGGGTTCGCGTCGTCGTCAGTTAGGGCGCGAGGGCGCCGGCATCGATAGAGAGGGTTCACATGAGTGATTCATTTTTTGGTCCGGCGTATATCGATATCGATGAGTGGCGCGATGCCCCCCAGCGACACCGTTACGTGCACGGCGGTTTCAAGGACACCGACACCCGATTCTCGTTCTACTTCCCCCCGACAGAGGGTTACGCAGGACGTCTTCTGCAGACTCTTGAAGGGGGCTCGGGCGGAAGCGAAAATACTGCCGCCGGCGCGATCGGCTTCGGTGCGCTCGGACTGGCCTTCAGTTGCGGCGCGTTCCTGATCGAGTCGAACCAAGGTCACGTTGGCGAGGACCTGTCCGGCCTGCGCGGTGACGCTTCCATTCTCGGCTGGCGAGCGAGCGCGCAGAGCGCGCTCTACGCAAAGGAGATGGCCAAGGAGATGTACGGCGAGGAGCCCCACCACGGGTACGTCCTCGGTGGCAGTGGCGGAGGCATTCGGTCCATCTTGTGCTTGGAGAACGTTGAGGACATCTGGGATGGTGCGGTGCCGTTCATGTTCCCCCATCAGATGACGTTGGAGTTTTTCTCGACGCAATTGAACGCCGTGCGGGTACTCAGTCCGGAGCAACTCTTGTCGATTTCCGACGCGGTCGACGTCGGAGGAAGCGGCAATCCCTACGAAGGATTGACGATCGCCCAGCGAGAGACATTGGCGTCGCTCTACCGACTTGGCTTCCCACACACCACGTGGCTCGAAGATCCGATGGAGGCCCAATACGTGTGGACCTGGGACGCGTCATGGCTCAGTCAAATGGACCCCGGGTTCTTCGACGATTTCTGGACGGTCCGTGGCTACGCCGGAGCCGATATGCCCGAGGTTCTGGCGCCGTCGGTCATCGAACTGGAAACGACGGTTGTCGGTGCCGTGACCGCCGCGGAGTTGGCGGCATCGTCGTCTCGTCCACTGCGAGCCGACCCGGCCAAGCTCATCGGCGTACGGGTCGCGGGGCTGAACCTCGGCGACGAGCGACTGATGGGCGCCACGCTCACGTTCTTGAGCGGCGAAGGAGCCGGGAACGAGGTCTATTGCCTCGGTATGGTTGGCGACGTCTTGATGGGCAACTCGACGGGGTGGCTGTTCGAAGGCGTGGAACCGGGCGACAAGGTACTGATCGACAACCGAAAATTCGTAGCCTTCTGCCACTACGACCGTCACCAAGCGAACGATGACTATGCCGAGCACGAACAGCACCGGGTCGACGGCCAGCCCATATTCCCGCAACGACCACCGTTCAACGTCGCGGGCGCTCTTCACGGACGCTACGCCTACCACTTCACCGGGAAGATGATCGCCATCATGAACACCCTTGACCGCGGTGCGTGGCCCTGCGGTGGCGCGAGCTATCACGAACGCGCGCGGCGCCACTTCGGGGACGGGCTCGATGATCACTTCCGTCTCTGGTGGAACGACAACGCCTCTCACATGACGCCAATCATGTTGGAGTCCATCTCGCCTCCCTACCCCCACTATTCGACGCGACTGATCGACTACACGGGTTCGGTCCACCAAGCGGTACTAGACCTCATCGACTGGGTGGAGAACGGCAAGGAACCGCCCGTCAACACCTCCTATGAGTTCAGCCCCGACGGCAGGTTGACCCTGGCCGAGAAGGCCGGCGAACGCGGCGGCATCCAGCCCGTGGTCAACGCCACGGTCAACGGTGGCGTGCGCGCGGACGTCAAGGCCGGAGAGAAGGTCAATTTCGAAGCCAGCGCCGACGTCCCTCGAGGGACCGGCCGAATCACCGCCGCCGAGTGGGACTTCGAAGGCAAGGGCACGTGGGATCTGAAGGAGAAGGGCATCGACGGCAAGTCCGACTCGATCAAGCTCAAGGCCACTCACACCTTCGACACGCCCGGTACCTACTTCCCGGTGGTGCGTGTCACGTCGCAACGCGACGGTGACGCGAACGCGGACTACGGCTCACTGCCCAACCTGGGCCGAGTCCGCGTCGTCGTCAGTTAGGTCACCACGGAGAAAGTTCTGGCGCCTGGAGCTCGAATGGCGGTATCGAAACGCAAGGTTCGTCGACGCTCACCGTCACTTCTTTTCGCGGGGCACCACTGCCTCAGTGTGCTCACCGAGCAACGGCGCACGTCGCGTCGACCACGGGGTTCCTTTCAGAACGTACGGTGCGCCAGGATAGGTCAATGAGACGCCCAGGTTTTCGTGCTCGACGTAGACGAAGGCGTGCCGTTCTTGGAGGTGGACGTCGTCCACCAATTGATCCGGCGCGTTGATCGGGCCCCAAGGAAGCCGACGACGTTGTGCATCGGAGACCATGTCGTCGCAATCGTGTGCCGCGCACATCTCGCCGATCACGTCGACGATATGGCCCATTCGCTCGGCTCGCAGTTGATCCGTCGCATATTCACTCGCGCGCAGGTCGCCAGCGAGACCTTCGGAATCGAACCAGTCGACCATCTTGGCGAAGCGTTCGTTGTCGAGATACAGCGGCAGCGCGTTGATGTATTTGCCATCGCGGCATCGATGATTCCATCGCGGAGTGAGATAGGGGCGACCATGGCGACCACTTTGTCGAATTCCATTCATCTGCCGGAACTCCCAGTATGGAATCATCATCTCGGTCGAGAGCGACAGTACGTCGTGCGTGGCGACGTCGATGAACTGCCCGCCGCCGACCCGGTCACGGTTGTAGAGCGCGGCGAGTATCGCCGAGGCCGTGAGCAGGCCCGTGAGGTTGGCGGCCTGTCCACCCAGCGGTGCGATTGGCCCATCATCGTGCGGTTCGTCATACCCGCACACCGCCGCCACCCCGCCGAGGGCCAGGTGAACGAGATCCGACGATGCATAATCGCGCCACGGTCCACCATTGCCGAAGGCGGTGACGCCGCAGTAGACGAGGTCGGGATTCTGTCGGATCAGTGCGGCGGGATCGAGGTGTAGCGAGTCCAGTGCTCCGAACGCGAGTCCGTCCAACACGACGTCCACGTCACCCACCAGTTCTAGGAATGAAATTCGATCGGTCTCCTCGCGCAGATCGAGGACGACGGATTCTTTGCCGGTGTTGTAGTGCCAAAACTGCAAACTGGAATCCGGACCTACCACGTCTCCGTGATAGGGACCGACACGTCGGGGTGCCGAGCCGTCCGGCGGCTCGACCTTGATGATCCGGGCACCGAGGTCCGCGAGCAGCTTCCCCGCGAGGTGCGCTCGTCCCTCGTCCAATTCAAGTACGACGATTCCCTCCAGCGCGCCCTGGCGAGTCGAGGGACCGTGCTCACGGGATGGCTCGCGACTCACCACAACTCACGTCCATAGTCGACGTCGCGGCCCATCCCGGCCGGCCACGTGATTCCTCTCGCTTCGAGATCCGCGACCTCTTCGGCTGACATGTTGAGGACCCCTTCGAGGATGGACGCGGTGTCGCTCCCCAGGATCGGCCATCGTTCTTCGACCCGAGTCGGTGACGGCGACATAGAAAACGGGACGCCTTGGAAACGGTGTCGTCCGATCTCGGGGTGCGTGAGGTAGGGCCACAGGTTGCTCGAGAAGAGTTGAGGATCGCTTTCCATCTTGTCCTCGGCCGACTGGACCGCACCGGCTGCCACGCCGCAACCCTGCAGGTACTCCATCAACTCGTACTTCTCGAAGCCCATCGACCACGACGCGATTTCCTCATCGATTTCGTCTTGGGATTCGATCCGACCCGAGAGGTTATCGAGGTCGCCTCGGGCACTCCACGGCGGATCACCCATCGCCCGGCGAAGGGCGAACCACTGCTCGTCCGAGCAGGCGGTGACCGCGCAATAGTCGAAATAGCCTCCTCCTTTGGTCGGGTATATTCCGTAGGGCACGCCTTCGTCGCCCCGGTAACCACTTTGAGTGCCTCCGTTTTGCGACGCGTCCTTGACCACGCTGCGATTCCCAATCGGCACGTCGGTACCACTGAATGCGCGCTCGTTCACCGTGGCGTCGAGGATGGCTGCACCGTTGAGGGCGATGCCCGATTCGATTTGCGAGATGTCCACGTATTGGCCGACCCCGGTCGCTCGGGCCGAGAGGAGAGCGGCGATCGTCGCGACGGTCGCCGTGTACCCCGCCGCCAAGTCCATGTACGACCAGCCCCAGCCGGCTGGCTCCCGGCCCGGAAGTCCCGACTGATGCGTGAGCCCGTTGTAGGCCTGGGCCGTCGGCCCCCACGTGTCCCAATCTCGATTCGGTCCCGAGTGTCCAAATCCCGAGATGCTGACGTACACGATGGAAGGGTTGATGGCGCTCAGCTGTTCGTAGCCAAATCCCCAGCGCTCGAAGACACGTGATGAGAATGATTCGACGACGAGGTCGCACTGCTCGAGAAGTCGAGTCACCACCGCGGCCCCTTCTGGTGAGCGTACATCGACGGTGAGACTCTTCTTGCCGACGTTCAGGTCCGCGAAGAACGGCCCATTGTTGAATCCGCGGTACGTGGCGTCAGCCGCGTAAAAGGCTGAGCGCATGGGATCCGCGTGGGCCGGCCACTCCACCTTGAGTATCTCGGCACCGAGAATCGCCAAGTTCCTCGTGAGGACGGGACCCGCGACACTCCAGGTGAAGTCGAGCACTCGAACGCCGTCGAGAGCGCCAGCCGGTTGAACGTCTCTCGAGCCACTCATCGGCCAGGTCCCGCTCGGTCAGGATTCATTTCGCGATACGAATCAGATCTCATCAGAGGTCGACCCGTGGAAACCCGACATCGAGACATCATCGACGACCATCAGCGATCCTCGTCAATGCCACCGTCATCGTCGTAGAGGAGGAAGTGAGCGATTTCGTGAATCTCCGTGGCTCGCGAATCGATGTCTCGAAAGCCGGACTCTTGCACGATCCCACTGAGACGCCAGATGGTCGTCAAATGATCCATCACCTCATCGCGTCCCAACGGCTGGTTCTCAGGCACCGCGACCTCCCATCTTCGATCCACCGGCCAAGTCTGTATGGCGATCATCGACCCAGCGCCGAGCCTTCTTGTCGGGCGATTCGAACCGAGGCAGTTCATCGGGTTCAACGAGGGTGACACCAAACGTCACGTCAGTTGCCGCCTTCAACTCCTGCGTGATCTGCTTGGTCAGTGAATCGACGACTCCCCTGTCCGTCCAATCTTGAACGCAGAACTTGATCTCGATCTCGTCACGACCTTTGTCGCCGATGAACGCTCGGACTTGAAACTCGTCGACCTCAGCGTGGGCCACGACGATACCTTCGACCTCGACGGGCCAGATGTTCTGTCCCTTCACTTTCAGCATGTCGTCGAGTCGACCGATGGTTCCGGCCTCCATGACGTCGAGCGGACGGCCACATGCACAGTGGGAGAAGGGGAAATAGGTTGCTCGGTCGCTGGTCCGATAACGCATGACCGGCGACACCTGTTTGTCCAGATGCGTGATCACGATCTCGCCGGCCTCGCCCGGTTTCACGTGCTCGCCGGTCACGGGATTGATGATCTCGTACAAGATCGACCATTCGAAAAGGTGCACGGCCCCTCGGCGACCATCGACGATTGCCCCTTTCTCGCAGCACGACGCGCCCAGCGCCGCGTTGGTCTGCGTGGAGCCATAGATCTCCTGAACCCCGGCGTTCCAAAACTCTTCCATCCGCAGCGCCCACTCCACGGGCCAACTCTCGGCACTGACGAGAATCTTCCTCAGACCGGGAAAGTCTGTCGCCGGGTCGATCCCCCGCTGGCGACAGAGCTGCGCCATACCGTTCAGGCCACTCGGGGTGGCGTACATGGCGTTGACCCCGAATTCGCGCATCAGGTCCAGACGTGCATCGAATCCGAGATGGCCAACGAGATAGGGCAAGCGTGCGACGGAGCGAATCCCTCGCATCATCGTCGCGACCGATGCCGAGTTCGACGCGGGTATGTGGAAGCACGCGATGTCGTTGCGGGTGAGCCCGGCCCACGCCCACGGAATACCAGACAATTCACCGCGAAGGTGCATGTCGTGCACGTTGTGCCCGTGACGTTCCTTGCGATTGCCCGAAGTGCCGCCGGTCTCGGTCATCTCGCCAACGTCTTCGAGCGGAATACCTAGACGACTCCCGAAGGGCGGATATTCGGCCTGATCCGCCAAGAATTCCGCTTTGGCGACGAAAGGGATGCGTTGAACGTCGTTGCGGACCTGAATCTGTTCCGGTGCGAAACCAGCGCGTTTCCAATGCTCCCGGTAAAAGGGGT
>Ga0206796_1191_pt1 | contig 11897 bp, 11 predicted proteins | sample Alteio_BWOrgCont_68_FD_152895 | JGI IMG/M metagenome (GOLD analysis project Ga0206796, IMG submission 152895) | Enriched cells from forest soil in Barre Woods Harvard Forest LTER site, Petersham, Massachusetts, United States -... | ecosystem: Environmental > Terrestrial > Soil > Temperate forest >...
CTGGTGACATCCGCAAGAGGCGGATGAGGGTCGGCAATTTCAGTCCCTGGCCCTGGCATGTCGACGAGGTTTTCGTGAAGATCAACGGCGAGCTCCGTTTTCTTTGGCGGGCGGTCGATCACGAGGGCGAGGTGTTGGAGGTCTTCGTCAGCAAGACGCGGGATAAGGCCGGCGCGTTGAAATTCCTCAAGAAAGCGATGAAGCGCTACGGCCGTCCCGAGGTCATCGTTACCGACGGGTTGCGCTGCTACGGCGCGGCCCATGAGGGAGATCGGCAACCTCAAACGCCGGGAAGTCGGCCGCTGGAACAACAATCGGGCCGACAGTTCCCACCAGCTGTTTCGACGACGAGACGGGCGAAGCTCAAATGGGCCAGCGCACGGCGTTGATATGCGCCATTCGCGGCGACATGGCGGAGCTGGGGGTAGTCGCGCCGGCGGGGCCGCGCAACATCGCGCCGTTGCTGGAAAGGCTGGCCTGCGAGAGTGATGAGCGTATTGCGCCCGTCGCGCGCCTGGCCCTATCGCCGCTGGCTGATCAGATGGCGCGGCTACACGGCGGTTTCGCTGAAGCCTTTAGATGTGGCGACAAGCGCCAACCGTGCCAGAGCTGGAAGCGATTTAGCCCCAGTCTTCTTCATAATCGATGCGCGATGATTCTCGACGGTGCGCTGGCTTATGCCAAGATCCGCGGCAATGTTCTTGCTGGGGTGTCCGGCGAGCACCAGATCCATGATCTGGCGTTGGCGTTTGGTCAGCGATGCGAGATGATCCGCGGCGCTCGTCCTCCACGCAGATACCTTATTTGCGTCGCGCGCCTGTCCAAGAGCGCGATCTACGCTAGCGAGCAGTTCGCCGTGGGTGACAGGCTTCTCGATGAAGTCTAATGCTCCCGCCTTCATAGCGGCCACAGCCATTGGCACGTCGCTGTTGCCGGTGATCATGATGGCAGGCAATCGATAATGTTCGTCCTGGAGCCGCCGCAGAAGTTCGAGACCGGTCATACCCGGAAGATAGGCGTCAACCAGGAGACATCCTTCACGACCAGGGCGATAGGCTTCGAGAAATGCTTCGCATGTCGAGAAATCCTCAATGGTTCGCCCGTCTGCCTCAAGGAGGCTACGGATCCCTTCGCGGATATTCCAGTCGTCGTCGACCACAAAAATTACCGGTGTTTCGGTGGGCAGCGTGGCTTCGATCCGGTGCTGCAAGGGCGGTGCGAGTTTGGGAATCGGCAGGAGGCGACCGATCGCCTGCATTATTTCCGCGCCATTGACCGGCTTGTTGAGGTGCACACATTCCTGGCTGGCGATGCGCCGCAAGGTTTTCGTCGAAATGTCTCCGGTGAGGACGACGACCGGTGTCGGGCGATGAAATCTCTTTCTTATCCTGGCGGCGACCTCGAGCCCGTCCATTCCATGCGGTAGATTATAATCAGTGAGGATCAGATCGGGCTGCAAAGCGCCACCGGTCAACAATTCGAGCGCAGCGAGACCGTCCGGCGCTGAAAATGTGAGATAGCCTTCCTCCTTGAGAACGACCTCAAGGAGTTCGCGCAGTTCCTTATCGTCCTCAATGATCAGGACCACCCCTGCTTGCCGGACGCCGGCATCCACCGGAGCGGATCCGACGTGGAAGGGGCGTCCGCCCTGCGGCTCGTTATCGCTCGGCGGTAACGTGACATTTACGGAAAAGACGGAGCCTCGGCCGGGCTGCGAGTGGACATGAACGGGATGGCCAAGGAGGGTCGCTAAGCGCTGAACGATTGACAGCCCGAGCCCGAGGCCACGCCCGCGTTCACGCGCGGCGTTATCGAGTTGATGATACTCGTCGAAGATTGCCTGAAGATCCTGCTTGGCAATGCCAACGCCGGTATCCCAGATCTCGATGCTGAGCATTCCTCGACGTCGGCGACAGCCGAGCAGTACTTTGCCGCGCTTGGTGTATTTGAGGGCATTCGAAAGTAGATTTCGGACCATCTGCTCAAGCAGGCGTGGATCGCTGAAGACTGACAGGCCGCATGGGACCACGTGCAAGACAAGGTTTTGTGCACCGGCATGATAGGTGAACTCGTCGCGTAACCGCTCCAGTAGCTCATCGATCGGAAAGCTGACGAATTGAGGACGGACCGTACCAGCCTCCAGCTGGTTGATGTCGAGGAGTGTGTTCAGCATGCCCGACATGGCGGCGGCTGTCTCGTCCAGACGTTTGACAAGCGTCAGGGCCTCCTCCTTCTTGTCGTCCCGGATCTTTCTTGCCAGGACCCCGCGCATCAGGCTGAGGGCTTGTAGCGGCTGCCGGAGATCATGGCTCGCGGCGGCGAGAAATCGGGATTTGGCAATGGTGGCCTGCTGTGCCTCTTTCTTGGCAGCCTCCAGAGCGTCGGCAGCATGTTTGCGTTCGGTGATATCGGCGAAGGTAATGACGACCCCTTCGACTGCGTGGTCCTGGGCATGGTACGGCAATATTCGGCGGACATACCATTGGCCAGCCGTGGCCTGAATCTCCCGCTCGATTGGCGCGAGTGTTTGCAGCACCGTGCGAGCGTCGGTCAGAAGAATGCCATCAGCGGCCAGCGAATTGAAGTCGGCGAGCGGCCGCCCGATGTCGGTCGGTATGATGTTAAAGAGCGCTTTGGTCGCTGGCGTGAAGAAACGGATGTTGAGATCGAGGTCGAGGAAGATGGTCGCAACGTCCGTGCTGTAGAGAATGTTTTGCAGATCACTGGCGGTCGTCCGCTGACGTTCCAGCGTTTCCTGGAGTTGACTGTTCAGCGCCGTCAACTCCTCGTTGAGAGACTGTAATTCTTCCTTGGATGTGAGTAACTCTTCATTGGTCGACTGGAATTCCTCGTTGAGGGACATTGCCTCTTCGTTGACGGCTTTCTGCTCCTCGTTTGAGGTCTCAAGGCTCTGTATCGCGGCCTGGAGCTCCGACTGCGTGGCTTCGAGCCGCTGCTTGAGTTCAGCAACATCTTCACCATCACGGGACGGATCAACCGGTGGCCGCTTAGCGGCCGGCGTAGAATCATCCACAAAGCAAACCAGCAGCAGGTCATCGCCGTCGATCAGAGCCGGTTGGACGGCGATCTCAAAAGCATTGGGCTTGCCGTCATGGTCCGTCTGGCCACCTGGCATACGAATGCGGGTTTTCTGCACAATGGCTTGATGGATGGCGGCCCTGAGCTTGATCCGCAGATGTGGTCGTACCATTGCAAGCAGATCATAGCGCGGATGGCCCTGCGGCACGCGAAGATAGCGCTCTGTCGGGCCCAAGGAGTAAAGACAATCCAGCTTGTGGTTGATGAGAACGGCGGCGGGCGCATATGTATCCAGGAGGAGGCGGCGACAACCCTCAGCGAGGGCGGTTTGTCGCGAAGTTGGCGTGTTATGTAGCGAGCGTACTGGAAGCCTTCCCCCATCCGCGGCCCCGATCAAAGATCCGACCTCGCCCAGTCGGGTGTGTCCGATATGTCGATAGAGCCTTTCCGCCTTCGAGATGACCTCGAAGCGCCCCTTTAAGTTTCCGATCGCCTCGGAGCTCCCCAGCAGGAGAACGCCCCCTTCGCGCAAAGCAAAGTGGAAAAGCGAGATCACTCTGTCCTGCGCATCGGGGCGCAGATAGATTAAGAGATTGCGGCAAGAAACCAGGTCAAGACGGGAGAATGGTGGATCTGCCAAGACGTCTTGCACCGCAAAGACGATTGTTGCGCGCAACTCGGGCAAGATTCGGTAGCCGTGATCATCCTTCGAAAAAAATCGCGTTAGTCGGTCAGGCGACACCTCTGCCGCGATCGTCTCCGGGTAGAGCCCCTCCCTGGCGGCCGCTACCGCATCGGGGTCGACATCGGAGGCGAAGATCTGCAGCTTGATCTCCCGCTTGGCTGCCGTAATTTCTTCCCGGAAGAGCATGGCGAGCGAATAGGTTTCCTCGCCCGTGCTGCAGCCGGCAATCCAGATGCGCAGTGGCTGATCAACTGAGTGGTTATGGACCAGATCGGGAATAATCTTCTCGCTCAGGACCTCAAACACGGCGGGATCGCGGAAGAAACTTGTAACATTGATCAGCAGGTCTGTGGCAAGGCGATCGAGCTCCCCTGCATCTCCTCGCAACAAATCAAGATACCGTTCCATATCGTCGGTCTCGATTGACGCCATCGCCATGCGACGCGCGATCCGCCGGCGCAGGGTGCCTTCCTTGTAAAGCCTGAAATCGTGAGCCGTATTCGTCCGCAACAACTCGATGATCCCTGGCAGCCAGTCGTCGTGCGAGCCCTTTCCGCCCCCAATGTTTGCTGGATGTGCAAGGCTCATGCGGCGGTGGAATTTGATCAGGGCATCGGGAATGCCCGCCAACGGAAGTACGAGGTCGACAGCACCTGTCAAGATCGCGCTACGCGGCATGCCATCAAAGGCAGCCTCGTCCGGATCCTGGGCGATGACAAGGCCACCCTTCTCCTTGACAGCCTTCAAGCCGAGACTGCCATCAGCCCCCGTCCCCGACAAAACCACACAAATTGTACGCTCGCCGAATTCCTCCACCAATGAGTGCAGCAAAAAGTCGAATGGCATTCGGGCGCCGTGGGGCGCCTGCGGTGGCGAGACGTGCAGAGTGCCAGCGCCTGCGACTGAGAGATAAGCGCCGGGAGGTATAATGTAGAGGTTGTCCCGTTCGAGCAGCATACCCTCGGATGCCTGCACCACCGTCATCGTGGTGTGGTGAGCCAGGAGTTCGGCCATCATGCTTTCATGAGTTGGATCGAGATGCTGAACCAGAATGAACGCCATGCCCGTGGCTGAAGGCAAAGCGTCGAGAAACCTCGCGGACGCATCGAGGCCACCAGCCGAAGCGCCTATGCCAACGACGGGAAAGTCATCCGATCCATCTGGCAGAACCGCGCGCACAACCAGGGCCTGCTCGACTGAACGCGAGAGACCTCCCTTGGCCTGTGAGCGGCCTGCTTTGGATATTTTCGATTTCGCTTTCACCCGGATAGGACCCCCTGGCAACGAGAATGCAATGCGAGTGTCACCAAAACCCTTGCTCGAAATCGACCGCTTCAGCACATGGGTTATGACTGAGATACTCTGTCACGACATCGATCAAGTTGCCATGGCTAGCGAGCCGAGGGAGAGCTCAACAGACTGAGTAATTTCCGCCCCTGCACGCCGAGACGGCCAATTATTATACTCATTTTTCTTTTCCGCGAATTGCAGTGACCGTAGCCAAGTTATTCAACAAAACGCGATTCAAAACGCGAACACGTCTTCGGTGGAAACCAGATGCCTCATGACGGCGGGATTTAGATAAATGAAATCGTCACAGGAGGAGGCACCGAGGAGGACAGTCCGTGTCCTCGTCGTGGAGGACGATGCCATTATTGGCATGTTATATGAAGACATGCTGGCAGAGATGGGTCACAGCGTATGCGCGATCGCTACAACCCAGGCGGGCGCGGTGGCTGCGGCGGCACAACAAAAGCCGGATCTCTTGATCGTGGATGCCTCGCTGCGGGAAGGCAGTGGAGTGGCAGCGGTGCAAGAAATATTGCGCGGGGGATTTGTTCCACACATCTTCGTCAGCGGTGATGTGGCTGGCGTGCTGAAGCTAATGCCAGGCGCGATCGTGGTGCAGAAGCCTATTCTTGAACTAGATCTCGCTCGCATCATTCAGCGTGTGCTTGCCAGTCCGTCAGCGCGTTGACAGCAGTGTGCATGGCGGCAAGATCACGTGCGTTAAGATCGCGCAGTTCGTCCTGCAACAGCAGATCGCAGACGTGGTGGTGTTGTGCTTGGCGGCGCTGACAAGCGAATGTGAGGTGCCTTTCGGGACTACTCATTCATCACGGGAACCCGAACTGACCACTATGTGTCTCTGCGGGGCGGGGTTTGCCCGCCCCGGTTCAAATTCAACTATTCGACGGACTATTGGTATGTGTCCTGTCCATCGTCATAGCGGGGACGCGCATAAAGCGGACGTTGGGCATTGTCGTAGCCATTCTCATGCCTGTGATCGTAGTAGCTACGCCCCTGCTCGATCCGAACGCCACCGGGACCGAGACGGATCGCTGGCCCTGAATGATAGACGTCGCCAGACGGCACACATCTTCCCCAGGGGTTGGGATGGTATCCTCGGCCGCAACCATCACGCACAGATTGAACGAAGCCGGAACTGTCAGATGAATTCGGGGCGGTACCAAAGGCCGATGCCGCGCTCAGCGGGATTGCTACACCAACGGCCACAATGGCCGACAAAAGAAGTTTGTTCATTTGAAGTCCTTTATTTTTGGGAGCTGACGTCGTGCCACTCTCATGACGCAACCCCTGGTGGTCTGTTAAGTTCCGATTCGCGTTCTGATTTAGCGGTGCCTGGCCTGAGCAAACCCATCGGGGAGGCATGACCCAAGATGAATTCGAGGCCTCAGCGACCGCCTCTCGACCCAACAACACGCTCTTAATTTAAGGTATTCGTGGGTCTTTGCTTTTCTGGACGACCCTTGTCATCGCTTTGGGATCTTTTGCGACGCCGGCCCGAAGAACATCCGTCGCCGCCCCTTGCTTCCGGTCTGAGCTATCGGGCAATGCCGCGGTATCCGCTTTAGCCGTCATACCCTGATCCGAGGGCTTCATGCCTCCAGCTCGAGCGGCCGCCTCAAATTCCCGCAACGCCTCCGGCTGCTGACCCCTCTGTTCCTTAGGCCGCTTTACCCCGGGTGTGGCGGAAGTGCGTGAAACCTTCGGCATCATTTCCTCCATGTTTTGAATAATGGCGCCGAGAGTCTGGCGCCATCATTCACAACACTGATCACCGGCCGAAGGTTCCTGGTCCAGGGCCCATTAGAGCAAACCTCGACAACATGGCTCAACGCGGTTGATAGTTCGTCAGCCCAGCTTCTCGGGTGTGGTGATGGAAGAGACAGGCTCGCCAAGAGTCGCTGACAAAGGTTTAGCGTCGAGAAGCCCACGCAGCGCGATGTGCTGTGGTCCCTGACCGTCACGCAGAAAGAATTCGTCGATCTCAATGTCGGCCACAGACCCGCCCGACGCGCGGTTCGGTTCATGACGCACCAAGGATCGACCTGAAGCTGGGTCGGGAACGAGGAGCCATCGGTCCCCATTCGAACTGCTGTAAAACAGTCTGGGTTCGAAGGTCATGACGTCCACTCCTTGATTGGTTTGGAATAGAGGGTTGAATAAGCCGTGGTTTCGTATAGCGATGGCTTATTGTCTGCGCGATACCATTCATCTAGCCAAAGGTGCGCTCCGCTAGAGCCTTATTGAGAATTCCTGGGGAAGCGTGATCCCTCGTCCTGCGCGACCAAACCCCTCGCCATTTCCCAGTGATCTAGTTGCCTGCCATCGGGGCGCCCCTCAAGGGTCCAGAGCTCATAGGCTTTTTCCCGGATCTTTTGAGTGAAGTCGTGATCTATCTTCTCGCCATTTCCATCACCGTCGATCAAAGGCTGCTCTTTTAGGTCCAGAGGCTCCGTCTCCGCGGCCGCATCGTTTTCCTCATGCGCACGTTTTTTTGTCGTCGCTACAAGGCCGGGGGTAACGCCGCGTTCCATGGCATCGTCGAGCGACTCAAAGTTCCCGTGGCCGCCTGGTCCCAATTCCAGGACTTCTCGTGCGGTCTCGGCTGCGTAGGGCGCCACGCCCGTGCCATCCTGATTTGATCTCATTTTTGTTATCCCATCTTTGGTCTTGCGCATTGAGCGCTGTCTGTGAAGAGGTATCGGAATGCGCAAGCAGGATGCTGCACCAAGTTTTCCAATCCATATTCAAATGTTTGGTCAGCTTTCTCGCTCGGGGAAGGATTTATTTCGCCTGCATGAGCACATAGAGAAGTAAAATCCATCGAAACTAAAATAACTTACGCGAATCAGGGTACTCTCACCGGTTAGTCAACCGGGGTTACCAAACAAGATATTTGAAGCTTTATGAATGTCTTGCCCCAACGCTACCTGATAACTCGTAACAAACGAAATCGACATTAGGCGATCGGATGAGGTACAGGCAGACTCGGAAACTACTCAACGGCCGCACCATGCGCGAGCCCGCATGGGAGGAGCACGGCGCCAGTCATGACGCCGTGGTAGGAGGGTTCCTCGAGGGAAATTTCTCGAATCGTGGGCTGCGCCAGTCAGCGTGCCCACGGTTACCTTTTAAGAGCGTCCCTTGCACCCCCGACGGCGTTGTGCATTCTACCCCCTCGATCTCGTCGCTCACGCCTTTGGTTGTTGGACTGGTGTCCCACCCACGGATCGATCCCTGCCCAAGGCGCCGCTACTGCGTGACGACGTGCCAAACACCGCCCTTACCGTCGCCGCCCTTATCGCCCGCCTTCTTGTCGTCCTTGTAGAAATAGACAGGCTTGCCAAGATAGGCCCACTGCATCTGGTCGTCCTTGCGCTTCACCAGCGACCAACCCTTCGCGACCGTCTCGCCGTTCTTACCCAGATAGGGCGGCCAGCTTTTGGCGCAGTCCTCATAGCAACTCGATGATCCGCCCTTGTCTTTGTCGAAGACGTAGAGGGTCATGTCGTTCTTGGCCTTGAGCGTGCCGGCGGCATGTGCTGCGGGCGCAAACACGAATGCCGCGGCAACCAAGCCGGCGCCGAGCGTCAGAATAGTTTTCATGATGAATGGTCCAATGCGCCGCAATGCTTACGGTGCGAAAGCCTGCAGGTCTCGCGTGTGAATCTTGACACTTCCAACGTGCAGCCATCGACTATAGGTCGGTAATATCACTAATTGCAGGCTCGGGAATTACTCAGTTCCACCAAACACAGCCGACTTGACTCAGCCTGTCGGCCATTTAGACGCATTCTATATGTTGATTGGCAAATCGTTCTAATGTCCCAACCGGAGACATTTGCCTATGTAATATGGTTCAGTTTCGGCAGAGGTATAAGCGATTCCCGCTGCTGGATTTTCAGTTCGACATAGGCGGGATGGGTGGCCTAAATTCGGTGATTAAGATGAATCCGCCATTCAATACTCTCGGATCGGAGTTTGACGATTTTCTATTCGAGCCCATTGGTGAAGACCAGCATGAATTGCGGCTCAATGTTCTCTGCGCACTGGCACGGCGAAACATCGATCTCTGGCAGGAGGCCGCGAGATTGGCCCGGATACCGGAGGAAACTGCAATCAGGAGGCTCGCTTCCTTGATCGCGGCACTCCCCGACATGACCTCGGCGCGTCTGTCGTCGGGGGGCGCTTGCCGCTCGCTTGGTTGCGCTCTTGCCGCGCCGATCAGGGCTCACTCCCTCGCTAACTGAGGCGCTGTCCGGCTCCGCCGTGACCACCCGCTCCCGGGTGATCAGATATATGATCTTCTACGCAATTCTTCTGGCCTTCGTGCTCGGTTTCCAGCACATCATAGCAGGCAGCTAGTCCCCGCCGCCAGAGAGCGCCATCTCGCAGGTAACCTCCCGGTCAAATCCAAGTCAGTGAGCGCCAGGCCGCGAGCTTATCACGTTGTCTGAGTAGTTTCCGACACTACCTCGCACGGTGCTTCATCGGTTATTTTGTGTCGCCCTGGGCCGAACATTAGGACGACAAAAATCCGGACCGGTCCCAGTCACAGGAGATTACATGTCACCAAAAATCGCTTTCAGCGCCATCTTGGCAATCGGATTAGCAAGTTGCGCGGAGTCCAGCCCGACGCCAATCGTTGTGCAAACACCTGCACCGGTGGTCATGGAAGCGCCTTCACGCCCCGTCCCAGAATGCAGGATTGGATGGCACGTAGGTCAAGACGGAAGGTGCCATTTAAATCGGTGATCGCGCGCCGACTTCCTTTCTGCCTGCCTGAGTTCATTGGGGTTATAGGGCAGGCCCAGTTGATGCGTGAGTAAGCTCGTAGGCAATGAACAATTAAACGCCTGGCAACTCTAATGCGATCTTCCTGCTCGGTCGGGTTCTTGGAAACGAGGGTTGGAACTTTTTGAAGTATTGCGACTTATTAAACGTCGGCTATCGGAGAAAGCAGCGCCATGAACGTGCTCGTAATCATTCTGGTCGTGCTGCTGCTCTTCGGCGGTGGCGGCGGCTATTATTACGGCGGTCCTTACGTCGGTAGCGGCCTCGGGGTCATATTGCTAATCCTGCTCATCCTCGCTCTTATGGGGCGCCTGCGGATCTAATGGGCTGCCGTGCCTTGTAGGATGCCGTCTCATAATGTCTGGCGCAGCCCCTTGCCTGTGGGGTTGGTTCCCGTCCCACTGCGGCCACCGCATCTGAGATCGACGCTTGGAACAAACGACCAGGCGAGCTAATTGGACGAGGAATCTCTTGTGTGCTTTGCTTGTCGCGACTGTATAGCGCGGCGCAGAGCTCCGCTGGGTTTGACTCAACGATTGTCCCGCCGTCAAGGATCGGCCAGACACAGATTTTAAATTAGAAATGCTTGCGATCGAGCATCGGGATAATGTGGGTAACGGCACGCTACCATGTTCGAGCGGTGCTGCTCTCATTTGCGAATGGGGCCGGGTAGGAAGAGTGGGTCGGCTGCATCTGGCGTTACACGCCTGCAAAGGACTTGCGACTGTAGTTTTTTGTCGCATCGCTTTTGCCGAAAACCGGCATCCACTTTTTGGCACGGTGCTCTAGACAAATGGCTCGCCCGAAAGCCACGCTGAGTGTGGCGGGTCGGTACTCAACTTGGAGCCTCGCTTCTTCCTTGTCGCGTTTATGGGCAGTGGGGACTTGCGTACGTCTTCATCGCCTCCTGTATGCGTTGCAACGCAGGGGACGGGCAGAAGACTGAATACCGCCCTCCTTGGCATCGCGAAGGCGTTGGGGGCTTGGTGATATGAGGATTTCATGCCCATCAGGGAACATGAGGAAACGCGCGGTCTGACTAACGCGCAGATACAGCAATTTATTGAAGACGGATTTATCAGGGTCGATCAGGCCTTTCCTCGGCAGCTAGCAGACGAAGGTCGTGCCATTCTCTGGCGTGATACGGGATGTGACCCTTCAGACCCAAAAACGTGGACGCGACCGGTTATTCGGCTTCACCACTACGATCACGAACCGTTTAGGAGGGCGGTGAACACGCCGAGGCTCTACGCCGCCTTTGATCAGCTAGTTGGGCAGGAACGTTGGCGCCCGCGTAAAAATCTTGGCACTTTTCCGGTCCGCTTTCCAAGCGCTGATGAGCCAGGGGACACGGGCTGGCATATCGATGTAAGCTTTCCAGGCAAGAGCGGCAATCCGAAAGAGACAAAGGATTTCTCAAACTGGCGAGTCAATATCGTTTCGCGAGACCGTGCTCTCCTGATGCTGTTCCTCTTCTCCGACGTAGGTCAATTGGACGCTCCAACCCGGATCCGGGTTGGTTCACACAAAGACATGGCACGGTATCTGGAACCGGCCGGTGAACTAGGGATGTCCAACATGATGCTGGAGGATTTCGCTGCCGATCGTCCGGAAGCTCTGGCGACTGGAGAGGCCGGCACGGTCTATCTGTGCCATCCATTCCTTGTCCACGCGGCGCAAAAACATCACGGCTCGCGGCCGCGCTTCGTGGCGCAATCGCCCCTCGCTCTTAACGAGCCGTTTCGGCTGGAACGGGAGGATGGGACCTATTCTCCAGTCGAAATCGCCATTCGGGAGGCCCTGCGAGAAGGTACGACGATAAAGTGAGCGCGTGGCCATCATTGATTGCGAGCACGTCGCAAATAATCTGAGTGCCTTCTTACTTAATTTGAGCGGGATCCCGCGACACCGCCGCACAGTCATCGCGTCCGATTCTGGATAAGGTGACAGTGCACGCGCCGGAGTTCGTCAAGGCAGTCGAGGTGGCAGCGCCAGCGTTAGCGCTGTGGCGGAAATTGCGACGCTTCCCACCTGCACCCTATTCATCATCAAGCTTTGAAGGTTTTGCACT
>Ga0206796_1192_pt1 | contig 11792 bp, 8 predicted proteins | sample Alteio_BWOrgCont_68_FD_152895 | JGI IMG/M metagenome (GOLD analysis project Ga0206796, IMG submission 152895) | Enriched cells from forest soil in Barre Woods Harvard Forest LTER site, Petersham, Massachusetts, United States -... | ecosystem: Environmental > Terrestrial > Soil > Temperate forest > O...
TTGCCGCCTGAACTGGCTCACGTGCTTGTAAGCCGACAACAGTGCGTCCTGGACTGCATCCTCCGCGTCGGCGGCATTGCCAAGGTATCGGTAAGCGGTTCGGTAAAAGCTAGGCCAGTAACACGACACTAGACCGTCCATCTCTGACCTTTCTCCGTCGCAGGGGATGCAATTAGGTCTCTGCGTGCTGTCGACTATCGCGATCGCCGCTCCCATGGTTGTGATTTCCTCCTCCACGTTTACTCGGCACTATGACAAGTGCAATTGAGTGACCAAGGAGAAGCGCTGACTCCACAGCGTTTGCTGCAGAAGATTGTGCCCGGAGTTCTGAAATGCTGAGATTTCAGAGGGCATGAATCGGTACCAGAAGGGCACACGGTGATTAAGGGGATAAAAGCCGCATGTCGAAGGGAACCAAAGCTTAGACGGCAACAAGATTTCTTCGTCGAAGGAGACTTACGCGTCACCACGAGTCGTGTTGGGTGGCTCCATCAATTTCGTTGTCCAGGGACAACGTCACGTTTTCAATACTGCGGGACAGAGCAAGAAAAGTGTGGAGTTCTGCCGCAAGTGGTCCTTGCGGTTCTCTGGAACAGCAAGACATCACCTGCTGTTCTAACTCCCGGACTACGTCTTCGAAGTCGTCTTTTCTCGCCGATGCTTTGCCCTCCAGCCGATCGGCCATCCGATCCACGACATCGGAGAGACCCTCGTCGAACTCTTGCTGTGCCGTAGCCACCGGCGCAGGCAGTTCAAAACCGGGGACCGCGACGCAGTATCTCCACAAAGCAAGTCGCGTTATGAAAAGCATCCGTAACCGCGGCTGCCAGCGCACGATTCGACTACGCAATGCAAGGTCCCGCTGCCGCGAAGGGCCAAACTCGAATAGGAGGGCGTCGGCAAGCGCTCTCACTTGATCAAAACTGCGGTTAATCATTTCACGCAGCGAATTGAGCCGTGCGACGTAGACGTTTGGATCCTTCGAAGCCGGTTCTCGTGCGAGTTGGGCAAGTAACCGCAGACTGGAAATAAATGCTCGTTTCATTTCCATTGCGACAGGTTCGCTCCAAAGTCGATCGAATACAAGCCACATCATGCATAGTCCGAGGCCGACCCCAACGATTCGGTCCCTCGCCGCAGCGAGCGATGTTTGCCTCGCAAACTCTTGGAGGTTAATGAGACAGAAGATCACGGCGATTTGAAAGCCGAAATATGACAATCGTGGGCTCGATGTCATGACCCAGGAGACCAGCGTCATGACAAGTATGAAAAAGACTGTGAATCCGCCAATCGAATCGACATGCGGCAGGATGAGTATCTCCGAGCCTATCCCTATGAGAAGTCCGCCAACAATGAACGCGGCAAAGCGCAGAATCTGTCTTTGCCGGGAGGCTCCGACAGCCGAAACCGCAGTCAACAGGCACGTGGCTATCGCGGGTGCGCCGATGCTCGGCCATGCGATGGAATTATAGATGATGTAACAGCCACTCGCCGCCAGGCACCCTCGCAATGCGAACTTAAGGTGCTCAGAATTGACAAATGCATCCGGTGTCAGGAGTTGTGATCGCAGCGTGTCGTATGAAGATGGCGAGTGCATTTTCTCCGACTCCGAAGTCGAGAACGCTTGAGGAATAAGCGAAACTATATTCCGCATCTCGTTCAATAACGGAATATGCGAAGAGGCGTGGTCGAGGTCAAAGTGTTTCGCGCCCGGAAGTCGCTGATTCATTAAGTCGGTGCGGATGACTGCGAGGGCCGTCCCCAAGATGCGCAATTGCTCCGCATCAGTGTCGGTAGGCCTGAAGCTGAGTCCGGTCAAGGTGGCGGTAATGTCGACCAACCTTCCAACCAGAGCAACAACACCACTCATCTCTGCCCTGTATTGGGCCGAATAATTTGAACGGCGGAGGAGACGACGCAAATTGGACGTTCCAAGCATGCCGAACCTGATGACTTTCTTTTTACTCGCGTCCGTGGGATTGCCTTCGGCGGAGCAATCCAGGAAACTCTCGACCGCGGACAGCCGTTCTACGACGGGCAGCAGAATCTCATCGCCTGGCTTCACACGAGCAACCGCCAGTTCGATTGCTGCAGTAACCACGACTCCCACCGATACCGCCAACGTGAGCCAGAGTGTATCTTCCACGTTCGTTTCCGCTGAGACATGCCGCTCCCATATCGGAATGCCGACAGCGATCACTAGTGCGAATGTTGAAGCCGCGCCGTAAGTTGTGCTGGCGCTGAGGGCATAAAAGGCAAGATAAAACGAACTGATCACCCAGAGAAAATGCAGGATCGGAACGCTGATAACAAAGCTCGCTGAAATCAAGACATACGCTCCCCCAATTCCAACGAAGAGTAAGGCAGCTCCAGATGATCGCAGCGTGGCCCTTGGGCTCGCGCGCGAAATGATGAGTGTGTAAATCGCTCCCTCGAAGGCATAGGGAATGCGAAAGGTCTCGCAAATAATCATGACCAGGGTCGCGGCAATTACCATCCGCGCCACTATCCCTGCCCGGCCCGGAACCGGAGCTAGCTCCTCTTTAAGAAATTCCAGGAACCAATCCAGAGCGGGGGGCGATTCGCGTGGGCTTTGCGCAGCAGTGGCCATTCTCAATTTCCGCGAACTGTGACGACGGCGGACTCGCCGATTCGGAATAATGCGGGGGTGGGATTTTGCACGCGGATACGAACCGGATATCTCGAAGCCAAATGCACCCAATTGAGCGTTCGCTGCGCGTCTGGAAGGCCGGGGCCGAGGCGCCCAAAGACATCGGGATCGGGAGTAACGCCGAAGCCCACGCTGTCCACAACACCCGAAAAGCGCAAGCTCGGTTTTGACAGCACGTATACGTCGGCCCTCATACCGGGCACGATGTGTTGGAGTTCTCCTTCGCGGAAGTTGCCGATCGCCCACCAGGTCCGCGCGTCAATCAAGGTGAACACTTGCTGTCCCATATGGGCGTAGGCGCCTTCGGAAATGGTGAGGTTCGTTACCAAGGCATCGAACGGCGCGTAGACCCGGCAGTTGTTGAGATTATATCGAGCGTTTTCTATCGCTGACGTTTTCGCACCACGTTGATTGGTTAGAGGATCGAGCGTTGTGACAGCGTGCTGAGCTTGCTCGTGGTGGGCTTTGCTCTCGTCCACGTCTGATTTGGACCGCTCATATTGCGCCAAGGCAGACTGTAATCCTGCTTGCGACATCCGCAGTTGTGACTCCGCTTGCTTCAGAGCCTCTGACTCAGCGATTTCCGAAGTTCTCGCGCGGTCCACTTGATCTACAGTGACAAACTGTTTAGCTAGAAGCGGCTCAAGGCGATGTAGATTGTCGGTCGCATAAGTCCATTCCGCCTTTGTCCGGGAGACGCCCTGCTCCGCGTTGGATACGCTGGCGCGTGCCTCGTCGATAGCGGCTGCCCATCGTGTTGCGTCGGCCTGGGCGCTGTGTACATTCGCCTGCGACCCGGAGACCGCGCTTACCAAGGCCGCGATTCTCCGCTGCTCGTCTGTAATTTGGCCTTCGAGAGTCGCCTGGTCGGAAGTAGCTTTTTCGAGCGCGTACTGGTAAGGCCTTTCGTCAATTTCGAATAGCAGTTCGCCCTTCCTCACAAACTGGTTGTCATGTACGTTCAGTCGCACGATTGGCCCGTCGACTTGCGGCGCGATACCAATGAAGTTCGCAAACACCTCGGCGTCATCCGTCCGCGGATAGTGGTTGGCGCGGTAGAGTGCCAGCATCCCGAGCAGGGCTGCGGCTACCGCGATGGCCACAGTAGTTCGGCGGCTAAGCACTTTGTGCGGTTCGGACTTGATCTCGAAAGTCATAATCCTTGCTCCTTGCCGACCTAGTGAAAGAAAATCAACCACAATGCAAACGTAAACAATGCAGTGACGCTCGGATAAGCCAGTACCTCTAAATCAAGATTCATGTGGAACTTCTGGAGCACCCATCGCGTGAGTACGGTAAACAGAACAGCCAGTGCCGTGCACGCGAGCCAGGCCGGGAAGAACGATCCCAGGACATCGACGGAAGGAGCCTGTGAACAACCCGCGAGTGGCCACGCAGAGAGCGAGACTAAGAACCCGAATCTCACCGCTCGAAGTGGTCCGTTGGAGCGCATGGTCACGGCCTCGTTGCTGCTGGTTGAATCGAATCGCCGGTTCGGAATGCCAAGTCTGCTAAAGCGACAAGCACCTGCGTGCGGGCAAGTACGTCCGTTGAGCGGGCCTGTGCGAGTGCCCGCTGAGCCGCAGTGACATCTAAGAAAGTCCGCAGGCCGTAGTTATAGGATTCAAGAGTGGAATCGTAGGACTGGCTGGCGGCTTGCAGTAGCGCGGCGGCTGCTTGGCGCTGACGAAAAGCGGTCTTCAGGTTTGAGTAAGCTGCCCAGACCTGATTGGCGATCTCATCGCGTGCGGCGTTGGCTTGCGCTTCTGCCGTGCGGACATTCGCTTCGGCTTGCACAACATTGTTTTTTCGCGCGCCCCCATCAAACACCGTCCAGTTCAGACTTAGACTCAATCCGCCCGTGAGTCCTGCTGTGTGTCCCCAGGGTAGCGTTTGCTGCAACCCATACAAGGATTGCGCAACCGGGTTGACATTAACAGCTAGTGAAGGGTAGAAGGCCGCGTGCGCCTCCTTAATCTTTGCGTTCGACGATCTTATTTCGGCCACCAGCCGCATGAGATCTGGACGCTGCGCGAAGGCGCGGTTGATGGCGAGGTCCACCGACTCGACCATCGAATCGGGAGTTGGCAGCTCCTTGAGAGTTTCCGTGTGAATCGTCGCCGCTGGAGAGGTTCCAAGCGCGGTTGCCAAATCTCCTTGCGCAGTCTCTTCCGCGCCCAACGCAGTTTGCAGCTCGTATTCTGCCTGTGCGGTTGCGCTTCGAGCTTCCAGCACATCCGGAAGCGTCGCCAGCCCATTGTTCAATCGCTCTTCCGCGGATTGTTGCACGCCTTGCGCATTGGATAGACTGGCTCGGGCGGCGTCCTCTTGACCTGACGCATTCAGAATCTGATAGTAGGCTTGCTCAACCTCGTAAATGACTCTGCGATGTGTGTCATTAAACTCGAAGTTCGCCGCCAGGACTTCCGCTTTGGCGGCATCGATTCGGCCTGCCCTTGCGCCAAAGTCAAAGACTGTGTAGTTGAGATCCAATGCCCCCTGAAAGTCCTGAAAGGTTTGGCGGTAATAACGAGTTCCGAGATAAGTTTCCTGCCGGCTGGTTTGGGAAAGTCCAGCAGCTGCCACGGTGGGAAACAATTCGCTGCGCGCGACGCCTAGAGCAGCGGCTTGTGCTCGGGCGCGTTCCCAGGCGAGCTGTGTCTCGGGATTGTGGGTTTCCGCCAGGTCGATCAACTCGGCCAAGGAGTAGTTCTTGGCCGGATCTGTGCTGAACTTGGACTCACGAAAATTCTTCGCATCCGCTTCGATTCTTTGTTCGCCGACACCATGCCACGGGTGATCGGGCGAAACCGGCGCGCTCTGGGCAAGAGCACAGCTTCCAAAGAGCAAAAGAACGCACAAGATTGCCGTATGCGCGCGAATTCTCCCCGTTGGTAGTAGAGAGAACGCGGGTCGCATTGGATTCGGGCCGCTATCTTTTGCAAGGATTGGCAACTGGTGTTCCATTCTGTTCAGCGCCAGAGATTTGTATCGGCGAGATCGATCAGCTCGTCGCCGTGCCCGCTGAGAACTGCCTTAAGCGCAAACAGGCCAAAACCCTTTGCCTGTTCAAGCGTTATAGTCGGCGGCATCGAGAGTTCGTGACGACTGACTGGAACTTCAAGCAAAGCGGGACCGTCATACTCCAAAGCTGCCGCTATCATCGGCCGGACTTCATCTGGCGTCTCAGCTTTCAAACCCAAGATACCGGCGGCCTCGGCCAATTTTGCAAAGTCTGGGTTGTCGAGATTCGTTCCAAAATCAACAAGGCCTGCCGCCTTCATTTCGAGCTCAACAAAGGCGAGCGAATCGTTCTTGAAGACCACAACTTTGACTGGAGCTTTTAGTTGTCGAAGTGAAAGCAGATCGCCCATGAGCATGGCAAGCCCGCCGTCGCCAGACAGCGTCACAACTTGGCGGCCGGGATGACTTACTTGCGCACCGATGGCTTGCGGCAGAGCATTCGCCATCGATCCATGGTTAAAGGAGCCCAACAGCCGGCGCCTGCCATTCATTGTTAGGTAGCGGGCGGCCCAAATCGTCGGCGTGCCCACATCGCAGGAGAAAATCGCGTCATCCGCCGCTAACTCGTCGAGCGTTCTCACGACATATTGCGGGTGGATCATCGCCCACGATCCCGGAACGGCGAGATCGTCGAGACCCTTGCGCGCTTTCGCGTATTGTTCGAGTGAAGCCTTTAGATGCTTGTCGCTTTCGTTCTGTGGGAGCTTTGGAAGGAGGGCTCTAAGCGTCGCCTTTGTGTCGCCGACGAATCCATAATCGACCTTGGTACGCCGCCCTAGTTGCTCTCCACGGATATCGATCTGAACGATCCTGGTGTCTTTTGGGAAAAACTGTTGATAAGGGAAGTCGGTCCCGATCATTAATAGTAGGTCGCAGTTCATCATCGCGTAATAGCCGGACGAGAATCCCAACAGGCCCGTCATCCCGACGTCGAAGGGGTTGTCGTACTCGATGAATTCCTTCCCGCGCATCGCATGAACAATCGGAGAGTTTAATTTCCCGGCCAGGGTGATCAATTCCGCATGAGCACCCGCGCAGCCAGCCCCAGCCAGAATCGTGATTTTCTTCGATCCACTGAGAAGGTCTGCCAGAGTGTCGATCTCTTCGTCCGAAGGACGCACTGTGGGTTGTGGCGGCGGAAAGAGAAGCCGTGGCGAGGCGACAGTTGCTTCCTCAAGGGCGATGTCCCCGGGGATCACGACCACCGCAACGCCTCGACGGGAGATTGCCGTCTGAATTGCAATTTCCAGGACGCGAGGCATTTGCTCGGGATGCGACACCACTTCGCAATAATCGCTGCACTGCGCAAAGAGATGCTCTGGATGCGTTTCCTGAAAATATCCGCTGCCGATTTCACCACTGGGAATTTGTGCAGCAATCGCGAGCACTGGTACCCGGCTTCGGTGACAGTCGTAGAGGCCGTTGATCAGATGTAAGTTGCCAGGTCCGCAGCTCCCCGCGCAGACTGAAAGTTGCCCTGTAAGGTGCGCTTCCGCGCCAGCGGCAAACGCCGCGACCTCTTCGTGGCGTAGGTGAATCCACTGGAGCTGCTCCTGTGAACGTATTGCATCAGTAAAACCGTTGAGCGAGTCGCCGGAGACACCGTAAACTCTCTTAACGCCCGCCTCCAAGAGGACATCTACCGTCAGTTCCGCAACTTTCTTCGCCATATCGTTACTCCACCGATTTTCGAATTCAAAAGCCGAGTGCGTGAAACAATTCCAGGTCAATCACGAACGCCGCCATTTCGTTGGATCGGTATTAGGGACGGCGGAAAAGGGAGGCAGATACGGCCGATCATGCAATCGGATTCTCTTCGAACAATCGGGCAACCATCGCCGAGTCGAGATAGGCGCGAACTCGCACGATCAATCCGTCCCGGAAATAAACTACCCAGCAATAACGATTGTCGAAGCGCATGCCGTTCTTCGCCGTTGCCAGAGAATGAAGTTCGACCACCGCCTCGTCGTCCTTAACGATCAAATTCTCCACATGAAGCTGCGCGCCATGCGGAAGGACCTGAGCCAGCTTGGCGAAAGTGCCTTCGATAAAGGCTCTCTTGCTAAGGTAGTGAGCAGCGAGCGGATGGGTCCCTTCCACAATCCAGTCCACGTTGTCGGACACATGTTCGAAGAACGCGGCGCCGTCGCCGTTTTCAAGCCCCTTAAAGATTTCGCGAACCCGGTCGGATGTAATTGCCATTTGAATCTCTCCTTTTGTCTTGCGATTTGTATTTGTGATCTGTCCTCTAAAGTTGTCAGGCTGCCTTCGATGACGATGTCGTCTTGCTGGCTACCCGGATTGAACCGAGCAGTTTCATCAAGTCCCTCACCTGGATGTTTTCCGCCGAACGTACGGCATTCTTGATCTCGCCAGATAGCCCTGCGTCGATGCGGCCGGCCACAAGTGTGTCAAACTTCTGAACAGCCTCTTCCCATGTGAACGGGTGGGAGGCGAGGCCCGGGTAGTCCTGGACTTCATGCTCAACCACTTTTCCGTCCTGCCGCCGGACAGTGATCTTGGCAGGCATCTTTTTCGGATATTGTTCCGTGAACTCATGGTTCGCCTGGACCGACACTTTCTTCAGTAGTGCCTGGACGTCGGGTTTGATGATGCGGTCCGGATTGAATTGCGCAGGCATTACATCGCCGTCGATCAGGGCCACCGCAAGCAGATACGGAAGGCTGTGATCCGCCTGTTCCTTTGTACGAATGACCTTGTCGACGCCGTAAAGTCCGCCGCCGGCGAAGTCATAGGCGAGTTGGAATACTTCTGCCTCAATCGAGGTAACCTTTTCAGGATCGACCTTGTTCGCCTTGGCGAGTTCGACCATGCAATGTACCGCGGACTGCGTGTGGATCATTGAGTTGTACTTCTTGATGGTGCTCCCCACGACACCCTCGTATCCCTCTTTATCCCAGTCGATGTTGATCTTCATCCCCAGGAGATGATTAATCCCGAGCGGGCCTTCAATGACCTGGAGCGGCCCCTGCACTCCGCGACGAGCGAGGAACAATGCATTCATGGCACCGAGCGCCGACTGCGCCGAGGCAAGACCTTTCCACTGCGACAGCGGCTTTGCGCGAACGACGGCGAATGACGCATCGCTGACAGCGGCCATCGCCATTGCGTGGCCAATCTGCTGCTCACTCAGGCCCAGCAACCGCCCAGCAGCGGCGTTATGCGAAAAGGCAAGTTGCGCCGTGTGATCGAGACCCCGTGTCATAAAGTTGGCATGATCGACAAACCGTGACTGGACCGTGTAGCCCAATGCCACTGCGAGCATCAGATCGCGGCCGCTGCCACCAACGTAATCGGCGATGGTCAGCGCCACGCCGAAGTTATCTGCGGTGTGAGCGGTTTCAGTCTGGGCCAAAATGTTGTCCATGAAATCGACGTAGCGCACCAGTACGGTGTGCCAGAACGCCGCGTAAATGGGGTTCGCCTGCCCGCCGCCGATCAGCGCACTCGGGCCGCTACCGCCGAACTCTGCAACCTGCTCGCGACACGCATCAACGGGGCCGGCGCCCAAAGCCGCAATTGAGCAGCTGAGGGAATCGAGGATGTGGATTGGTAACTGCCGGCGTGATTCGGCAGAAAGGTCATCGAACGAGGCGCGCGCGGCGTACTTTGCGATTGCTTCGACTTGAGTCATGATTTGGATTCTCCATTTCTGGTAGATGAGTTGATTTCTTAGTGCGTCAGGGCAATGAAAATCCCCATCGTAACGAGCGAACCCATTATGCTGAGGAAGACGGAGGATGCTGCCTCATCCTGTGCGATCCCGTACCGTAAGGCAAACATGATCACAATCGGCATTGTTGGAATGGCGGTCGTCAGTACAGCTTCGCTGACAACCGGATTGCCATAGCCGATCCATCGCAAACCACCCAGGACGAGAGCGGGTTGCATGGTGTTCTTCAGGAATACGAAGAGGAGGACGTTTCGATTGACTTTGATCTTGCCGGATGCAAGCACGATTCCGCAGGCAAAAAGCGCGACGCCTCCGGATGCGTGACCAAGCAGGGAAAGAGAGTGCACGAACAACTGAGGGATGCTGAAACCGCTCAGCACGACAATGAAAGCGAGAATCGGCGCCCATACCATCGGCTCTTTAAGAGTTTCGGCGATTTTCCCAGCGAAAATCGCGGCGTTTGATCTCGGTGACGACGACGAATTCTCTTGTTCCCCCCGAGCGGGAGTGTTGTTCTGTTGGCCTCTCTCGGTCGAGTCCAATGAAAGAAGCAGAATTGTGATTGGCACGACCGTCAGGTTGATGACGAGACTGGCTGCCGCGATGGGAATTGCGCTGAGCCTTCCGAGCAGATCGCCGAGGACGGCTGGACCTACGAAAGGCACCGCCGGCGCTGAAGCCGTCAGTGCGGCTAGCGCACTGGTGCTCATTTGCATGCGAAAAATGAAACGGGAGATTAGAAATACCACACAGTAGAAGCCAATGATGGCGACGCACAGAGTGATTATGAGCGGGACGTCCTGACCGAGTACCGCGCGCGACGTCATAACTGTTCCTGCGAAAAGCGCCAATGGCACGGCATATCGCAGCACCATGCGATTCAGCGTCGAAGCATCCTTTGATCCGAAATCGTGTCGCCATGCTGCCATGTAACCGAGCAAGAAAGTGACAACCATTGGAAGAAGTGCGCTCAAGATCGTGTCAAGCATTGTCGTTTCAGTCTCCCCTTCCGGCCAGAACACGATCGACCATCACTCCGGAGTTTCCGAGATAGTTGGTCGGGTCGATCAGTCTTCCGATGGCCCCACGGTCGAGGATTTGAGCAACTTCAGGATCGTTCGACAGAAGATCGATCAGGCGCCCCTTGCCCTGCGAAACCGCGATCGAAATTGCTGCGAGCCTATCGTGCGCTTTACCGCGGCCCATCTTCGGACCCAAGGCCATCATGATGGCCTCGGTATTTACCAGGCCATCGGTCAGTTCCAGATTCCTTTTCATATTGTCGGGATGAACGACCAGCTCACTGAGCATGTACTCAGCCTGGGCAAGAGCTCCGGCGCTTAGGCAGAAGATCTCAGGTAAAACCAGCCACTCAATCTCCCAGGTGCCCGTGGCACGCTCGAAGTCTGCGTTCATCGCGCTTAGTAGACTGGCTGTATGCTGGCGCACTACGCTGCTACACGCCGTGATGTAGACGCAGGAAATGGGGTTGCGCTTCTGCGGCATCGTACTCGATGCTCCTCGACCCCCGCCCCCGGCCGGCTCCTGCACCTCATTCAGCTCTGTCATCATCATGACCTTGACATCGGAGGCGATCTTATCCAGCAAACCGCACAGTATCCCAAGAAAGCAGCCAACCTCTGCAATGGTGTCGCGCACGGTATGCCAAGAGATCGGCGGCTGCACAAGCCCAAGCTTCTCCATCACACCCCGCTGGACAGGTAGGCCCTGTTCACCAAGAGAAGCAAGCGTTCCAACTGCGCCTCCGAATTCACCCATCAGCACGCGTCTCTTCATCTGATCGAGGCGCTGAAGGTGACGGTCGATGCCGGCAAGCCACACTGCGGCTTTATAACCGAAGGTAAGAGGCACAGCCTGTTGCAGGTTGCTCCGCCCGATCATCGGGGTATCACGATGCTCTCTAGCCAGGTGAGAGAGCGATACGGAGACCGCCTTCATTTTTGATTCAATGAGCTCGAGCGCCGATCGGATCTGCAGAATCGTGGCGGTGTCAGTGACATCCTGGGTGGTTGCACCCCAATGGCACCACTGCCCGAGATCATCTTTGCAAAGTGCAGTCAACTGCTGAACAACTGGCAGCACAGGGTAGCCGATATGCTCGGTTGCAGTCTTCAACCGCGCGAAGTCCATCTCGCCGACGTTGCAGTGCACCGAGATCTCTTCAGCCGCTTCTCTGGGGATCACGCCGAGATAGGCCTGAGTTACGGCCAGGGCTTTCTCGAAATCCAAGTAGTACTGAATTCGCGACCGATCCGACCACACCTCTCGCATGGCACTCGTGCCGAAAATGTCGCTATAGACATCGGAGTCGATAGCCGTTGCGTTCGGATGTGTGGATTGACCGCTCATATTCTCTCCGTTGTCCAAATCGCCCAGACTCAC
>Ga0206796_1193_pt1 | contig 11736 bp, 14 predicted proteins | sample Alteio_BWOrgCont_68_FD_152895 | JGI IMG/M metagenome (GOLD analysis project Ga0206796, IMG submission 152895) | Enriched cells from forest soil in Barre Woods Harvard Forest LTER site, Petersham, Massachusetts, United States -... | ecosystem: Environmental > Terrestrial > Soil > Temperate forest >...
CGTGTTTGTCGTTTTTGCCGTTCTTCATCATTATATTTACTAAATGAGCCATCCATATGGTTTTGGAGAGTAGTTGATTGAGTAGCAAGGTTAAATAATAGTGCAGTTAATTCGAGTTCACTAAATTTTTCGCCAAAATAGAGTGTGGCTAAAATCCTAGATACTCTCGATGAAAATTTAGTGATTAAAGTTTTTTCTATTGATGATAGTCATACTACCGAAATTGATGATGCTTTTTCAGTACAAATAACTGATACTGGCTTTACAATTGGAGTACATATTGCCGCACCGGCACTAAACCTGGATTTAGCGGATATCGTTGCTGAAAATATTTCTACTATCTATTATCCAGGACATAAGTTAACCATGCTTCCTGAATCAGTTAGCCAACAATTTAGTCTGGTAGCAAAGACTAAAGTTCCCGTGGTAAGTATTTATTTTATTTTAGATCAAGAGTTTAATCTTCTTGAATCTACATCAAAGGTAGAGTTAGTAACCATTACGGATAATCTTCGAATCGAAACACTCGAATTAATGTTTAATCAAGATAATCTAGACACTGATCATGCTTACCCTTATAAAACAGAACTAAAAATCTTATATAAATTTGCACTGCTACTTGAAGAAAAGCGTGGTAAAGCTAGTATGAATAATTTAGTAATTGACTATAATTTTAGCTTTGAGAACAATAAAGTTCAGATTAAGCCCCGCATCCGGGGTAATCCAATTGATAAACTAGTAAGTGAACTAATGATCTTAGCCAATGGGAGTTGGGGGCGCATGTTAACCAACGCCTTTATTCCAGCAATCTATCGAGTTAAACAACCTAATTATCCCGTAAACATGACATTAACTCCAGCTTCTCATACTGGGCTGAATGTGGATTATTATACCTGGGCAACTTCGCCACTGCGGCGTGCAGCAGATTATATTAATCAAAAACAAATCATTAGCTTGGTTAACGGGCAAAAAGATCATTTTAGCGCAACTGATCTAATCTTGCTTGAAGTCGTAGAAAATTTTGACACTAAGTATGGTAAATACATTGATTTTCAAAATAAACTTGAACGTTATTGGTCATTACAGTATCTAATCCAAGAACAAATTAGTGAAAGAAATGCAATTTTTACCTATAAATCTACGGTACAACTTGAAGGCATACCCTTGGAGATTAACTTACATGGCTTTACTACACCAAAAGCTAAAGGTACTCAGATTCGCTTAAAAATTTATAATATCAACTTAGCTAAACTAAATTTTGAATTTAAAATTATTGAAGATAATGGTTAGTTATATCAATAAAAACAGTTGGACAATTTAATTGCATCGGCTGGATATTGATGTTAGAATATCCACCGTGATTATATTTAATAATAACCCGTATTTATAGGAGTTTATAATATGGATTGTAATTCACAAGAAATGTGTGATACTGGTTGCTTTTTTCCGCAAGTACTTGTTGGCCATGAAGCCCCTGATTTTACTGCAGCAGCAGTATTAGGTACTGGAGAGATTGTTGGTGAGTATAATTTTAAAAAAGCAACCGCTGGCAAATATGCTGTGGTATTTTTTTATCCTTTAGATTTTACTTTTGTCTGTCCATCTGAGCTAATTGCTTTTGATCATCGTTTGGAAGAATTTAAGAAACGTAATACGGAAGTAATTGGTGTATCAATTGATTCACATTTTACGCATAATGCATGGAGAAATACTCCAATTGAAAAAGGTGGAATTGGTCAGGTTGGTTATACATTAGTTGCGGATATTACACATGAGATTTGCCAAGAGTTTGGGGTTGAATCAGCTGGTGGCGTTGCTTACCGTGGTTCATTTTTGATTGATAAAAAAGGTATAGTTCGTCATATGGTGGTTAATGATTTACCTTTAGGCCGGAATATTGATGAAATGATCCGGATGGTTGATGCTCTGCAGTTTACTGAAGAACATGGCGAAGTTTGTCCTGCTGGTTGGAATAAGGGTAAAGCTGGGATGAAGGCTGACCCTAAAGGAGTTGCAGATTATTTAGCTAACCATTCACAAAGTCTATAGGTATTCTGTCATTGCGAGGAATGGAATAACAAAGTAATCTTAATGAATATAGATCGCCACGCCTTGTTACATAAGACTCACAATGACTGAAAGTACAAATATGATTGAAAATCGTTTGCTCTTAGCTCAATTAAATCATTTGCTAACTCCAGAGAAGTACCAAGACTATTGTCCCAATGGTTTACAAGTTGAAGGCTCTAGTCAAATTGATCGCATTATTACTGGGGTCTCTTTAACTGAAAAACTAATTGATAAAGCCATCACTTATGGTGCTAATGCCATAATTGTTCATCATGGTATCTTTTGGCATAAAGATGATTCTACTATTACTGGAATAAAACACCGCCGTTTAAGTAAATTAATTAAGCACGGGATTAATTTATATGCTTACCATTTACCACTGGATAATCATCAAGAACTAGGAAATAATGTTCAATTAGCTAGTAAGCTGGATCTTGTAATATCCGGTCAGACAGAGCAACAAGGGCTTTTGTGGTTTGGGGAATTAAGTAAGCCAAGGATTTTAATTGATTTAGTTAGCGAGGTTGAGTTAAAACTACAACATAAGTCATTATATTTTGGTCAAAGTAGTGCTCGCTTAATGCGTAAAATTGCTTGGTGTACTGGTAGTGCTGATAGCTTATTTAATGCTGCAATTAAGCTGGATGTAGATGTTTATATTACAGGTGAAGTATCCGAGCCAATTATGAGTATGGCCGAAGAAAGTGGTGTAGCCTATATTGCAGCAGGACATTATGCTACAGAACGTTATGGTATTCAGGCGTTAACTGAATATCTAAAACATAGTTTAAATATACCAGTGGAGTACATTGAGTTATACAACCCGGTATAGAATACCTCCTTCCTTAACCATTTTATCTCTTCAGAAGCAAATTCTGTACTACTTTTAAATAACCAGAAACTCGACTGCTACGAACTGTTAAGGTTGAAATCAAAATGACAATATAAGGTAATAACCAATCATTACAAATATTTTTACAAAATTTAACACTAAAAAGTAATAAAAAAGTTGAGTAGTTTATGCTATAATATTTGTGCAGCAAATTAAAAGATTAAAAGTTAGGCACAACCAGTAATACCAACACTTAATGCACTAATGAAGCCCAAGAAAATAGGCTATAGGTCCAACCCAATTTCTGTCTAAATAAAAAAATAAATAAAAATTATCATTTAAATATTGCGTTTTATTATTTATGTGTGCTACAATCTCGGCAAAATACAGATATTGTTCCATGAAATCTTTGTGGGCACAGTATAGTTGGTTACCCTCGTGGTTGTTATCTTATTGTTAAAGGAACTTAAATGAAAAAGCTATTGGCCGTTTTAATTGCTGGTGCATTCGCCACTTCTGCTTTTGCTGTTGAAGCATCTGCTCCTGCTGGTCATATGAACGGAATGGAAAAACCCGCTGCTTCTGCTACTCAACACAGCAAGAAGAAGCATACAGGAACTGGGGTGGAAAAAACTTCTGCTTCTTCTACTGCTAAACACAGTAAGAAAAAGCATAAGGCTAAACATCACAAATCGAAGAAAAAAGCAGCTTCTGCAGCTTAATTAAATTTTAATCTTAAAGGTGGTCTAATGAAAAAATTAATAGTTGCTCTATCTGTTGGAGCTTTTGCACTTTCGGCCTGTTCTTCTGACAAGCAGCCTGAAACTAATGTTATTGTGGTGAAACAAGCTTCGGCTCCAGTTAAAAAACACAAGAAACATCATCATAAAAAAGCAGCTTCTTCTGCTGTTAATTGTCAATAACTATCTATTTTTAAGGAAATTTCATGAAAAAATTATTAGCAATTTTAATTGCAGCGGCTTTCGTAGTTGGTTGTTCATCGGATAAACCTCAACCAACAACTACCCATATAATAATTGTTAAGCATACAAATGCATCTGGAGTGAAGAAACATCACCATAGACAAGCAAGTATGACTGCAGCTCAAATGGGTAGCTAATCTCCGGATTAGTTCCAAACCGAAAGTGTCTTACTTTCGGTTTTTTTATTTGATGCGTTAAATATACAATGGTGAAATATGCAAACTTACCCAATGACAATTAATGGAGCAAAATTGCTTGAAGAAGAATTAAGCCGTTTAAAAACAGTTGAACGCTCAAGTGTAATTCAAGCAATTGCCGAGGCTAGAAGCCATGGTGATCTTTCAGAAAATGCAGAGTATGATGCGGCTAAAAATAAACAAGCCTTTATTGAAGGAAGAATTGCCGAAATTGAAGCCAAATTAAGCCGCGCTCATGTAATTGACCACAAAAATATTGACAGTGACGGGCGTATAATCTTTGGTGCAGCTGTAACTTTGCTTGACTTGGAAAGCGATATTCAGGTTTCTTATCAAATCGTAGGTGATGATGAGGCTGACCTAAAGTTTGCCAAAATATCAGTAAACTCGCCAGTAGCCAAAAGCTTAATTGGCAAGGAAATTGGTAGCGTTGTCGAAGTAAAAGCTCCCAGTGGAATTAGAGAATATGAAATATTAGATTTTTCTCTTGACACATAAACAGAGTGTGCTATAATTTCTCGCTTGGGTTGATCCTTAAATCATTTTTTTAAAGGTAGATGAATGAAAAAAGTTTTAGTATTGCTTTTGACTGCAAGTAGTGTTGCAGCATTTGCAGATGATACTAGCAGTAGCGCTGGTGGTAATAATTTATACGTTGGTGTTGGAGCTGGTGCGGGTTGGAATAATGCTGCGTCACCTGCTACATCATTCCGATTAGACGGTGGTTATAATTTTAATGAATATTTTGCAGTTGAACTTGGTGCAACAGGAATTACTCAAGCTGGTGGTGCGATTAACCAAGGTTCAACATTCTACGATGCCTCTGTAAAAGGAACTTTACCTTTATCTGATATGTTTGCCTTAGTGGGACAACTTGGTGGAGCATATGCTAATCCTGGTGTAGCTACTGGAAATGGACTTACCATTGGTAATGGGCAAGCAGGTTGGGACTTTTTAACTGCAGCCGGAGTACAAATGAATTTAACTCGTCAAGTTTCACTTAATTTAATGGATTATTACTATTATGGTGCACCAAATCCTGATGGTAATACTAACGTAGTATTGGCTGGAATTAAATATAATTTCTAATTCTATTAGATTATCTATAAAAATAGCAAATGCATAAACCACTGCTATTTTTATAGATAACTCTTCTTAATTAATTTGAATCACGAAAATATAATACTACGATTACTGCATCATGCCGATATTTCAATGTAGATGTATCTTTTAAATCTACCTCTTTCAACTCCACTTTAACTGTTGATTGTGCCATAATCCCCATCGCTATTTTTTGAGCTAATTGTTTGAGAGCCAAGGGATAAGAAATCTGTATAACTTTAGCAGTTTTATTTGCAGCAATAATATTAACTCGCTGTTCATCATAGCTTGTAAAAAATTCTGGTGCAGAAAATCCACCAAGTAGTTTAGGTTGAAGAATAACATTAGTAGAAGTCGCACTTGCTAGACCAAAAATACTTGGCATAACTATGAAAAGGAGTAAAGGAATACATAATTTATTTACTAAATTTAAAAGTGATTGTTTCATGTTTCTATAATCTCGGCTCAAACAAAAAATTCTTCAAAATAGTTACCATAAATCTATTGAACTGTCGGTAGCTTTAAGAAAAAATGTCTTTATACTTCTGCAAAATAATTAAACTGCTTAGCCTGCATCAAGGATAACTGCTCATACAACAGAAATAATCTCTCATTATGTTTAACTTAAAGAATAGGTTATCCATAATTTTCTTTAAAAAATAACTCTTTTAAAACTTTTAGTTCATCCCTACACTTAGCTGCTTTTTCAAATTCTAAATTTGAAACATGGAGTTTCATTTGTTTTTCAGTTTGTTTGATTAACTTGGTAAGATCTTTATCCGTTAGATGTTCAGGTAATTTTATTTCATAGGCTTTATCTTTAAAATTACGGTACACTCCATCGATTATATCATTAATTGGCTTTGTTATGCCTGTTGGAATAATATTATATGCTAAATTGAATTGGATTTGCTTGTCTCGCCGCCTAGTAGTTTCATCCATCGCTCGTTGCATCGAATTAGTTATTTTATCCGCATACAGAATTGCTCGACCATTAATATGTCGTGCCGCACGTCCAATAGTTTGAATCAATGAGCGTTCCGAACGTAAGAACCCTTCTTTATCGCTATCTAGGATTGCCACCAAACTTACTTCGGGCATGTCCAAACCTTCACGTAATAAATTTACTCCAACTAATACATCAAACATGCCTAAACGTAAATCACGAATAATTTCTACTCGCTCAATAGTATCAATATCAGAGTGAAGGTAACGGATTTTTACCCCATTTTCAGTATAATATTCCGCTAATTTTTCTGCCATTTTTTTGGTTAAAGTTGTGATTAAAGTCCGCTCATTCTTTTCACGAGCTAGCTTAATCTCATGTAATAAATCATCAACCTGATGAGTTGCCGGCCTTACTTCAATTATTGGATCAATTAATCCCGTGGGTCGTACCACTTGCTCCACTAAATTATCTTGATGCAAGGCTTCATAATTGCCAGGAGTAGCCGAAACAAAAATAGTTTGAGGCATTCTAGCTTCAAATTCTGCAAACTTAAGTGGACGATTATCCATTGCTGAAGGTAATCTAAACCCATAATCAACTAAGTTTTGCTTTCTCGATCTATCACCATTATACATGCCCCCAACTTGGGAAACTGTAACGTGTGATTCGTCAATAAACATAATACTATTTTTGGCTAAATAATCAATTAAGGTCGGGGGTGGATCACCAGGACCTCTACCCGTTAAGTGCCTGGAATAGTTTTCAATACCTTTACAAAATCCAATTTCACTGAGCATTTCTACATCAAACTCCGTACGTTGTTTAATCCGAAATGCTTCAATCATTTTACCCGCTGCTTCAAAATCTTTAATCCGTGTATCTAATTCTAACTGTATTTTAAGACATGCGGCCTCTACTTTCTCTCGCGGGGTTACATAATGTGAAGATGGAAAGACTGTAAAACGCTGAATTCGCCTACTCGTTTTACCAGTTAAGGGGTCAAATAAATATAGGGCTTCAATTTCATCATCAAATAAACTAATGCGTAGAGCTTCATCAAAATGTTCAGCTGGAAAAATATCAATGGTATCGCCGCGAACTCGAAAAGTACCGCGTTTAAATTCAACATCGGCACGCTCATACTGCATACTTACCAATTGTTTAATTACTGCGTCTTGAGCAATTTTCTCATGCTCACGCACATGTAAAACCATTTGTTGGTAGGATTTTTCATCGCCAATTCCATAGATTGCTGATACAGTTGCAACTATAATTACATCCTCACGTTGTAACAGTGATTTAGTTGCTGATAATCTCATCTGTTCAATATGATCGTTTATGCTTGAATCTTTTTCAATAAATAAATCTTTATGAGGAACATAAGCTTCAGGTTGATAGTAATCATAATAGGATACAAAATACTCAACTGCATTTTCTGGAAAAGAATCCCGAAATTCAGCATATAATTGAGCAGCTAAGGTTTTATTATGTGCAAGAATAATCGCTGGACGCCCAGTTCTGGCAATAACATTAGACATAGTATATGTCTTACCACTGCCAGTTACACCAAGCAAAGTTTGGTACATTAATCCGTCATTTAATCCTGCCACCAATTGATTAATAGCCATCGGCTGATCTCCAGCTGGTTCAAACCTTTGATGAAGTTTAAAAGGACTATTGGGATATTGGATAATTTGCACAAATTTACTTAACAAAATTATTAGACTTCTGTCCGAACTAATCAAGAACCGAAGTCTATTAAAAAACGTCTAATTATTTCTACTATTCCCTGAAAAGGCTAAGATAATTTGAAGTAAGCTAGTAAATAAATTGTAAATACTAATATATAAGGTCAAAGTTGCTGAAATATAATTGGTTTCGCCACCACGTACTACCTGATTAACCTGCCATAAGATTAAGAGCGAGGAAAAAATCACAAATCCACCACAAATCATCAAATAAAATCCAGGCATTCTTAGAAAAATATTGGCAATTACACCAACAAATAATACCACAGCACCAATTGTTAAAAAATTACCGAGAAAGGGCATTTCTTTTTTTATGGTAAACGCAATTGCACTCATTACAAAAAATACTGAAGCAGTAAGTAACGCCGCAAGTAAAATTAAACTTGAACCATTGGGTACACGTAGCGCAAACTGCAATAATGGACCTAATAATAAACCCATTAAAAAAGTAAAAGCCATCATCCACACTACACCAGCAAAGCTATATTTATTCCGTTCAATCATAAACATCATAAAATACATTCCGCCAATTAATAAGATACTACCCATAATTGGACTCGCAGCTAAAAAAGCAAACGATAAACTTATTCCCAACAATGCACCAATTGCGGTTGGAATTAAGGATAAAGCCAACAATAAATAGGTATTACGTAACACTTGCTGACGGATCTCCAATGATGGTGCTGCCATTTGATATACATTATTTTGATAATTCATATAAACTCCTTTTTTGTTTCTTCACTGATCATTATATAGCATTTAACTAGAAAAAATCAAGTCCCATTTGCTCCCATAACTAATTCCAAGGAAAAGTTATGCACTTACACGCATAATAACATTACATAATCTAAATTAGAATTGTCCGGGATATAAATTAATAAGTGCAATAAAACCGCTTGCCAGTAAGGCGGAAATCGGAAAAGTTAATACCCACGCAATTATTATCCGTTTAACTACACTCCAGTTTATCCCAAATTTACCACTAGCACTGCCAGCTCCCATAATCGAACCAGAAACAGCTTGAGTAGTGCTAAGCGGTATACCAAAGCGGGAAGCAGCAAATAAAAGTACTGCTGAACTAATCTCTGCTGCAAAACCACTGGCAGGTTTAAGCTTGGCAACTCTGGTACTTAATGTTTTGATAATCCGAATTCCACCAGATAGGGTGCCTAATGCCATGCAAATGGCACATATAACAATTACCCAAATAGGTACTTGGCACTTAGTTAACAAATGCTGCTCAAATAATACTAAGGTGATTATACCCATGGTTTTCTGTGAATCATTGGCACCATGACTAAACGATAAAAAAGCCGTAGATACGACTTGAATTTCGCGAATAAAATTATTAGTTCTTCGCGGTTCAGTATTATTCCTCAGTAACTTATACAGCATACTCACTATTAATGCGGCAAAAGTAAAGCCTAAAACTGGTGAAATCAGCATAGGTAAAATAACCTTATACAGCACCATGTTATAGTGAACAGCACTGAATCCATAACTTGCAATAATGGCACCCACTAGGCCACCAATTAGAGCATGAGAAGAAGTCGAGGGAATTCCAAAATACCAAGTAAACAGATTCCACATAATGGCGGCTAAGAGTGCAGATAAAATAATTGTATTATTAGCCATCCCAGGAGAAGTAAATCCTTGAGCAATGGTCATAGCAACCGCAGTACCACTAAAAGCACCGATTAAATTAAATACCGATGCAACACCAATTGCCTGAAATGGTTCTAATGATTTAGTAGAAATTGAAGTGGCAACTGCATTAGCCGTATCATGAAATCCATTAATAAACTCAAAAGCAAGAGCAATTAAAATAATTAAAACTACAGTTATCGGTATACCCATGTAAGCTAAACTTTCTATTAGATACTTTTTATCGAAACTTGCATAATTAAGTCAGCTGCACTAACACTGAGTTCAATTGCACCATCAATGCTTTTATAGATTTCCTTTAATTTTAATATAGATAAAGTATCAAATTTTCCGGAATATATTTCGTTCATTGCATATCTAAAATCTTCAATCCCATTCTCCTCTAATTCATTTATTTTTTCATCAGCCAGAGAAATTTTGTTAGCATCAGCTAATTTTAGTGCATGGACACAATCCACCAAAGCTTTCGTTACACTAAATAAAGTATCCGCATTTTTAGTCAAACAACCATCCATATTTGAATCAATATTATAAATTTTAAGCTTAGTACTAATTTTTATAATCCGTTTGGTTAACTTATTAAATAATGTGGATAATTCTTGAATATCACCCCGATCCATTGGAGTAATAAACATGTTATTCAGTTCATGCAAAACTTTTTTATTAATATCACTAGCTTTTTGCTTGAGCACTCGTGACTGAGTAAACATCTGGGCTAATAGCTCTTCATCTCTTAAATTAAGAATGTCTACAAAGATTCTGGCCGATTCATGTGCATTGAATACTGCTTCTTCAAAAAGAGTAAAAAATATATCACCCTTACTTGGGATAATGGCTTTAATCAGTTTTCTTAACACATATATCTCCTATAATTTATCAAAAAACGTCTTTCCGAGAAGTAATGTTAGCATAGCCGCACTGGCACTTATTTATTTTTTTACTTAATCCTTCACTTATTGCACAATGCATTTCAGTATGTTATACATATTTTTCCAGTTTTTTTGCTTTTAACATGCAGTTGATAAATTTCTCCATTTCTATTAGCTGCAATCGATATCCAACAGTATTTTTTATACTAGTTCCATTACAATGTACCACTTCTATTTTGTTAGTATTTTTGCAAAAACCATTGCTGGAGTTATAAATCTAAGACAATTATAATGATCAAAACGGCAAGTACGAGCAAAACATGGCGAACAATCTAATTTAATTCTAAGGATTTGTGCACTATTCGATAGTGGTGGCGTAAAGTCTGGTGAAGATGAACCATATACGGCAATCACTTGAGTACCGACTGCTGCAGCAATATGCATTAACCCAGAATCATTAGTTACCACATACTTAGACTTAGCTAATAAATCAACTGCATCAATTAAGCTGGTTTTGCCACACAAGTCAATTATCCGTCGTTTATTTTTAACCAAGTTTATTATTGTTGTACTAATTGCTATATCTTTATCTGAACCAAATAACATCACTGTATAACCATTTTGAGTTAAGGAGTCAGATAGCTGTGCAAAGTGCTCAGGTAACCAACGTTTAGAAGGACCATATTCTGCTGCAGGACAAAAAGCTACCAATGGCTCTTCACTATTTAAACCAAACTTTTGCAGTAAATGCTGTTGATTATCTATATCTACCATTAGTTGTGGCCACTCAATTGCTTCCACCTTCTTACCCTGATTAGCTAAAGCACAAAAACGATCAACCATTAATGGTAATTGTTTTTGATCTAGTTTATAAACATCATTTAATAAAGGATAACGTCCCTCACCCACAAATCCTGTGCGAGTTTTTATGGAAGCAAAAAGTGGTGTAATGGCTGATTTAAATGAGTTGGGTAAAATAAACACTTGATCATAAAAATTTTTGCGTAATTGAAACCCAACTTTAATTCTCCCCAATAAATCCAACTTACCATGCACAAATGGATTAATAATTATATCATGTACTTCTGACATTCTGGACAATAACCCACTTGCCCAATTATTAGCAAACACATCTATTGTTAGCTGCTTAGCATGCTGTTGATAGAGTAGCTTTAATAGACTTTGACTCATAACCATATCGCCAATCCAAGCTGGGGCTATAATTAGTATTTTGGATTCATTGCTCATTATCTAGAAAAACCTCTTTCTGTTCGAGCACGTTACCATGATCCGCATCCTTCAAATTTATTAGTTTAATTTGT
>Ga0206796_1194_pt1 | contig 11556 bp, 4 predicted proteins | sample Alteio_BWOrgCont_68_FD_152895 | JGI IMG/M metagenome (GOLD analysis project Ga0206796, IMG submission 152895) | Enriched cells from forest soil in Barre Woods Harvard Forest LTER site, Petersham, Massachusetts, United States -... | ecosystem: Environmental > Terrestrial > Soil > Temperate forest > O...
CCAGGCAAAGCGGCCCGGATTAGCGATGTTTCCCTGTAAAATGATGGTTTTCTGATACTTCGGGATGATCGAGAGCACCTGCACCAGGTCGCCATCGGCGAGCGGTGTCTGCAGGCCGGCGGCATCCCAGGCGACCTCCACGGCGTAGCGATCGCGGTGGTCGTCGGTGCGTTCGATGGAGAAGCGGGAGTGGGCCGCGACGGTGGTGGCGCCGCCTGCGTCGGCCAGGGCATCGGCGAGCGCCTCGCCTTCGTGTAATTCATAGATGGCCGGGTTGCGAACGCTGCCGTAAAGAGCGACCTGCGGACCCGCGGGCCGGATGAAGAGAACATCGCCGGACTCGAGCGGCGCGTCTTTCGATTTGTCACCGTGGATCAGCAGCGCATAGAGGTCGAAGTCGGTGACGACCTTGCCGTCGCGGCGCAATTCAATGTGGCGCAGGGAGCCGCTGGCCGACGGGCCGCCGCTTGCGAAGAGCGCATCCACGAGGGTGCTGAGCGAGCTGACGGTGTACACACCGGGACGGCGAGCCTCGCCGGAGACGTAGACCTGGATGGCGCGAATCTGGCCGACTTCAGCGGTGAGGTCGAAGTTCTTATACACGCGGGAGATGCCTTCGCGCATGTGCTCGTCCAGTTCGGAATAGGGGATGCCCGCAACGTGCACCTGGCCGACCTGGGGCAGGAAAATGTCGCCGGAACGCGTGACGCGCACCTCGGCGCGGAAATTTACCTGTCCCCAAACATGGATGCGCAGCTCATCGCCGGGGCCGATGGTGTAGTTGGGCGGGACGGGCGTTAAATCCAGCGGGGCGAAGGTGGTAGGAACGCGCCGGAAGAGGGTGGCGCCGTAGATGGGCAGAAGCTGGCCTGTCGTGGAGGCGACGAACTTCTGAAACTCGGTCAGCGGCTCAGGAGGCAGGGGTGGCTGCGCCGGACGGTTTTCCCATGGGACCTGCTGGCGGGTGAGGGAGCCGTAGTTTAAAGATTCATTGTCGACGTAATTGGGGTTTTGGGTCTGAGGACTGGGCAGAGACGATGAGGAGGGCATCCCGGACATCCCGGTGCCCATGCCATTGGGGTTCACGCCGGGAACGAGCGACATGCACTGCGCGGTGTCGGCTTCGAGAGGGTCGGAGCAGTCGACGGGGCTGGTTTGGTTTTGGCCCGGCATTTGAGGAAGGCCGGAGGGATTGTCCTGAGTCTGCGCTGAAGCGCCGAGTGGAAGGACAAGAAAGGGCGTTATCAGGAAAAGGGTGAAATATTTCTTCATACAAGAGCGCTGCGTGGACTGAACCAATCAGCGAAGAGCACCCCGCGCGCAGCGTGAATCACTCGGTGAGAGGATCACAACAGTTCTGGTTGCTATAGTTTAGCACGGTTATTGGGCGCACTTTTACGTCTGTGCCTATTTGGACTCGCAGTTTCCAAAAAGGTACGAGCGACTTCTCAACGCAAAGATGAATCCAAATAGGAAGGTTGAGGTTGGCGAAGCATCGGTATACTGCGTAGAGAAACATCATAAGACTAACAATTATCGACTAGTAAACATACGCCGAGCGCGGCACCGGCTCGGAATTTCTCCCGAAGATTTTTATAGAAGCTGCGTATGTCATAAACTCCAGCCGCAATGTGATGGGTGGAATGAGTTCGTTTTCATTTGAAAGTTTATTTCCTTCGGAGACTCAGGATCGGGTGAGTGCGCATCACGCGCCCGTAGTCCACGCAAGCAGGCCGGCAGCGGTTGGAAGTGCTGTTCCTCGGCCTGAAGCAGCTCCGGTTGCTCGAACCCTCAGCGAGGCAAGTCCCTGGGTCTTGTCCGCGCCACGACGCATGATTGAAGCAGGAATTGCGCTGGTCGCTTTGGTGCTGCTGGCGCCGGGGATGTTGCTTGCGGCACTTTTTGTCTGGCTCGATTCACCCGGTCCGGTCTTTTTCCGGCAGCGGCGGATGGGCCGCCAGGGGCGCGAATTCACGCTGTACAAATTCCGCTCGATGAACACGGCAAAGGGCTGCGGCGCGTGCATAACCGTGGTGGGGGATAAGCGCATCACGCCTGTGGGAGCGTTCCTGCGCCGCTATAAGATCGACGAGCTGCCGCAGTTCTGGAACGTGCTGCGGGGCGATATGGGGTTGGTGGGTCCGCGGCCGAAACTGCCGCACCACGAGGCTCTCCATCTGGATTGCCGTCCGGGCATTACGGGCGTGGCGACGCTCGCCTTCCACAAGGAAGAAGAATTTCTCTCCGGGATTCCAGCCGAGGAGCTGGAAGGTTTCTACGCAATTTTCGTGAAGCCTGCGAAAGCCAATATCGATCTCGAATATATGCGGACGGCGACCTTTGCGAGCGATCTGAAGGTGATCGTGCGCACGGCACTGTCGTGCGTGTTCGGACCGGATGAATCGCTGGCGGGACCGGCGGAAATCATTGCGCGTTATGCGTCGGGTCGCACGACTCCGGCGAAGATTATGTCCATGTCCGCGCATCGCTCCATTCTGGAGAACAAGCTGAAGACCGCAGCGCTCAATCCGGAATTGTGATGTAAGTCACAATTTTGTCGCTTTTGTCATTACTTTGTCACAGTTTGGTTAATTGTCCCGCTGAGCGGTAGAAAAGCACCTGAGTTGTGCGCGCCTCGAGTGTTGTGCGCCAGGGGAAGCGACGCTTCGCCTATCTAGAATCGTTTCAAATTGGTAAATAGGGTTCATTTCGGTACGAGCGGTGTCTCGTCCTGACTAAAGTAATCTGCGCCCCTCGCCGTCGCGGTCGAAATAATCGAGCTTGCGCGATCAGCGAAGCCACGCACGAGGGGAGCGCAGTTGACCCGCCCGGAGATTTTCTTCTGCCGCGCATTGTGGCGGCTGCGCCTCTCTTACAGATGCAGGCTGCGCATGGACGGGCAGATCGCCGGCCTCTCCCTGGCGCTTCTGCTGGCGCTGGCCGGCATTACAGCGCACTGCCAGCAGAGCCCCGCGCCTCACGGCGGGCAGATTCCGGCAAAGCAGGACGAACAGCGGCGAGCGATTCTCTTCGTCCAGCGGCGGGGTATCGGGGTCGCGCGCTCGGCGAGACGCATCCGAACGGCTCCGGCTGCGGCATTGTCGCGTGCCCGGGCGGAACATGCTGCGATGCTGCGGACGGCGGCGACGCAGCCGGCCTCAGCGGTATGGCAGGCCGTTGGCCCGATGCAGGTGAGCACTCCGGCATGGAGTCTGGTGACCGGACGCGTGACCGCACTGGCCGCGGACCCCTCGGATCCCACGGGGAACACACTCTACGTGGGGACAACGGGCGGAGGCGTCTGGAAATCGACGAACGCCGCTGGAGCGGTTGCAAGCGCCTCGTTTGTTCCGCTCACGGATGATTTGGGCGTTTTTCCTTCTGCGGCGCCGTCGTCGCTGAGCATCGGCGCGGTCACGGTGCAGCCCGGCGGAACGGGTGTGGTGCTGGCCGGGACCGGCGATCCCAACGACGCGACCGACTCCTGGTACGGCGTCGGCGTGCTGCGCTCGGCCGATGGGGGCAACACCTGGAATTTGATCAGCGCTTCCATTCCGCCCATTGGCGGCATGTCCTTTGATTTCTTCGGAAACGCATTTGCGGGCTTCGCATGGAGCGGCGCGCAGCCGAATCTGGTGGTTGCGGCGGTGAGTCAGTCAGAATATGGCGCGCTGCTGCAGATGCCGGAACAGCAGAGCCTTCCGGGACTTTACTACTCGTCCGATGCGGGAGCGACGTGGCAACTTGCGACCATCGAGGATGGATCGCAGGTCATTCAGTCTGCGTCGACCTCGCAGATTCTCGGGAATGCCGCGACCTCCGTGGCGTGGAATCCGGTACGCCAGCGGTTCTATGCGGCGATTCGTTTCCACGGCTATTACGAATCGAGCGACGGCATCACGTGGACACGCCTGGCGAATCAGCCAGGGGCAAACCTGACGACGACGCAATGCCCGGCGAATCCGGGGACAATCGGTTCGCCGGCGTGCCCGCTGTTTCGCGGCACGATCGTGGCGCAGCCGGTCACCGGCGACCTGTTTACGCTTACGGTGGACGAGAACAGTCTGGACGAGGGGCTGTGGCAGGATGCCTGCGGCCTGACCAACGGCGCGTGCGTTTACAAAACGGTGCAGTTCCAAACGGAGATCTCCGATGCCGTGCTCGACTCGGTCACGGGTGATGGGACATTGCCCGAAGGTCCGTACACCCTGGCGCTGGCAGCCGTGCCAGCAGCGGGAGACACCCTCCTGTTCGCCGGGACTACCGACCTCTGGCGATGCAGCCTGGTGAATGGATGCCCGTGGCGCAACACGACGAACACACAAACCTGCGCAGCAGCGAAGGTCGCGCCGGAGCAACATTCGATTGAGACCACCTTTGGAGCAGCAGGGCTGCTCTTCTTCGGCAACGACGGCGGAACGTGGCGCTCGACGGATGCGGTGAACCAGCGACAGCTGTCCTGCGCGGCCGACGATGCTGCACACTTTCAGAATCTGAATGGCGGGCTGGGATCGCTGGCCGAAGTGGAGAGCTTCAGCGAAGACCCCAATGACCCCGGGTTGTGGATGGCGGCGCTCGGGGATCTCGGGACCGCAGCCCCTGCGGCGGATGGAGCGCCGTGGAACCAGGTCCTCGCTGGGGAGGGAAACTTCGTCGCAATCGATCCGGTGCAGCCGGAGGACTGGTATGCCACATCCGTTTTCGGCGTTGGGATCAACCAGTGCGGCGCAGGCAGCGCGTGCACAACGGCGGGATTTGGCAGCGTGGCCATTGGCGAGCCACAGGTCGAAGACGACCTGCAACTGATTCCCGCGCCCTGGATCCTCGACCCCCTGAATACGGAGAACGTGATTCTGGGCACATGCCGCGTCTGGCGTGGCCCCGGCACGGGAGCCAACTGGAGTCAGGACAATCTGCTCAGCGGAATCCTCGACGGCCAGCAGGGATCGTTCTGCGACGGCGATTCCGAGATCCGCACGCTGGCGGCCGGGGTGAATTCCTCCGGCAACGGGGGAGAGGAACAACTCTATGCGGGGATGGCGGGCAGTGTGGATGGGGGAAACCTGGTTCCGGGCCATGTCTTCACCGCCGTGGTGAACAGCTCCTCGCAGGCCGCATCTACTGCGTGGACCGACGTGTATGGCTCGCCCGTGACCAATCACAGCGGCGATCTGGAGCAGTTCAATCCCGGAGGGTACGACGTCTCCAGCCTCTACGCCGATCCGCACGATGCGACGGGGCAAACGGTGTACGCAACGATCCAGGGATACTCAGACAACGAAGGTTTTGAGCCGGTGCTCTACCGCTCTGCAGATGCTGGAGCACACTGGGTCGATCTTTCCGCGAACCTGCCGCACGCTCCGGCGAACAGCGTGCTGGTGGACCCCAACAACGCCAACATTGTGTACGTAGCGCTCGACACCGGCGTTTACTACACGGAGAACTTTGCCAACTGCATTTCCGCCGAAGCCGTTTGCTGGAATGTCTTTGGCAGTGGCCTGCCGAACGCTCCGGTGATGAGTCTGATGGCATTCAATGAGGGCGCCACGCAACAGCTGCGCGCGGCCACCTATGGCCGCGGTATTTGGGAACTGAACCTGCTGACGGCGGGCACGGTACCGACGACTGCTGCCGTGAGCCCTTCATCGCTCACCTTCCCTGCCCAGAAAGTGCAGACCGCCAGCCCGGCGCAAACCGTGACGGTTACGGACAGCGGCACCCTCAACCTCAACATCGCGAGCGTGGCGATCAGCGGGGACTTCACAGAAACCGACACCTGCACCGGCGCTTCGATCGCACCGGCCAGCCAATGCACGCTGCAGGTGGTGTTCGACCCCTCACAGCCCGGCTCGCGCGCGGGAACGCTGACGCTGTTCGGTAACGTGGCCGGCGGCCAGATCCTGATCCCCCTGACGGGAACCGGTCTTGCTCCCAAAGACATCGTCCTCTCGCCGTCGGCCCTGACTTTTCCCGCGACGCCGGTGGGCTCGGACTCGGCTGCGCAGAGCATTACCTTGGCGAGTGAGGGGAACGTCGCGGTGGCATTGAGCTCCGAAGCGGTTTCCGGGGCCTTCGCCATCCTCGCCAATACCTGTTCCAGTTCGATCGCTGCGCAAACCAGTTGCCAGATCGCGATCGTCTTTGAACCCACCACGCCAGGTGCCGCGAACGGCGCGCTGACCGTGACCGATGCGTGGGGCACGCTGACGGCTCCGCTTGGGGGAACCGGACAAAGTCCAGCCACCGACGAGCTGTCCCCCCCATCGCTGACCTTTTTCCCGCAAACGGTGGGCACCAGCAGCCCGGCTCAAACGGTGACGCTAACCAACAGCGGCGACGCAGCCCTCACCGGCATTACCGTCGCCGGCACCGGCAATTTCAGTCTCGTGAACAACTGCGGAGCGCTGCTGCAGGGGCATGCGAGTTGCGCGATTGCGGTGACGTTTGCGCCGGCGTCGATCGGCGCGCAATCGGGGAGCCTCACGGTGACCGATGTGCTTCGCGCGCAAGCGGTCTCCCTCATCGGGACCGGCACTGCGCCGCCCGGAGTTTCCGCCACGCCTGGCTCCCTCGACTTCGGCGGACTGGGCGTCGGGACGACCAGTGTGCCGCAAACGGTGACGCTGACCAACAATGGCGGTGCCGCACTGAGCGGCCTGACCGCCGTGACCACCACCGGCTTCGCCATCGCGAGCAACAACTGCCCGGCGACGCTTGCCACCGACGCGCAATGCCAGATCGGCGTTACGTTTTCGCCGGCGACCGTCGGTGCAGCGACGGGGACCCTGACCGTAGCGGCGGCCAGCCTCTCCAATCCGCGGATCGTCACGCTCACCGGGGCAGGGGAGGATTTCACCATCGCGGTGAACGGCTCCTCTTCGGCCGTAATCACCAGCGGGCAGTCGGCCACTTTCACACTTCAACTGGCCGGACTTGCCGGGACCTCGGGTACGGTGGCGCTGGCATGCAGCGGGGCGCCGCAGTACGCAACGTGCTCCCTCGATCCGGCCAGCCTGGCTCTCGTCGCATCGGGAGACTCGACCGCCTCGCTCACCCTTGCCACCGGAATCGCGACGTCCGCATCCCTGGAACCGGGGCTGGGCTGGCGAGGCGTGGTATCGGCATGCGCGCTGCTCGTGCCCATCGGATGGTGCGGCTGGATGGGGAGGAGACGGCGCCGCCGGGATGTGGCTCCCTGGATGTGCATCCTGCTTGCGATTGGGTTGTTGATTACGGCCGGCTGCGGTGTGTCGGCGAGTACGGGGTCAGGTGGAGGGGGTTCAGGAGGGTCGCAGCATCCAACGCCTCCGGGCAATTATGTTGTCACGGTGAAGGCGACCATGGCGAACGTGACCCACAGCACCGCCGTGAATCTCACGGTTCAATGAGAACCACGGCGGCGGCCGGTGGGGACCAGAGCCGCACCCCTACGGCTCGATCAAAAGTGCGTCGCGCGCAACTCGAAGAGAAGGAAGCCCGCGCACGCCAAAGCCAGGCATTCGAAAACAAGCGCCCAGATCAATCCGCGATAACAGCCGCCTCGCGAGCCGATGGCGCATGCCTCATCCGGCACGGCATGCGGCCAGTCCAATACAGCGGACGGCTGCAAGCGCATTTCGCCTGGGGAGAGGGCCGCAATTTGAGGTTCCGGGGTAGACAAAAGAGAACCCTCCGCAAGTGAACTGGGAATCTCTGAGAACAAACCGCTCAACAGTGGTTACTCTTCCACTCCTGTGTAACAAATCCAATTGCACCTACGTGTTATTACGAGGGGCCAGTTACGAAGGGGAGCCCCGGAGGCCGGGCAGAAAGAAAAAAGCCGCCCCGTTTCCGGAGCGGCTTGGTTCATGTTCAGCGCGGAATTACTCGTGCGCCGTGTCGACAAATGCTCGCAGCTTGCGGGAGCGCGAGGGGTGACGCAGCTTGCGCAGCGCTTTCGCCTCAATCTGGCGGATGCGCTCGCGGGTCACCTGGAAGCTCTGGCCCACTTCCTCGAGCGTGTGCTCGGAGCCATCTTCGAGGCCGAAGCGCATCTTGACCACACGCTCTTCGCGCGGGGTAAGGGTGCGCAGCACCTGCGAGGTGTACTCCTTCAGGTTGACGCTGATGACGGCGTCGGAAGGAGACACGGCCTGGCGGTCTTCAATGAAGTCGCCAAGGTGCGAATCTTCCTCTTCGCCGATCGGCGTTTCCAGCGAGATAGGCTCCTGCGCGATCTTGAGCACCTTGCGCACCTTCGCGACAGGAATATCCATGCGCCGCGCGATCTCTTCCGAGGTAGGCTCGCGGCCCAGCTCCTGCACCAGCTGACGTGAGGTGCGGATGAGCTTGTTGATGGTCTCGATCATGTGCACGGGGATACGGATGGTGCGGGCCTGGTCCGCAATGGCGCGTGTAATCGCCTGGCGGATCCACCACGTGGCGTAGGTCGAGAATTTGTAACCGCGGCGGTACTCAAATTTGTCGACCGCCTTCATCAGGCCGATGTTGCCTTCCTGAATCAGGTCGAGGAACTGCAGACCGCGGTTGGTGTATTTCTTCGCGATCGAGACGACCAGGCGCAGGTTGGCTTCGATCAGCTCGCGCTTCGCCTGCTCGGCGTCCATATCGCCCTGGATCATTTCGCGCTGCGTCCGCTTGAGCTCGGCGATAGCGACGCCCGCCTCTTCTTCCAGCTTCTCGAGGTCGGTTTTGCAGTTCTTCTGCTGGCGCCGGTATTCCTTTTTCAGCTCTTCGCTGCGGCTCTGCTCCCATTTGGCATCGAGAGAGCGAATCTGCCGCTCGAGGGTGCGCATGGCCTCGACGGTCTTGTTCACCTTTTCCAGCAGCCGCTTGCGCTCCTGGTTGGTGTACTTCAGCTCGCGAACGATGCGCGAGACGAGCACCCGTTCGCGCGCGATGCCCCAGCGGATGCGGCGATGCTCGCGCGGCTTGGCCTTCTGGTTGACGGTGGCCAGCTTTTCTTCGAGCTGCTGCGCCTTTTTCTGGTGTTTCACCAGCGTGTCGACGCGGGTGACGGTGCCGCGCACGCGCGTCTGCACTACTTCTTCGGTCAGTTCCTCGTCATCGAAGATGACCACTTCCTTGATGTTGCGGACGCCGCGCTTGAGGTCTTCGCCGAGCGCGACAACTTCCCGTATGACCACGGGCGAGCGCGAAATCGCCTTGAGGACGCGGAGCTGGCCGCGCTCAATGCGCCGCGCAATCTCCACTTCGCCTTCGCGCGTGAGCAATGGGACGGTGCCCATCTCGCGCAGATACATGCGGACGGGGTCGTTGGTTTTTTCCAGCGTGCCGGGCGTCAGGTCCAGCTCGACGTCTTCGCCCTCTTCGCCTTCAAAGTCGTCGCGTTCCCCACCAATTTTGGGGCCGCCTTCGAGGATGTCGATGCCTTGTGTCCCGATGGTGGTGATCAGGTCGTCCAGATCGTCGGGCGAATTCACGTCTCCCGGCAGAAGGTCGTTGACCTCGTTGTAGGTCAAATAGCCCTTCTCTTTGCCCGCGTCGATCAGCTTCTGTATGTCTTGTTCGTATTTATCGTCAATCGCCAAGCGGATGGCTCCCCGCGTTTGAATTTTCGGATCTGTCTCACCTGGAGTGGACGAGGTGCGGTCGGGGCCATAATAGGCGCAACCCGTTTCTGGCACATGGGCCAGCGGGGCGTAGGCGCACTTCTCCCAGGACGTTCAGAATACCACGAAATCCACCTAACTCTGGCAAAATCTGCCATTTCGGGCTCGTTTCGGCCTTCGTAACGTCAGGTCGTTTCGGACAAGTCCTCAACTTTTAGATGTGGAAAAGCCTTTTTCGTTTCATGGATTGTTGATCAGAGTGAGGTTTTCGGTGAAGAAGGCCGCGGCTTTCCGGGCAGTCTCAGCGTGGATTGCGTTGCGATCGACGCCAGGGTGGTCGACGCAAAGGCCGGGTCGAGTCGTTTGACCCATGGGCGTGCAGGTGTCGAGGAAGGTGTAGTGCCCGACGCCGCCGGGGTAAATCGTCAGCTTCGCATTGGGAATGTGGCTGGCGGCGAAGGCTGCGTTCGCCTGCGGTGACAGGATGGGATCGCCGGCCCCGGCGACAATCTCGACGGGAATCCTAATCTTTTCAAGGGATTGCGGCGAGAAGACCATGGCCAGCGGGGCGATGGCAAAGACGGCTCGAATCCGTGGGTCGCGGTACGACTGCCGGGAGGCATCGAGGGCGCGCCTGTAGGCGGGGTCGGCATGGTAGAGCTGGAGGGCGCGGGGCATCAGGTCCGGCATCTCCGGCGGCGAGGTGCAAATCGCAGCCGTTGGGTGGGGGACGTCGCATTCCGTGGCGGCCACGCTCAGGTCGCCGATGCCGCCGGCCAGCTCCAGAACCGTATAACCGCCGTAGGAGAAGCCGGCTGCTCCGACGCGATGTGGATCGATGCGAGGGCCGAATTCGGGGTCGGCCAGCATGCCGTCGAGGACTTTGCTCAGGTCGACGGCGCGCTCCCAGCCGAGGGTGAATCCCTGCACGGTGTAGCCGTCGACGGCATTGTTGCCGGGGTGGTTGACGGCTACGGCGATGAAGCCGTGGCCGGCAAGCTGGGTACCCAGCCAGGCCATCATGAGGGCCGAGCCGCCGGTGCCGTACGAAAGCAGAATGAGCGGAAACTTCGCCGGCGCGGGGGCGAGCGCGGCGTCCGCCGCTGCGCTGCCGGCGCTGGCGAAGGCGTTGGCGGGGTCGCCGACCCACTGCGGCGTCTCGGTCACGTGCGAATCGGCTGGATACCAGAGGGTCGTGGTGAGCGCGTGCACCTTTGAGCCGCGCCAGTCATAAGAGGCATCGTCTTTGAGGAACGCACGGTGCGTGACGCCAACCTTGTAGAGGGTCTGCGCACGGCCAGGCGGCACGCAGAGAAACGCAACGGCGACAAGCAGGGCCATTTTTCGCAAGCGACGACTCCTTCAAGCCTGATCTACGGCAGGTGGGCGCACGCGGTTCCCGCGGGGTTGCGTGTCGCAACCGAAGCGGCAAAACCCAGGCTGTACCCTGTTATCGAACACCGCAAATGGATTCGGACTTCGCACGGCGCGTGAAGGACCAGGCCGACATCGTGAAGATTGTCGGCGACTACGTGCGCCTGCGTAAAGCGGGGGCGCAGAACTTCAGCGGCCTGTGTCCGTTCCACAAAGAGAAGACGCCGTCGTTCAGCGTGCACGCCGGGCGGCAGTTCTATCACTGCTTCGGGTGCGGCGAGTCGGGCGACGTATTTTCGTTTGTGCAGAGACTCGAGAATGTCAGCTTTCCGGAAGCGGTGCGCGCGGTGGCGCAGAAGTGCGGGATCCCGCTGCCGAAGCGCGAGTTCACTTCGCCCGAGGAGGCGGTGGAACATCGCCAGCGCGGCAAGCTGCTGGAGCTGCATGAGGTGGCGACGGTCTGGTTTGAAGAGCAACTGCGCTCGGCGGAGGGAGCCGTTGCGCGCGAATATCTGACCGGACGCGGCCTCCATGCCGAGGGCATCGCGAAATTTCGCATCGGCTACGCGCCCGACAATTTTCATGCGCTGCGCGAGAAGCTGCAGGGGAT
>Ga0206796_1076_pt1 | contig 11510 bp, 13 predicted proteins | sample Alteio_BWOrgCont_68_FD_152895 | JGI IMG/M metagenome (GOLD analysis project Ga0206796, IMG submission 152895) | Enriched cells from forest soil in Barre Woods Harvard Forest LTER site, Petersham, Massachusetts, United States -... | ecosystem: Environmental > Terrestrial > Soil > Temperate forest >...
CGATGGTTTCGGCAAAACAAATGTGCCGGGGATCTTCGCCATCGGCGACGTCGCCGGTCCGCCGATGCTGGCTCATAAGGCTGAGCATGAGGGCGTGGTTTGTGTCGAGGCGATCGCTGGCAAGCATCCGCATGCCTTCGAGAAGGACAAGATCCCGGGCTGCACCTATTGCACACCACAGATCGCCAGCGTCGGCCTCACTGAGAAGAAGGCCAAAGATGCCGGCTACAGTGTCAAGGTGGGCCGCTTTCCATTCATCGGCAACGGCAAGGCGATCGCGCTCGGCGAGCCCGAGGGGCTGGTCAAGACGGTGTTCGATGCCAAGACAGGCAAGCTGCTCGGCGCACATATGGTCGGTGCCGAGGTCACGGAACTGATCCAGGGCTTCGTCATCGCCATGAATCTGGAAACCACTGAGGAAGATCTCATGCATGCGGTGTTCCCACATCCGACCCTATCAGAAATGATGCATGAGAGCGTTCTGGACGCTTACGGCCGCGCTATCCATATGTAATCTGAATTTCGCCCCGCCCGAATCCCAAACGGCAGGGCGAGCGAACTGAAAGGCAAGTCATGGCCGTCGTGGTTGACCTCCTGAACAATGACAGTCGCCCGCGTCATCCTGAAAAGGCGCATCGGCCGGATCAGCCCATGCTGCGCAAGCCGGATTGGATCCGCGTCAAGGCACCGGGATCGCCCGGTTGGCGTGATACGCAAGCCATCGTCAAGGAGAACAAGCTCGTCACCGTGTGCGAGGAAGCCGGCTGCCCCAACATTGGCGAATGCTGGGACAAAAAGCACGCTACCTTCATGATCATGGGCGACACTTGCACGCGGGCCTGCGCTTTCTGCAATGTAAAGACCGGACTGCCTGGAGCGCTCGATCCCAACGAGCCAGGGAACACGGGTATCGCGGTGGCCAAGCTTGGCCTCAGTCATGTGGTGATCACCTCTGTTGACCGCGACGATCTGCCCGATGGCGGCGCTCGTCATTTCGCCGAAGTCATTGCGGCCATCCGTCGCCGGTCGCCCGGCACCACGATCGAGGTCCTGACGCCCGACTTCCTGCGCAAGGAGGGAGCACTGGAGGTCGTGGTGGCGGCCAAGCCCGACGTGTTCAACCACAATCTCGAAACCGTGGCTTCGAACTATCTCACCGTGCGGCCCGGCGCGCGTTATTTTCACTCGATGCGACTTTTACAGCGAGTGAAGGAAATGGATCCGTCGATCTTCACCAAATCGGGCATCATGGTCGGTCTTGGCGAAAAGCGGAACGAGGTCCTGCAGCTGATGGATGACCTGCGCTCGGCCAATGTCGATTTCATCACCATCGGCCAATATCTCGCGCCCTCGCGCAAGCATCATCCGGTGGTCGCCTATATCACGCCGGACGAGTTCAAGAGCTATGAGACGGTGGCCTATACCAAGGGCTTCCTAATGGTATCGTCCTCGCCGCTGACGCGCTCCTCGCATCATGCGGGCGATGATTTCGCCAAACTCAGGGCCAACCGCGCCGCCAGGCTGGGGCGCTGAGCACTATTCCAAAAAACGGCCGTTGCCTATATGAGGGCATCGGAGTTTTGCCATGCCTTCCTTCCGCACCATCCGCCGCGTCAAGCATTCGCCCGGCGACATGTTCGACCTGGTGGCCGACGTTGAGAAATATCCTCTCTTCGTGCCGCTCTGCTCGGCCCTGCGCGTACGCAGCCGCCAGCCGCAGACCGATGGGCGGCTGGTGATGATCGCGGACATGACGGTGGCCTACAAGCTCATCCGAGAGACCTTCGGCAGCAGGGTCACCATGGACCGGGAGAAGCTGCAGATCCTGGTCGAATATCTCGACGGGCCGTTCAGCCATCTCGAAAACCGCTGGGCCTTCAAGGATGACGGCGCGGGCGGCTGCGTGGTGGAATTCTTCATCGACTATAGTTTTCGCTCGCGTACGCTTGGCATGCTGATGGGAGCGATGTTCGAGGCCGCGTTCCGTCGCTTTGCCGAGGCTTTCGAGAAGCGGGCCGACATCGTCTACGGCCGCAGGGCGCTGGGAACGGGATAGGCCCGCTGTCTTGGTTGCCTGCCAGTATGTCGATTGGCTAATTTAGCCGATGGTGCCTCAGTGCAGGTGACCATTCACAAGGCTAAGACCAATTTTTCGAACTTGATTGATGCCTCTTTGTCCGGCGAAGAGGTTTGATCGCTTAGGGGAAGAAGCCCCTCGTCAAGATTGTAGTCCTTCAGCAGACGCGCTTTGCAATCGGGCCTGTTAAGGGACAGGGGTCGAGCCGCGGACCAGACTTTTTCGGGCCGATGAACGGGGATGAGCTGGTAATGTGGGAAGGGGAGCCGTGAGCTGGGCTCTTCTTGATACGCATACATGGTTCTGATCTCTGACGGCAGTCGATCGACTGTCCGTGCAAGTGCTCGCCATGGTCGAGCTCGCCGATGTGGTTTTCAGACCGATCACATTCTTTGAAATCGGCCAGAAGGTGCGTATCGGCAAATGGCCCGAGATGGTGCCGTTCGTTGGACTGCTGCCTCACTCGCTCCCAGAACAAGGTGGATTGGCGGCGGCTCTGAGTCCCGAAATTCGCCTGTCGGCCGCTATGATGGACTGCACGCATCGCGATTCCTTCAATCGGTTTCTGGCTGCTGTCGCACGCCATCACGGCTTGCCGCTGATTTCCACCGATACCGTTTTTGATGAACTTCGCGGGAGACCGGGCTAGACCGCTCATCTTTGGTGGTTTGCGAAAAACAATCAACCTAACACCTTGATCTCGCCTGTCAGCTTCATTAGCAGGTCGAGCGCCTGCTCGACTGAACGCTTGCGGATCTCGGAGCGGGAGAGAGGGCCGAACCGTCGCTCGACATGAGCGCGCGGGCCCTGTTTGCTCCAGGCCGCGAAATGCACCAGGCCGACCGGCTTTGTCTGCGAGCCGCCGCCGGGGCCGGCAACACCGGTGATCGCGACGGCGAGGTTCGCGCGCGAATGCTGCACGGCGCCCTCCGCCATGGCGAAAGCGACGCCCTCGCTCACCGCCCCATCGCGTGCGATCAAACTCTGAGGAACGCCGAGCATCTGTGTCTTGGCTTGATTGGAATAGGTTACGAACCCGCGGTCGACTACGTCGGAAGAGCCGGGAATGGCCGTGAGGGCGCCAATAACCAGGCCGCCAGTGCAGGATTCGGCGGTTGCTACCAGCAGGCCCTTATCGCGGCAGGCAGAGAGAACCGCCCCGGCCTGTTCGAAGAAGATCTCGTCATTCATGGTGTGCTCCACAGCTGACATCGGCCGACCATCATTTCCACGGCAACCTTACTGTTGCGGACGCCATGGCGGCGATACCCTCACGCCGTCCGGTGAAGCCTAACCCTTCCGTCGTGGTCGCCTTTACACCGACACGGTCGATGGCGATGCCGGCGATTTCGGCGATGCGGGCGCGCATGGCTTCGCGATGCGGGCCGATCTTGGGCGCTTCGCACAGGACCGTGACATCAAGATGGGCAATGGCTCCGCCTCGTCCGACAACCCGCGAAACGGCATGGGCGAGGAAACGATCCGAGGCGGCGCCTTTCCATTGCGGGTCCGAAGGCGGAAAGTGCGAGCCGATATCGCCGTCGCCAATGGCGCCGAGTATGGCGTCCGTCAGGGCGTGTAGGCCGACATCGGCATCCGAATGACCTTTGAGGGCGTGTTCATGCGGGATCCTCACGCCGTTGAGCCAGAGGTGGTCTCCCTCTGTGAAGGCGTGTACGTCAAAGCCGGTGCCTGTGCGCACATCGCCGAGCGCGGAAAGGGGTGAGGCCTGCTGCTCGGCACGCTGGAAGTCGCTTTCTGTCGTCAGTTTCATATTGGTCGCTTCGCCTTCGAATACAAACAGAGGGTGGCCGGCCCATTCGATCACCGCACCGTCGTCGGTCAACGTATCGATGCCGGCAGCGGCCGCTCGCAGATGCGCATCGTAAATGAGATTGAAGGCAAAGGCCTGCGGTGTCTGGATCGCGCGCAAACTCGCCCTGTCAGGTGTGCTGATAACCTGTCCATCGGGACCCGCTTGCTTGACGGTGTCGGTGACGGCGATGCCAGGTACGGCGGCGGCGTGAAGCTGAGCGGCCTCGATCGCCCGCGTGATCAGATCCGCGGAGGCAAAGGGCCGGGCAGCATCGTGCAAGAGGACAATGTCGGGTCTATCGCCCGCAAGTGCCTCCAGCCCGGCGAGACAGGAGGCCTGCCGCGTGCCGCCGCCGATAGCGGTACCGGCCAGCTTGCCGATTCCCTCGGTGCATGCATCGAAAAGGGCATGGTCCTCGCGATTGATCACAACCACAATTTGATTGATCGCGGCGTGCCGCTCGAACAGGGCAAGGGTGCGCGCCAACACGCGGGTATCGGCGAGCCGTCGGTACTGCTTGGGGACATCGCCGCCCATCCGGGTGCCGCGCCCGGCAGCGACGATGAGGGCGGCAATGCGGGTCTTCGAGACGGGGGTGAACGCTAACGGCATCGACATGGCAACAGTCTTGATAACAGGGACATCCGCAGAATTCTCTCTCGCCACCGGCGCGGAACTTGTTACACTTATGAACGAAGCGGCGAAATGCCTGTGGCGCGTGAAAACTGCGACCGGGCAATGTCAAGGTTTGATATTGGTGGATCGTAGTTTGGAGGCGCAGGCGCCCTGGTCAAGTGATGGTGGAAACGCGTCCATGCCGCAGTTGCGGCATGGGGAACAATTGCGTCGACACCACACCTACGCCGCGCTTGACCTCGGCACGAACAACTGCCGACTGCTGGTCGCGCGACCGACGGGCGATGGGTTTCGCGTCATCGATGCCTTTTCGCGCATTGTACGGCTCGGCGAGGGACTTGGTGCGACCGGCAGCCTTCATGTCAATGCGATGAGCCGGGCTGTCGATGCACTGGCGGTGTGTGCCCAGAAGATGCGCGACCGCCGGGTTGACCGTGCCCGTCTGATCGCCACCGAGGCCTGCCGCGCCGCCGACAACGGCCTGCTGTTCGTCGAACGTGTTCTGCGTGAGACGGGGCTCGACCTCGAAATCGTCGATCGCGAGACGGAGGCGCGCCTGGCCGCCGCCGGCTGCATTCCGCTGATCGACCGCCATCTTGATGGCGTCGTGCTGTTCGATATCGGCGGCGGTTCGTCGGAAGTGGTTTGGCTCGGTATCGATCCTGCCGACTCGGCACGCCAACCCAGCGTGCGAGGGTGGACCTCGCTGCCGGTCGGTGTCGTCACGCTATCGGAGCGCCATGGCGGCGTGCGTGTCACGCACGAAAGCTTCGAGAAGATGGTCGACGACGTCGATACCATGCTGGCGCCCTTCGAACACCGCGCGGCAATCGCGGCGCGGGTTGGAAAACTGCATCTGCTCGGGACCTCCGGCACCGTTACGACCATGGCTGGCATTCACCTCGAGCTGCCCCGATATGACCGGCGCCGCGTCGACGGGCTCTGGATGACGGACGGTGAAGTCGATGCCGTGCTCGAACACCTCTTGGAAATGACCTATGAACAGCGTGTTGCCAATGCCTGTATCGGGCCAGAGCGGGCCGATCTCGTTATGGCTGGCTGCGCGATCTTCGAGGCGATTCGGCGTGCTTTCCCATGCGAACGCCTGCGGGTTGCGGATCGGGGGCTGCGCGAAGGACTACTTGTGCAAATGATGCAGGAGGACCGTGTCTGGCGCCGCAACGGTGCAGGACGCCAGCCGTGAGCGGCGGAACGGGCAAGGGCGGTTCTGGCAAGGGCGGCGGCAGCAAGAACAGTTCGGGGCGCGGCAGCGGCGCTCGCGAAATGAACGTGCGCCTGAAGACGGCACGCGGCCGAACCCATTCCTCCCAGCTCTGGCTCGAACGCCAGCTCAATGATCCCTATGTCGCGCGGGCCAAGCGCGAGGGTTATCGTTCGCGCGCCATCTACAAATTGCTGGAGATCGACGAAAAGGCAAAGCTCTTGAAGTCCGGCCAGCGCGTGCTCGATCTTGGCGCCGCACCAGGCGGCTGGTCGCAACTGGCTGCCGAACGCACGGAGTCCGTCAATGGAAAGGGCAAGGTGGTCGCCATTGATCTATTGCACATCGATCCGATCCCAGGGGTCGATTTCGTCCAATTGGATTTCATGGACGATGCAGCTCCGGATCTTCTCAAGGCGATGCTGGGCGGGCAGGTCGATCTCGTTCTCTCCGACATGGCGGCGAATACGGTAGGCCACCGTGCGACCGATCATCTGCGCATTGTCGCGCTGGTCGAGGCGGCGGCGCATTTTGCCATCGAAGTGTTGGCGCCGGGCGGGGCGTTTCTCGCCAAGGTATTCCAGGGCGGCACCGAGGGGGAGGTTTTGACCTTGCTCAAGCGCGATTTCGCGGTCGTCAAGCACATCAAGCCGGCAGCCAGCCGTTCGGCATCTAGCGAGATGTATGTGCTTGCGACCGGCTTTCGCGGCAACACAGACGAATAGGGCGATCGATGGGCCGCCTCACATTCGCGAGCCCGGTCATAAGCTCCGGTTTGTGGTCACGCAACGCGATCGAGTGCGGACAATGAATGGAAAATTGCCGTCGATCCTCGGCATTTTGTCTGTCGCGGCCATCGGTGCGGCCCTTTGGTATTGGCCGAGGGCTAGTGTGCCCCCGCCCGACTCGGCACCCACGCCAGCGCCCGCACCCGTGACTGTGACCGCACCGACTCCCGCATCCCCTCCCTTTGCGATGAGCACGGCTGACGGGGAGGCGCGGCGCGTCGACATGCCCATCCTGGCGCAATGGCGCGGGCTGAACGTCAAGCTGGCCTGCGACACGCTGGCGGCCGATCAGGCTTCCAGGCAGGGCCAGCCGGGGCAGGAACCAGATCCAAGAAAGACCTGTCCGCGTGGGCCGATCGCGCCTGACGCGGAGACCTTGAGCAATCTGGCGGCGGCACTCCTTGTTGCGCAAACCCAGACGGATGACGACGACCACGCTGTCGAGTTGCGGGCGAACTACATTGCTGCGATCGGTGCCGCGCTGCGATTGCCGCGACCGCAGGGATGGCCTGGCGATTTCGCCACCCTTGAGAACATGCGGTCCCTCGCCAAGGTATGGGCCGGCGAGAACGACGATGCGGACTATCAGCCTCTGATTGCCGAACTGTCCGGTGCTTCGGCCTCCCTATGCGGTAAGCAGGATCGGGATCGTTGCCAGTCCGACCGCTTCTTTGACCAGGGCGTCGCATTGGAGGCCTATGCACGCTGGAAATCACAACCAAGCTTCTATCGGGAGGCCATCGGTGCCTTCCACAAGGCACTGCAGGTCACATCCAAGGATCGGGATCCATCGAAATGGGGCTATTTGCACAACGCCATCGGCAATGAAATGGCCTACCTGTCGGAATGGGAGGTGGATAGCCTGGCCAAGCGAACCTTATTGCGCAATGCTCTCGACGAATACAACAGCGTCGTCGTGACCATCGACGCCAACGGCGACAAGAAGCTGAATGCTGTGCTGCACCAGGACATCTGTGCCGCCATCGCGCCACTTGCGGCCCTTGACGCGGACGCAAATGAGTATCGACGGGCCGTACACGAATGCGATGCGGCGTACGTGGCCGCGCGCGCCGTCGGATATGACGAAGTGGCGGCCGGGTCCCTCGTCAACAGCGGCGACGCCTTGTCCAGCCTGGCTGAGCTTGAGCACGATTCCACCACAGCGGAGCAGGCTGTGGCAAAGCTCAGGCAAGCGGCCGATGACGGTTATTACCAGAAGGAGCCGCTTGGGCGCGCCTTCGCCCAAGGCAAATTGGCCGACGCCCTTAGCATTCAGGCCGAGCTTCAAGAGCGTGCCGAAAAAGGCAGCGGTCGCCCGGCGGTCGCCGAGGCAATGAGCCTGCTTGATGCCGTCGAGCCCTTATTCAAGAATGCAGGCAATACGCAATATCTTGAAAATGCGGCCGCGACCCGCAAGCGTTTGGCCGGCCTCGGATATGGCTGAGGACTGTGAGTCTGCGACACGCCAAGCGGGGACCGCCGATCGGTCCAAGGTGGATTTGGCCTATGACCCATAACCAATCCCGCTTCAGTCGACGCGCCTTTCTTGCCGGGTTGGCCGGCTCGCTGTGCCTGGTTGACAAGGCGTCTGCTGCCTTTCCTGATACGCCCCCCTTGATTGCCGGCGACTATGCGCTCGCTCGAATGAGCTTCCACACGCATCTGCTCAAACTCGGCCCGGCACCCGATGATGGAGGCTCGTTGACACCGCCAGGCGGTGCCCAATTGCTGCAATACCAATCTGGCGGTCTCAGCCTGTCGGCGTGGCGCTCGGTGCCGAGCAAGAACGAGAGGCACAAAAGGCCGGCGATGCTCTTCCTCCATGGCGGCAACGCACTGGGCGAGGGGCATTGGGATCTCGTGCGGCCCTATTTGCGGGTGGGCTATGTCGTGATGATGCCGGCCTTCCGGGCCGAGAACGGCCAGGCCGGTGCCTTTTCCGGCTTTTATGACGAGACCGGCGATGTCCTCGCCGCGGCCAGGGCCCTCGCAATCCAGCCCGATGTCGATCCCTCCCGGATTTTCGTCGCCGGGCACAGTATCGGTGGCACCTTGACGCTGCTGGCAGCGCTGAGCAGCTCGATGTTTCGTGGCGCCTCCTCCTTTTCCGGCAACCCGAGCGCGTTCGCCTTCTTTGAGCACTTTCCCGAGGATATCCGCTTCGATGCCAGGGATATCCGCGAATTCGAAATGCGGTCGGCCGTCTGCTATGCCACGAGCTTCAAATGTCCGGTGCTGATGCTGCACGGCGCCCGGGAGGCGCGAATGGATGCGCCTTCCGACCTGACGGCGAGCCGAGCCAAGGTGGCGGGGTTGAAGGTTGAGAGCACCGTCGTTCCGGGCGATCATTTCTCGGCCTTGCCCGAAGAGATCAGACGCAGCCTCGCCTTCTTCGCAAAACTGGGAAGCGGAGCCGGCGGATGACCAGCCTGATCAATCACTACAGGGCCATGGCGCGCAACAACGCCTATTCCAACGCGCGCCTTCTGCGGGCATGCTGTGAACTTAGCGATGAGGCGTTCAGCCGGAATCGGGTGAGTTACTTCCCCTCCTTGGTCGCCACGCTCAATCATATCCTCACGGTCGACCGCTTTTACATTGCCGGTCTGCGCGGCGAAACGCCGGACTATTCCTATTTTGACGACGAGATTCCCTATTCCCGTGCTTTGGCTCTGCGTATCGCCCAAGAGCAATCAGACAGGGAATTGATCGCTCTCTGCGAGGCATGGGAGGAAGCGGATCTCGCGCGCGAGGTGAAGCTCGATCGTGGTCTGAGGGGTGTGCATCGCGAGAGCGTCGGTTCGGTCCTGCCACATCTGTTCGTGCACCAGATCCATCATCGCGGGCAGGCCCATGCCATGTTGGCCGGAACACAAATCTTACCGCCTCAGCTCGACGAGTTCTTCCTCGACAACGACAGTGAACTGCGTGCGGCGGACGAACAGACCTTCAACCGTGTCGATCGCCGATGACCGAATGCTCTCGGAGCGATGAAGCGGCGTGGTATTTTATCGCATTGTGATAAAGACTTGCGCCGCAAAGAGTGCAGGACCAAGCTTGATCGGCGCTTGTTTGCCGCGTAATCGAAAGGCGACGAGCGTGAGCTCTTGCGAACGTCGCGAAATCGGTGGCTTCATGGCTTGATCCCGCCAGCGCGACATTGCACAAGTGCCGTCCCCTCTCGTTCGGACTGATCATGGCTGACCCTCTGAAAATTGGTATTGCCGGACTGGGTACCGTTGGTGCCTCAACCATTCGTTTGCTCGATCGTCGCGCCAACGCACTTGCCGCAAGCTGCGGCCGTGCCATCACTGTTACAGCTGTGTCTGCCCGCTCGCGCAACCGCGATCGCGGCATACCGCTCGACCGTTACCGTTGGTTTGACGATCCGGTGGAACTGGCGCGGGATCCGGGCATCGACGTTTTCGTCGAGTTGATAGGAGGCGAAGACGGCCCGGCGCGGGAGGCTGTGTGCACAGCGCTCGATGCCGGCAAGCCAGTCGTCACGGCTAACAAGGCTTTGCTGGCGCGCCATGGCATCGACCTTGCCCGCCGCGCCGAAAAGGCCGGGGTTGCCCTGAATTTCGAAGCGGCCGTCGCTGGTGGCGTACCCATCATCAAGACGCTGCGCGAGGCCCTGATCGGCAACAATGTCAATCGTGTCTACGGTATCCTCAACGGTACCTGCAATTACATCCTCACAAAGATGGAAGCTGAGGGCCTGTCCTTCGATGCGTGTCTGAAGGAGGCACAGCGTCTGGGTTACGCTGAGGCGGACCCGACCTTCGATATCGGTGGTTTCGACACCGCCCATAAACTCGCCCTCCTGACGAGCCTGGCGTTCGGGACACAGATCAATGCCGATGCAATTCATGTCGAGGGCATCGAACGTATCACGACCGAGGATCTACAGGCGGCGGACGAACTGGGTTACCGCGTCAAGTTGCTGGGCGTGGCGACGCGCACAGAAACTGGCGTCGAACAGCGCGTGCACCCGACCATGGTGCCGAAATCGACCACGATCGCTCAGGTCAACGGCGTCACCAATGCGGTGGCGGTGGACGCCGACGCCGTGCCTGAGTTAACGCTGGTCGGCCCCGGAGCCGGCGGCGAGGCGACCGCGTCCGCCGTCGTGGGAGACATCGCCGATATCGCTCGCGGGCAGGTTTTGGCCCCGTTCGGTCGTCGCAGCATTGATCTCACTGCATTGCCGCCAGCCGCGATGCAGACGCATAAGGGCGGCTACTATGTCCGGCTGTCGGTCGCAGATCGCCCGGGTGCGGCGGCCGGTATCGCGACACGCATGGCCGAGCGCGGAATCTCGCTGGAATCGATCGTCCAGAAGCATCGCGGCGGCAGGGTCTATGGCGGCGATGATCCAAACAAGGTGGCTGGTTCGGTTCCCGTTGTGTTGATCACCTACGCGACGACGGAATCGGACATTCGTCAGGCGCTCGATGCCATGATGGCAGACGGTTACATCATCGAGACGCCGCAGGTTATCCGAATCGAGCGCGAATAGTGCCCATCACACCGCAACAAAATCACAATCGGAGGAAGCGATGTCGGAGATCATTCAAGTCAAGCCAAAGGAAGTCATCGAGCGCATCCTTTCCCTGGAACTGGTTCGGGTGACCGAGCGTGCGGCCGTGGCATCTGCCTTGCTGCGTGGCCGCGGCGACGAGAAGGCTGCCGATAAGGCAGCCGTTGATGCTATGCGTCGTGAACTCAACAAGATGCCGATCGACGGCACCATCGTCATCGGCGAAGGTGAGCGTGACGAGGCGCCGATGCTGTTCATCGGCGAACGGGTCGGCAACGGCCTTGGCCCCAAGGTCGATATCGCTGTCGACCCGCTCGAAGGCACAACGCTCTGCGCGATGCGCTCGATGCCGGCAAGCCAGTCGTCACGGCTAACAAGGCTTTGCTGGCGCGCCATGGCATCGACCTTGCCCGCCGCGCCGAAAAGGC
>Ga0206796_1196_pt1 | contig 11445 bp, 7 predicted proteins | sample Alteio_BWOrgCont_68_FD_152895 | JGI IMG/M metagenome (GOLD analysis project Ga0206796, IMG submission 152895) | Enriched cells from forest soil in Barre Woods Harvard Forest LTER site, Petersham, Massachusetts, United States -... | ecosystem: Environmental > Terrestrial > Soil > Temperate forest > O...
AGGGTCGGCCCGGCGCCGGTCGTCCACGAGAAGGTGGCGTTGGAACCCGGCAATGCAGAGCCTGGTGTGGGAGATGTGAGTGCGGCGGGAACCGGCGTGCCAGCCTGGGTGTAGGTGTAGTCGATCGACTGCCACGCGCCGCTGATCTCCGACCAGAGTCGCGCATAAATCTTCACGCCATTGGCGGGCAAATTGGTCACGTTGACCGATTTGGACGCCGTGGATCCTGAGTTGTACAGATTGGCCGTTCCTACCCCGGTACTGCCCAGCCAGAGCTCATAAGCAATCGGCCCGGCGCCGGCCGTCCAGGAGAAGGTGACGCTTGAACCCGGCAACACAGAGCTCGGCGTAGGAGCGGTGAGCGCGGCGAGAACCGGCGTGCCTGCCTCGGTGTAGGTGTAGTCGATCGATTGCCAGGCACCGCTTACCAGCGACCAGAGCCGCGCATAAATCCTCACGCCATTTGTGGGCAGACTGGTCAAGTTGACTGACATGGAGGTCCCGGAGCCCGAGTTGTACAGGTTGGCTGTTCCAACCCCGGTAGTTCCCAGCCAGAGTTCGTATTGTGTGGGCCCGGCGCCGGCCGACCACGAGAAGGTGACGCTTGAACCCGGCAACACAGACCCCGGCGTGGGAGCGGTGAGCGCCGCCAGAACCGGCGTTCCTGCCTCGGTGAAGGTGTAGTCGGCCGATTGCCATGCGCCACTGATCTGCGACCAGAGCCGCGCATAAATCTTCACGCCATTGGTGGGCAAATTGGTCAAGTTGGCCGACAAAGAAGCCGTGGAGCCTGAGTTGTACAGGTTGGCCGTTCCAATCCCGGTAGTGCCCAGCCAGAGTTCGTAGAGTGTCGGTCCCGCGCCGGCCGTCCACGAGAAGGTGACGCTTGAACCGGGCAACACGGAACCCGGCATTGGAGCGGTGAGCGCGGCCAGAGCCGGAGCACCGGCCTCGGTGAGGGTGTAATCGACCGATTGCCAGGCACCACTCACCTCCGACCAGAGCCGCGCATAGATTTTCACGCCGTTGGTGGGCAGAGTGGTCAAGGTGACCGATAAGGAAGCCGTGGAGCCTGAGTTGTAGAGATTTGCTGTTCCGACTCCGGTAGTGCCTGGCAATCGGTCGATTACACCCTCACCGAGGCCGGCGTGGGAGCGGTGAGCGCGGCCAGAACCGGCGTGGAGCCTGAGTTGTAGAGATTGGCTGTTCCGACTCCGGTAGTGCCCAGCCATAGTTCGTAGAGTGTCGGTCCGGCGCCGGCTGTCCACGAAAAGGTGACGCTTGAACCCGGCAACACCGAGCCCGGCGTGGGAGCGGTGAGCGCGGCCAGAACCGGCGTGCCTGCCTCGGTGTAGGTATAGTCGATCGACTGCCACGCACCGCTGATCTGAGACCAGAGGCGCGCATAGAGCCTCACGCCATTGGTTGGCAGACCGGTCACGTTGACCGACGAGGCGGTCATTGAGCCTGAGTTATAGAGGTTGGACGATCCAACTCCGGTGCTGCCCAGCCAAAGCTCGTTAGCCGAGACACCGCTGGAGACAGTCCATGAGAAGGTCGCGCTTGATCCGGGCAACACGCTGCCCGGCGTGGGAGAGGTGAGCGTGGACTGTTGTTCCACTGTCAGAGTAACTGACGCAATAGCGTTCGTATAGTTGGCTGTATTTGTCGGCGTAAAGGTTACGGATAATGTTTCAGGTCCGGGAGCCGGAACTGTGCCCGCGACGGGCGAATAGACGAAGGCTCCGGCCACAGAGGCGGTTGCGTCAAGCTGCGTGCCACCCAACGGCGTGCCGTTGGGCACGGGGGCAGGCTGCGGCCACGTAATTGAAGGCGCAGCTTTGTTGACTACGACTGTCTGAGTGACTTGCGGAGCAGCGGTGTAGTCGGTATTTCCACTCTGATTGGCGGCTACGGTAATCGTCCCCGCTCCTGTAACCGTGAGCTGATTGCCGCTCACACTGCCCGGTCCGCTCAGCACGGTGAAGGTTGCCGCAAGGCTCGAGGTTGAGGTCGCGGTGAGCGTGATGGGCATGACGCCGAAAGTAACCGGGCTTGTTGGCGGAGTGAAGGCGATGGTCTGCGAACTGACGATGCCGGTCCCGCTGACGGCCACCGATTGCGTGGCGGCGGCTTGATTCAAAGAATTGTCGGTCAGCACGATTGAAGCCGATATGGACCCGAGAGCGGCCGGATCGAACTGCACAGAAACATCGCAGGTCGCGCCGGCGGCGAGCGGCGACGCAGACGCACACAGGTTGGTGTCGGCATTGTTTGCAGGGAAACTAAGGGGATAACTCGGGTTGCTTCCCGAGCTGGGCGTAGAAAGCTCCAGCGGCTGGTTGCCGATGTTCTGGAATGGCACCGTCTGCGGGCCGTCAGTCGTATCCGTCGAGTCGAATGGAGTTGACGTTGGGAAGACCAGAGTGGGCAACGGGTCGCTGCGATCCAGCTCGTAGATGAGCGACGAGGGAAGATCCAGGGCGGAGTTTGAATCCGCTATGTAGAGATTTCCGCTCGTATCCAGGGTTATGCCCTGTGGATAGGCGCCGTTGGTCTGCGTCACCAGCGCGGTCAGCTTGCCCGCCTGGGTCATCTGGTAAACGGTCTGATCGAGGGTTCCCGCGCCGCTGGCAACGTAGATCGTGCCCGAGGGGTCAACCGCCAATCCGTACGGAGATTCCACGGTGTCGTTCAGCAGGGTCTGCACACCGGCGGGCGTGATCTTGTAGATCGAGGCGCTGCCAAAGTCGCTGACGTACAGATTGCCCGCCGTGTCGACCGCCAGGCGGTTGGGTTGTGCAAAATTGGAGCCCACGGTGGTCACGGTTCCGCTCGGCGTCATTTTGTAAACGGTTTTTGCGGTTGCGTCGGCGACGAAAAGGTTTCCCACGCTATCCAGCGCCACTCCGAGCGGCTCTTTCACCGTGATGGGCACAACGGTCCGCGTGTTATCCGTGGCGATTTTGTAAACAGCGGGTGCTTCGGCGTCGGTGACATAGACGTTGCCTGCGCCATCCAATGCGATGCCGACCGGAAGACTCCAGCTCGTTCCGCCCAGCGGCAGCTTGATGTTGGTTGCCGGGTTGAGCTTGTAAGGCTGGGGCGTGGAATTGAAGAGGCCGCCACCTTCGTCGACCAGGTAGATTTCGCCCGCGCTGTCAACGGCTAAGTCGCTTGCCTGGCCGATATGCGTGGCTGCGATCACTTCAAAGCCGCCGAAGTGCACCATCTGCGGACCGGTGCCCACGCCGGACATCAACGCCGTGGCCAGCGTGTTGCCACTCGAGTCTTCGAGAACCAAGCCGCCATTTCGCGTTCCCGCATAGATTGGCGCGAAAAGCACGTTTACGGTGCAGCTCGAGCCTGACTGGTAGGACACTCCAGCCGCGCAGCTTCCCGTGCCCGCGTCAGAGTATTCCTGCCCCGTAGCACCCATCGCCATCACCTGGTAAGGTGTTGCGCCCAGGGTCGCCGATGCGCTGAAGGTGAACGTGAGTTGATCGGCCGCGCTGGTGCTGCCCGCGGGGATCATGCCCAGGTTCGCCGCCGGCGATTGCACCTTCACCACATCCAAATTTCCGGTATCGGCAACGTAGGCGCTCCCGCTCCAATCCACCGCCACGCCCACCGGCGTGCTCAGTCCGTTCGCGGCCTTGTTGGCGAATACGCTCTGCGTATAAGTGCTCCCGCTCAGTGTCTCTTTCAGTATCTCGTCGAGACCGCTGTCGGCGACAAAGACATCTCCGCTTGTATCCACCGATACGCCCACCGGCGTGGTTAGCCCATTGCTGGCGCTGCTTGCCACAGTGCTCTGCGTATAGCTGCCGCTCTTCAGCGTCTCCTTCAGCACCCGGCTGCTGGTCGAGGAGCCATTCACATCCGCAATGTAAACATTGGCGCTCGCGTCCACGGCCACGCCGTGCGGGCCCAGCAGGCCGGTCGCGACCACGCTCTGCGTATAAGTGCTGCCGCTCACCGTCTCCTTCAACACGCGGACGTTGCCTTCGTCCGCAATATAGACATTGCCGCTTGCGTCGACCGCTACTCCTTCGGGAGTATTCAGGCTGTTCGTGCCTTGATTGGCCACCACGGTCTGCGTATAACTCGCACCGCTCGGCGTCTCCTTCAGCACTTCCATCTTGCAGGAGTCGGCGATGTAGACATTTCCGCCGCCATCGACGGCCACTCCGGCCGGGCAACTGATTCCACTGGAGGCGCCGTTGGCGACCACGCTCACCGCGAACGCACCGGCTGACCAGCCGGCCTTCACCACCTGGTCGTTGGTTGTGTCCGCCACGTAGACATTGCCGCCTGCGTCGACGGCTACGCCATTGGGCAAGACGCCTGTGCCCAGAGGCACGACGCTTTGTGCGCCGGCGAAGACCGCGGTGGATTGAGCCGGCAATTGCGAGCCGGTCAGCACGGCGATCCAAAGCGCAAAGGAGCCCCAAATCGCAACCGATTGGAGAGTCCGCCGAAGGGACGAGATTCTCCTCAAGCTGTTGCGGATTTCAGGGGGAGAACTATGGACCAACGCAATCAAATCTGGAAAAACAAAGTCGTGCATTGTGACTCCGTACGAATCACCGTTCACTCCGCTCGGATAAGGCGGGCTCAAGCCAAAGATAGTGACATAACGGAAACGTGAAGGCGATCATAACACGATGCGATATCTTATCTTGACCCGTAAGTTGTACTCTCGGCAACAATACACGAGAAATATGCGGAGGCGGAGAGCAATTTAGCGGCCTGCCAGCCGCAGCGCAACCTGCGTTGAAGCTCCGGCTGTATCCATTTTTCGCTCGCCGCTCAGGCGGGACGAAAGCCGGATTCGCGCGCTTGGAGCGGAACGGCGGATCCCTCGCCATCGAGGCGAACTCCGCGCCTCGGTCGGTGCCGATCGGCTTCAGCGCTCCGCGCGGGCCGCGCTCCGCGAGTCTCAATGCCGGCGCACCTTGATCGATGGGCTTTGATCGAAGGCTCGGAGGACCCGGCGATCCGGCCGCTTTCCTCGGACCGAATCTCCTTCCCAGACCGCCTCGTGTCACCATTTTTCTGCCCCTTCCGCCTTAACGAGTAGAAGGCCTCGATGCACAATCGGTTGTCTCGTCTCAAGGCGATCGTGATTCTGGTTTTGGCCCGGAGCATGCCATGGATGCGCGTCAAATGTATTGTTTATTCGTCGCTGCCGCAGCCCTCATTGCGATCATGCCTGCGCGGGCGCAGACGGCTCGCGCAAGCGAACCGGGGACCCGCTCCAGCATCAGGGAGATCACGCCGCTGCAGGTTGACCGCATCCCGGATGGAAAAGGGATACAATTCCTTCAACTTCCGGGAAAGAGGAGATTCGTCCTCGAGAGAACGGCATCGGCGGAGGACTCTGGGAAATGAGCGAACAGGTAAGTCTAAGCGATCAGTTATGGAAGATTTGGCAACGCCTCAGCCCACATTGGGGCGGATACTTCACAAAGGCTGGGTTGCGTCTTAGCCGGGTGTCGCAAGAGCATTTCCTGGAACAGCTCAACAAGCGAATTACAATCAACCGCAAATCGGAGGGGCTTGAAGAGTTTTCAGGCTATGGATATAGAGGCATTGAACCCGGGGATCCGGCGCGAAGTCTCCTCTATCACATATTCGCCTCGCCTCACGTGACGCCGCACGACGACGACAAACACTATCCGACAATGGCGGATCTGGAGATCATCGAAAACTATATCTATTCGCTGGTGCGTCCCAGCATCGAGGAACTCGAAAAGCTAAAAAAGGGGAAGAAGCTTGCCATTGTAGTATTCGCCTATGAATATGCTACTACCGCCGACACTGTTCATCGGTGTCATGCCGCACTGTGCTTCTCCCGCACTGGTATCGCCCGGGTTGGCAATGCGCCGCCCTATTACGTTCCCAAAGCGCGAGGTTATTTTCCCGACTCCGGCAACAAGAGAAAGGTCCACGTTGTCCCGGCCAGATATGGCGCTTTCATAGCACAACGGAAGAAGGGAAACAAAGCGACCCTTGGGCCGATGTGTTTTCAGCAGGGGGATAAAAGTCGATCCTTCTGGGTTCCGTTGTTCAAGCTTTTCAATGGACGCGAATGTATCACCGGCTTAGATATCAAGTTGACGATCAAGGCTCATCATCTCAACGAAAAGATCAGGCAACTTCATCTCGCGCTCTTGTCCAAAGGCATCAGCACCGGATGGACGGTCGATGAGATGAAGCTTCCGCCGTTCAAGATATCTAGAGGGTTGGCGAGATTCGACTCGAAGGATGGGTTGGTTAAGCCGATCCCTCACCGCCACTTGGTGGAACCGGCGCGTACCGCCAATGGAAAGCTGGTGGGATTTCGCGTGCCGCGTGATTGCACTTCCAAAGATTCGTCGACGCTTTGGTTCCAGCCTGACCGCACTGCTCGCCGCTCACCGGAATATGTTCACGCCAAGCATATGATCAAGACGGAAGGCGGGCGGGAGGAACTTGTCTATCTTCCTGACTCTGATCCAGGGAAAATCGACGATGTGGTTCAGGATGGGGACTACCGGGCGGCCAACTTTGTCGACTGGACCGCAGATGGATGGGTGCATGCCGGGTGCCCGGCCCTCAAAGGGTGGAAGTCTCTTTCTGCCTACTCCATTCTGTCCCAACCGGACTTTTTCCCGCTCGTCAAACAGAAAGACTTAATGGATTGGAATAATCATTTGTCGCCGACGACTAAGGAGTTCATCTGGGGAACGGTAGGTATCGGTCCAGATCCGTTGTCGAGTGCGCGGGTGCCTGCGAACATTATGTTGCGGGGCCCAGAGTTTGACAGCAGCGACCATACGATGACTGCGATCGTCTGCACGGATCTAACGCCGGGACCGAAGGGTCAGATTCTCCCCAATCAGCCACTGCGCGTGTCAACGCTGTCTTGCAAATCCAGCGCCCTGTTCGATCCAGGTTGGGATGCATCAAGAGATTTCAATTACGATGACAAATCGCCGGCCGGCACCTTTCATTTGACAAACTACGGGCTTGGCTCTCCGTATGCCGAAGACACCATGTTTTGCGCGTCACTTAGTTCTTACTGGCCGGGAGCAGTGCCCGATTTAACCAGGTTTTTCGCTCCGGGAGATTATCCCAGCATCACTCCTATCTTTGACGATCAGGCAAACTGGGACGGTGGACATCTGCCGATGACCAACACTGAATCCACATACTACAAATCGTTTGGCTATGCGGACTATGTTCAGGCTATCTGGAAGAACAGATTCAACTATGGAGAGTTCGCTCGAGTCTCCCTGAAAGAATACAAGTTGCGTACGCTTGCAACGGCGCACGTATATCAATTTCTCGGCATCGATCCAAGCAAGCGCAACCAGTATCCGGTCATGAGTTTCAGGCTCCCGAGCGAGAAAGAGTTTGCCTCCCTTAAGTCAAGCGGGTGGAATATAAGTCAAAACTGTACCTTCCGGGTTGAAGTTGCACATTGCGTTGATTTCGGAGAAGCAATGCATGAGTATCCACAGGTCTACTCGATTCCCTTGAATCATTTCAAGGTGCTTTTTGCAGGCAAGACTGCCGTCGCAATGGAACACGCGCGGAGGCCCGGAGAATTCCGTGTCGCGACATACCGCGATTGACGTAATTGTTGTGGGAGGAGGCCCTGCCGGGGCTTCCACCGCGATCGCTTGCAGCAGCAGGGGATTGCGCACTCTCATTGTGGAGACGAACGCCCGCTCGAGCGAACGGCCCGGAGAAACACTCCATCCTGGGATGGAGACTCTCTTTCGTTCGCTTGGGGTTCACGCTCGCGTGAATGAGGCGAATTTTCTCCGTCACCCGGGCTTCAATGTCAAGTCAAGATTAAAGTCTGGCTTCGAGGCCTACGGAAGTGACCAACGCGGGCAGTGGATGGGCTACCAGGCCGACCGGGCAACACTGCATGAAATTCTTCTCGACCGGGCTTCGGCTTGCGGTGCTCTGATCCTGCGCGGTGAGAAGGCGATGCGCCCGATATTGCGGGCTGGCAAGGTGGAGGGGCTTCAAACCAACGCTGGGACCTACTTATCGAAGTTTGTCGTCGATGCGGCCGGTCATAGACAGTGGCTGCTTCACGCGCTTGGAGTCCCATCCATTCGCATATCTCCTCCGCTAACTGCGCACTATGGATGGATCAAGCCAAGCGACGCTATGGGATCGGAGTTAGGCATGCCGGAGTTTCGAATGGCCGGCTCTACCTGGGAATGGAGGGCCCCGATCAGCCCCGGCCGCCATGCGTGGGTGAAACTTGACTTGATGGATCGGCGATTGGACCACAGGCCTGGGCCGCCGGCGCCTTTTGCCGATTGCATCCCGCTGGGCAGGGAGGGCGCCTGCGACGTTACCTGGAAGATAGCAACTCCATGCGCCGGTCCAGGCTATTTCATGGTTGGCGATGCAGCGTGGGTTCTCGATCCGGCTTCGTCTCATGGAGTGCTGAAGGCAGTCATCTCGGCAACGGTGGCCGGCGAGGCCATCGTTAACACGCTGTATGGTTCAGCGAAAGCCGGAAAGCAGCAGGCAGGTTACAGGGCCTGGATGGAGGCCTGGTTTCGCGCGGATGCGGCAGCGCTCATCTCTGTATATTCCGGCATGGAGAATCCAGCGTCCTGGTTGTCCGCAGCAGCCGAGTCGCTCCGGAAGATTTCAATCAGGTCTTCGGCCCAGGCCGTTTCTATGAGCCGGACAAACTCGTAGTCGCGCCGTGACTCCGGAACCGAAGGAAACTCGGTTGCGAGATGCTTTACCACGTGGCATATGGTGCGTCGGCCGTTGCAGGCCTCAACCGTTTTGGCTATTCGACTTGAAACATGGTATGCGGGATTCTTTTTGCCGGGTTCCTGGCCGACGACATAATGTTGCCGGCCAGTCTCCCATTCAGGCTCCTGGCAGTTCATGACCGCATCGATCGCTTCCTCGAGCCCGCGGGATAACTCGATGACTCGGCTTTGGTTCTTTCGTACGGGGATATCCGACCAATCGAGAGTCTCCTTGTCATTTCTCCGCAAGGGGCGCGAAGATCGCGGCGATTGTGGAGATTGAGCGCAGGATACAGCATCTTCATACTCGAGAAACAATTTGAGGGCTTCGATCGTCCCGACCGCGTGGCTACGCAGAAATGCGATAAAATCCCGCAGAAACCGGGGGGTGCGGTAATAGTGGCGCAAGTCAGAACCGGCAAGCCCAGGATATAAGGTGTCACGTAACTCGACCCAGTCGGTGAATAGATCCAGAATTCCGGCGCCTGCCTGGTCGGCTGCGCCGAGCAACCAGCGGAAACGCATCTCAGCCATCAATGTGAATTCGCGCAGTTCGAGTAACATGCTACGGTCAAGTTCCGGCGTCGGGAGCAGGTAGAAATTGGGAAAGATGTCGGGATAATTTCGGATCAGTTCCATATCCTCGGAATGCTGCTTCCGGCCCTGATGCGACATGTCGGAACAAAGCAGATCGAGAGTCATCCGATCCTTGTATTTGACGTGAAGCGGAGTGTTCGCGAGCGGCGCAAGAATATTAATCTGCGGTCCGGAGAGAGGCACGCGCGCAGAGTGCATGAACATCGCGATGGTATCTCGCAAATCGTCCCGGGTCTCTTGCGGAAATCCAATGATCAGGGAGATAGTGGAACGAATCCCGGCCCGTTCCACGATATCGATGATTTCATGTGCGCGACGAGTGTCGAGATGCTTGTCAATGATCTTCTGCATTCTTTCCGAACCAGTCTCGACGCCGAAGAACATGCCATTGCAGCCGGCGGCAGCCATCAACTCGATAAGTTCTTCATCCACGCAATCGGTTCGGGCACTGCATGACCAGGTATAACCTTGGCCGGAGGCAATGAGGGCGTGACAAAAGGCCTGCACACGCTTCCGGTCGACGGTAAACATGTCGTGGACAAGATCGAAGTCACCGATTCCGTACTCGGCTTCGATGGCGCGCATATCCTTCAATATCCGCTCCGGCGAACGGAGCCGGAACTTACGCCGGAAGAAGTCGTTGGTAGAACAGAATGTGCAGGAAAACGGGCATCCGCGGCCTAACTCGAGTGAGGCTCGTGCCAAGCCGCGCAATTCTCCCGTCAGGTGATATGCGGGCGACGGCAATGCATCGAGATCCACGAGCAGAGGAGCGTCAACGTTACGCTGAACTCCCCAGACGGAGCGGTGTGTGAGTCCCGGCACCAGGTCAAACCGCCGCCCCCCAAAAAGCTCCTCCAGAAGGATCGGCAGACTTTCTTCCGCCTCTCCTCGCAACACAAAATCCACGCATGGAAAAGACTTCAAGGTCTGGTCAGAGACGACAGACGCCTGGGGGCCGCCGAAGACGATGGCCGCTTCCGGACGAAGCCGCTTTACCTCCTTCGCGATCCGCAGAGCAAGAGGGTAGGCGCTGCAGATCGATCCGAATCCGTAGACGTCCGCATCGATGGCGCCTATCTGCGATGCGGCTAACTCGGCGAAGCCTTCCAATCCCGATTCGCCGACGGCATCGGCGTAGCGGTAAAACATCCGATTGAGATCGACAATCTGGGGACAGCATCCCTGCGCTTCAAGCACGGCCGCCAGGCTGAGGATGCCAAGCTGCGGATCGCTGCTTCCGCGGCGGATCTCCTCGGCCTCAAATTCCGCCGTGTCACTGAACTCTGCGGCCGTTGCAGCATTGACTAAGCAAACCTGCATAGACCACCCACCAAGGCGAGATGTGCCGGCTCCTAATCTGCCGGGGAAAATGTTGGGCAAAGCGCAAGCAAATGAACCGCTGTTCGACAAAAACTCCCTACTGCAAGGAGATTTCCACGCTGAGCCTTAAGGCCGCTGTTTTTCCTAAGGATGGCCCTGCTGCTTGACTCCCACAACGTGTGTTTTACCGTGATGGGCGACGTGATTCTTCACCTTCGTGACAAATTCGTGATCCGTCGCCGCCTTCGTCAACGATTGCTTGATATGTTCCTCGGTGACTTCTTCCCCTTCGAGCAGGCTGATGTCGAACGTGATTTCTCCATTGTCTTCGGCCATAGTATCCTCACATTCCGAGAACGTAATGCATTGAGTATGGAGTGTCAATGGGCCAGATCAATAAAATCTTGAAGAGCCAGGAGAAAATGGGTTAGCCGTCCGGTCCAACTTGCCAATCCAAATAGTGCTTGTCATTTCGGCTACGTTCAGGTAGACGGAGTCGCCGGCAACCGAAAGATTGAAGTCGTGAGACACAATGCTAAAAGGAGAGAAGCGCAAGCTATGGAAATGCTGCACTTCGAAGGGCCTTCCCACTGGCCTGCCGACTGCCGGATCGAAATGCTGGGCCCACAGGCACAAGGAATTGTCGCGGTTCGACAAGTAATAGACGGTCTTTCCGTCGCCCGACCAGCGCGGCGTCTGAACGGACTCCGATGGGCTTGTAAGGGCGATCCAGTGATTTTCGGGT
>Ga0206796_1197_pt1 | contig 11399 bp, 5 predicted proteins | sample Alteio_BWOrgCont_68_FD_152895 | JGI IMG/M metagenome (GOLD analysis project Ga0206796, IMG submission 152895) | Enriched cells from forest soil in Barre Woods Harvard Forest LTER site, Petersham, Massachusetts, United States -... | ecosystem: Environmental > Terrestrial > Soil > Temperate forest > O...
AAAGCTGCCGCGGCGAATGGCCTGCTGAGTGATGAGTCCGAACCAGCGTTCGACCTGATTGAGCCACGAGGAATAAGTCGGGGTGTAGTGGATATGGAAGCGAGGCCGCTCTCCCAGCCAGGTACGCACGGTGGCGTGTTTGTGGGTGGCGTAGTTATCCACGATCAGATGCACATCCAGCTGAGCGGGAACGGCGGTATCGATCCGCTTCAGAAAGCTGAGAAACTCCTGATGGCGGTGACGGGGTTTGCAGTCGGTGAGGACGGTGCCGGTGGCAATATCGAGTGCGGCGAACAGGGTGGTGGTTCCATGGCGAACATAGTCGTGAGTGACTCCTTCCACATAACCCAGTCCCATGGGCAGCACCGGCTGGGTGCGGCTGAGCGCCTGAATCTGCGACTTCTCATCGACCGCCAGCACCATGGCATGATCCGGAGGATTCAGATAAAGCCCGACGATATCGCGCACCTTTTCGATGAAGAATGGATCGGTGGACAGTTTAAAGCTCCTGCTGCGATGAGGCTGCACAGCAAAGGTGCGAAACACCCGATGCACGGTGGACTTCGACAGCTGGTTGGCGTCCGCCGCCTGGCGGACGCTCCAGTGGGTGCCTGCCGGAGGCTGGCTCTTCAGCGTGCGCCGCAGCAACACAGCCACCTGTTCATCGGAAACCGTGCGCGGGCGGCCAGGACGCAGTTCGTCATAGAGTCCCTGCACTCGATCGTCGATAAAGCGCTGGCGCCATTTGCCCACCGTCGCCTTCGACCAGTTCAGCCGCTCGGCGATCTCCGCGTTGGAGATCCCTTCGACGGACCAGAGCACGACTCTGGCTCGCGATACCAGCGCATGCGGAAGGCTGCGGGAAGACGCAAATCCGGTCAGCGTCTCCTGCTCCTCCGCGCTCAGCTTCAGGGTTGGTTTCGGCCGCCCGAGAGACATACCCCAGGCTACCAGGTCGCCATTTCTATTACAAGTTAATTATGGGACAGCACACTAGTTCCATATAGGATAATGGGCAGGAACCGGGGAAGTTGGTGGAAAGCAAGTCCCGGCGCTCAGTCCAGCACCAGTCTCGTTCTGCCGGGCAGAAAGGACTGTCGCGAAGCAGCGTATCGTTAAGATCAACCATAAGGACTACTCAGAAGGCTGTTGCCTCGAACCAGCATCGTTTGCATGCAGGAATAAGGCGGCGGTAACCACTTTTCGCAATGCCGCTCGGAGATATGCATCCGGAAGCGGCCATTACGGTCTTGTTCGAAAGCTTCAATCCATATGCCAACAAAAAACATCGCAAAGCGCTCTTCGAAATCCTCCTCAGGAAACAGAACGTACGCGACTCCCGCTCTGGAGAAGGGGCTGGACGTAATTGAACTGCTCGCGATGCAGCCTGGAGGGCTGACCAAGAGCGAGATTTCCCGCCTGCTCGACCGCACTGTTTCGGAAATCTTCCGAATGCTCCTGTGTCTGGAGGGGCGCGGCTACATCGCGCAGTCGAATGACGATCGCTACTCGCTAACGCTCAAGCTGTTCAAGCTCGTCCAGGAGCATCCGCCGACAGAACGGCTTATTGCGAGGGCGCTGCCGGTGATGCATCGGGTGGCGCACCAGATACGGCAGTCCTGTCACCTGGGAACGATCGAGGGGGCAGAAGTCGCGATTCTGGCACAGGTGAATGCGCCGACGAGCATTGGTTTCTATGTGAAGCTCGGGTCGACCGTCGAATTGACGGAGGCAACCACCGGATACGTGATTCTTGCCCACCAGGATGCCGAACACCGCGAACGCACGCTGGCCGAGTGGAAGCGGCGGACGGGCCGGGAACTGCCCGCGGATCTGCCCAAGCATCTTGCACGGATTCAGCGCCAGGGCTTCGAGAGCCGGCCGAGTTATAAGGTCCGCGGTGTCATCAATGTCAGTTATCCGATCTTTGACGAACGAGGCTCTGCACTTTGCGCGCTGACTGTTCCGTATATCTACCACAATGAAGCCAACGCAACGGTTGAGGAAGTGAACGAACGTCTGCGCCACGCAGCGAGCGAGATCACGGCTGCGATCGGTGGCAGTCCGCCGCAACGATAACCCGCATGCCCCATCCCTCCTGATGGTTTCGCTTCCCTCTGTCGGTTTCGCGGACTATGCCGGAGATCCGGATTTTCTCAAGGCTGCGCGAATCATGTCGGCAGCCTGGTCGCCCTGCAGGTTCGCACCGGCCGGATCGAAGTGGATCGAATCCTGGTATAGGTTCAGGTGCTTCATCATGAGGTCGTGCTGGTCGTCGATGGGGATGCCCGCGGACTCGACCAGCGTATTCGCAATGGCGTTGCGCGCATCCACCCGCGGATTGGTCGCGCCATTGTTCGCATCTGCCCGGACAGGAGTGGTATTGGCCCAGATCAAAGCCCCATGTTTTCCGACAAGGGCGCGGACGCTGCGCAGGAAGCCGGGAAAGGCGGCGCGGTACTGGCTTTCGGTGTATCCCCAGCCATGCATGCCGTTGTTGAAGTGCACAACCTGAAAGGAGACATGTTCCATCTGGTCGAATTCCGCGATCTGAGACGGCAGCCTTGGATCGCCGACACAGGTGGAAGACGCCATGAGATACACATTCGCTGTTCCGGCCAGGTCTTTGGTCACCTCAGGAAAGTAGTTACGAGTGATCGAGTCCCCGAGTAACAACACATTCGGCAGACTCGAGTCCGGATGCGGCGGCCGAACCTCCCAGGTCCACTCAATTTCTTCGGGGAGCGAAACCGATTTCTGCGCCTGCGCAGCGGGAGAGGCAAGGCCCGGGACGAGCAGCAAAACAGCTGCGGACAGCACAGCGAAGGTTCGCGTGCGGAGGAACCATGCCCCTGAGGATCGAGTTAGATTTGCCTTCATGGCTATAGATACTCCAGCGACAGGTTCGGCGAAACTCAGGTGGTCTCAGTGAAGTTATCCGGGCGCAGGTGGATCGTCTGGCCAGGGCGAAGTTGAATGGTGGTGCGGCGATTCCTGTACCGAACCGGAGTGCTGCCTCCGCGATGACTTGCGACCGTCGCGCTCAGGAGCTTCCCGTCGCGCCATGCGATATCCACGACGTAGCCGCCGCGCGCACACAGGCCGCGGAGCGAGCCGGTGGGCCATGCTGCGGGCAACGCGGGCAGAAGTTCGATTTCTCCCGCCTGCGACTGCAGCAGCATCTCGGCAATTCCAGCCGATCCCGCCGTGTTGCCGTCGATCGCGCAGATATTCTGCGATGCGCCCGCCACGCCGGCGCTTGAGAACGTGAGCAGATTGTCGTCTGCGGCCTGCCCGATAAGACCGGTCAGGTAGTCGTGTGCCTCGTTGCCGCGCAGGAGGCGGGCGTAGTACACCACAAGATTGGCCCGCCCCCATTCGCTTTGTTCCCAGTGCGGAGCATGGAGGCGACGCTGAAGGGTCACTTCTGCGGCTGCAGCCAGCTTGGACGCGGTACGAGGCGAGATTTCATGCAGTGGGTACAGTGCGGCCAGGTGCGAGGTGTGCCGGTGATTCGGTTCAGCCTCTCCGAAATCCTCGATCCACTCCTGCAGCTGCCCATGACCGCCAATCTGGAGGGGAGGGAGCTTCGCCCGAGCCTGTTCCAGCTTTACCCGAAACTCCGTATCCAGCCCCAGTGTTTTTGAAGCTTCGATGCACATGCTGAAGAGGGCGAAGACGAAGTCACGATCCACCGTGTTGCCCATGGATTCGGCGGCATGGCCGCCTGTGGGGGTGATGTACCAGTTCTCCGGCGAATCCGAGGGTCCCGTGACCAGCCACCCGTTGTTCGGATCGATGACCATGTACGCCAGGAAGAACTCCGCCGCCTCGCGCAGCACGGGATAGGCCTGGGATCGCAGGAACTCGACGTCCGAGCGGAAGGTGTAGTGATCCCACATCTGAAGGGCAATCCAGATCCCCGCCGTTACAAAGATCCCCCAGCCAATGCCGCCGGTAGCGGTGTATCCCCAGGGGTTGGTAACGGTGTGCGCCACCCAGCCGGGCGATCCATACATGTCGCGGGCTGTCGCGCGGCCGGCGGTGCGCATTTCTTCGATGAGTCCGAACAGCGGTATCTGGCATTCTGACAGATTGCACACCTCCGCAGGCCAGTAATTCTGTTCCGTGTTGATGTCCAGATGAAAATCGTCGGTCCAGCCCATGCTGCTGGCGAGCCCATCGTTCCAGATGCCCTGGAGGGCGAGAGGCAGTGGTGAATCTTCCCGCGAGCCGGCGATGGTGAGGTAGCGTCCGTACTGGAAGAAGAGCGCGATCAGTTCGGGGTCGTCCGCTCCGTTCTGAAGTCCCCTGCGGCGCACATCGGTGGGCTGCTGCCGGATGGCGGCAGCACTGCGGCCAAGGTCGAGTGATGCGCGGCGGTAGAGCGGCTGGTGATCGGCGCCATGCATCTGTTTCACCGTGGAAAAGCTGCGGCCCGATACACGCTCCATGTTGCGGCGGCAGGCATCCTCCGGAGCTACACCGCGAAAGCTGGTGGCGATCGTCACATAGACGGTCACTGCATCCGCACCGCGCACTTCAATCGCCTGTCCGGCCGCCGCCACATTTCCGCCCTCCGCAATCACGCGGGCGCGGATCCGCAACTCGACGCCGTCATGACCGCTGCTGTGCATGTGTTCCCAAGCGTGCCCGCGCAGAACGAGAGTGTCCTGTCCCTCCACCGCAACGGTGCAGGGAAGCGGTGTCGGACCGAAGCTCATGCGGAAGCTGATCTGGCTGGGACGGGTGCAACGGAAGTGTGCGGCGAGAACACTGTCGGCGTGCGAGCAGAGAAATTCGCGCTCGAACACTGCGTCGCCCCGCCGGAAGGTTACGCGCGCTACCGCTTCGTCGAGGCTCAGCGAGCGCCGGTAATCAGCGATGTCCTTCACCGGGTCCGACGCGAACTGAAGTTCGGGCAGCGGCAGATTGGTTCCGAAGTTACTCATGCGACCCGGCAAATACTGGCTGCATAGGGCCTGCGCTTCGTCATATTTTCGCGCGAAAAACAGTTCGCGAATCTCGCTCAGGTGCGGTAGCGCGCCCGGGTTCACGTCACCGGTGGACGGTGCGCCGGACCATGCCGTCGATTCCGAGAGTGCGACCCGTTCCTGGAAAGGGTCACCGAAAACCATGCCTCCCATGCGACCGTTGCCGATCGGCAACGCCTCCAGCCATCGCGTCGCAGGCAGCTGGTACCAGAGTTCATCATGCCGCTCCCCATCCGCGACATCCTCCGACAGGATGGCGGGAACGCGAGGAAGACTGATCAGGGCGATACCGCCCTGCAAAAACTCACGTCGAGTCGTGGACATCGAACTCCTCTAACCCCTGGCAATCACACAACTGCGATGGATTGGTGTGCGGCAGTTTACCTGAGCCGCAGTCGGCGCCACGTGCTGGGTCCCAGGCAGGCTGCCCGAAGTGTCCTCGCAGCCCCCCGTGAACCCTACACGCACGGTATTCCTGGCAAGAGAGGGTTGTCAAAGGATGAAAAAGAAGTTTCGCTAATGGACAACTGTCTCGTCGCGAGACTAATATCCGGTACTGACCGGGAATGTCCTGCGGGAAGTCTCGCGCTCCTGCTTCGCCTGCGATGCCCCGCAGCGTGGCAGTTCTGAGAGGAATGAATGGCGTCGTGTCAAATCGACCAGGTTTCCGTTTTTGATGTCCGGTATCCGCTTCCGCCCGGGGCGGGAAGTGACGCGGTGCATACCAATCCAGAGTATTGCCTCGCTGTTACGCAGCTGCGCACCGCGCAGAGTTCCCTGGCAGGGACAGGATTTGCACTGACGCTGGGCGCCGGCAATCGCCTGGTGTGTGACGCGATCCGGCTGCTTGCCCGGTCGCTGCAGGGGCAGCCGATCGAAGAGCTGATGGCCGGGTTCGGAGCGGTTGCGAAGAAGATGGCCGATGATCCCGAGCTGCGCTGGCTTGGTCCCCACAAGGGTGTGATCCATCTCGCGCTGGCCTCCATAACGAATGCATGTTTCGATCTTTGGGCGCGAAGCCGCAGCGTGCCGCTCTGGCGCCTCCTGCTCGATCTGACACCCGAACAAGTGGTGCGTCTGCTGGATCTGAGTTATCTGGATGAAGTATTGGACGAGAATGCAGCACTCGACCTGCTGCGCCGCAACCTCATCACGCGAGGGGAGCGCGAGGCCATTCTGGCTGCGGGCTATCCAGGTTACGACACCTCCGTCGGCTGGCTGGCGTATACGGATGAGAAAGTGAGCGAGCTTACGCGGCGCGCTCTGGACCAGGGCTTTAGTGCTTTGAAGCTCAAGGTCGGCTCTGCTGATCCTGCGCGCGATTTGCGCCGTGCAGCGGTTCTGCGCGAGGCTGCCGGAGACGCTGCCAGCATCATGTTCGACGCCAACCAGCAGTGGACCGTTCCGGTAGCGCGCCAGATGTGCGCCCAACTTGCAAGGCTTTCTCCGCGCTGGATCGAAGAGCCGACCCACCCGGATGATCTGATGGGGCATGTTACGCTGGCCCGCGAGCTCATGCCCGTCAAAATCGCAACCGGGGAACACATCCCTAATCGCGTGGTCTTCAAGAATTTCATGCAGGCGGGCGCCATGCACTATGTCCAGGCGGACTGCACACGGCTGGCCGGTGTGAGCGAGTTTCTTACCGTCAGTATGCTGGCGACGCAATTGGGTCTTCCCGTCGTGCCCCATGTCGGCGATATGGGGCAGATTCATCAGCATCTTGTGCTCTTCAATCACATTGCTCTGGGGCACCATCTTTTGTTCCTCGAGCACATTCCACACCTGCATCAACACTTTGAGTTTCCTGCCCGGGTGGAAGGCGGCCGATACCGAACTCCGCAGGAACCCGGCGCTTCCACTGCGCTGCGCGATCCGTTCGCGCACAGCGTGGCATAAGGCGGTTTCGAAAAAGGCAGGCGGACTCATCCACAGAGTCAGCACTTTTTCGACACCCTGCTGTGGCATGGTCCAAACAAAGCGACTCCCGCATCTAGTTGCTCGGAAAGCCTTTGCTCGGGACGAAGCGCGATGCGCGGCACTCACCGGTTCGGTGGTGTTGACAGTCGTCTCCGCAAAGGCGTATTTTCGCTTCGTTTGACATATGAAACTCAACTCTCATATGTAAAAGTACACAATTGGAACGAACGGCAATATTCCTCCGAACGTTCGTCGATGGAATTTTGAAGATGAGTACACGAAATCTGCTCACAGGACATAGCAAACAGTACACAGGCAGCTATGCCGGGCCCAAATACACCGCACTTGATGGAGGCCACGAAATGAATGCATCAGCGAATCTGCTCAGAATCATCCGCACTGGACAACGCCCGTACTGGTTCCTGCTCTATCTGTGCCTGGGCCTGGCCGTCGGTACCGCATCGGCGCAGATCGATCAGGGCAGCATCACCGGCACCGTCCAGGATTCGTCCGGCGCCGTTGTCCCGAACGCGCAGATTATGGTCACCAACACCGATACCGGGCTCAACCTGCAAACCCGGTCGAACGCGAGCGGGACTTATGTTGTCAGCCCTCTGAAGATTGGGAATTACCGGGTGAGCGCGAGCGCCACAGGGTTTGAAACTGTTGCCCGGGAAGGTCTGCACCTGGATGCCCAGGAACGCCTGAATGTGAACCTGATTCTGAACCCGGGCTCGGTGTCGCAGACGGTAACGGTAACCTCCGCGCCGCCGCTGCTCCAGACTCAGGACTCAGCGATAAAGCAGGTCATCAGCACCCAGACGATTAACGATACCCCGCTGAACGGGCGCAACTGGGTCTACATCGCGCAACTCACTGCGGGCGTTGCGCCGCCATTTGGCAATACCCGAGGGTCGGGGACAGGCGACTTCATCGCGAACGGCCAGCGAGCCGAGCAGAACAATTTCGTTCTGGATGGCGTCGACAACAACACGAATCTTGTCGATTTCCTCAATGGCTCGAGCTACGTCATGCGGCCTCCGCCGGATGCACTCTCCGAGTTCAGCCTGCAGACCAGCAACTTCAGTGCAGAGTTTGGCCACTCCGCCGGCGCCACCATGAGCGCCAGCGTCAAATCCGGCACCAACGAGATTCATGGCGATGTCTGGGAGTACTTCCGGAATACGAATCTGGATGCGCAGAACTGGGATGCGCTGACCAATCCGCCGTACCACCAGAACCAGTTTGGTGGGACGCTTGGGTTTCCTATCCTGAAGAACCGTCTCTTCTATTTCGGAGACACCGAGGCCAACCGGATCTCGATCGGGCAGACCAACGTCCTGACAGTTCCGACGGCGCTGATGCGGCAGGGCAATTTCTCCGAGCTGCTCGACACGAATTTGACCGGCACTCAGCCGACTCAACTCTACCAGCCCAACTCGGCAAACCAGAGCAAGCCCCTGACCTGCAATGGCCAGAACAACGTCTTCTGTCAGAGTCAGATCGATCCGGTTGCGCAGGCGATCCTGAAACTCTATCCGGCTCCAAACGCCAACAACGGGAAAACCTACAACAATCTGGTGGAGAACGTATCCCAGGAGAACGACACGTTCCAGTGGGACCAGCGTGTCGACTGGAACATCAGTGCGAAGGATCAGACGTACGCGCGATACAGCTATCTGCACGGACAGACTCTCAACGCCCTGCCGCTGGGGCCGGTTCTGGATGGCAGCGGCTATGGTGGTCAGAGCGATTTCAACCTCGCCCAGAATTTTATGCTGAGCGAAACACATATCTTCGGCCCGACGCTCACCAACGAATTCCGCTTCGGCTATAACTGGGACCATTCAGCCTTTAAACAACCGAACTCCGATAATCCGACGCTTGCTGCCTCGCTGGGGCTGGGCGGAGTGCCGAGTCTGGGGCCCGGCCAGTACGGACTGCCGCTTGGCTACTTCAATGGAACGATCCAGGCATGGGGTTCGGTCGGGACCAATAACGAAACCCAGAATGTCTACCAGATCCTTGACAACGTAACCAAAATATGGGGAAATCACTCCCTGAAGATCGGCGGCTCATGGCAGTCGCTGCGCTTTTCCTATCTGTATGCTCCCGCTTCGCTGGGTCAGTACTATTACGAAGGCCAGTTCACCGGACTACCGGGAGTTAGCTTTACCGGCAATGCAGTGGCGGACTTTCTGGCGAACCAGTCGAACTATGCCGACATCGCCAATGCACCCAACATTATCGACTCCCAGTGGTATGGCGCCGGCTATGTGCAGGACGACTGGAAGCTCCGACGCAACCTGACGCTGAACCTCGGCGTTCGCTACGACTACTACGAACCGTATAAGGAAGTCGGCGGACAACAGGGGAACTTCATCGCCACGGGACCGCTCGGTCTGGGTACGGGTTCCGGCATCTATGAACTGCCCGACGCAGCCCGCAACGTCGACCTCGGCAGTGCCTTTCTCAGCACGCTGGCCAAAGACAATGTCACAGTCCAGTACACCAGCAATGATCGTCTGGCGAATGCTCAGCAAACTAACTTCGCGCCGCGTCTCGGGTTTGCCTATGCGGCTCTGCCGGGAACTGTCTTTCGCTCCGGGTTTGGTATCTTCTATGGCGGTCTGATGGCGGAAGGGAATACAAACCTGGGAGCAAATTTTCCCTTCTCCAATCAGGCGAGCTTTTACGCGCCTACCTGCGTGACAAACAGCTGTCCTTCGCTGGCGAGTCAGAACATCACGCTCGAAACGGGACTGGCTCCGCAGGTAAGCAACGGATTTCAGAACTTCGTCTCCTATCCGAGTTTTCATTCCACGGATGTCAATATCAAGACGCCCTACACGGTGAGTTACAGCTTTTCCGTGGAGCAAAAAGTCACGAATGACATCTCCGCCACGGTCAGCTACGTCGGGAACTTTTCGCGCCACCTCTCTCTGTACGGCGCCCCCAATACCGCTCCCGGTCTCTTCCGTCCCGGCACTAACACCGAGCCGTACGACCCATTCCCGGATCTGGGCGGTATTGGACAGATCCACTACGCCGGAGTGAGCACCTATAACTCCCTCCAGGCGAAGCTCGAGAAGCGATACGCGCACGGGCTGTCGTTCCTGGCGACCTACACGTGGGCGCACGCTATGGACGACGCTAGCGACGCCGCGGGCAACTTCGGCGCCATCGGCGATCGAAACCTTGCCCTCATCCCGTTCATCGATGAGTACACCAACTCGGACTACGATGTCCGCAATCGTTTCACCCTGAACGGCAATTACGAGCTGCCTTTCGGCAGAAGCCGCGCATTCCTGAATCGCCCCGGATGGGTCAACCAGGTTGTTGGTGGGTGGTCGACCACTCTGACGTACGCAGCGCAGACCGGATCCCCATTCACCGCCTCACCCAACGTGAGCACAGCAGCCGGTGGCGGGGCGCGCGCATACGTCCTGGGCGATCCATACCGCGGTGGCGGAGAACCTAATTCGACGAACCCAGGCATCACCTGCCCGGCCACAGTCGGGACCAAGGCTAACTTCTACAATCCTTGCGCGCTGGCCAATCCGCTGCCGGGCGAGACCATCTCAGACAGTACGCATCCGGTGGGGTCCGTCAATCCCGATGGAGTCCCTGTGCTTTTCCAGGGCCCGGTGCGTGATACAGCTACCGCGATTCTTCTGCTCGGCGGCCGGCAGAATACCCTCTATGGCCCCGGTTATTACCAAATCAATATGTCTCTCTTCAAAAGCTTTCCCACCTGGCGAGAGGAGTCGGTGCAGTTCCGCGCGGATGGCTTCAACGTGCTGAATCATCCCACGCTCGGGACCCCGAATGGTTCCATCAATGACAACGGAGGTCTGATATCCGGCACGAAGTTCTTCCAGAACGACACGCCGGACGCACGGTTCTTCCAGCTCTCGCTGAAGTACATGTTCTAGACGGTCTGCGCCCGGAGGGAGTATTTGCGCCCCTCCGGGCGTTCTTCTCTTTGTGCATGGTCCCCTCTTCCGCGCACCGGCCTCTCCGCCATCGGCAGAGGGAATCAGGAGCTTCCGCCTTTGTTCTCCCACAGATCGCTTTCCTTCGCGCCTCTGGTTCTGATTTTGTTCGTTGCCGGACCGGTCTTTGCCCGGGAAAAGAAACCGGAGCTCGGCGCAAGCCAGGAATCGAAGCAGATCACGCTGCGGAGCGACCTCGTCACGGTTGTCTATGATCGCCGCACCGGGAAGATGGATGTTCTGTGGCATGACGGGCATCGGCTGCTGGGTGTGACCAGCGGCGCCCGGCTGGCGGACGACCGCTCTCTGCTGACCTCCGAGTATTCGGAGCATGACCTCGATCCGGACGACACGCGCATCGGCACTCGCGCGGGAGAGCACGTGTACACGATTCGCAGCGTTGGGCGTGGATTGCCCACGATCCTGCAGCATGTTTGGCTCTCTGACGGAAAGCCCTGGATCTCCATCCAGGCCGAACTGGACCCGCAAG
>Ga0206796_1195_pt2 | contig 11382 bp, 11 predicted proteins | sample Alteio_BWOrgCont_68_FD_152895 | JGI IMG/M metagenome (GOLD analysis project Ga0206796, IMG submission 152895) | Enriched cells from forest soil in Barre Woods Harvard Forest LTER site, Petersham, Massachusetts, United States -... | ecosystem: Environmental > Terrestrial > Soil > Temperate forest >...
GCGGTGCCCCGAGTGCCACCGCGGCAGTGAAGTAATAGACGATTTGCGCGACGATGCGCGCCCAGTTGATCGAGTTGACGCCGGACAGGCCGATCTCGTCACGGAAGGCGTGATGGTTGAACATTGCCTTCAATTGCCCCTGGCAATCGTCGAAATTGCCCTCCAGCGCCACGGCCTGGACGTTGGGCGCGGTGACGGTGGTCATCTGGCGACGCTGGACGTCCGAAACCCGGCCATGCGGATAAAGGATGACAATGTCGACCTGCTCGAGCCCGCGGAAGGCCTCGATAGCCGCGCTGCCCGTATCCCCCGACGTCGCACCGACGATGGTCGCCCGCTGCCCGCGCTCCTTGAGCACATGATCCATCAGCCGGGCGAGCAACTGCATCGCCACGTCCTTGAAGGCGAGCGTCGGACCATGGAACAGTTCCTGTACGAACAGGCTGTCGCCGATCTGTATCAACGGCGTCACGGCCGGGTGAGTGAAGGCGCCATAAGCTTCCTGGAGCATGTGGCGAAGCACCGGCGCTGGGATCTCGTCGCCGATGAAGGGCGCGATCACCGCCTCTGCGACCTGCCAGTAGGGCTTGCCCGAGAAGGAGGCGATGGTCGCATGCGCGAGCGTGGGCCATGTCTCCGGCACATAGAGCCCGCCATCGCGGGCGAGACCGGCGAGGAGCGCATCGCTGAAGCCCAGAACGGGAGCCTGCCCCCGGGTGGAAACATAGCGCAAGTGTCTATCCTTTTCGGCGCTGGAACAAGAACCACGTCCGTTCCATGGGGAGGAGTCCTCTTCGTGTAGTCCTGGCCGGGCTCACGGGCAAGGCAAGTATCGTCGCCCTGTGGCCCCTATCCGCCTTAGCCGGGTCCACGCCGCAATACGAAGGCGATGTAGACACCAACCAGCCCGATGGCGAGGCCGAACCAGGTCAACGCATATTGCAAGTGGTTGTTGGGAAAGGACAGGAGGGTTTCACCGCCCTGCGGGAGGCCGCCGGGGGCGCTCGCGTCGGCATCGATGAAGAAGGGGGCCACCCGCGTCAGGTCCTCGGCCTTGGCGATGCCGGCGATATCGCGGGTGAACCACTGGCCCTTGCCCGGATCGTCGGCCGGCGTGAACGTGTTGCGGTCCTCCGTCCAGCGCGCCAGGCCCGAGATCGTCACCGAGCCCGCGACCTGTCCCTCCTGGCGGCTGGCCGGATCGCGCCGAGCCTCGGGCACGAAACCGCGGTTGATCAGGACGGTCGAGCCGTCCGCGCGCAGCAGCGGGGTCATCACCCAATAGCCGACGCCACTTACCGGGCCCTTGGCGTCGGGAAGGTTGGTGAAGGCGCGGATTTCCTTCGAATGGTCGAACTTGCCGGTGACCTGCCAGTGGCTATATTCAAGGTCATCCCGGGTCAGACTTGGCCATTGCGCTTCGGAAGGGGGAGCGACGGGGGGCAGCATCGTGCGTTCGGCAACCTCCTCGATAAGGCCCTCCTTCCAGGTCAGGCGGTGCAGCTGCCAGATGCCAAGGCCGACGAGAAAGCTGCCCATCGCCAGCATGAACAGGGTCGGAATGATGAGCGAGCGCAGCACCACGGCACCCGGCGCGCCGGACATGGGGGTCAAGGCTTGTCCTCGAGCCGGCCCTCGGCGGCCTTGTTGGTGTATTGCAGCGCCACCAATAGGCCTTTCATCCATCGCAGCAGGCCAAGACAGACGATGATCGATAGTGGTCCCCATAGGAGGATATGCACCCAGATTGGCGGTTCGAAGGTGAATTCGACATAGAGCGCCGCACCCAGGATGACAAAACCGGCGACCAGGATGACGAGCACCGCCGGACCATCGCCCGCATCTGAAAAGCTGTAGTCGAGGCCGCAGGCGCGGCAGCGTGGCTGAAGCTTGATATAGCCATCGAACATCTTGCCCTGGCCGCAGCGCGGACAGCGTCCGCGCGAGCCGGTCTGGAAAGGTGACAAAGGAGCGTAGTGCTGGTCCTGCGACATGCAAATATCCAGTTCCGCAAAAGCAAACGGCCGGGATGCCCCCGGCCGTCCTGTTTCATAACAGGGGCGCTATCAGCCGTTCACGCCGCCCGGGCCGTGCCCCCAGACATAGATGCAGGCGAACAGGAACAGCCACACCACGTCGACGAAATGCCAGTACCAGGCGGCAAATTCGAAACCGAGATGGTGGCGGGTGGTGAACTGGCCGAGGGTGGCGCGCCATAGGCACACGGCCAGGAACAGCGTGCCGATGATGACGTGGAAGCCGTGGAAGCCCGTCGCCATGAAGAAGGTCGCGCCATAGATATGCCCCGAGAAGTCGAATGGGGCGTGGGCATATTCATAGGCTTGGCACAGCGTGAAGAGCAGGCCGAGAATGACCGTGAGGATCAGGCCGTTGCGCAGGCCCTTCTTGTCGCCTTCGAGCAGGGCGTGATGGGCCCAGGTCACCGTCGTGCCCGAAGTGAGCAGGATCAGCGTGTTGAGCAGCGGCAAATGCCAGGGATCGAGGGTCTCTATGCCCTTGGGCGGCCACACGCCGCCGGTCAGCGTCGTGCGGGCGAATTCGGAGGTCTCGCCGGGGAAGAGCGCGACATCGAAATAGGCCCAGAACCAGGCGACGAAGAACATCACTTCCGAGGCGATGAACAGCATCATGCCATAGCGGTGATGCAGTTGCACAACCGGGGTATGGTCGCCGGTCGCGGCCTCCTTGATCACATCCATCCACCAGGCCAGCATGGTGTAGAGCACGCCCAGCAGGCCGATGCCGAACAATAGCGGCCCCGGCGAATAATGATGCATCCAGGTGATCAGGCCGAGGGCCAGGGCGAAGGCTGACATCGCGCCGACAAACGGCCAGGGGCTCGGATTGACGAGGTGGTAATCATGGTTCTTGGCCTGAGCCATGGCTTTCTCCAGATGCCGGTCGTCCCGGGTGTCACAACTGCGGTTTGGTCTCGGATGGCGCCGCCGCCGCGACCGGGGTCACTTGCGCCTTCGCCGGATAATAGGTGTAGGAAAGGGTGATTGTCTTTACGCTGAAAAGGTCCTGATCCCCGTCAATGGCGGGATCGACGAAGAAGACCACAGGCAGTTCCTGGCTTTCGCCCGGACCGAGTGTTTGGCTGGTGAAGCAGAAGCACTGGATCTTGGAAAAGAAGGCGCCGGTTTCGAGTGGGGTGACATTGTAGGATGCCGTCGCGTGGGTTGTTTGCGACGAGGTGTTGGTGATCTTGTAGTAGACGGTCTTCACTTCGCCCGCCTTGACTGTGACGCTGCGCGTCTCCGGCTCGAACTTCCAGGGCAGGCTTGCGGTGATATTGGCGTCGAAGCGCACTTCGAAGCTGCGATCGATCGTATGGACCGGCGCCTGCACGGCGATGCGCGTGGTGCCGCCATAGCCGGTGACCTTGCAAAACAGGCTATAGAGCGGTACGGCGGCATAGGCCGCGCCTACCATCGAGGCGACGAAGGCGACGCAGCAGACCGCCACCAGCCTGTTGCTGCCAGGAGCCTTTGTGTGTGCCGATGGTCCGGTCTGCAGCTTTTCAGGTTCGCGGGCGCTCATGTCAGAACCCTTGATTGCCAATGCCGGGACCCTTGACGAAGCTCACGGCATAGACGAGCAGCACGAAGGCGATCAACGCGGCGGCCAGCGCGATGCTGCGCCAATGCAGCTTGCGCGCCTGGTCCGGCGGCAGCTTGGCCATCCATGAATCCTGCGGCGGGCGCTGATAGGCGAGCGGCCTGAACGCGATGATCAGCACCACGACGACGATGAGCGGGCCGATGAGCCAGATGTGATTGGCGACATTCATGCCATCACCCTCAGGACCAGCGTTTCCCCCAGAAGGCAGGCGAACAGGACGAACAGATAGAGGATCGAATAGCCGAACATACGTTTGGCAGGGCCCATGTCGCCTGGCTTGCGGCAGATGTCGAGCGCAAGCCAAAGCATGCCCAAACCGCCGAGAGCCGAGACGATGGCGTAGGTCAGATGGGCAAAGCCAAGGAACCAGGGCAGCATGCCGATGGGTGCAAGGGCGATCGTGTAGATCAGGATCTGCTTGCGTGTTTCGGCCGGGCCGGAGACGACGGGAAGCATTGGCACGCCCGCCTTCTCGTAGTCGCCCGACTTGAACAGGGCGAGCGCCCAGAAATGCGGCGGCGTCCAGATGAAGATCAGCGCGAACAGGACCAGGCTTTGCAGGCTCACCGTGCCGGTCGCGGCGGCATAGGCCACCACCGGAGGCAGGGCCCCGGCGGCACCGCCGATCACGATGTTCTGCGCCGTCCAGCGCTTGAGCCACATCGTGTAGACAACGACATAGAAAAAGATGGTGAAGGCGAGCAAGGCTGCGGCGAGCATATTGGTGAAAACGCCGAGGACCAGCACCGAAGCGCAGGAGAGGAAGATGCCGAACGTCAAGGCTTCCTGCGGCTGGATGCGGCCGGCCGGAATCGGTCGATTGCGCGTGCGGCTCATCACGGCATCGATATCGGCGTCATACCACATGTTGAGCGCACCGGAGGCACCGGCGCCGACCGCAATGGCGACAAGCGCGGCAAATGCGATGACGGGATGGATATGGCCGGGCGCCACCACCATGCCGGTGAGGGCGGTGAAGACCACCAGCGACATTACGCGCGGCTTGAGCAAGGCCAGATAGTCGTCAACCGACGCGATGCTGATCATCGGTTCAGCACCGTTAGCCTCGCCTGTGATGGGCACGCCGATATCGGTCAAGTATCGTTCCTTTACGCAGACCGGCGAACCGGTCCGGTCCCTTGTGGACCTGGTTTCTTGCTTGAGTTTTCCCGGCCGACCAGCCTGAAAACTCGAGGAAAAAACCTTCCGCCTCATCGCATCGTCGGAGGCGCAAGGGCGGCCGTCGGAACGGCCACCCCTGAATATGAAATGTTCGAGGCGCTCAGCGGATGCGTGGCAGAGTCTCGAACTGATGGAACGGCGGTGGCGAGGGCAGCGTCCATTCCAGCGTCGTCGCGCCTTCGCCCCACGGATTGGCGGCAGCCCGCTCCTTGTGGACGAAGAGGGCATAGTAATTGGCATAGAGGAACCAGATCACGCCGCCGGCAAAGATGAAGGCGCCGAGCGAGGAGATGAAGTTCCAGCCCGCAAAAGCCGGGTTGTAGTCGACGACATGGCGCGGCATGCCGGCGAGCCCCAGGAAGTGCTGTGGCATGAACAGCATGTTGGCGCCGATGAAGGCGATCCAAAAATGCAACCGGCCCATCCAGTCGGGGATGATGTAGCCGAACATCTTGGGGAACCAGTAGTACCAGCCCGCGAAGATGGCGAACACCGCACCCAGCGACAGCACGTAGTGGAAGTGCGCCACCACATAATAGGTGTTGTGCAACGAACGATCGATGCCGGCATTGGCCAGCATCACGCCCGTGACGCCGCCGACGGTGAACAGGAAGATGAAGCCGACGGCCCACACCATTGGGGCCTTGAAGTCGATCGAGCCGCCCCACATCGTGGCGATCCAGGAGAAGATCTTCACGCCGGTCGGCACCGCGATCACCATGGTGGCGAACACGAAGTACGCCTGCGTGTTCACGTCGAGGCCGACAGTGTACATGTGATGAGCCCACACGACGAAGCCGACGACACCGATGGCGACCATGGCGTAGGCCATGCCGAGATAGCCGAAGATCGGCTTACGCGAAAATGTCGACACGATGTGGCTGATGATGCCGAAGCCGGGCAGGATCAGGATGTAGACTTCGGGATGGCCGAAGAACCAGAAAAGATGCATCCACAAGATCGGGTCACCACCGCCCTGGGGCGAGAAGAAGGTGGTGCCGAAATTGCGGTCGGTCAGCAGCATGGTGATGGCGCCGGCAAGCACCGGCAGCGACAGCAGCAGCAAGAAGGCGGTGACCAGCACGCCCCAGGCGAACAGCGGCATCTTGTGCAGCGTCATGCCCGGTGCGCGCATGTTGAAGATCGTGGTGATGAAGTTGATCGCGCCCAGGATCGAGGAAGCGCCGGCCAAATGCAGCGCCAGGATCACGAAGTCCATCGCCGGGCCGGGCGTGCCGACCGTCGAGGACATCGGCGGATAGGCAGTCCAGCCGGTGCCAGCGCCGAGGTCATCGGGGCCCGGGCCGCCCGGCACGAACATCGAGATGATCAGCAGCGAGAAGGAGGGGATCAGCAACCAGAACGAGATGTTGTTCATGCGCGGGAAGGCCATGTCGGGCGCACCGATCATGATCGGCACGAACCAGTTGCCAAAACCCCCGATCATGGCCGGCATCACCATGAAGAAGATCATAATGAGGCCATGGCCGGTCACGAACACGTTGAACGTATAGGGATTGGTAAAAATCTGCTGGCCCGGGAACATCAGCTCCGCCCGCATCATCACCGATAGAAAGCCGCCGATGATCCCCGCGCAGAGCGCAAAGATCAGATAGAGCGTGCCGATATCCTTATGGTTGGTCGAATACACGTAGCGGCGCCAGCCGGTCGGATGATCATGCGCGTCATGCGCATGATCATCATGCGCGGATGCGTTCTGAGCAGTGGCCATCGTTCTATCCTCTAATCGAGCCGTCAGGCCGACTTACTTGACTATCGCAGTCGCCGAGGCGACTTGGTTCGGGTTCGTGCCGTTCATCGCGGCCTTCTTGCCGGTGACCCATTTTTGGAAATCGTCGTCGCTCACCACATGCACCGAGATTGGCATGAAAGCATGGTCATGGCCGCACAGCTGCGAGCACTGGCCGTAATACCAGCCCTCGCGGGTCGCCTGGAACCAGGTCTCGTTGAGACGGCCGGGGATGGCGTCGATCTTGATACCGAACGAATTCACCGAAAAAGCGTGGATGACGTCCGATGCGGTCACCTGGACGCGCACGATCTTGTTGACGGGAACCACGATCTCATTGTCGACGGCCAGCAGCCAGGGCTTGCCCTCGGCTTCGACCTTGTCCCTGTCCTTGCGCATCACAGAGGTAAAGGAGATATCGCCATTGTCGGGATACTCATAGTCCCAGCTCCACTGGCTTCCGGTCGCCTTGATGGTCATGTCCGCTTTGGGAATGACTTCTTCGAGAAAGAGCAGGCGGAAGGAGGGGATGGCGATTGCCACCAGGATCAGGATCGGGATCACCGTCCAGGCGATTTCAACGCCAGTGTGGTGCGTGACCTTGGAGGGGACGGGGTTAGCCTTCTCATTGAAGCGAAAGATCACATACAAGAGCAGCCCCATCACGAAGAGCGTGATCGGCACGATGAACCACATGACATAGCCGTGGAACCAGACGATATACTCCATCACCGGGGTTGCGGGAACCTGGAGGCCCATCTGCCATGGTGCGGGTTCGCCCAATGCCGGTGCTGGGCTGTCTGCGAAGGCTGTGCCCATGGTCAGGGCCCAGAGCGCGGATGCCAGCATCGTTCCGCCCATTCTTCTTATAGCCTGGAAAGCCATTCGCCTTCTCTCCAATTCCCGCCGGTCGCCCATGGCATCGGTGCCGGCCTTCAGAGCGACCACCGCTTAGCGCCAATCGCTCGTGTATCTGGCCCGCAGATTTCACGGATTGGAACGCATGTAAAGCACACCGTCACTCAAAAACCATAATCCACAGCGCATCGCAATGGCGCACAGTCCCGGGTTTGTGCGGCAATTGGGCGCGAAAGCATTTCCCGCATGGTTCGGCCACACTTATGTACTGCCTCTGCGGCAAGCTTGACAGGCCGGGTGTGTCTGATACCCGTCCCGGCAGAGTTCAAAAACAGGGCCATCGCGGCCTGATTCGGCGAGGATGGAACTTGCTGGCAAATCTGCTGAAGAATGCCGTTGCGGCGTCCAAGGGACGCCTGACTTCGGGACGTCTGACTTCGGGACGTCTGGTGGTCCTGTCGCTTTTGGGGCTTGTCGGCCTGGCCTCCATTGGCGGATCGGCACAGGCTCAGACCGCCGACTCCCTCGGTGTGCTTCGTTCCACCCACGACAATTGGCAGGTACGCTGCGATACGCCGCCCGGCGCGCAGCAGGAACAATGTGCCCTCGTCCAAGCGGTCACTGCCTCCGATAGGCCGAATGTTGCCTTGTCCGTTTTGGTCTTGAAGACCGCCGACCAGAAGAGCCGCCTGCTGCGTGTCCTGGCACCGCTGGGCGTCCTGCTTCCTCGTGGCCTCGGCCTCAAGATCGATGGCAAGGACGTGGGCAGCGCCCAGTTCATGCGCTGCCTGCCTTCGGGGTGTCTTGCCGATATTATTCTCGACGATCCGCTGATCGGCCAGATGCGCACCGGTAAGGACGCAACCTTCATCATCTTCCAGACCCCGGAGGACGGTATCGGCATTCCCCTGACGCTGAAGGGCTTCGGCGAAGGGTTTGACGAGCTGAAATAGGGGCGGGAAGCCTTCTCCAAAAAGCTGGGAGGGCAAATCGCCCCTCACCAGACCCTCGCCCGATCGAGGATCGGTTGCAATGACAGGCCCTGGGGCAGGGCCCCGTAGCATCCGCGCATGGCGCCATCCAGGCGAGCGGCGATGAAGGCTTCCGCCACGGGCGGTGGTGCGTGGCGCAGCAAAAGCGAAGCCTGCAGGCCGAGCGCGAGATCCTCGACCACGCGGCGCGCCAGCGGCTCGGCCGCGGCGGGATCGGCAAGACCGGGCTCGATGTCCGCGGAAAACCGGTCTAGGAAGCGGTCATAAACGGTGTCGAGATGGCGGGCGGCCGCGAGCTCCTGGCGCAAGGCGTCCAGCGTTGCCGGCTCACGCGTCAGCGCCCGCAGCACATCAAGCGCGTTGACGTTGCCCGAGCCCTCCCAGATCGCGTTGACGGGCGCCTCCCGATAGAGCCGGGCCATCGGACCCTCCTCGACATAGCCGTTGCCGCCCAGGCATTCGAGCGCCTCGTAGGCGTGGTTCGGCAGCCTCTTGGTCACCCAGAATTTGGCAATCGCCGCGCTGATGCGCGCAAAGGCCGCCTCCTTCGCCGTAGCGGCGTCGAAGGCCCGTGCCACTCGCATCACCAGCGTGAGCGCGGCTTCTGCCTCGACGATGAGATCGGCCAGCACCGCCCTCATCAGCGGCTGGTCGATCAGCAAACGCCCAAAGGCCTTGCGATATGCTGCGTGATGCACCGCCTGCACCGCTGCCTGGCGCATCATGCCCGCACAGACCAGTGCCGCGTCGAGCCGCGTTTGGTTCACCATGGCCATGATGGTGACGATGCCACGGCCCTCCTCGCCGATGCGCCAGGCGGCGGCGCCGGCATATTCGATCTCGGCCGAGGCGTTGGAGCGATTGCCCAGCTTGTCCTTGAGGCGCTGGATGAAGATGGTGTTGCGGGCGCCATCTGGACGCCAACGCGGCACGAGGAAGCATGTCAGCCCTTTGGCGGCCTGGGCGAGGGTCAGGAAGCCGTCCGACATCGGCGCCGAGCAGAACCATTTGTGGCCGGTGAGCTCAAATAGATTGCCGTCGAGCGGGCGCGCCTGCGTCATGTTGGCCCTGACATCCGAGCCGCCCTGCTTTTCGGTCATCGCCATGCCGATGGTCGCGGCACGCTTTTGCTCCAGCGGGAGGTTCGCCCTATCATAGGCATTGGCGAGGATGTGCGGCGACCAAGCCGCATGAATGTCGGGATTTTGGCGCAGCGCCGCGAGACTGGCGCCTGTCATGGTGATTGGGCAGCACACGCCGGGTTCCACCTGGGTGAGCATATATTCGAGCGCTGCATGGGCGACGAAGGCGCCGCGCCTGCCGGAAGCCGGCAGGGAATGGATGCCGGCCTCGAGCCCTCTGGCCATGAGGGTGTGATAGGCGGGGTGGTATTCGACCACATCGATGCGCTGGCCGTAGCGGTCGAAACTATGGAGCTCGGGCTCGTGGCGGTTGGCGGCCTCACCCAGTTCGAAGGCGTCCTGCGTGCCGATGGCGGCCCCGAAGGCACTGGCAGCATCGCACGCCCAGGCGGCGTCTTCCCGCAGGAGGGCCTCGCGCAGGCCGGGATCGCTGTGGAATAGATCGTAGCCGGCGAGGGGCGGGGGCTGGTTGGTGACGCGGTGCGTCGGCAGATCCGTGATCGGTTGCTGTGCAATCATCGCCGGTCCTCCCATGCCAGCCGCAACGGCCTTCGATGGCAAGCTATCGCGGGAAGGGCGCGCTTGCGAGCGGTGCTGCAGTTTAATCTTGTCGTAGTTGGCTGATCTTGTCGTACTTGGCTGCGATCGCATCATGTTTTTTTCAAAAGCCAGCGTCGCCTCTTCGGCGCGCTGGTCTCATGGTCCCGGGGCGGGGCCTATTGCTTGAAGCCTCGGGGGGGCGGCAACGCCATGCCCATCGTGGGCACGGCGTTGCCATCATGGGTCGTGGCAGCGCTCAGGCCGCTCTGGTCTTGCCGGTCTGCGCGTTGGCGTTGACCGCTTTTTCGGCGATCTGGCTTAACAGTGCATCGGCCTTTTTTTCTTCCTGCAGCGTCGCGTCCAGGAGCTTTACGGCGTCCGGCAACCCCAGATGGTTGGCCCAGCTCTTTAAAAGCCCGTACCGCGCCATTTCGTAATGCTCGATCGCCTGGCCGCAGCCAATGATCACGGCGTCCGCCACTGGCGTTCCGCCGAAATCCTCGAGATCCTCTTCCATTTCCGCCGTGATGCCCTGCATTGCGTCGCAGGTCTTGGCGCGGGCCGGCTTGCCCAGGATCTCAAAGACCTGGACGAGGCGTTCGACATGGTTCGCACTCTCCTCGCCATGGTGCTCGAACGCCTTCTTCAATTCAGGCGCTGTCGCCGCCTTGGCTGATTTCTTGCACGCTTTTACCGATTGCTTCTCGGCGTAGTAGACATCTTTGAGCGTTTCGTAAAAGGCATCAGCCAGGGTTTTCTCGTTCGCCATGAATGGTCTCCAAATTGTCCGTGGTTTCCCGCCGATCCGATCGATTGGCGGCGATGAAAGACCAACGCGGCCACCGTGCGATGGTTCCAGATTGGGGCGAGGAGGCAAGGTGGGGAACCTTTCCGCGTGGTCCTTGTTGTTGCGCTGCTCATTGGCACCAGGCTACCAACGAGGGGTGATCGGTGACGGCAGTTTGTCAGCCGGCGGATGCTTCTAGCTACCCCCTGGTGGCCGCCGTCCAGATCATCTGAGCCAGGATCGGACGCGTCATGGCAAAAGGCATCGCCGCAAATCTGAGGGCGCATTATCCCAATTGCCTGGTGCTCGGCATCATGCTGGGTCTGAAGACCCGCCCCCAAAAGTTCACCCGATCGCCCAGAGCGCTGGCTGCGCCGGTGTTTCCTTTGCGCCAATTCCGGCTTATACCGCCCGCCATGTCGAGGCCGTCCCGGCCCTGAACTGGACAAGTGATGGACCACCCCCAGGCCGAGGCCGACGCACAGG
>Ga0206796_1121_pt2 | contig 11369 bp, 11 predicted proteins | sample Alteio_BWOrgCont_68_FD_152895 | JGI IMG/M metagenome (GOLD analysis project Ga0206796, IMG submission 152895) | Enriched cells from forest soil in Barre Woods Harvard Forest LTER site, Petersham, Massachusetts, United States -... | ecosystem: Environmental > Terrestrial > Soil > Temperate forest >...
AGCACTCGCCGAGAAAACGTGCGACGAAATGATTGGACGGGGCGGCGTAAATGGTTTCCGGATCCGCAACTTGGAGAAGCCGGCCGCCGGCCATGATGCCGATCCGGTTCGCCATGGCCATGGCTTCCGACTGGTCGTGCGTTACGTAGATGACCGTGATGCCGAGTTCGCTCTGAATGCGCTTCAATTCAAGCTGCATCTGGTCGCGAAGCCGTCGATCGAGAGCGCCGAGCGGTTCGTCCATAAGCAGGAGGTCAGGGCCGAAGACGAGCGCGCGGGCAAGCGCCACGCGTTGCTGCTGCCCGCCCGACAACTGTGTAGGATAGGAAGCCCAACGGTCGGTAAGATTGACCAGACCGAGCGCCGCATTCACGCGCTCCTCACGCTCGCTACGCCCGACGCTGCGCATCTTCAGCGGATAGGCGACGTTGTCGGCAGCCGTCATATGGGGGAAAAGCGCGTAGTTCTGGAAGACCACCCCGATCCGGCGGCGATGGGGAGGCACGTCTGTGACAGACGTGCCCGACATCAGCACGCGGCCCTCGGTCGGCTTGTCGAAGCCCGCCAGGAGCATAAGAAGCGTCGTCTTGCCAGAACCGCTTGAACCGAGCAGCGCGAAGAATTCGCCCGATGAGATGTCGAGGGTAACGTCGCTCACCGCAGCGACGTGGCCATAACGTTTGGTGACGCCCTGAAAGGAAACGGCGGGGGGCGACTGGTCTGTCATTAGATATCTCTGCCAAGGGCAAGCGGCGTGAGCGGCTCGTACCCGGTTTCGGTCACGAGGATCGTGTCGCCAAAGCGCGCGCCACCGATCCCGGCGACATAGACCCCCGGCTCGATGCCGAGGAGCATGCCCGGCTCAAGCACAGTTGGGTCGTCCGCCTTGATCTCGGGCCACTCGGGATCGGAGAGACCGATTCCGCGACCAGTACGATGCTGCATGGCACGGTCCCAGCCGTGGCGCCCGATCACCGCGGCGGCGGCCGCGTGGACCTCGCCAGTCGTCGCGCCGGCGCACACCTTTGCCAAAGCCGCTTCCTGGGCCTCACGTGCGACGTCCACAATTTTGCGAACATCCGCAGGCAACCCCGTCGAGCCCACTTTGACCGGCCGGTCAAAACAGATTCCATGCCCGAAGAATGGCCGGCCGCAATAGCATAGCTGCAGGAGTTCCCCTTCCCGCAGAGGCCGACCGGCGGCGACGGCATGGGCACGTCCTGAGCGGACGCTGCCACTGCCCATGACATGGATGCCCTGCAGAAGCGGTGAGTGATCCTAATTCCCGTTCCACCATTCGGCGGCTCGCCGCATCCCGGCCGTGCGCGAAGCGAGCGCCACCTCCCATTCGGGAAGGCCGGGGGCTACTGCTTCGCAGCTTGCCTTGAACTGCTTGGCAGCGATGTCGGCGCAGCGCCGAACGACGTCGATCGTTGCTGCATCTTTGAGGCGCCGCACCTCGCGAAGCATGGACGTAACGTCCCGGATACGTTCGATTCCAAGGGCATCCCTGATCAGCTCGAGATTACGTGCAGAGGTAGCATCGAAATCGACGCCGATCGTGCGGGCTCCTGGGGCGGATTTTCCAATGTGGTCAGCGAGCGCAGCTGAGAACGACGTGGGCGGCTTTGCCGGCTCTTCCCATTCGACCCATTCGATAGCCACCGGCACGCTACATTGCGCCCGTATCTCCGGGGCTTCGATGCGGGGCGAGACAAAAGCCGCCGCTCCATTTTGCGGCAGCACGAACCAGACTGGTCTGACCGTTGCGATGCCATCCAATCCGGCGAAGAAACGATGATTGTCGAAGCTCGACAGCGCGAGAACGTCGATCCCGTCCTCCCTCATCGCAGTTCGGGCGCGTGCGACGCGATTGTCGTAGTCCGCCTCGGAAGGAAAAGTGAGCTTAGAATTCGCGGGGTTCTGGTTCATTTTGCTCTCACGATGGTATTTCGCGGGTAATGGGGCGGGAGTGGCCAAAGGCGCCGCGGGTTCCGCATACGAATGCGGAGTACTGCGCCGCGTCGATGGTGGCTTCGGCAAGCGGGACGCCGGTCAGCACGCGGCAGGCGAGGCGGCTTACGAATGCATCGCCCGCGCCGAGCGTATCGACCGCATTGACAGGAACCGCGGGCACAAACAGGATCTCGCCCTTGTGGCACACGGTGGCGCCACGCGCCCCCTGGGTGATCGTGACTAGCTCGACGCCAGCCGATTGCGTGGCATCCAGCAGTCGCTTCACTTCGTCGTCGCCGGCATTGCCACGCGAGAAAGCCGCAGTCTTCAGATATGGCAGCACCCCAGCGGCATATTCCAAATCCCGCTCGGAAAAATCGAAGGAAATTGCAACGCGCTCACGAATCTCGGGAAGCTGGCTGTCCAATCGGCTTGTCTCACCAGTGTGAACCAAGTCGAACCCGGCAAGATAATGGAGATCAGCGCTGTCAAGTCGGAACATGGACACGCCTTTTTCGCATAGGCCCCATTCGCGGTTGTTGCCGTCGTCGTCGACATGCACGGTGGCGAAAGCATTCGGGCCTTCCTCGACGCGGAGCTGTTCGAGCTCAATGCCTTCTGCCTGCAAGCTTGAGCGGATCAGATCGCCATCGGCATCGGTGCCGATGACGCCGAGATAGGCTGCTTGTGCTCCGCTCCGCCGGGCATGAACGGCGAAATTCACCGCATTGCCTCCGGGGAACATCAGCTTTTGATTGAAATATCGGTCGACAACATTGTCGCCCACGCCACAGACACGCATGCGAAATGCCTCAGTAAGTCGTCTTGAACATATAACGGCGGTCTTTGAGCGAATGACCGGTGACCGCCTGGTAGTGTTCGGCCAAGCGCTTAGAAAGAGTCGAGAGAAGGAGCGGGGAAATGTCTCCGCGCATCGACGCGGGCACGCCGGGAAGGCTGTAGTCCTTCGAATCGATGATGCGGCAGCGCTGGGTGTTCTTACTGAGGAACGCCTCAACTCGATCGATCACCCGGCGAGTTTCGTCCTCGCCCTTGAAGAGAAGAAGTGCCGTATCGGACTGAACGACCTCAAAGGCCCCATGCAGGAACTCGTTCGCATTGAACCAGGCAGCATTCTTCCACTGCATCTCCATGAGATAACACATGGCGAAGCCGTAGCCGGCGCCCTGGTTGGGACCGGCGGATAGGACGTAGGTCAGCGGTTCGGCTGCGAAGGCAAGGGCGATCTCGTGGAGGCTCGCCTCCGCTTCCTTTAGAGCCTGCTCAAAAGCCGCCGGCACCGCTGCGAAAGCCTGCTCCAATGCCGCGAAATCGAGTTTTGTGCCGACTTCACTCAGTAGCGCCATCACCATCATGCCGATGAGCACTTGCTTCGGCGCCAGGATGGTTCGGTCACTGTGGTAGGTGAAGACTTCATCGCATTCCGCGGCGAGCTTTGTCGTCTCGTCCTTTGTAAAGCCGATGACGCGGGCGCCGGCGGAGCGCGACCAGCGAGCGGCTTCGATCGTTTCTCCCGTTGTGCCGTTGTGCGAAGCGACGAGCACTACGGATCCCGAACCGAGTAGCGCCGGCCGGCGGCGATTGAACTCTTCGCTATTGAGGCAGAAAGTAGGAAATCTGGCACTTCGGTCGCACTGGTACGATGCGGCAGAGAAGTCGTTCAGGGAGCCGCCGCAACCGACCAAGAAGAGGTTGCGCATTCCACCTGCTGCAGCCTTGGCCACTCGTCCGATCCGTTCGCGCTGTACGACGGCGGCTTCGGTGACGCAACGGAAATCGACGTCGGGAGGAACGAGATTGGGATAAGGAGTCATCGTGCTTCGCCTCAAAAATAAAAGTGTGATAGCGCTCTCATGTGATAGCGCTCTCATATCCAGGATGAGTTGTCAAGGGATGTCGCGGCGGTCTATGTGTCCGTCATGCACCGGCACGAGTCGCGCAATGCGAATGCGAGCAAACCATGAGCGATAACGGACGCTCGGGCGTTCACCCGACGATCGCCGACGTTGCACGCGCAGCGGGTGTATCGAGCGCTACTGCGGCGCGGGTGCTCGGCGGCTATGGCTATGCCGGTGCTGACACGCGTCAGCGTGTCTTCGATGCGGCAAAGCGCTTGGCTTACCAGCCCAACCAACTCGCCCGCAGCATGGCGACCGGCCGCAGCAAGACGATTGGCGTCGTTGTAGCCGATATTGAGAATTTGTATTTTGCGCGAGCCATTCGGGCTATCACGGACACAGCCAACGCAAGTGGCTTCGATGTGGTTCTCGCCAACACAGACGAAGACATCGAGCGCGAACGTGCCGCAGTGCGCGTTCTGCTCGCCAAACGTGTCGATGGACTGATCATCTCGCCGGCCTCCAGCGTCGAGGTCAATCACCTCATTGGCGCGCGCGACATGGGCTGCCCCTTCGTCCTTCTCGATAGGCGCGTGCCCGTCCTCAACGCCGATACCGTTGCGATAGACAACTTCCGCGCGGCCCATGAGGCGGTTTCATCTTTCACCAAGCAAGGACACCGGCGCATCGCGCTCTTGTCCAACTCACGGGTGGACGGGGGGCATCAATATCTGACCTCACCTGTTCGCGAGCGTATCGACGGTTACCGCGCAGCACTACACGATGCCGGAATCCGGATAGACCCCAATCTGACTGTCTTCGGTGGCGGAGACACCGATAATCTCGCTCGCCAGGTGCGCAAGCTGTGTCAGTCCGCTAACCGTCCAACCGCCTTTCTGGCGGTGACGAGCGCCGTCGCCCTCGTCCTTCTGACCGTTCTGCGAGAATTGGATCTGTCGATACCCGACCAAGTCTCGCTCGTCTGTTTTGACGATGCGGATTGGACAGCAGCGGTTACTCCCCCGCTTACTGTCGTGTCGCAGCCTATCAAAGAACTGGCCACCACCGCTACGAAAGATCTGATTGCGCGTTTGCAGGGCGAGGCTACGGGGCCTGGCGAAGAAACATTGCTGCAAGCGACAATTATAGAGCGTGGCTCAGTCAGCCAAGCTCCGGTGACGTCGCGTATCGAGCAACAATCGCGAAGGGGTACGAACTGACATTCGCCCGCTCGCTATTTGTTACTGTGGGTTTGTTAAAACGCCATCTTGTCCGACGCGCGGCTAGCACCTCGGCGCGCGGTAAGCGGCGGCATCCGAATATCGCGGGGTTGGCCGTGGATACCTTCGGGAAATAGTTAGCGAACTCGGTGCGATTGGTGGTCTAGACCGACCTTGCAACAATCTCGTCCAACACCTGCTGCAACTCGGTCACGATCGTCATTTGCCTTGCGTGGGTCGCCGAAGCCGCCACCAGTAGGCGTGACGATGGTGATTGCTTCACCGACCTCCAGCGTCGTCTTGGCGCGGGCCGCCAATTCCTCGATGCGGCCGTCGATCCTATGCACCAGGCTGCGGCTGTTCTCGCTCACAGCGCCGCCCTTCAGGCCGAGCGGCGCCACCTTGCGGTGGCCCGATAGGATCGTGCAGTGCATCGTCTCGCGAAAACGCTGGTGCCGTCACTGGCATGCCATCGGCCGCGGCCACCAGAACCTTCGCTGATATGGAAGTCCTCCAGAACCACCGGAAAGCGCAGCTCGAGGATCATTGGGTCAGTCAGCCGCGAACTAGCATATGGCATAACCTCTCGCACACGGGAATGCCGTCGACAGTTCGCTGCCACTCAATAGAAATAACATCATCGCCTAGCGACAAGCCTAGCCTCACCGCAACAGCTCTTGACAAAACGTGTGAGAGCGCTATCACATCGCGCCGTGGTCCAAGTGATCCCCAACTCCAGCGCTCAACGATCTGCTCGCCGCCTCGCGCGTAACAGGGATCTCAATGTTTAGGGTGATCCCACGAAGGTGGTCTACTTCGGTAAGTCTGCAATGGCGAACGCCCTTATGGCAAAAGAGATAGTGGCGAACCATGGACAGCGACATCATCGCCAGACGGGCGGTCACCGTGGCCGATGTGGCGCGGGCCGCGCAGGTGTCGAAAGCCGCGGCAGCCCGGGCCTTGGGCGGCTATGGCTCTGTGAGTCCTGTCGTGAGGCAGAGAGTCCTCGAAGCTGCACATCGCCTCGACTACCGCCCGAATGAGCTCGCCCGAACCATGGCGACGGGTCGCTCGGGCACCATCGGCGTTATCATCGGCGATATCCAGAACCCTTTCTTCAGCCTGGCGGTGCGTGGGATAAGTGACCTTGCGGCTGAATCCGGCTTTGGTGTCATTCTGTCCAATTCCAGCGAGATGCTCGCGGCCGAACAATCTGCCACACGGGTCTTCCTGACGAAACGTGTCGATGGTTTGATTGTTGCTCCGGCAACCATGCATGAGGGCGGCCATCTGGAGGATGCGCTGGCGCACGGATGTCCGCTCGTGCTGCTCGACCGCGATATGCCGGGCCTGCCCGTCGACGTGGCGTTCATCGATGATCGGATGGCCGCGCGGGAGGCAACAGATCTTCTGCTCGCCTTGGGCCATCGACGGCTAGCTTATATAACCGCGACATCCGCCCTCGACACCCGATATAACGACCCGGAACAGATCGCGCTGACAACCGTCCAGAAGCGCATCGCGGGGTTTCTTGAGGCCGGTGCCGCAGCGGAATCGACCGAGTCCGAGCGACAGATCCGCATTGGAGCGTCATCAACCGCGCGGTCGCAGACGATCCTCCTGGCACTCCTGCGCCAGCCCAACAGGCCGACCGCCATTCTTTCGTGCGACAGCAAGATTGCACTTGAAGTCTTTCGTGCGGCGAGGGCTCTCGGGCTGCGCGTACCCCAGGATCTGTCGCTCATCACATTTGACGACGCGGATTGGACGAGCGCGGTGTCACCGACGGTGACGGTGGTGTCCCAGCCTTCTTACCAACTTGGAAATACGGCTGCGCGAATGCTGATCGACCGGATCAGCGGCGAGACGGTGGCACCACGACGCTGTGTTCTGGAAACTGCTTTGATTCATCGCGAGTCCGTATCTGTCTGGCCGGTATCGCGCGTCAAGGACCCGACCTGAAGTGGGAGCATTGTCTCCATGCGAGAGCCTGCCGTAAAATAGTGTTACGCCATCCCAGCACGTTGATGAGGTTCATCGGTGGACAACGCGCATAGCCGACCAGCTGAAACAGCAGCAGCCACCCAAAGATCGGCCGGGGGGCCAGCGACAATAGAGGATCTGGCGTCCAGGTTTGCGATCAGGAGTGCTCATGCCATGACGGTGGATTCCCTTGCTCTCAGCGCCGTGGTGACGCGGTTTCTCGAGGAAGCCGGCGTTGACCTGCAACGGGCCCTTGAACTCGCGGCGGCCGAAATTTTGTGCCTACAAAAGGTCGCCGGTCGAGGGATATATCGCAACGCCGTAGATTGCGCGAGCGTTCCCCGTCTTAAATGGATCCACGAGACAATCCTTGGCGACGACAATGCGAAGGCGCCCAATCCACCGGACGAGCGCATCACCAGAAGCAATGCGTGAAAATTGGAAGCAGCGCAGCGCACGAGCCGCTCGCCCCGTTCGGCGGCTTCAAACAATCGGGCATCGGACCTGAATATGGCGCATTCGGCCTGGACGCGTTCCTCGAACCGCGTGCGGTATTGAGTTGAGCGGTGGCTTCGGCGCGAAGGTGGACGCTGTCGTGCCGGATCTGTTGCGCTCGGCCGACCGCAGCCCTCGTGGCTTCTGTAGCGGAAGGAACCACTGTCGTTGCCGTCCTTCCGAGCGGATGGCCCTGAACCTTCCGAGCGGCCGCAGGAACGGGTCTTTCAAGGCGTGGGAAAGTCGGTGCCAGTGGTAAGATCCTTCCACTTCTCGAAGTTGCCGCGGAGGTCATCGAGCCGTGCAAGCGCAAGCTGGTATGCGTCCGTGCCCAGCAAAAGCCGCAATGGCGGGCTCTCCGAGTCTACCGCAGCTATGATAGCAGCTGCGCCACGAGCGGGATCGCCAGGTTGGAAGCTAGAATAAGCATGGGCAGCAGTACGTCGCGCCCCGGCCGTTTCCGCGTAGTCCTCGATGGTAGTTTTGGATTCAATGATCGAACGACCGGCCCAATCTGTCCGGAAACGGCCAGGCTCAATGATGGTGACTTTGATGCCTAGCGGCGCAACCTCCATCGACAAGGACTCCGAAAAGCCTTCGACTGCGAATTTGCTGGCGTGGTAGTAGCCGGTTGCCGCGAAAGCCATTAGACCGCCAATCGAAGAGACGTTGACGATATGGCCAGACCGTCTCTCGCGCATGCCGGGCAGAGCATGACGTGTCAGGGAGAATAGGCCGAAGACATTGGTCTCGAACTGCCGACGAATCTCAATATCCTCACCTTCTTCGATAGCCGAGAAATATCCGTACCCAGCGTTGTTCACGAGCACATCGATGCGCCCGAATTGGGCTTCGGCATCGGTGATCGCCTGCTTGATCATTGCCTCTTTCGTGACGTCGAGTGGCAATACGAGCGCGCGTTCGCCAAACTGCGAGGTAAAGTCTTCCAGCTGGCTTGGGCTACGCGCAGTCAACGCGGCGCGATCTCCGCGTTCCAGCACTTGCTGCGCCAACTGGCGGCCAAAGCCAGTCGAGCAGCCAGTGATGAACCAGATTTTGTCCGACATTGAAATATCCTTTCTGAACAGGCGGCGCACCCAGCTCTCCCGGGCGGAGTGTTGCAGGGAGGGCTGAGCGCGCTGACTATCGACTGAAAATCCGAATGGGCGCCGGATCCGCTATTGGGGGGCTGATTGGTCTGGGTGCTCGTAGCTCATACCGTCACCACAATTTTTCCGAATTGCCCGCCCTTCTCCAGATAACGGTGTGCCTCCACGATGTCGTCGAACTTGAATGTGCGATCGATGATCGGCTTGAATGCGCCATTCGCCAGGCCCTTGACGACGTAATCCACCGCCTCCGCGCGACGTGCCTTGTCGCCCATGATTTGCCGCAAGCTGTATCCTTTGATGGTTGGCATCTTGAGGATCACGTCCAGCACCGGCAGCAGCGTGGTGCCTTCGTCCAAGGCGCCATAGATGTAGATAGTACCCTGATTGGCCAGTGCGGAGACGAGCTTGGGAAAGTCTCGGCCTCCGACAGGATCGAACGCGATGCGCGCGCCGATACCATTCGTGATGCGCATCACCTCTACTACGAGGTCCTGCTCCTCGGTGGCCACGACATGCACCGCGCCGGCTTCGTGCAGCCGCTCTTTCTTATCCGCCGTGCGCGTCAATGCGATGGGCGTAGCGCCGGCGTAATTGGCGATTTGAATCGCCGCCAAGCCGACGCTGCTTGACGCTGCGGGGATAAGGACGAAGTCGCCGGCTTTCACATGAGCGTCGAAAATGAGCGCCCCATAGGCCGTTATGAACATCATCCAGATGGAAGCGGCCTCAACAAATGAAAGCGTTGCTGGGTGTTTAACCACGGCATGGTCGGGAATGAGAACGACCTCACCGTAGGTATGGTACTGGTAAAATGAGAAGGCCGGAATCGTACTGACGATGTCCCCGATGGCAAAGTCCGTGACATCCTTGCCCACGGCATCGACAATACCAGCAGCGTCGTATCCCAGACCCGCGGGATACTTTACGGGGATGACATATTGGTCGTTGCGCCACATCGATTCAGCGCGGTTGATTCCGATTGCTTTGACCTGGAGACGAACTTCGTGTGGACCGGGGGCAGGGACTTGGGTTTCGATGAATTCGAGGACTTCCGGCCCTCCTGCTTTCGAAAACTCGATGATACGCGACATGATCGTCTCCGTGTTTGGGATCGCTGTTGATTTCAGGTTGTTTGGTGAAGTTGCCGGGCGGCGGCCGTCATGCCCGTTGGTCGGCGAGCTCGGGCACGCCGCTCGCTTCCAGGACCATGCCAAGTTGCTCGCAAAAGCCGCGTCATCAGAGCCGTGGATCCAAGTCGGGCCGGCCGATTACCTCGCATGCGTCGGTTAGATTTGCGCTCTACCGCCGTCGGCAAACAGTTCGATCCCGGTGACGAAGCTGGAGTCATCAGAGCCCAGAAAGAGCGCGACCTTGGCGAACCCTTCAGGCGTTGTCATGCCGCCCATTGGCACGGTCGACACGATGCGCGCAATGGCATCAGGTACTTGGAGCGCCGCCTGCGGGGTAGTCAGAGGCCCAGGACTGAGAACGTTCGAGCGGATGCGCCGATCCTCGGCCAGGTTCGAGACATCCCCTTGAAGGCCCGCGACGTCGCCATCGATTGAAGCAACGGCCTTCTCCAGCTCCTTCTGCCGGCGTCCCGTAACGAAAACCTCGGCTCTCTCCCTGACGATGAGTTTTGCCGTGGCAAGGCCGATACCCTGGGTGCCCGCTGTAATGACGGCGATCTTTCCTTGCAATCTGCCCATGATGCATTCAATTCCCCAAGTGAAAATCGATTTGTAATTTTGACCGACGCGATCAATTGCTGTGGTGTTGTTGATGTGGACCCTGAGCGAATAGGTGCGCTACCTCCTCTCGCTTTTGATTGACGGCGCCTATTTTTTCGATGAGCTCAGCAGCCCGGCTGCCTCTCAAACCGGCGGTGGTGAGCAGGCCACCGCGGACATAGGTGTAGACACCGGTCACCAGAAAAGCGCCGACCGAGCACAGATGCCTGCCCTGGTCCTCAATGGTTGCGCGATAGGTCTCGCTTTCACAGAATTCTCTTGCCGTTAGCGCGCTTGCGAAGCCGATTTCGATGACGCCGATGTCCTTGCGGTCTTCACTGACCTGATGATCGCCATGAGGCGAGGGCGGCGCCGGATGCGCATTGTCGTACTGTTCCGGCAGATGCAGGCGCAACTTCCGCACCGCCGGCGCGGATGCCAGTTGTCGCGCCCATTCCGACAGCCACGGCCGGAAGCCTTCGCCCGACCCGCCGTTCAGGTGCAGATGCAGCCGGTGCAGTTGGTCGGGACCGTTGGGAATGCCGTCGGGCTCGCGGTCAACCAGCGTGTCTGCCCCCCGCGGCAAATTGTAAGCGACGATGTGCTCGAACAGATGGAACACGTCTGCGAACAAGACCGGGCTTGCCTTGGCATAGCCACTCATGCCGTCGATGTCGGCGAAGCCGATTTCCGCCGCACCGTCGAGCACGACGTCCATGCGGCGAACGCCGTCCGGCAGAGGCCAGAGATTCGCCCAGTGGTCACGGGAGAAGTGGTGCTGCGCGTAGTAGCTGATGCCGGGAAGTCGCGCGCAGAGCGGCCCGAGTACATCGCGCCAATAGTCTGCGAACAGATCCTGCGGAAGGCCGGCGAGCTTTCGCACGACGGCGTAGGAAAGGCACCGGACGTTCGCATCGCGCGCTGAATAGTCAGCGGTATCTAGAAACTGCGTCGGTGCATTCGGGCGGCTGTGGTGGGTCATCGAGAATCCATTCGGCAGAAGCGTTGGCGTTT
>Ga0206796_1200_pt1 | contig 11345 bp, 5 predicted proteins | sample Alteio_BWOrgCont_68_FD_152895 | JGI IMG/M metagenome (GOLD analysis project Ga0206796, IMG submission 152895) | Enriched cells from forest soil in Barre Woods Harvard Forest LTER site, Petersham, Massachusetts, United States -... | ecosystem: Environmental > Terrestrial > Soil > Temperate forest > O...
GCCTTTCCAGCCAGCGCAGCAGCCACACGTTGCAGCCGACGGCCCTGGTGCATGAAGCTTATCTGCGTCTGGCCCGGCACGATTCCATCGACTGGCAGGGGCGCTCCCATTTTTTCGCGATGGCGGCGCAGATGATGCGACAGATTCTTGTGGACCACGCGCGAAGGCAGGCCGCAGCAAAGCGCGGCGGCAACGCAGTCACGGTGGTTCTGGACGAGGACTCGGCCGCCTCAAAGCCCATGAGCCTCGACCTGCTTGCTCTTGACGATGCCATGAACCGGCTGGCGGCCCTTGATCCCCGGCAATGCCAAATCGTGGAACTGCGATTCTTCGGCGGTCTTTCGATTGAGGAGACCGCGCTGGCTGTGAACATTTCCCCTGCAACCATAAAGCGGGAATGGGCCACTGCTCGCCTGTGGCTACACCAGGCAATGAGCACGAATACATAGCTATGACTCCGGAACGTTGGGAAAAAGTTAAAGAGGTTCTCGCCGCGGCATTGGACCTGCCTCCCGATGACCGCAGTTTTTTCCTGGACCGACAGTGCATCGGGGACGACCAGCTTCGCGACGAGATTGAACTCCTGCTTCGGAGCGAGCAGGCAGTTGGCCCCGAGTTCCTTGGCGAATCCTCCTTTGCCGAGGTCGCCGCAGCCTTGCTCCCGGACCAGGAAAACTCGTGGATCGGACGCCGTGTCGGCGTTTATCGGATCGTGGAGCAGATTGGCGCCGGAGGAATGGGCGAAGTGTATCGCGCCTCCCGCGCCGACGATCAGTTTCAGAAAGAAGTCGCATTAAAGGTGATCCGCGCCGGCCAGGACTCTGGTGCAGTCATTAGTCGATTCAAAAATGAGCGGCAGATCCTAGCCCGCCTCGAACACCCCAACATCGCGCGTTTGCTCGATGGCGGCACGACGGACGAAGGCGTTCCGTACTTTGCCATGGAGTTGATTGAAGGCCAAGCCATTACCGAATATTGCGATCATCGCAGGCTTTCGATCGCCGAACGCGTGCGGCTGTTCTTGCCGGTTTGTGAGGCGGTGCAATTCGCCCACCAGCATCTGATTGTTCATCGCGACATAAAGCCTGGAAATATTCTTGTTACAGTAGAGGGCACGCCGAAGCTGCTGGACTTCGGCATCGCGAAAATCCTCGAAGCGGATATTGCAGGGGGCTTTAGCGAAGCCACCCAGACCGCATTCCGCGTGCTTACCCCGCGCTACAGCAGTCCCGAACAGGTTCGCGGCGAGCCCGTGGCGACGGCCAGCGACGTGTATTCACTCGGGGTCGTGCTCTACGAATTGCTCACCGGACACAGTCCTTACCGGCTGTCCACCGCTTCACCACAGGAAATGGTTCAGGCTGTCTGCACCACGGATGCGCAGAAGCCAAGCCTCGCCGTAAGCAGAATTGAGACCGCGAAGAATTCAGCGTCCCGGACCCTCAGACTGGATGAACTCAGCGCAGTTCGAGGCAGCTCTCCAGCGAAGCTCCGCAAACGGCTGAACGGGGACCTGGACAATATCCTTCTCATGGCGCTCGAAAAGGACCCCGGCCGGCGTTACCGGTCTGTTGAGCAGTTGCAGGAAGATCTCAGACGGCACCTGGACAACGTTCCTGTGCTCGCTCGCAACGACACCGTCTGGTACCGGACCTCGAGGTTCGTGAACCGCAACAAGGCTGGAGTCATTGTCTCCGCGGCGTTCGTACTGGCGCTTCTGAGCGGCATGGCGATCACACTCCATGAAGCGGAAGTCGCCCGCCGTGAGCGCGCGCGGGCAGAGCTGCGCTTCAATGACGTGCGCAAGCTGGCAAATTCCCTCTTATTCGAAATTCATGACTCCATGCGCGATTTGTCGGGGGCAACGCCCACCAGAAAGTTGCTTGTAACTCGAGCGCAGGAATACCTGGATAGCCTGTCGAAGGAGGCATCTGGAGATACTTCGCTGCAACGCGAGCTTGCGGCGGCTTATGACCGCGTAGGCGACCTCCTCGGATATAGCGGGGCCGCCAATCTTGGCGATCCAACTGGCGCCCTCAAGAGCTACAAGAAAGCACTGACGATTCGCGAGGCATTGGCCTCAGCCAACCCGAACGACGCATCGATACAGTCAGAGCTATTGAACAATTACTTTCATTTGAGTTTTGTGCTGATGGATGCCGGAGACTTTGCAGGCGCGCTGGATGTTCTGCGCAAGGGACTTCCCATGGCACAAAAGCTCGAAACTACACGGGCCGATCCAAGTTATAGAGACATCCTTGCCGGATTCTATTGGAAGACCGGCAGCATTCAGAATCAGACCGGCGACTACGCGCACGCCGCTGAAAGCTTTCGTCAATCCGCCTCTATTCGCGAGCCAATCGCTGCTGCCGCGAATTCAAATCCCCAATTCCGCACCCATCTGGTGGGGGACTACATCGGGTTGGCAACCGCTTTGCGTGGCACCGGCGACGTAGGCCTGGCGCTGGAGGCTTCGAACAAGGGGATTCATCTCCTGGAGGAATTGTCCCGTTCCGATCCGACCAACGCGACACTCCGCGAATACCTTGGTGAGGTTTACAGTCTCTCGGCGCCGTTGCTGGAAAAAAAAGGCGACGTCAACGCGGCTTTGGACTCTTACCGCAACGCCAATCGAATCTTTGGCGATCTGCGAGCCGCGGATCCTGCCAATTCTCTGGCCAGGGCGAACTTTGCCTTCAGCGATTTAGGCATTGCGCACGAATTGCAGCTCAAGCATGACGTCCAGTCGGCATTTCCACGCATCCGCGAAGCAATAGAGACGTATGAAGCAATCGAACACAAGACCCGGTACGACATGGAAGGTCAGGCTCAGTCCTATGAGGCCCTTGCCATGGCTTACGAGGCGCTTGCGGAGCGAAAATTGTCGCCTGTACAAAAAGCGCGGGATTTGCGCGAGGAGCGAACCTGGTTACAGAAGAGCAGCAGTGCCTGGGAGCAAGATTCGAATCCCGGGTCTCCCAACCCGTTGGCCGCCCATGAAGCCAATCGCGTTCGGAAAGAGCTCGCTCTATGTGAATCTGCGCTGGCGAAGCTATGACTTATAAGGTTAAGCCGGAAACTCTCCCGGCGCGGAAGGAGGAGGAGGCTCCCTCCGCGTTCGAAGCTGAATTCTCAACTCGCGGATCGAACTACTTCATCATATATTCAACGCTGACCGAGATCTGGGAGGGCGCCGTACCGAACGTGCCGCAATCCGGAGCGTATATATAGACATACAGTTGCGTGCCAGCCGGAATCGTGATGGACAATGCTCCTGAATCGGCATAGGCGGGGAATGTGGTGGCGAGATTGAGATTATATTGCGTAACGATGTCAACGTCTCCCGGGGCCAAAGTATCGATCCGTGCGGTTAGCGCGCCCGAAGCGGGGCACGTGCTCAACCCATTGGCAATCATTCGCGTGATCAGAATGTCCTTGCTCGGGATGGTGAATATGGGAAGGGTGTAGGTATCGCCACTTAGTGGACCGGGCACGAAGCCGGTGAGATACATCCGCGGTGCAGCATTCATGGGTGTGTCGTTTTGAATCGTCAGAGCGCCGCCGACCTTGAGCGCCCCGCCCACGCTGACCGCACCACCCGCGCTGATTCCCCCGGTCGCGGAAAGGCCCCCGCCCATCAAGGTGTCGCCGACGACGGAAAGGTTGCCCCCAGTCCCCAGATCTCCACTCGCGTGAATACTCCCACCCACATCCAGGCCGAACAAAGGGCTTGGATTGTTTATGCCCACTTTCCCGTTGGGGAGAACGACAAAATGGCCGCCAATGACACCTGGAGCGTCAAACGATACAGGTGCGTTGCCACCGAGGGAGAGCCCGCCTTCACTGCGGATGACACCCGCTACCTGCAATTGATAGGTAGGGGAAGAAATGCCGATGCCGAGGGTGTCGTTCATTACTTGAGCGCCCAAGAAAGTATTGTTGGCGGCGAGTCGGGCATAGCGGCCGTCGGAGTAAGTGTTGTCGAGGCTCAGCGGCACATTGCCGTTGGTGCCTCCGCCGGTTAAACCGGTTCCCGCAGTCACGCCCGTGATGGTGCCGGGGAAGGTCTGACCGGACGCAAAAGTGATGGGGCCGGTGAAATTCGCACTGCCACGGACATCGAGCTTGGCTGCTGGCGCGGTGGTCCCGATTCCGACCAGCGTATCGGCTGTTGCGCCGTTTACGCCGCTGATGCTCCCCAGCACCATGGAATTGTTGGCCGTGACCATGGCATCGGCTCCGATCGCGGTGGAGTTGGCCAGTGCCTGATGCGCCGGATCCGGGCCGGCATTGACTCCCAGCGCCGTGTTGTTCGAGCCCGTGGTATTGATTGCGAGCGCGTTATAGCCCACCGCCGTATTCGAGTTGCCAGTAGTATTGCTGGTGCCCGCCAGGTAGCCGAGCGCGCTGTTGTTTGAGCCGGCGTAGTTGAGCTTCAGCGCGGCCACGCCGGCGCCGGTGTTGCCGCTTCCGGTTGCGCTGTTCAGCATCGCGGTTTGGCCGATGCCGAGGTTGTTGCTGCCGACTGCCGTCGCATTCCCGGCAAATGCGAGGTAGGAGTTGGACGTGCTGTGGGAGCCGAAAGCGAAGGCATTGCCGCCGAGATTGAAGCCATTCGTGGCGTTGACCGTTGCGCCGTTCAACGTTCCGCTTGCCGACATATTCCCGGTCACAGTCTGGTCACCCGCGAATGAATTGGGAGTGGCGAGTTGCGCCACTTTCGTAGTGTCGATGCCAAGCGTCACGTTGCCGCTGCTGCCGCCGCCGCTAAGGCCAGTCCCTGCCGATACCCCGGTAATCGTCCCACCGCCGGCACCGGGAAATGTCTGTCCCGCCGCGAAGGTGACCGGGCCGGTGAAATTGCCGGTTCCATGTACATCGAGGGTCGCTTCTGGCGCGGTGGTTCCGATGCCGACCAGCGTATCGGCAGTGGCGCCGTTCACGCCATTGATGCTGCCCAGCACCAGCGAATTGCTTGCAGTAACCTGGGCGTTCGCCCCGATCGCGGTGGAGTTATTGAGAGCCTCGTAGGCTGAGTTCGGCCCGGCGTTGGCGCCCAGCGCCGTGTTCCCGGACCCGGTCACGTTGGCACCCAGTGCGTTGCTCCCGACCGCAGTGTTCGATCCTCCACTCCTGTTGTACTTGAGCGCGTAATATCCCAGTGCGCTGTTATTCGATCCGCCATTGCGCTGAAGTGCATCCACGCCACTGGCGGTGTTGTCCTCGCCTGCGCCGCTCGCCAGCGCGTTCGGCCCGACGCCGACGTTGTTGCTACCCGTCCCATTTTGATTGCCGGCAAATCCGAAGTAGGTATTGGCGTCGCTCTGCGAACCGAATGCGAATGGATTCCCGCCGAGGTTGAAGCCATTCGTGGCGTTGACGGTTGCGCCGTTCACCGTTCCGCTGGACGACAGGTTTCCATTCACCGCCTGGTCGCCGGTGAAGGTATTGGCAGCATTCAGCAGCGGAACCTTGGTGGCATCGACGCCCAGCGCGACGCTGCCAGTGGTGCCACCGCCAATGAGGCCTGTGCCCGCAGTTACGCCGGTCACGGTGCCTTTGCCGGTTCCAGGAAATGTCTGGCCCGGCGCGAACTTGATCTGTCCGTTGCCGCCGATCGACAATCCCGTTTCTACAGGTATGACTGCAGTGGTGTAGAGCAGGTTCAGCGATCCGCCAGGATTGGCGGTGTTGTTTCCCTGCGGCTCGGCCTGCCACTCAAACTTCGGCGCGATGGCCTTTTGCGTGCTGCTGTTGAATGCCGAGGCCTGCAGAGACAGGGGCTGCGACGTTGACCCCTTGCCACCGGTCGCCGCTGCCTTGCTGGGCAGTTGCAGCACCCCACGCGCAGTCACACTGCCATTCACGTCCAGCGTCGCAGCCGGCACAGAGGTGTTGACGCCGACTTTGGCCACGCTTCCCGTACCGGACTGGAAGAGCACCGAGTTCCCCAGAGTGGTCGAGTTGGGTGTCCAGCGGGGAATAAAGTTGGCGGTTCCGCTGCCGCTCATGGTTTCCGGCGAGGCAAGCGAAGGGGACGATTGCGAGTCGGCAGAGTTCGTTCTTGATGCGGCGCCCGCCAGCATGAATGCTGAAGGCGGCAGGCCGCCGATGGTCTCCGCATCGCCGGCTTTCAGCGCGTAGGGTACGCTGAGCAGCATCGCGCGGGCCGGCGCCGGCAACCCCTGAGGCTCGATCGCCAGCCAGCGAGCCTCTTTTGCAGCAAACAATTCCGCAGGCAGGCCCTCAGGCGTGCTCGCGCCGAGCTTCACTGAGAAGCGCCCCGCATCGTCTAGAGTGACGTTCTGAGTCTCAAGCCAAAGGGGCCTGCCACCTTGCTCCTCTTTGTAGAGCGCGAAGGTTATGCCCACAACTCCGCTTGCCGAGTTTCCATCAAAGCCTCTTAGCGTACCCGAGAAACTTACAATCTGGGGAATGGAAGTGCCGGCGGCATCCGCTGACTGCACGGCATTGGCCCGGACTGCTGTCAGCGAGCTAATCAAGACAAGAACAGCTGCGAATCGACGCGTGAGAGCCATTGGTCAGTCCCCCTCGTGCTGCAAATACGATGTCTTAAACAAAAGCCGATTCAGTTACTTTGAGCATCGCCGGAAGTGAGATAAACGGGATGGGCGGAAGCGTCTCCGTCGGTTTTCTCCGTGTTGTCTCGAAAAGCAGGATCGAAGCGCGATTCGGCGAAGACCCTCGCTATTGTGAAGAACGCAAGAATGGAGGAAACAGGCTCACAACAGGAATTTTTCCTTCGCTCCCGGCCGGTACCGATCGCAGGAAGCCGGCCAGCCATGCAGATCCAACGGGAGGAGAGTGCTAAATGGCCGCCTTGGTTCAGAGGCGATGCGGAAGGCCCCTCGAGACTCCAAGCCGGCGCGGCGCTGGGCGTCCTTTTTGAACAATCACCGTGAAGCCATCGCCGCCATGGATTTCTTCACCGTACCAACGCTCGCTTTCGGCGTGCTGTATTGTTTTTCGTGATCGCTTATGACCGGCGGCGTATTCTTCACTGCAACGTCACTCGGTATTCCTACCAATGCGTTGGTAGCCGCTCCCTTCTCTTGCCATGGTGCAAATATTCCCTGTTACGGCATCGCCACGGCCTTCAGAGCCCGTGAAAGGATGATTCCGAATTACAATTGCCAAGCTATGAAAGCGTGTTCACGAGCGATCAAAGTTCTCCCGAGCCTGCTTGCCCTCGTGGCGCAGGCAAGCTTTGCATGGCTGCCTGCCATTGCCCAGACCGATCCTGTTCCCAATCGCCAACTGGCCTCAAGAGAAGTGAACGCTCGTGTCGAGAGCGTGCTGAAAAAGATGACGCTCGACGAGAAGCTGGGTCAATTGACCCAATATTCAGGTGGCTTTGCCACTGGACCCGGAGCATCGAATCGGCGCTTGGACGAACTGGCGGCCAAGGGGCAGATCGGGTCGATGACCAACGTGAAGGGCGCGCGGGGAACCAACCACTTTCAACACATTGCCGTCGAAAAGTCGCGGCTGCACATTCCAATTCTGTTTGGACTGGACGTGATTCATGGCCACCGAACTACCTTTCCTGTGCCACTCGCATTGGCTGCAAGCTGGGACCCGGCGGCAATTGAGACTTCCGCTCATACCGGTTCGGTGGAAGCCAGGGCGGATGGAATTGCATTGGTGTTTTCGCCGATGGTAGATATTGCTCGAGATCCGCGCTGGGGACGCATTGTGGAGTCGTCGGGCGAGGATCCATATCTGGGTTCGGCTATGGCTCGCGCCTGGGTGAGGGGATACCAGCAGGACGATCTTTCGAAACCCGGCTCAACCGCAGTCTGCGTAAAGCACTTTGCGGCCTACGGAGCAGCCATCGCGGGGCGCGACTACAACGCGGCGGATATGAGCGAGATCACGCTTCGACAGGTGTACCTGGAGCCCTATCGCGCCGCTGTGGAAGCCGGCGCGGCAACGGTGATGAGCGCATTCAACTCAATCAATGGCGTTCCCGCGACGGCAAATCCGTTTACGCTGACGCAGATACTTCGCAAGGAATGGGGATTTGACGGCTTTGTGGAGTCGGACTGGGATGCGGTAGCCGAGTTGATGAATCATTCGATCGGCGACGCCCCAACTGTGGCCCGCAAGGCGCTCGAGGCCGGCGTCGACGTGGACACGGAGGGAGGCCTGTATGGGACAGTGATCGCCGCGCAGGTCCGGTCGGGAAAAATCCCCGAGAGCGTGGTGGATGAGGCTGTGCGCCGGATCTTGCGCGTCAAGTTTGCGCTGGGTCTCTTCGATGACCCTTATACAGTCGAGGGGCCGGCCTATGAAGCCACACCGGAGAGGAGAGCTGTTGCCCGCAAGGTGGCCGAAGAGACATTGGTCTTATTGAAGAACGAACCGGTGGAGGGAGAAGGCAAACTGCTGCCGCTGCTGCCCAAGGGAAAAACCGTGGCCCTCATCGGTCCGATGGGCGACCACCGCCGGGAGATGCTGGGAGCCTGGGCTGTGACCGGCGACCCAAAGTATGTGATCACGTTGAAGACGGCGCTGGCCGAGCGGTTGGGAGACAGGCTGCTTTACGCGAAGGGCTGCGAACTCCTCAGCGGCGAGGACGCGAATGTGTTGAAACGCGTCAGCTTCCTCGGGCCGGTTGCCGCGGATGACCACGCAGCCGTGCCGGATGACTCACTGACCATCGCCGAGGCGGTGAAGACGGCAAAGCAGGCAGACGTGGCGATTCTGGCGCTGGGAGAGAGCGCGGACTGGATGGAAGGCGAAGCGGCGAGCCGGGTCCACCTGGGCTTTACCGGCGTACAGGAACAGTTGCTGGAGGCCGTGGTGGCCACGGGCAAGCCGGTGATTCTGGTTATTTTGGCGGGAAGGCCACTGGAACTGAGGTGGGCCGCGGGGCACGTGCCGGCAATCGTTGAGGCGTGGAGCCCCGGCGTCGAGGCCGGGCACGCAGTGGCCGATGTGCTGTTTGGCGACGTGAATCCGTCGGGCAAACTTCCGGTGAGTTTCCCCCGAGCCGTTGGGCAGGAGCCGCTCTACTATGCGCAACTTCCTACAGGAAGGCCGGCGCATGGGGATTTGAGCCGAATGCCTGAGAATGCAGAAGAAAAATTCGTGTCGCGGTATCTCGACGAAGAGAATTCAGCGCTGTTTCCGTTTGGATGGGGGCTGAGCTATACGCAGTTCCGCTTCTCGCAGCCGGCGATCAGCCGCGCGACGGTTCCTGCGGCGGAGATTCTGGCCTCGCGGAAAAAGGCTGTCGCTGCGGTGGGCGTGGACGTGACAAACACCGGAACCGTCGCGGGGACCGAAGTGGTTCAGCTTTACATTCGCAACACGGCGGCGAGCGTGGAACAGCCGGTGCGGGAACTGAAAGGTTTTGCACGCGTTACCCTCGCGGCCGGTGAAACGAAGCACTTGGAGTTTCCGCTGAGCTTCGACGAGCTGAATTTTTATAACGCGGAAGTTCAGAGGACGGTGGAGCCGACAACCTACAAGATCTGGGTGGGCGGGAGCTCGCTGGCAACGGCGGAGACCAGTCTGCAGGTGGTGGAATAGCCTCGCCAGCAACGAATTCCTGTCGCTGGAGAACCCGGCTTGCTGCCTCAACTCGACAAATTCGCAGAAGCGAAGATAGGCTCAACTCGCCTGGCAGCGGATTCGTCGCTCGAAAAACCGCAACGACAGGCAAGTGCATGGAACCGGAAAACTAACTGCGTCCCTGTCACCATTAACTGGCAGTTCAAGCGAGAAACAACATCCCGCGGTCAGCGAACTGGCTCTTGGATCGAGACGATCTTCTTGATGGAATTCGTAGAAGCTTCGATGGCTTCTGCGAATTGCTCGATCGGAAAGCGATGTGTAATTATCGCGCGGACGGGTTCCGGCCACTTGGCGTAAAAACCTGACAAGTCACTTACAGCCAAGGTGAATGCTTCTGCACCTGCGTTCACCACTCCTATTACAGCCTGGTTCCGCATGACGAAGTTAGTGATGGCACGGTTGGTCTCAAACGGCTGGAAAGATCGATCGCGTGGAACACCTGTGAAGATATATATCCCGTTGGGAGCGAGCCCATAGAGAACATCCAGAGATACCTGGGCCGCCCCGACTGCCTCGTAAACCAGATCTATAGATCCGGCCAGTGCAACGGCAGCGTCTACGGGAGTTTCGTCCGCGGAGATAAAATTCGCCCCGATTGCCTCCGCGATGCGAGCGGGTGAGCCGCCCGGTGACCCCAGGGAGTACACATAAGTTCGGTAACCCTGAGAGACCAGCTTCATCGCTCCAAGAAGTCCAACCGGGCCGGCCCCGATGACAAGCGCGGTGCACCCTCGATTCTTCCAGGGCAGTCTGGACTGAGTGCTGCCGACAGCTAACATTGCCTTTTCGGCGATTGTCAGCGGCTCAACAAGAACACCAACTTCGCGGAGCTGGTGCGGAACGATGTGAAGATATTTGCGCTCCTCTACGACATATTCCGCCATGAAGCCGTGCAGGCCTTTAATCCCGTGCTCTTGATAGTCTCCGGTGGAGCAGAAGTCCTGATGGCCGCTGCAGCACGCGACGCACCCAGAGTGATTGCAAGGGTGTCGAACTCTACAAACAACAAGCTCACCGATACGCAAATCCTTAACGGCTGATCCCGTCTCAACGACTTGCGCAAGAGCCTCGTGTCCCAGTATGAAATGGTCCTCTCCTGCCGGCGGGGTTCCATAGACAAAGCGGCATAGTTCGCGATCGGTCCCGCAGATGCCGACCTCCAGCATCCGCATTTTGACCTGCGATTGCGTCTGGATCTGGGGTTCAGCAACATCGATTAGACGCACGGCACGCTGTTGAGGAAACACCGCAACTGCTTTCACGATTTGACCTTCTCTCCACAACGTGTGACGAAGAAGCGATCGGCGGCGATGGAGCAGGCTCGCAAGGCCGTCGAACCGAGATCCGGAGCCGGCCGATTTCCCCGCCACTTCTGGTTTGCAGCTAAAGGGACATCCCGGTCTCAATCGAGCGGGGTACCTACTCTCTAGCATTGGAAATGCTACGATGTCAATTGCGAGTGTGGCATGGATACCGCACTGCTTTGCGTCGTGGGAAACAATTTCGTGGCCAGTGAATCGGATCAATCGAACGATAGTTGATTTCTCGGTCATCAAGGCATTTGGCTTCACCGTTCCAGTTCAAATTTCGATTCATCAACTTCAATGTGAATTCGGCACGCATTCCGCAGTTTCTTGACAATGGCGAGAGATGCTGCATAGATTGGACTCATCCTGTCGCGATCGATAAGTTGACCGCGGCTTCAGCGCCGCAGAAGACCGGCATTTTCGGATGCGGGACAT
>Ga0206796_1202_pt1 | contig 11213 bp, 8 predicted proteins | sample Alteio_BWOrgCont_68_FD_152895 | JGI IMG/M metagenome (GOLD analysis project Ga0206796, IMG submission 152895) | Enriched cells from forest soil in Barre Woods Harvard Forest LTER site, Petersham, Massachusetts, United States -... | ecosystem: Environmental > Terrestrial > Soil > Temperate forest > O...
CATGTATCACGTTGATGATTCGGGTCCGCGCATCTGGGCCACCGGGCCGGAATTTCAGCTTGAAGACAACGAGAAGGCCGCCGATCCGGTCCGCTGCGGCTGGCTCTACGCGCTGTATCAACCGCCGATCGATCCCAAGACCGGCAAGACCCTCGACGCGACCAAGCCGGTTGGCGAATGGAACCATGTGCGGCTGGTTATCAGCCCGGAGAAGTGCATCCATGAGATTAACGGGGTGAGGTATTTTGAGTACGTGTTGAACAGCGATGATTTCAAGGATCGCGTGGCGAAGAGCAAATTCAGCCGGATGCCGGGTTTTGCGAAGTTTGAGACGGGTTACATCGGGTTGCAGGGGGACCACGGGTCGGTCATGTTCCGCAACATCAAGCTCTTGCCGCTGCACGCGAAGCAATAAGGCAGGCCAACCATTAAAGGATTGAGTTGCCAAACAATGGTTATATGGCACCTTAAGAGCGGATTTGATTATGAATAAACCGAAGATTATCGCTTATTTGAAACCTTCCTGCGGCTGGAGCCAGGGTGTGCGGGCCATCATGCGCAAGTACGACCTGCCTTACGAAGATCGCGACATCATCAACGACCCGTTGCAACGGCAGGAGATGATCGAGAAGAGCGGCCAGATGCTCAGTCCGTGCGTCGAAATCGACGGCAAAATGCTTCCCGATATCAGCGGCGAGGAGGTCGAGGCCTACATACTGGCCAATGGATTGGTCGGCGCGAACAATCGCGAAGCGGATGCGCCCACGAACCAGCCTTGCGCCCACGAAATGCCGCAGACCAGCCCGCTGAACTTCAAGCGGTAATCGTTCGCTTGATTTAAAACTCAAGCGCTGAGGGGTTGACCTCGCATTTCTTACGAGGAACTTGATTGCCATTCGTCGCCGACCAATAAACAGACGACGCAAAAAAACAAGCGACTATCAAGGGGAGTATCGGAAACGGTCTCCAATACATAACGCTTCAGCAAATGCGCTTCAGCGGGCCACAAAAGAAACGGTATTTTTCGGTCGGGGTTGCGGTAAACGATTGCAAGTGTTTCCTCTTTGTCCGAAAAAACTGTCATCTTCGACCGGAAACCGCTTTTGACGGAGCCAATGACACCGTGCGAGCCGTTTTCTACGATTGATTTTCCTGTTGTTGAGAATTTGGCCTCACGAACATATCCGCAGATGCGGCCGGAAAGGTCCTCAAACGTAAATTCCAGGCTGTCGGTTCGGATAAATGTGACAATACAGCAGTCGGGAGCAGAAAAGGTCAATCGGCACCCGGGGAACGTGCAGTCGCCGGCCACTTTCGATACGACCGTGCGCTCCTCGGAATATATCTCATAGATCGTTCCTGTTGGATTGGGCGTCCTTTCTATAAGATACCGGGCCATACCGGAATTGAGCCAAGAGCTCTACTTTTTGCTATGAGCCCAGCGAATCGCGTTTTCGACAATCCTTAGAGGCATTTCCTCGTTATAGATCGGATAGGTTTCGTGGCCGGGCCGGAAATAGAAAACGCGGCCTTTGCCGACCTGCCAGGCACAGCCGCTGGTGAAGCTTTCCTTGTCGTTCCATTTTTCCTCGAAGATGACCGCGTCCGGCTTGGGCACATGAAACGGCCCGGCGTAAACTTCGGTGTGCGGAATAGTGAAGCTGGCGGGGATGCCAAAGGCGATCGGATGGTTTGGCAGCAGCGTGGTGATTGTGCTCGAGTTGCCTTCGTTATGGACGATCGGGAATACGCAACGCGGCATATGCACTTCCAGCGTATCGTCGCCTTCTCTGTCAGTGAATCGCCGGAAGGAAGGCGTGAGCGGATCATCCGTTTTGGGAATTCCCGCCGGTGCGGGGACCTTGACGATCTTTATGTTATTGAGCTCGGATTTCGGCACCGTCTTGATTGCGTCCTCCATCGTTCGCAAATTCATGGCCTCGGTGAATGGCTTTGACCAATGGGCAGAATGCAGCGCGACGAGTGAAAGCTTTCCTGCCTGCAAGCGCTCAACGATCGCCTTCACATGCTCGTCGGTCACTTCGCCATGGCGTTTGTGGCCCCACCAGACGAGAACGTCGCAATGGTCGAGTATGTCATCCGAAAGTCCCTGATTCGGGTCGTCGAGCATCACGGATTTGACAGTGATGCCGGGCCGAAGGGCGAGATGGGCCGCGAGCGTGTTGCCGAGAAAATCGCCGTAGGCGGTCTTTTGCTCCGGTTGAGGCTCGTCCCAAACGACTACCCGAATGTTCGCCGCCGAAGTGTTTGGCGCAGCGCCAAACAGTGCAAACAAGCCGAACACGGCGCCGAGGAGAAGGGGATAAAAGAGCTTTTTCATATTCATGACAGTGTCCGTCAACTCTACAGCTATGCCGGGCGATGACAATAATATTGATAGTTTGCTTGTGGTACACCACTTTTGCCTCATGCGAATAGTGAAGTCGGCGGCCGCGATGCAGCGGCTCGCCAAACGCTGGCAATCCCAAAGACTCCGTGTCGGTTTTGTGCCGACGATGGGCTACCTGCACGAAGGGCATTTGAGCCTGGTTAGGCAGGCGAAGCGGATAGTAGGCCCGCGAGGCATTGTAGCAGTGAGTATTTATGTGAATCCGACGCAGTTCGGGCCGCAAGAGGATTTGTCCCGTTATCCGAGAAATTTTGCGCGCGATAAAAAACTCTGCCGGGCCGCCGGAGTGGATGTGATCTTTGCGCCCAACGACGGCGAGATGTATCCCCAAAACGGCGATGGTGCCTACAGCACCGTGGTGGCTGAAGAAACATTGTCTCGCGTGATGGAGGGCGCATCGCGGCCCGGGCATTTTTGTGGGGTGGCCACTGTCGTCGCAAAACTGTTCAACATCGTGCAACCGGAAATCGCTGTTTTCGGGACGAAAGATTTCCAGCAGGCCGCTATTATCAGGCGCATGGTGCGCGATTTGAATTTTCCAGTAAAAATTATTGTTGCCCCGACGCATCTCGAGCCGGTCGGGCTCGCCATGAGTTCGCGCAACAAATACCTGACGCCCGCGCAGCGCAAGGAAGCAACCGTCCTCTTTGAAGTCTTGCAACTCGCCGCAAAGCTCGTGAAGCGGAAGGCCATGTCATCCGCGCTGTTGAAGGCGCGATTAAGGGAGTTCATCCAGCGTCGGCCAACAGCGCGATTGGATTACATCGAGTTATTTGATCCCCGCACATTGCAGTCGGTGAAAATCGTCGGCAGAGGAACGCAAATGGCACTTGCGGTATTCTTCGGCAAAACGAGGCTCATTGATAATGCGCGCCTATAGACTGCGGCCATGAAACGATTTGATTACATCGTCCTCGGGAGCGGCATTGCGGGGCTGACGTTCGCCTTGAAAGTGGCGACGCGCGGACGCGTAGCGATCGTCACGAAAAAGAACCGGGCCGAATCCAACACGAATTACGCGCAAGGAGGCATCGCTGCTGTAACGAGTCGCGAGGACTCGGTGGAGATGCATGTGCGCGACACTCTCGAAGCGGGCGCGGGGCTGTGCAAGGAAAACGTCGTTCGCACCATTGTCCAGGAAGGCCCGGCGCGAATCGCAGAATTGATCGACCTGGGCATGAAATTCTCCGAACGGGAAGTGCCGGAGCATCCGGGAGCGCATGAACTGGATCTCGGGAAGGAGGGTGGGCATTCGAAGCGCCGGATATTACATGCAAAGGATGTGACAGGCCGCGAGATTGAACGCGCGCTGCTCGCCGCCGTCGCTGTGCAGCCCAATATAAAAATCTACGAAGACCACTTCGCGGTTGATCTGATCACGAGCCAAAAACTCGGGCAGGCGGGGCCGAACCGGTGCCTGGGCGTGTATGTTTTGGACAAAACCCACGGAAAGGTGGAGACGTTTGTGGCGGGAGCCGTGCTGCTCGCGACGGGCGGTTGCGGCAAGGTTTATCTTTACACAACGAATCCGGACATTGCTACGGGCGACGGCGTGGCGATGGCGTATCGCGCGGGAGCCGCCGTCGCGAACATGGAGTTCATTCAATTTCATCCCACGTGCCTCTATCATCCCAAGGCGAAGTCTTTTCTCATTAGTGAGGCGGTGCGGGGCGAGGGCGGAGTGCTCAAGAGTCTCGATGGCGTTGAGTTCATGGATAAGTTTCACCCGCGCAAATCGCTGGCCCCGCGCGACATCGTGGCGCGGGCGATTGACAGCGAGATGAAACGCACCGGCGCGACGCATGTGCTGCTCGACATCACGCACAAACCGGCGCAGTTCATCATTGACCGGTTTCCAAACATCTACAAAACGTGCCTCCAATACGGCATTGATATCACCAGAGAACCCATTCCGGTTGTTCCCGCGGCGCATTATCAATGCGGCGGAGTGCAGACGAACCTGGATGGCGAGACCGGCATCGCGGGATTGTATGCGGTCGGCGAAGTGGCCTGCACCGGCCTTCACGGGGCGAACCGCCTGGCCAGCAATTCGCTTCTGGAAGCTCTCGTTTGCGCGCATCGCGCCGCGGAAAAAGTCTTATCCAGCGCCGCTTCTGTCGCGAAGCCGGAAATTCCCGGCTGGCAATCCGGCCATGCAACGAATGCCGACGAGTTGGTGGTCATTTCCCACAACTGGGACGAAATCCGTCGTCTGATGTGGGACTATGTAGGGATTGTTCGCACGAACAAGCGATTGCAGCGCGCACAAGTTCGGATATCTAATTTGCAGGAGGAAATTCGCCAGTATTATTGGGATTTCATCGTCACCAGCGACCTGCTGGAGTTGCGTAACATCGCGACCGTAGCGGAGTTGATCATCACCAGCGCCTTGCAGCGCCCCGAAAGCCGCGGGCTGCATTATAATCTCGATTTCCCGAAAGCCGATCCCGCGTGGGCGCAACGGGATACGGTATTGGTGAAAGGGTAGAACGCTGGTTTTATTGTGGCGGCCTATCTTTGAATCCGCGCCGAACCGCCTTTGGCAAATGCTTTCACTTGCTCCAGCGTCGCCATCGTAGTGTCGCCGGGGAACGTCGTGAGCAATGCGCCGTGGGCCCAGCCGAGGTTTACCGATTCCTGTTCGCTTGCGCCGGAGAGAAGGCCGTAGAAAAAGCCGGACGCGTAACCATCCCCGCCTCCGACGCGATCAAACACATCCAATTCGCAGGTCGGAGATTGGAATGTCTTTCCATTGATCCATGCGACCGCGCCCCAGCTATGACGGTTTGTGGAATGGACCTGACGCAAAGTCGTCGCGACAATTTTTATGTTGGGGAATTTTTTGACTGCTTTCTCTATCAACGCGTAAAACGCGGCAGGGTCCAGGCTGGATTTGCTTTCCACGTCCTGGCCTTCAATGCCCAACCCCTTTTGCAAGTCCTCTTCATTCCCGACCAGCACATCCACGTGCTTTACGATGCCAGCGAGAACATCAGTTGCCTTGCCGTGGCCGCCGCGCACGTCCCAAAGTTTCTGGCGATAATTCAAGTCAAAGGAAGTGACGGCACCGGCGGCTTTGGCGGCTTTCATCGCTTCAATTAACAGTTCGCCGCTCGTATCGGACAGCGCCGAGAAAATGCCTCCGGAGTGGAACCAGCGCACGCCAAGACCAAAGATTTCCCGCCAATTAAAATCGTCGGGCTTCAGCCGGGCCGCGGCTTCGTTGCAACGGTTGTAGAAAACCACCGGGGCGCGGACGCCGTGCCCGCGATCAGAATAAACAGTTGCCATGTTTGGGCCGTGAACGCCGTCGTGTTTAAAATGTTTGTAGAATGGCCTGACGCCCATCGCACGGACGCGTTCCGCGATCAAGTCACCGACGGGATAATCCACCATGGCGCTGGCGATGCCGGTGTTGAGCCGAAAGCAATCGGAGAGGTTGGCCGCCACGTTGAATTCGCCGCCGCTGACGTGGATATCGCAATGCGTTGCTTTACGGAAGGGCACATGGCCCGGATCGAGACGATGTATCAGCGCGCCGAGTGATAGGAGATCGAGGCCGCCTTTCTCGGGAATGTTGAAGCCAAGTTTCATTTTGGCCATGATATATAAAGGCTGCAAAAAGCGCACGCATCATAAATCGTTGGCGAGGCGGATGGTTTTTCGGCTTGCAATAAGAAGCTGCCGCGGAGAAAGTTTGGTAAGTGCATTCGCGCTGTATTCGGTTGCAGTAGCGCGCTTAGCTCAGTGGTAGAGCATTACCTTCACACGGTAGGGGTCGTAGGTTCGAAACCTACAGCGCGCACCATTTCTTAATTCTTTAAAACGTGCCGCCGACATGGACTTCGTCGGCACTTTATTTTGCTGTTGCGGCTTGCCGGGCTTTTTGAAGCACGCCGTGGCCCCAACGAAGCATTCGTTCGGTCACGTCCCAGCCGAGGCAGGCATCCGTGATGGAAATCCCATAGCGCAACTCGGCCGGGTTCTTCGGAAAGGGCTGGTTGCCTTCCGTCAAATAACTTTCCACCATCGCGCCGGTCAGGGAGCGCGTTCCGGCCGCCCGCTGTTCAATGACGCTGCGCCAAACGTCCTCCTGCCGCGCATGTTGCTTTTCGGAATTGGCGTGGCTGCAATCCACCATCAAGCCGGGGCGCAATGCCGCCTGGATCAACTTGGCTTCCGCGTCACGGATGCTTTCGGCGTCGTAATTCGTGCGCAACCGTCCGCCGCGCAGCACCACGTGTCCCTCGGGATTGCCCAATGTCCGCACGATGCTGGTGATGCCGTCCTGGTCAATGCCCAAAAAACTATGCGGGCGCATCGCGGCGCCCATCGCATCAATCGCGATCTGCAGACTGCCGTCGGTGCCGTTCTTGAAACCGACCGGCATGGACAAACCGCTCGCCATTTCGCGATGGGTCTGGGATTCCGTCGTGCGCGCGCCAACCGCTGCCCAACTGATGAGGTCGGCGATGTATTGCGGGATGATGGGATCGAGAAATTCCGTGGCGGCGGGCATGCCGGAGCCGGTGATATCGAGCAACAATCGCCGCGCTTTTTTCAGGCCGGCTTCGATGTCGTGCGTGTTGTCGAGATAAGGGTCGTTGATAAGACCCTTCCAGCCGATGGTGGTGCGGGGTTTTTCGAAATAAACCCGCATCACTATTTCAAACTGGTCCGCGCATTCGCGTCTCAACGCATCCAGTTTGTTTGCGTATTCCAGCGCGCCTTTGATGTCGTGGACCGAGCATGGCCCGACGATAACGAGCAATCGCGGATCTTCCTGCCGCAATATGCGCTTAATGGCCTGGCGCCCCCGGGCGACCGTCGCGTTGGCCGCGTCGGTCGCGGGCAATTCGGACTTCAATGCGCGCGGCGTCGAGAGCCGCACCAATTCTTTGACATGCAAATCTTGTGTCGGAAGCATCGTGGTTCAGTAAAGCATCGCAGGCCGGTTGTTGGAAAACAAAATTTGTGGGATGGTCGAGCCCGCCTGGCGGGTTTATGGGCTGATCACGTCGAAAATGCTCATGAACGAGCTGATGGGATTGGTGACGGAGGTGTTGGTCTGGGTGGCGACGATCGGCCCCGCGACCGTTGGCCAATTGGTCAACGGTGCTGTGATGTTAGTACTGCCAATAACATGATACGTCGCCCCGGGCGCGGATTGCCAGGTGATGATGAAATTGCTGCCGGTGGCGTCCACGCTGTTGCCGGTGATTGTGAAGGGCGGAGTGGTGATGATGACCGAACCCGCCGCCCCCGCGAGCGTGTAATTGTTCGCGGCACTGCCGCCAAGGGCCAAAGTCCCAACCGATGAAATCGCATTGGTTCCCACGTTTGCGCTGGCCAAAGTCCCGCTGCCGGAGGCCACCGTCACCACGTCGCTGCCGACTTTATTGGTCACCGACAAAATGCCCGCCGCAGCCGTCGTGGTGCCGTTGTATGGGCGAGTGCCGGTCAAAGCCACCGGGAGCGGATTGAGCGTCAGTGTCGTGTTCGTGTTTGCCGTGGCGTTCAATGAGCCATCGCCGCCGTAATAGTAGCTGATGACGTAGGGCACGCCGCTCGCGGGCACCGAGGACAGGCTGTAATTGATAGAAAAATCGCCGGTCGAGTCGCTGATGGCCGTGAGTTGGGCATTGCTGTTGATAGTCACCGAAACCATCTCGCCATCGGTCGGATAAACCGGCCCCGGCGCGCTGACGGTTCCGCTGAGAAGAACGCTTGCGGTTCCATAAGTCACGGTCTGGTTGGTCGTCAGATTTGAAAAGACCGCGGCTGGTAACTGTAGGACCAGATCTACATGGCCGGCGCTGCCGATGGTGGTGCTGATGGCCGCCGTGTAGCTCCCGGGCAAAGGTGTGCCGGTGATTGTCGGCGTCGCATTCGCAGTTCCAGAAAGTGTTCCCGTGCAATCCATCAGCCGATACGTCCCGGCAGAAAGCGCCGCGCCGCTGACGTTGATCGTCAGCGGGTTTTCGTTCAGGTTGAGATTGCCCGTGACGCTGATCTTGCCAAGAACTGATGGGCTTCCACCAACGGCTGTGAACGAAGCAAGAGCGCCTGAGTTAAGTGTAGTTGCGCCGCCGATACTGGCAACATTGGTTGTGACATTGGCGAGGGTCGCATTGGCGGCGACGGTGACGACTGATGCCCCGATCGAGCCGCCGTTCAACGCGAGTGTGCCCGCGTTGACGGCGGTGTTGCCGGTGTACGTGTTTGCGCCACCCAGCGCAAGAGTGCCGGAACCGACCTTGGTCACGGAAACATTTCCGACAGTATTCTGAATCACGCCGTTAAATGTGCTGCTCTGATTGTTGTTGCCGATGGAAAGAGAGCCGTTGCCGGCGGAGTTGTCCACGGTGCCGTCGCCGCTCAAGCCGTTGATGGTTTGCGTGAAGCCCGCGAGGTCCAGCAATCCTTTATAAACCTGGTAAATGAATACGTTGCCGTTTCCGGAACCGTTGGGAATGACGCCAGACGCGCCCAGCTTGAGCCAGGCCTGGCTGCCTGGAGCGTAATAAGAGGGGCCGTTTGTGCCGATAATGGTATTACCGGTGTAATTGTTGGCGGTGTTGGCCAGCACAACCGGGGAGCCATCCAAATTGATGAGCAACTGGCCGGAACCCGTGAGCTTGCTGTTGATCGTGATGGGATTCGTCGGCGCCCAACCCGCATCGAAATAGCCGCCGTTTGCGCCGAGGGTGATCGTGCGGCTGGAATTAAGGGTTGGCGAAGAATTATTATTTTTCAAGCAGCCGCCGTTGAGAGTCAGCCCGGCTGTTGACGAACCGATGGCCGAATCCGCCGAGATTGACAGAGTGGAGCCGCTATTGACCGTAGTGCCGCCGGAATAGGTGTTGACGCCGGTCAGGGTGAGTGCCCCGCCACCGTTTACATTCAACGGCCCCGCACCCGAGATGACGCCGGATAAACTTTGGGAGGCCGTGCTGCTATAATTGAAAGTTCCGCCATTGACGATGCTGTTGCCGTAGGCGCCGCTATTCAACTGGCCCGCGCCGGCAATGGTGAACACCGCCGGCGAGACAATCGTCGTCGTGCCGGTGTAGGTATTCGTCCCTGACAACTCCAAAGTTCCGTCATCCGAAACTGTAAGTCCCGCCGTTCCGCTGATAACGCCGGAGATGATGTCAATTTTTCCGGCGGTATTGCCGGTCTCGAACGTGAGCAGGTTTCCGCCGAGGGTCCAGTTGCCGCTGTAAGTGACGCCGGCGGTGGTGCCGACAAAATTGTTCGTGACCGCAGTGGTGACAGACACAGCGTTGGGAATGTTGATCGCCGCGGTGCCCCCTTCGGCGACCAGTGCCGCGCCGTTACCAAGACTCGAAAGAGTGATTGGCCCGGTGCCGAAAGAAGAACCGTTGTTAAAATTAATAATGCCGCTGAACGCATTGTCTGTATATCCCAGTTGCGTTCCTCCGGAATAAGTATTGACGCCATTCAGATAAATCTGGCCATCGGATTCGGGCACCAGTTGGCCGTTGCCGGCGATGACATTGTTAATCGTCAGATAGCCATCGGAGCCGTCGCTGGCATTGTGCACGTCGCAACCCTGGGCGCCGCTGGCGAGGCTGATGGTGCCGGAGCCGGTTATCGTCACGTTGCAGGAATTTGGCGTGAGGGAGCCGTCGAAGAAGCCGGCCACGACATGGCTGGAATTCATCGTTACTGTGAAGGCGGGAGTGCCATTACCGGTATGCACACCAAAGCACGCCGCCTTTCCATCAACCCACGCGGTGGGAGATGCTTGACCAGCCGAGCTGGTGCTCCAGTCATTATTTTCCCACGTGCCGGTCATGGAGCCGGTATAGGGACTGGCGCCGGAAGTTCCCTGGGGGTCCCAATAATAGACTGAAGAGGCAGCGGCCGTGGCGACCCAGCCGGAAAGCAGTGTAGCAGCCGTGCCGTTGAAGCCGTCCAGGTCCACCGCGCCGGAGATGCCGCCGACTGAACCCGTGTCACTCACCTGCCAGAAATTCCAAACGCCCGAACCCCATGCTTCGCAACTGGTGCACTCCGACCATGGGGTGCCGGTGTACACGTTCTCACCGTTGTAGTTGGCCAGGTCCGCACCCCATTGCGCTACGCTGCTATTGAGATCGCATGCCCCGGTGCAGACGCTCGAATAGATCGCCGGCTTTACCGAAACTCCGTTTGCCGCCGCGGAGACGACGACGTCTGCGCACCAGTCGCTGAGCCAGGCGGAATAGCTGGCCGCGCCATCCACTCCGCTGAACGTCTCAAAATCCAGCATTGGCATCAGCGTTTTTCCGTCGGCAAGGATGTAACCGCCAGCAACGCTCCAGAAATAACTCTCTTCCGTGGCCGGCGCGTTTTGCCAGGTCTCGCAATAATGATACGCGCCCATATAAAGCCCCGCCGTCTTGCCCCTGCTTTCATTGCCGGTGAAGCTGGCCTGGCTGACGTATTGTCCCGAAGCGCCCTGCGTCGCCTTTGTCCAGGCGAAGGTGACCCCATTGCTTTTGACTTCCGACCAGTTGATACCGGTGCCCTGATAATCGGAAACATCCACACCCAGGGGGCGTTGGGCGCTCGCTGTACCGGGAATAAGCGTGGCGGCGGTGGCTATTATCGCGACAGCAAAACCTCCGGCGCGCAGCCGACGTCTCCAGTCTTCGCCTTCGGCGCTATACAGAAAAGTACGGATGGGAGGCAAATTCGAACTCAATATCCGAGGGCGTGGTAAATATTGCTAAAATGCAGACTCCGGGCCGCAGTTCAAGCTTGCAAATCAGTCCCTATTCTGTATCAATAGGTT
>Ga0206796_1203_pt1 | contig 11085 bp, 12 predicted proteins | sample Alteio_BWOrgCont_68_FD_152895 | JGI IMG/M metagenome (GOLD analysis project Ga0206796, IMG submission 152895) | Enriched cells from forest soil in Barre Woods Harvard Forest LTER site, Petersham, Massachusetts, United States -... | ecosystem: Environmental > Terrestrial > Soil > Temperate forest >...
CAACTGCCTCGACCGCGAGACGGCGCTGCGCCTGTGGACCGAGAACGTCACCTGGTTCTCCAACGAGGAAGGCAAGAAGGGCCGCATCCAAGTCGGCCAGCTCGCGGATTTGATCGTCCCCGATCGCGACTACTTCGCCTGCGCCGAGAGCGAGATCGCCGACATCACATCCGAACTCACCATCGTCGGCGGCAAGATCGTTTATGCTGCCGGCGAATTCGCCCGTCACGACGAGGGCGGCCCGCCGCCCGCGATGCCCGACTGGTCGCCAGTGCGGGCTTTCGGCGGTTATGCGGCCTGGGGCGACGCCAAGGATGCTGCACAGCCCGCGCTGCGGCAGAAGCTCGCCATGAATTGCGGCTGCGCCAACAGCTGCGGCATTCACGGCCACGAGCACGCCACGGCCTGGTCGAGCAAGCTTCCGGTCTCCGACCTCAAGAGCTTCTGGGGCGCCCTCGGCTGCACCTGCTGGGCAGTATGACCATGGCGATCGGTCTCCCCGGTTTGCAATGGCTCGCGACTCCCGCGATTGTCGCGCATGTGCTCGACAATCCGGTAACGCTTCTTCTCGCGCGCATCTGCATGACCCTGCCCTTCTGGGTCGGGGGGCTCGTGAAGCTCTTGGATTGGCAGGGCGGCGTGGTCGAGATGGAGAAGACGGGGTTGCGCCCCGCCTGGGCTTTCAATCTCACCGTCGTCATCGTCGAGCTCGGCGGCTCGGCGCTCGTTATCGCCGATTGGGCGACCTGGCTCGGCGCAGGCGCGCTCGGCTGTTTCACCTTCCTGTCGACATTCATTGCGCATCGCTTCTGGCGAGCGACCGGCAAGGTGCGCGCGGCCGAGCTCAACAGCTTTCTCGAGCACGCGACGATCTGCACGGCGTTTATCCTCATCGTGGTCGTCGGACTGCGCGGGCCGCCGGTGCCATAGCGAAGGCTCGAGCAGGAGAGATCGATGAAGGAGACCTCGGGTGGTGAGACATGGCTGAACCTTCCGTAGCGGCGGCGAACTTGCCAGGAGCGCCACCTCGCGGCGCGGCGTCGTCGACGCAGGCCCCGGCGTCGATACCAGCCCATGCCTTTCCGCTGCTCATCGGTCTTGGCCTCGCGACCGGGATGGAGTTCTACACCTTCGACAGCGTCAATCTGGTGCTGCCAGACCTCACGGGAACGCTCGCCGTCTCGGGAGACGAGGCGAGCTGGATACTCACCGCTTATAGCTCGTCCCTGTTTCTCGGTGTGCCCATCTCGATCTGGCTCGCCGGCCATGTCGGCTACAAGCGCTTCCTGATCGCCACGATCCTGCTGTTCGCGGCCGCCTCGATGGGCTGCGCGCTTTCCCCAGACCTCTCGGCCATGCTGGTCTGGCGAGCCGTGCAGGGATTTGCCGGCGCGGGTCTCGTCGTCTGGTGGCGCGCGAGCATCTACCTCCTGATGCCGAAGCCCCAGCGCAGCCCATCGCTCATGCGTGTTTCGACGATCCTCTATCTGTCGAGCGCCTCAGGTCTGCTCGCGAGCGGCGCCATCACGGATCACGCAAATTGGCGGCTCATCTTCCTGCCGAACCTTGTCTTTGCGGCCGGCGCCATCTGGCTCGTCCTGCGCTATTTCCCGAGCGCCCACCCACAGACCTCGGAACGCCTGATGGCGACCGATTGGCCGGGCATCGTCCTCATCGGCGTCGCGCTGATCACTCTGCAGATCATCCTCAATCGCGGTGAGATCGACGACTGGCTCGGCTCGTCCAACATCCGTATGCTCGCCTGGACGAGCGCAAGCGCCTTCATCCTCTTCATCGCCTGGCAGACTAGCTGGCACAACCGCACGCCGCTGCTCCGCCTCGACCTCCTGCGCGATCGCAATGTAGTGGCATCGGCGCTCATTGGCATCTTCACCGGCATGATCTTGTCCGGCAGCCTCTACATGCTTCCCGAATTCCTGCGCAATGTCGCGACGAATTCGTTGAGCGCCACGCAGACCGGCCAGGTCATGGCGGTCTACGCGCTCTCGGCGGCCGCGGTGCGCCCGCTCATGGTCGGCGTAATCGCCCGTCTGGGCCAGCGCAAGACGATCCTGCTCGCCCTCATGCTCCTCGTCGCGTCGATGCTGCTCATCAGCCATTTCCTCACGAGCGGCACGCCGGCGTCCTATTTCTATCTGCCGCTCGTCCTCTACGCCGTGTGCCTGTCGGCTCTGCTGCCCGCGGTCGGCAGCGGCACCGTGGCGCGGATCGAGCAGCACAAGCTGCTCGACGGTGTCTCGCTCTACATGACTTTTCGTCAGTTCGGGGCGACGCTCGGTGTCGCGCTCTTGACCATCCTGGTCGAGCGGCGCGAGACGCTGCATTCGTCGCGCCTCTTCGAGCATCTTCGGGCCACGAGCGGCCGGGTGCACGACTGGCTTGCTACCGCCTCCTCGATCGTCTCGGCGCGCGGCGGGCACTCGTTGCTCGAGGGCGAGCGGGTTGCCGCGAAGCTGCTGGCCGAGACCGGCGCGCGTCAGGCGGCGACGCTCGCCTATGCGGACGCATTCACCTTCATGGCCCTGATCGGCATTTTGACCATGTGCCTTGTGCCGATCATTCCACCAACCCCGGCAACGAAGAAATGAGCGTGACGACGGATCACGGGCTTTGCGGCCGTTTCTTGCTGCGGAGCAAGCCCTAACATGGAAGCGAGCATGGCCAACCAGACCGCTCTCGAAACACCAGCGATCCCGAAGGGGCCCGCGGATCTCGAAGCGCCAGCGAGCCCGAAGGGGCTCGCGGAAGCGCATCGGCCAGGCCTGAAGTCGGCGCTGATCCTGACCGGCACTGCGCTCGGCCTGGCTGTGCTCGGCCTCTATCTCTATGTGCCGGGGCTCTACGAGGTCGCGACAAACGATGCCTATGTCGACGCTCACATGGTTTCCGTTGTGCCCAAGGTGGCGGCCTATGTGTCGGCATTGCATGTCGATGACAACTCCAAGATCATGCGCGGTGATCTTCTGGTCGAGCTCGACACGCGGGATTTCCAGGTCGCGGTCGAAAGTGCGGCGGCCGACATCAAGAGCGCCGAGGCGAACGCCGCGAACAACAAGGCGCAGCTGAAGGAGCAGCAGGCGATCATCGCCCAGAACGAGGCTGCGGTCGCCGGCGACCGCGCGACGCTCGAATTTGCGCAGCAGGAGGTGCAGCGCTATGGGTCGCTTGCCAATACGGGCTTCGGCTCCGAACAGCGCCTGCAGCAGGCACAATCGGATATCGGCCAGCGCCAGGCCGCCCTCATGCGCGATCGCGCCGCCCTCGATGCCGCGCGCGCCCATGTGTCGGTCATCGAGGCGGAAGAACAACAGGCGCAAGCCGCCATCGCCCGCCAACGCGCAGCGCTCGCACAGGCGCAACTCAATCTCTCCTACACGAAGATCTACGCGACCGAGAGGGGAACCGTCGCCAACAAGACGGTCGAGCCGGGCAATTTCGTGCAGCCCGGTCAGGTCCTGTTTTCGACAGTTCCCGACACTCTCTTCGTGACCGCCAATTACAAGGAAACGCAGCTGACCGATGTCCGGCCCGGGCAGGCCGTAATAATTCGCATCGACGCTTTCCCGGGCCTGCGCCTGCGTGCCCATGTCGACAGCATCCAGCGTGGCACTGGCTCGCAATTCGCGCTGCTGCCGCCGGAAAACGCGACCGGCAATTTCGTGAAGGTGGTTCAACGTGTTCCGGTAAAGATGACCTTCGACGATCCGGGCGAGGCGATGCAATGGATTGCGCCGGGCATGTCGGTCGAGACGACGATCACGATCGCCGAACGCCCCGGGTGGCTAAGCTGGATGGAGTGGAGATAGGCAGGGGTTTCGGCGGCCGGCGCCGCAAGCGCGGCGCTCGACGATCCGACCCCATATACGTTGATTGGTCCGCTGCAGACCGACGCCGCCGGTTCAGTGCGAGCAGACAAACAGAGGAGAGGATCATGGAAGCGATTCGACATAGCTATTTGACTGCCTACAGCCACCTGAAGTTGACACGGGATGCGGAAGGCGTGCTGGTCGTTGAACTCCATAGCAACGGAGAGCCGCTCACTTTCACGGCACAGGCCCATACGGAGGTTGTTGATGCCTTCTACCGCATTTCCCAAGATCGAGCGAATAAGATCGTAATCCTCACGGGGGCGGGCGGGGACTTCATGATCGGTGTCGATTGGGCATCTTTCGGAAACGTCTCCGATCCTGGCGTGTGGAGCCAGATCCATGACGAAGGCGCTCAGGTTTTGGAAAACATAGCCAATATACGCGTGCCGGTGATCGCGGCCATCGAGGGGCGCGCCCATATACACTCTGAGTACGCGCTGCTGGCCAATGTCATTGTGGCGGCCGAGGGCGCAACCTTCCAGGACGTAGGCCACTTCGCCGCGGGTGTTGTGCCCGGCGACGGCATCTTTACCACCTGGAGTTATCGCGCGGGAGCGGGACGGGCGGAAGCTTTCCTGCTCAACCCACACCCGCTGACTGCGACTATTGCGCAAGAATGGGGAGTGGTTGCTGAAGTCGTGCCAGACGGCAAGGCGCTCAGCCGGGCGCGGGAATTGGCCGAGCTGTACTTAAAGGCACCGGAGGTGACACGCCGCAACACGCGCATACATTTCATTCAACCCCTGAAAGAGCGCCTCGTGCGGGAAGTTGGCTACGGATTGTCGCTTGAAGGAGCGTCTGCGGCCGACCTAGTGAAATTGATGCAAATCAAAAGTGAAGCTGTCGTCCCGAAGAGCAAGTCTGCATGAAAAGCCCGAAGAAGACATTATGATCCGATCGATCATCATCGCCGGTGCATCGAAGGGAATTGGCACTGATGGGGGCGGCGCACCAGCCCTTCCGCCAAATCGATGGCGCGCCGACCTCTGCCGCGCACATCGCATTTTCGGAGGAGAAGATGAGCACTACCATTTCGTCGGAGCAAGGACAGGTGCCGGAGCGCGCATCGATCGACGAGAGCAAGGTCGCCTATCAGCGACCGCAACCTTTCGGCATGGTGCCGGACGCATTCGTCGGCTCGGCTCTCGATCTGGACGGCGATGAACGGGAGTGGGTGCCGCAATCCCCGACCGTGTCCTTTAAGCCGCTGATCCTGAGCGTGAGCCGCGTTTGCTCAAACCAAACAGGTTCCCGAAATCGGCGCTGACCCGCAGGCCCACCTCATGAGCGATGACTGGACGACCTTCAAAGCGGTCGGCCAAGGATTTGCCGCTCACCAGACCGTCCAGCATTCAAAGCATGAATAGGCCCGCGGCGTTGTTCATGCCAATTGGGTTGAAGGGTTTAATTCTCGTGTGCGTCGCACGATTGCCGGCGTCTTCCATCACATCAGCCCGCAACATGCAGACCTCTACTTCCACGAAATCGGCTTTCGCTGGTCGCAACGCATTGTCACCGGCAAAACTATTCGCCGATCTCGCAAAGGCCGAGAAAAGCTGCGCATCCTATGGACGAGGATCTCGCCTGCACTTCAGTTGCCACAGGTTTTCTGCGCCGCGATCGGCAGGCAGATGCGTCGTGCCGGCAATAACGGCCTAACAATCAAATCGACGGTCGCTGTCTTTGGTTGATAAAGACCGCATATGATTTCGAACAGCTCCTGTTCTGACCCCCAGTATTCGACAATGGAGAAATCCTTCGTCGAAGAGCAGCGCAGGCGCCTTGAAACGCTGCGCGCATAGATACTCGATCCAGAGGAAGCGGGTATGGCCAAGGAGCTGGAGGTCAGGGAGGCGAAAGTCGAAGAAAACCAGGAATTCGAGCAAGCGGTCCAAGATGTGGCCCAAAACGAAATCCATCAGGCGCTTCGTGACGTCAATAGCCGTCGCCTCCGTGCGATCGATCAAGCGCTTCAGAAGATCAAGCAAGGCACTTATGGCCTCTCGGACATTAGCGGCGAGCCCATTCCCAGAGGCATGTTGGAAGCCACTCCCGAAGCGGTTCTTACCGTCCAGGAAGAAGATAAGATAGAACGCCAATCCAAATGATGATCTTGGTTGCCTATTTGCCAGCAAACAACGCCTATCAATTTGGCGGATATGCGCAGTTCAGCGTGGTCGAACCGTTGGGTGGTGAGGCCAAAGCTGGACACGACCTTCTTGCACCCGATGTTCACGAGATGAGAGTTTTCACATGCCAATCATGACGAATTACAGTCTCCAGTTCCGTTGCACAGTCGGAAATCGTCGATGACGTTGTCCGGGAAGGAGACGCCGGACCGGCATAAAGAACCCGACGCGGTCGCATCGGCTTGGGCGCCTTTCCGTAACCCTGTGTTTCGGCTGCTCTGGCTGGCGACTGTCGTAGCTAATATTGGCGGCTGGATGTACAACGCCTCGGCAGGCTGGTTGATGACAAGCCTGAATGCCGATCCCCTGATGGTGTCACTGGTGCAAGCCGCATCCAGTGTGCCGCTGTTTCTTTTCGCGTTGCCAGCCGGCGCACTGGCCGACATCGTTGACCAGCGCCGTTTTATCCTGGTGCTCGAGATCCTCGTTGCCGTCGTCTCGGTGACGTTCGCCGCTCTCCTTTCCACCGGTTTCGTGACGGCGGCAACGCTGTTGTTTTTTATGTTGGCAATCAGCACATTGTCGGCGCTGGAAGCTCCAGCCTGGCAGTCGATCGTTCCACAACTTGTTACGAAGGAAGACCTTCCGGCCGCCGTGGCGGCTAACAGTGTCGGCATCAACATTAGCCGCGCTTTGGGGCCGGCACTGGCCGGCATCATCATCACGGCATTTGGAATCGCGGCACCCTTCTGGCTCGACGCGTTCAGCAACGTCGGAGTAATCGCCGTATTGCTATGGTGGAAAAAATCGAAAGGCCAGGCACATCGGCTTCCTGCGGAACGGCTCGGCAGCGCCATTCGCGCTGGCCTGCGCTACACTCGAAACAACAGACATCTGCGCGCAACATTGGTGCGCGCCGTGGGCTTTTTTCTGTTTGCCAGCGCCTACTGGGCACTACTTCCGCTTGTGGCCCACACCCAGATTGCCGGCGGTGCCGAGGTTTACGGGATGCTGCTGGGAGCGATCGGGTTAGGCGCGGTGAGTTTTGCATTCGCCCTTTCTTGGCTGAAGGAGAAGCTTGGACCGAACGGCCTCGTGGCGCTCGGCGAAGCTGGCACGGCGGTTACGCTGGTGCTGTTCGGCCTAGCGAGGGAACCGTTTACCGCGCTGGTGGCTAGCCTGGTTGCCGGGATGTCTTGGATCGCCGTCCTGGCCAATCTGAATGTATCGGCACAGGTCGCTCTGCCCGACTGGGTACGGGGCCGCGGCCTGGCCATGTATGTGAGCGTGTTTTTCGGAAGCATGGCCCTCGGTAGTATCGTCTGGGGCGGCATGGCTGAATATGCCGGACTGCCCGTCACTCATTTCGTCGCGGCGGCTGGTGCCCTGTTGGCAATCCCGCTGACATGGCGCTGGAAACTGCAGACGGGCGCGTGCATCGACCTTTCTCCTTCCATGCATTGGCCTGAGCCTATCATTACCGAGCCGGTTGAAGTAGATGCGGGCCCAGTGATGGTGACGGTCGAGTATCGGATAAATCCCAAGAATCGAGAAGCTTTTCTTGCGGCTGTGGAACAGCTGTCGCACGAACGAAAGCGCGACGGAGCGTACGCCTGGGGCATATTCGAAGATTCCGCTATCGAGGGACGATACTTGGAAACCTTTCTGGTCGAATCATGGCTGGAGCATTTGCGCCAGCACAAGCGCGTGACAAACGCCGATCGCGTTCTTGAAGACAAGGTCTATTCTAAGCTGCTCGGCAAGCCGACGGTCACGCATTTTATCGCCGCCGAGCGAGGCAGGGGGCGTAAGGGCGACTGACTGGCCGAGATCCAGTTTCGGGACGGCTGGTGTGGGCGGGGCCGAGAGGAGCCCCGTCAACCGCAACCCTGCCTACGATATGGGTTGATCGCTCTCGACCTTTTTTCTCGGCGAGGCCCACTTGGAAAAACGCTCTATCACAGCAAACAGCGTCGGTGTGATGAAGAGCCCGACAGTCGTCGCCGACAGCATGCCGCCGATGATCGTCACACCAACGGCTTGGCGGGCGCCAGCCCCTGTTCCGGTCGAGGTGGCTAGCGGAAGTACCCCGAAGATGAAAGCGAGCACCATCATGAGCACTGCACGGAAGCGCAGCACGGCACCCAACCTTCCAGCATCGGCGATTGGGATCCCTTATTGGCATCCCTTCCTGGTGACGTTCCTTCGCGAACTCAACGATCAGGATAGCATTATTTGAGGCGAGACCGATCAGAAGCACCACGGCGATTTACGAATAGATGCTGTGTCGCTTGGCATCTTGGCGTGAGACTCCGCGACTTTTCTCGCCGTTGAGCATTTTGGTTTGAGACTGAAGCACGCCCCAGTCTCAAGTTAACTGTCAACGTGAGACTGGATTTGCCGATTCCGTTCCGAGCTCGGCCTCGATTTCGCTGAAGCGCTCACATGGGCATTTTCACGTCAAGGGTCAGGTGTTCCGGGACAATCAAAAGACTCTGCTAGCCTCAATCAGCCATTCATCCGATGGTGAAGCAGTCATCTGGCGGCCAATCTGGCGTCAAGCCCGAAGCCGCCGGAGGCGGTGGCCGGAGAGGCCAGGCTTTACACCAGATTGGCCGCCAGATCTCATAATCAACGGATACCACTTTGGCTGCACGACAATCTCCCGCGACGATCAGGCCTGATCGTCGCGAAGTCCGGTTTTGATTGTGACGCTACAGTCAGTTTCATTCAGCGGTTCATGGGATCTCTCCACTAGCTGCATCGGTATCCAAGGTCTGAGCCCGGTTCCATGACCTGATTGCTTCCCCACCAGATCAAACTCACATTCGGTCGCCGTGCGAAGCGGCTGCACCAAGTTCCCGCGTGCGGCGGGTGGGGCTCAAGAGGACGAGACCATTCTAGTTTTCGGCTATTGAGGCCATGCGCTTCATCGGTTCGTCCGCCTGGATCCGTCAGGACTGATCAGGTCCTGGGGATTGCGCTATTGCGTCGAGGTCTGCGCTCTCAGGCGGCCTTCATCACGGCGCCCTCGATGACGATGCCGGCGGATGTGTACTTCCACAAGGCGATCAGAAGCTTGCGCGCCAGCGCGACGATCGTCGTCTTGCGCCAGCGGCCGCCGTTGCGCTTGAGCCGCTGGTGGAACCACAGGCTGAGCGCTGAGGTCGATTGGTGTCGTAGCCACAGCCAGGCCAGCTCGATCATCGTCGTCCGCAGCCGCGGGTTCCCGGCCTTGGATACCCCTTGCTCGTGAGCGACCGAACCACTCTGCCAGGGTGTGGGGGCCAGCCCGGCGTAGGCCGCCACTTGTCTTCGGTTGGCAAAGCTGCGGAACAAGCCTTCAGACCACAGGATCGCGGCAAACTCTGGGCCGATCCCCTTCAACTGCATCAGCATTGCCGCCGGCGCGGCGGCCGCTTGGCTCACCTGCTCAAGCAAAGCATCCCGCTCCGTCTCGACCGCCCGCAACTGGGTCAGGACAAGCTCAAGCCGGTCGAGCTCCCGAACAACCTGCGCCTTCAGCTGCGGTGACAAGCAGCGGCCGTCGCCCGTCCTTAGCTCGTCCAGCCGTGTCCGGCGATTACGCTTCAACGGTTCGTAATCGAAGATCCCCTGTGCGAAGAGCAAGCCCTTGATCCGGTTGACATGCTGAACACGTTCGGCCGTCAGCACCTTACGCTCCCGGCAAAGACGACGGCGATCCTCCTCCTCGGGCGTCAGCGCCTTGACCAGAGCGCACACCCGAGGCTCGCCGCGCTTATAGGCTAAAAGCGTACGCACTAACGTCTCGCCGTCGATCTTATCGGTCTTCGCCCGCCGTCGCCGCCGTGAGACCAAAATCGACGCAGGATCGACGACGTGGCTCTCGATCCCTTCGCCCTGCAGCACGCGGTGGATCCAGAAGCCGTCCAGTCCCGCTTCCTGGATGACAACCACTGGGAAGTCCTTGCCCGTCCGTGCTCGCGCCTTCTGCTTGAGCTGGGTCAATCGCTCGATCAAGCCTGCGATATCGCCAGCGGCGACTGCATGCTTGGACATCTTCTCCCCAGCACCAGGGGATAAAGACGTGATCAGCCAACTCGATCGACTGAGTTCCAATGAGACAAAAATTGCGCCAAGATCGGTGCGGATAGCGGTCGGTGCATCGGGTCAGTCAGCTTCAACGGGCATGGTCGCCTCCAGAGCGAGTGGTTTTGCAACCTCACTCTGCCAAGAGCAGCGGTCGCTATCCAATCGCCCATAGGATCTGGTTGCTATTGGGGGCGTTGACCCCGTCGGTCGAAACGTCGCCCATCCTGACCCAAAATCAAAATGACGTTCGCAAGCCGGAGTCTCATGTTAAATGCCCAAAGCCAACAGAAGTCTCACGTTAAATGGACAAGCCTGTGCGTTGAGCCGAACGCCAAACCATTGAAATTGTTCAGCCCGCAATCTCAGTCCAAGATGCCCAGTGACAGCGAGAGCCCGGAGGTCCCCGATCGCCAGTCGAAACCGCGCACCGGCGTGTCGCACTTGTAGTCGGGGTAGTGAGTGAATGCTCCACCGGCTAAAGCCGGTGGCTTCATGATTTGATGTCTGAAGCCATCTCGTCGACGTTCGTCGACTACAGCACTTCAAATGCATCGTCCGGCGCCGGTGGCTGCTGATCCTCGATATAACGCTTCCAGACTTCATCCGTGACGTTGCCGCTCGATGCCACCCAATACCCCCTGCCCCAAAGATGCTGCCCCCAGTACCGGCGCCGCAGACTGGCAAACTCCGACAACAACTTGTGCGAACTCTTGCCTTTGAGGAACTGCACCGCTCGCGACACAGACAGTTGCGGGGGAATGCCGATGAGCATGTGCACATGGTCGCGGTTGATCGCACCCGCATAGATCGTCATCTCGTGGCTGCGCGATATCTCGCGCAGCAACTCACGGCAGCGCTCTCCCACATCACCACCCAGGATCGGATAACGATACTTCGTTACCCACACCAAGTGGTATTTACAGTCCCAGACCGTGTGGCTTCCACTCTTAGGATCTCGCATGCTGATACGTTAGCATCTCATCCCTGCCGCC
>Ga0206796_1204_pt1 | contig 11080 bp, 6 predicted proteins | sample Alteio_BWOrgCont_68_FD_152895 | JGI IMG/M metagenome (GOLD analysis project Ga0206796, IMG submission 152895) | Enriched cells from forest soil in Barre Woods Harvard Forest LTER site, Petersham, Massachusetts, United States -... | ecosystem: Environmental > Terrestrial > Soil > Temperate forest > O...
TGAATTACTTAACTCAGGCAAAGCATATTCTTTAGGTTTCACATCGAAAAGGTCTTCGGTTATTTTGGGCTTTTTTACCGGGTTTATAAGCGAATATGCTTCCCATAATAATTCTTTCTTGTTTTTTTCTGTAAACTTAAATGCACCAGAGCGAATGAGCAGGCAAACCTGTTCCACAGAAACAGGGACACGCTTTATAAAATCATATAAACAAGTATACTTACCATTATGAGTCCGCTCAGTCAAAAGCTTCTCAATAGTTTCTTTTTCCAATTCACTAATCAGCCCAATGCCGAGATAAATGTCTTTTTTATTTATTACACATTTATCGGTACTGGTATTTACGCAGGGAGGCACAATTGTGGCACCATGCATACGGGCTTCATGTATGTATAGTTCCATCTTGTAAAAGCCGCCGCCATTGTTTAGTGTAGCCACCATATATTCCAGTGGAAAATAAGCCTTAAGGTATAGCGCCTGGTAGCTTTCTACCGCATAACTGGCTGAGTGCCCTTTTGAAAAAGCGAAATTAGCGAAGGTCTCTATCTGGAACCATATCTTCTGTATCGTTTCAAGTGTATATCCTTTCTTAAGACAGTTTGAAAAGAATTTTTTACTTACTGCCTGAAACTCCTCGCGCATCTTATATTTCCAGGACATACCCCTACGCAATGAATCAGCATCATCTAGTGATAGCCCTGCAAAAATATGTGCCACTCTAATAACATCTTCCTGGTAAACCATTACCCCGTAAGTTTCGGCAAGTAATTCATATAATTCAGGCAAGGCAGCTTTAGCCGCTTCCCGTCGCTTTTCATCACGGAAACGCAATATATATTCACGCATCATGCCACTTTGCGCTACCCCCGGGCGAATAATGGAACTGGCGGCTACCAATCTTAAATAATCATCAGCTTGCAACTTTGTAAGCAGCATACGCATGGCGGGCGATTCTACATAAAAACAGCCTATGCACTGGCTGGTACGCATCAGGTGTTTAACCTGATCATCTTCCTTTAACAGTGCCATATTATGAATGTCAACGTCCGTTCCTGCGTTATCTTTAATAAGGCTCAATGCATCCTTTATTTTTCCTAACCCCCGTTGACTCAATATGTCAAACTTATAGAGGCCTATATCTTCAGCCTCCAGCATACTAAACTGTGTGGTAGGATAACCTTTAGGAGGAAGATTGGTGGCAGTATAAGTGGAAATAGGTTCTTCGGAGATTATAATACCGCTGGCATGAATGCTAAGGTGGCTGGGCATTCCGTTAATAATGCTCCCATACTGTAGTGTCAATTTATTCAGTGATTTTGCCGACTTTATTGAATCCTTGCTGAAAGGGTCCGGTAAAGCCTGAAGGTCTTTAATATCATTTGGCGGTAAGCCAAATACTTTTCCCAGTTCATGCATTACAGAATCTTTACCGTATGTTGAATATGTGCCGAGTAGAGCGGTATGTTTATTCCCATATGTATTGAAAATATAACGTGTCATGTCATCTCTGTCTGTCCAGGAAAAATCAATATCAAAATCGGGCGCATTGGTGCGGGAAATATTAATAAACCGTTCGAAATAAAGGTCAAGCTCAATGGGATCTACGTCAGTTATATTTAACAGGTACGCAAGTATGCTGTTGGCACCACTTCCGCGGCCCACATAATAATAACCTTTAGAGCGTGCATAGCGAACAATATCCCAGTTAATGAGAAAATAAGAAGTAAATTCCTTTTGTATTATAATAGACATTTCTTTTTCAATACGTTCCAATACTTTCTCAGATGGTTCAGGGTAACGATATTTCAGGCCCTTTTCAGCTTCCCGCCGGAGCATTGCTATATCATTGGCTATACTATCGGTGAAATGCTTCTTGTTCTTGTTTGTCAGTTTCCCGTATTCAAAACCAATGCTGCAATCATTCAGAATATGCTCTGTATTTATTCTGATAAATGGGTAAGAAAAATATGCCTTATCCAATTCTTCCTTTGGCATAATAATTGCTTCGGGCGTTGATTGTTCACTTACCGGGAGCTTGCTCAGCAACGTATTTTTATCAATAGCGCGCAGTAAACGATGTGCATTAAAGTGCTTCTTTTCTATAAATGTGGCAGGTTGCAACGCAACTAATTTGCTCACCATATTTCTGGCAGGAGAAAAAGGCAAACGTTGCAAATCTTTTACAGATATTCCTATAAACTCATTTTCACGTAGCCATTGCCCTTTATATGCCTGTAGCGGGTAAATGATATATGCATTATGAAATTCAGGCGCTTCATCTGCAAACTTTTCTGATGCATGCAAATGTGCTGTAAGATGTTCATTCAATTCTTTGAAGCCCTCATTATTTCGGGCAATACCAACGTATTTCTGTTCAACCCCGTTGCGGAAATCAATACCCACAATAGGTTTAATTCCCACGGCGCATGCTTGCCGTATAGTTTCAAGGCAAGCGGATGTGTTATTTATATCGGTAAGCACAAAGGAACTGTATCCGTTCTTTTTAATTTCGTGAAGGAGTTCGGTAATCCCTAATGTGCCGTAACAAAAGCTATAATATGTATGGCAATTGAGCAACATATTACTTCTTCTTAAGTGGTTGGTTGTTGCTTATTCCGTTAAACGGATTAAACTCCCTTGTTCGTATATCCATTCCAGCTGCAAGTTGTACTGCATCTTTGCCAAAACGCCTGCGCATCCTGTCCATTGCCTGGTATAGTTGCAATTGCTCTGTGGTATCGTCGAACATATCTATCTGGTAAGTGCCATGCACTAAATGGCTGAAACGCACACCTATAAGGCGTATCAGCATACGCTTATTGTAAAGCTTATTAAATAGCTCCTTTACTTTTTTCAACAACATATGGTCGAGGGCAGTATAGGGAATGTGAGCCTGTACTGTATATGTATTGAAATCGGAGTAACGTATTTTTACGGTAACGCAGGCGGTGAGCTTCTCTTCACTGCGAAGCTGGAATGCCAGTTTCTCTGTCATTTTCACCAATACCGAATTAAGATAAGCCATATCAATAGTGTCCTTCTCGAAAGTATTTTCCGTAGAAATTGATTTTCTTTCCGAATACGGGACTACCGGGGAATTATCAATTCCGTTAGCTTTCCGCCAGATAGTTGTTCCATTCTCGCCCAATACCTGCTCCAGCATTTGCACAGGCATTTCCTGCAAGGTCCTTATTCTTTCCACCCCCATGTTCCTTAGTAAGTTATAGGTTTTATCGCCCACCATGGGTATCTTTTTTATTGATAATGGCGCAAGAAACTTTTTCTCTTCTCCATTAGGTATTCTGCGATAATTGTTTGGCTTGGCCTCTCCCGTACCTACTTTCGATACTGTTTTATTACCCGACATGGCAAACGAATTGGGCAAGCCGGTATTTTTTATAATTCTCTCCCTTAATTCAGTAGCAACCTGGTAACAACCGAAAAACTTATCCATACCGGTAAGGTCCATGTAAAACTCATCGACCGATGCCTTTTCATATACAGGAACCGTTTCCTTAATAATGTCGGTAATTATATTCGAGAACTTGCTGTATTCCTCATGGTCGCCGCTTACTATAATAGCATCGGGGCAAAGTATCCTTGCCATTTTCATGGGCATAGCCGAATGTATGCCGAATGTACGTGCTTCGTAACTGCACGATGCCACAACGCCGCGGTCGCTGCTGCCGCCAACTAATACGGGCTTACCTATTAGTTTTTTATTGTGCAACCGCTCAACCGACACAAAAAATGTATCCAGGTCCATGTGTACAACACTACGTTCCATACCATTGCTTTCAATGCGCAAGTTGCTAAATATTTTGGTTTATAGTTGCTAAGTATATTAGCAAATTATGGGTATCACTTTTTCAGGGGGTGTACCTGTTATTCATATTGATTATCAATATGTTGTTTGAAAATGAAGAGCTAAAACTGCTACCCATTGCTACCCATCCTTTCAACTATTCAGCAATTAAAAGTAAACTGCCTAAGTCCTAATCCTTACCTTTGGGCTCGCTAAAAATACAGGTATGAAACCCGATTTTGTTGAAGAGTTACGCTGGAGAGGAATGCTCCATGATATTATGCCCGGCACCGAAGAACTACTGAAGAAGGAAATGGTATCGGGTTATATTGGTTTCGACCCTACAGCCGATTCTCTGCATATAGGTAGCCTTTCGCAGATAATGACATTATTGCATTTCCAGAAAGCGGGGCATAAACCCGTTGCATTGGTAGGCGGGGCAACGGGTATGGTCGGCGACCCTTCAGGTAAATCGGCTGAAAGGAATTTGCTGAATGAAGATGTGCTGAACCATAACCTGGCCTGTGTAAAAAAACAACTGGAAAAGTTCCTTGATTTCAATAGCGGAGTTAATTCTGCTGAAATAGTAAATAATTATGACTGGTTTAAAGGCTTTAGTTTCCTGGATTTTATACGTGATATTGGCAAACACATATCAGTGAGCTATATGCTGGCTAAAGATTCAGTGAAGAACCGTATGGAGACGGGTATATCATTTACTGAATTTACATACCAGCTTGTGCAGGGTTATGACTTTTACTATTTGTGGAAGCATAAAAACTGCAAGCTGCAAATGGGCGGTAGCGACCAATGGGGCAATATTGTTACAGGTACCGAGCTTATTCGCCGTAAGGATGGAGGAGAAGCGTATGCGCTTACCACACAGCTCATCACAAAATCGGACGGAGGAAAGTTTGGTAAAACTGAAAGTGGCAACATTTGGCTCGACCCGCAAAAAACGTCGCCATACCGATTTTACCAGTTCTGGCTTAATGTGCCCGATGAAGATGCAAAGAAGTATATTAAAATATTCACTCTTTTCGGTAAAGAAGAAATAGATAAGCTGATTGCTGAGCACGATGCTGCTCCGCATTTAAGGGTGTTACAGAAAGCATTGGCAAAGGATATTACCATACGTGTGCATTCTGAAAAGGATTATGAGTTTGCACTTGAAAGCTCAGAGATTCTTTTTGGTAAAGGCACAAAGGACAGCTTGTTGAAATTATCGGACAATGATATTGAAGCAGTATTTGATGGAGTACCGCAAGTTGAGCTGGCGCGCGCAGCTATTGAGCAAGGCATCCCGTTAATTGATTTTTTAGTCGACCATACTAAGATATTCCCTTCGAAAGGTGAAGCACGTAAAATGCTAACCGGCGGTGGTGTGCAGATTAACAAAGAAAAAGTGGAAGATGTGAATGCCTTAGTTAATGCGACAAACCTGATTGGGGGTAAGTTTATATTGGCCCAGAAGGGCAAAAAGAACTATTACCTTGTTAAGGTAGTATAAATACAAATAAAATCTCCCCTTTAGGGGAGATGTAGAGGGGTAGATATGCAAAAGAAGGTCGATTTTCTTGTTATAGGTTCGGGTATTGCCGGCTTATCATACGCGCTTAAGGTGGCGCCACATGGTAAGGTGTATATTATTACTAAAGCAGACGAAGATGAATCGAACACCAAATATGCGCAAGGTGGTATTGCAGCCGTGATGCATGACCCCGATACATTTGAAAAGCACATTCAAGATACACTAATTTGCGGCGACGGATTGTGCGATGAAAAAGTAGTCCGTATGGTGGTATATGAATCGCAGGAACGGATAAAGGAATTGATAGAGTGGGGGGCGAACTTTGATAAAAGTTCTTCCGGAGAATATGATTTGGGCCGCGAAGGAGGGCATTCTGAAAATCGCATCTTACATCATAAAGATGTAACAGGTAGGGAGATAGAGCGTGCATTACTTAACCAGATACACAACCACCCTAATATTGAGATAGCCACTCATCATTTTGCTATTGATATTATTACACAGCACCATTTGGGCAAACCTGTAACGCATGAAACAAAAGATATTTCCTGCTACGGGGTTTATGCACTTAATACCAAAACCGGTAAGATAGATACCATTATTGCCAAATCAACTTTAATGGCTACCGGTGGTGCAGGCAATGTGTATAGTGCCACAACTAACCCTGTAATTGCAACAGGCGATGGCATTGCTATGGTGTATCGCGCCAAAGGCGCTATTACCAATATGGAGTTTATTCAATTCCACCCTACTGCTTTATATGCCCCGCATTTAAAACCCGCTTTCCTTATATCAGAGGCCGTGCGTGGCGCAGGAGCTGTATTAAAGACAATGGATGGCAAAGAGTTTATGCAGAAGTATGATGAGCGTGGTTCACTGGCACCACGCGATATTACCGCCCGTGCAGTTGATAATGAAATGAAGGCAAGGGGCGATGAATATGTTTATCTCGATTGCATTAAGATTGACAGGTACAGGTTACTGGAACATTTCCCCAATATATACAGCAAATGCCTTAGTGAAGGAATAGATTGCCTTAAAGAACCTATACCAGTAGTGCCAGCGGCACATTATACGTGTGGAGGCATTAAAGTAGATATGAATGGACGCAGTACGTTACTTAACCTATATGCGGTAGGTGAATGTTCGTATACGGGGTTGCACGGTGCTAACAGGCTCGCTTCTAATTCACTGTTGGAAGCATCGGTTTATGCACACCGGGCTGCAATAGATGCTATTGAATTGGTAAAAAAAATAAACTCTCCTTCTTCTATTCCTGACTGGAACGAAGAGGGCTTGGAGTATGCTGAAGAAATGGTTTTAATAACCCAAAGCTTGAAAGAGGTACAAGGTATAATGAGCAGCTATGTCGGTATTGTACGCTCTGAACTGCGCTTAAAAAGAGCGAAGGACAGGCTGGATATTTTGTATGAAGAGACAAAAGAGTTGTACGATAAAACGATAATTTCCGTAAAATTGTGCGAATTAAGGAACCTGATAACGGTTGCTTATCTTATAATTAAGATGGCAATGGCCCGAAAGCAAAGTGTAGGGTTGCATTATATGGTCGACGGAAAAGGGAAGAAGAAATAAGCCTCCTTAGCTCAGGGGTAGAGCAACTGATTCGTAATCAGTAGGTCGTGGGTTCAAATCCCATGGGAGGCTCTCAAATAAGTTTCTGTACTGCCTATTGTTATAGTGAATGAATGTTACTACATTTGTATAAGTACGTTCAGTTACATAATCTCCTAATAATAATCCCCATGAAAAGAATATTTACTGCGCTGTATACGGCTACTTTATGTTTTGTAAGTGTAGCGTCATTTTCACAGACTAGCGATACAATTAAGTATACCGGTAGCGTGAATAAATTTGTAGTACCGAATTGCGGAGCATCATCTGTAACAATTACAGCATTCGGCGCCCAGGGTTCAAAAGGCGGTGGCCCTACTTGCCGTAACTTTACTTCGGCTTCCGCTGGCGGCACTGGCGGATTAGGCGGGCAAGCTATGGGTACCCTTGCGGTAACCGCAGGCGATACTTTATATGTTTACGTTGGTGGCCAGTCTGGCTGGAATGGCGGAGGTGATACAGGCACAGGATACGGACTGGAGGGTGGCTTTGGAGGTGGAGCAAGTGATGTTAGGTTTGGAGGAACTGCGTTAACGAACCGGGTAATAGTAGCAGGCGGTGGCGGCGGTGGCGGTGCAGGTGGTTCGAATTCTGAATGCAGTCCTGGTACTCCCGGCCATGGCGGTGATGGAGGAGCAGGAGGATCAAGTAGTGCCGGCGATACAGGTTCAGAAGTTTGTACAGGCTCTTGTCCTACCCAGGGATTAGGCGGACAAGTAGGAACTATTAGTGCCGGAGGTACCGGAGGAACCGGAGGTTCTGGTTCGGTTGGTGCGGGTCTTGTAGGTGGTAATGGAACACTTGGACTGGGAGGCGTGGCAGGAGGAACTTCTTACAATTCTCCCCCTTACTGGAGCGATGCTACAGGTATTGGCGGTGGCGGCGGAGGTGGGTATTATGGCGGAGGTGGCGGCGGCGGAGCAGGATTTGCCGGTGGATGCGGTGCACCGGGCGGTGGCGGCGGAGGTGGTTCTTCATATACCGGTGGCGTTACCGGAGGCTCAACTATTGCAGGAGTTAATTCAGGAAATGGGTACGTAGTAATTTCATATTCATGTACTACCGGTATTAACGAATTGATAGCACTTGATGAACAGGTTAAGGTTTACCCGAATCCTTTTACCGGAGTGGTTAATATTAGTGTAATGATAAATGACCCTATTTCTGTAACAATGTTTAACATGTTAGGAGAGAATATGGGTACATGGCAGATAACAAAGGGATTGAATACTATAAACACACAATTTATTCCGGCAGGTGTATATACGTTGCAGGTAAAAGCAAAGAGTGGAGTGATTAATAAAAAACTGACAAAACTTAATTAAGTCTTGGGATGATATTAATAAATCGTCAAATTTTTATAGCCCTGATTATTCAATTAGGGCTTTTTAATGGCCTTATAGCACAGATAAGTGATGCCAAACTTGATAACAGATTACCCATACTCAATGGAAGGGCATACTTCAGTTTCCCTACAAAAGCGGTAAATCTTGAAAGGCCAACAGACATAATGTCTGCAGGAAGGAACCCTAACGAAGAAACCCGTGTTGTATTTGATATTGACAAAATGCGGATGGTGTTTTTTGCCCAGGAGCTTTATGAAGTGAGTGATAAAAGATTATTTGAGGAGGTATTGGCCGATAGTTCATACAAAGCCAATTTCACCAGTAAGGTTTTTTTGCAGAAGGATTCCATGTTTACCATACTTTCTTCGCCTTTAAGGTACGATTCATCACAATCGGCAGTTATGGTAAACAGTTTATTGGTGCAAACTTCTGATAGTACTGTTTTCAGAATAGATGCCTATATAAGCCCCACTGCTTTTAGCAGGCTTAAAGAATATACTGACCTTTCTGTAAAAGTATTTCAAACATTAGAGAAAGGCGAACGGAGAAATAACCTGAAGCCACGCGATGAGAAACGCCTGCTGATGGATACTACTAAAAGTTTTATTTTTCATTTGCCGGCCAATTATTGCATTACCGAGGATAAGAAATATGATTTCCAGGTTTTCAAGCTCCATAGATTCAGAAGTTTTACTGATTCAGTATGGGCCAATATGATGGTTTATGTGGGCGATTACCCTCAATTTATGTACATGGACTATGGACTAGATGCGCGCACTGCCACTAATGAACCAGGGAGGTTTCTGGACTCTGATGTGCAATGGATGGTATTCCAGGATAATATGCTCCGTTTCTTTCTTAAGGAACAAGTAATGCCCCGCGATGATATTAGTAAGGGTACAAAAGTTCACATAGCTATGCTTACTAATTATATGGGCCTTATGAAGGAACTGGAGGGTATAGAAGAAACTATAAGGCTCTCGGGAAATTAAAGATTCCTATACTTTTTTAACTTCGCTCTTATTAATCTATAAATATTATTCCTATGATGCTCGGTGTACATTGTTCAGTAAGTGGTGGATTAGAACATGCTTTTGATGAAGCAGCTTTATTGCACCTTGATACGTTCCAGGTTTTTACCCGTAACCAGAGGCAATGGAAGGCAAAACCTATTTCCGATGAAGAGAAGGCCGCTTTTGCTGCAGCATGGAAACAGCACCCTGAGGTGAAAGCTATTTTTGCGCACGCATCGTACTTAATAAATCTTGCCAGTGCCGATAAGGCCTTGCAGGATAAATCAATTGGTGGAATTACTGATGAAGTAAGGCGATGCCATGCACTTGGTATTTTCGGGGCGGTATTGCACCCCGGCGCTGCCGGAGAAGCTACAGAGCATGATGCCATGAAGCGCATTGCGGAAGGCCTGAAACAGGCTTTGCAAGACACCCATGGGTCTCATGTGAAGATTCTGCTGGAAAATACTGCCGGTCAGGGTTCGCATGTAGGGTATAAGTTTGAACACCTTAGAGAAATTATGGATATGGTGGGTTCAGAACGCATTGGTACCTGTTTCGATACTTGTCACGCTTTTGCAGCAGGATATGATATACGTACTGAACATGAATTTGAAGAAGTAATGAAGGAATTTGACCATATAGTCGGCCTGAAACACCTCCATGCCATTCACCTTAACGATTCAAAAGGAGATTTAGGTAGCCGCTTAGACCGTCATGAGCATATTGGGCAAGGGAAGATAGGTGCTGATGCCTTTAAATTTATGATGAGGAAATTCCCACATATACCGAAGGTTATTGAAACCGATGCTGAGAACAATATGGATGAGGTGAATATTAAGTTACTGCGAAAGTTGGCGGGTGAGTAATTTTAAATCAACCTTCTTGATTTCAACTCAAGATATTTATTAATAACATTCACTGTAAGGTTAGCAGGAGGTGTGAGTATGGCATGAATACCTATTGCCTCAAGTTCCTTTACCATTTGTTTTTTCTCAAACATAAATTGCTCAGCAATAGTTTTAATAAATACTTCTTCAGTATTTACAGGTTGGCTTTCCAGTATCAGGTCAAGTTCGGTATCTTCAAAGAAGACTACAACAAGTAAATGGTTGCGGGCTATCTTTCTCAGGTAAGGCAATTGCCTGTAAAGAGCATTTACAGAACCAAAGTTTGAGAATAGTACCAGCAAAGCTCTTTGATGAAGATTGTGGCGTATCTGAGCATAAAGCATTTCGTAATCCGATTCCTGGTACTTGGTTTTTTGATTGTAGAGGACTTCCAATATAGCATGCAACTGGGCGCGCCTTCTATCGGCCTTCAGTATAGTACCTATTTTATCTGAAAAAGTTATGATACCGGCTTTATCCTCTTTCTTTAATGCAATATTTGAAAGTACAAGGCTGGCATTGATAGCGTAGTCGAGTAAACTGAGGCCTTCAAAGGGCATTTGCATGGTACGCCCCTTGTCAATGATACAGTAAACCTGTTGCGATTTTTCATCGATATAGTGGTTAACCATCAGGTCCGATTTACGTGCCGTTGCCCTCCAGTTTATGGCCCTGGGGTCATCGCCCAGTACATATTCACGTATATTCTCAAACTCTGTTGATTGGCCTATTTTTCGCAGTTTCTTAATCCCGCCTTCTTTCAGGTTATTCGATATGGCAAGCAATTCATATTTATGCATCTGCATAAATGAAGGGTACACCGGAACCATTGCCTGCTGGTCGAATGTAAATCGCCGGTTTAT
>Ga0206796_1205_pt1 | contig 10991 bp, 10 predicted proteins | sample Alteio_BWOrgCont_68_FD_152895 | JGI IMG/M metagenome (GOLD analysis project Ga0206796, IMG submission 152895) | Enriched cells from forest soil in Barre Woods Harvard Forest LTER site, Petersham, Massachusetts, United States -... | ecosystem: Environmental > Terrestrial > Soil > Temperate forest >...
CTTATACCGTCTCCCACGATCTGCGCGCCCCATTGCGCGCCGTGAACGGCTTCGCGGGAATCGTGCTCAATAAATTCGGACCGCAACTGGACGATGAGTGCCGACGGTTTCTCGAGCGGATTCGCAATGGTGGTCTTCAGATGGGGAGATTAATTGATGACCTGCTGGAGTTCTCACGTCTGAGCCGACAGCAGGTTAACCGTCAGCCTGTGGATTCCTCCAAACTTGTGAAAGTTGTCCTCGAGGAACTGGCTTCGCAGCATGAAGGCCGCCAGATTGAAATTCGCGTCGGCGCACTCCCTGTTTGTCAAGGCGATCCGGCTTTGCTGAAGCAGGTCTGGCTCAACTTGATTTCCAACGCCATCAAATACACTCGCGAGCGCGAACATGCGGTCCTGGAAATTGGCTGCAACCATAAAGATAAGGAGGACATTTTTTTTGTGCGTGACAATGGCACCGGCTTTGACATGCAGTACGCCCACAAATTGTTCGGTGTGTTCCAGAGATTGCACCGCACCGATCAGTTTGAAGGCACGGGCGTAGGCCTGGCCATCGTGCAGCGAATCGTCAACCGCCATGGTGGGCGCATCTGGGCCGGGGCAAAAGAGGGCGCAGGGGCGACTTTTTATTTTTCATTGGGAGGAGAAAACAAATCGTGAACGAAACACTTCAAGTTGAGATATTGCTGGTCGAGGACAATCCCGACGATCTCGAAATGGAATTGCTAACGTTGCGTGAAATGAAAGTGGCCAACCACGTTCAGATTGCGCGCGATGGTGTGGAGGCCCTGGATTTCATTTTTTGCCGCGGGCCGTACGCCGGGCGGAAAATCGAAAACAGTCCTAAAGTCGTGCTCCTGGATCTGAAATTGCCCAAGGTGGACGGCTTGGAAGTTTTGCGGGCGATCAAAGATGACCCGCGCACACAATCAATTCCGGTGGTGGTGCTCACTTCTTCCAAAGAACAGAGCGACGTGGTGGAAAGCTACAAACTTGGAGTCAATAGTTATATCGTCAAACCTGTTGACTTTGAGCAGTTTACCGAAGCTATAAAAAAGTTGGGGCTATACTGGCTTTTGCTCAATCAACCACCCCAAATGTGATTACCCAACCATGACTGTACCTATTAACATTCTGATTGTCGAAGATTTGGAGGATGACGCGGAGTTGCTGCTGGCCGAATTGCGCCAGGCCGGTTTTGATCCGAAATGGAAACGCGTAGAGACGGAGGCCGACTTTCAGATCGAGATAAAAAAGCAGCCGGACATTATTTGTCCGACTATTCAATGCCGCAGTTCAGCGGATTGAGAGCGGCGAAGATTGTGCAGGAGAGCGGTACGGATATTCCGTTCATTCTAATATCAGGAACCGTCGGCGAAGACATCGCCGTTGAGGCCATGAGGCAAGGTGCGACCGATTATTTGCTCAAGGACAGGATTGCGCGTTTGGGAGTGGCCGTTGAACAGGCTTTGGAAAAAAAGCGTTTGCGTGATGAAGCCAAACGAGTGGAAGCGGCACTCGTTGAAAGCCAAGCCAAGTTCCGCCAGTTGGCGGACAATATCACCGATGTCTTTTGGATTACTTCGCCTGATCTCCATCAGGTTTACTACGTTAGTCCGGGATACGAGCGGATTTGGGGCCGTTCAGCGGAGAGTTTATATGCCAATCCGCATCAGTGGGTCGAAGCCATTCTCCCCGAGGACCGACAGCGTATCTTCGCCGTATTCAAGTCGCTCATGGCGGGCGAACCGCACGTGGGCGTTGAATATAAAATCGCTCGCCCTGACGGCACAGTCCGCTGGGTCCATGACCGTGGTTTTCAAGTTCGAGACGCCGCCGGCAATTTGATTCGTCTGACGGGTATCGCCTCTGATATCACCGACCGCAAGCGCGTGGAGGAAGAAATCCGGAGCCAATTGCACGAGCTCGAACGCTGGCATGAAGCCATGCTTGGTCGCGAGGAGCGCATTCTCGAATTAAAACGCGAGGTTAACGAGCTGCTTATCCAACTGCGCGAGCCCGCGCGCTATTCCAATCCCCTAACGACGTGAAAGCACCTTTGCCACCAAACGAAGCGCAACGGCTCGAAGCTTTGCGTCAATACGGCACGCTCGACACGCCTCCCGAACCGTCTCTTGACGACCTCACTTTGCTCGCCACGCACATTTGCCAGACTCCCATCGCCCTGGTCTCGCTCGTTGACGAAAACCGTCAGTGGTTCAAATCCAAAATCGGTATAAGTTTAACCGAGACTTCGCGGGATATCGCCTTTTGCGCTCATACCATTTTGAATGCGGACGAAGTTTTGGAGGTGCACGACGCGCAAGCAGACCCGCGCTTTTCTGATAGCCTGCTGGTTACATCTGAGCCTCATATTCGATTTTATGCCGGTGCCCCCCTCGCCACACCGGACGGGCACACCCTTGGCGCGCTATGCGTGATGGACCGCGTGCCGCACGTGTTGACCGCCGACCAGTTGGCAGCGCTGCGCACTTTGAGCCGACACGTGGTGGCGCAGTTGGAATTTCGACGACAAGCGCGCGCCCTGGCGAATGAAACCGCGGAACGACAGCGCGCAGAGACCGCACTCCGCGAACAATTCCGCCAATTATCGGCGAGCAAAGCAGAATCCGACCGCCTATTGGGCATGGCGCAGAAATCACGGGTCGCACTCTTGAGCGTGCTCGAAGATGAAAAACGGGCCCAGGGGGAATTGATTTGGAAAACGGCCTTCCTCGAAGCACAGGTGGATTCCAACCTGGACGCCATTATAGTCGTGGACAAGAATGCAAAAGTGATTCTCCGAAATCAGCGGTTATCCCAGTTGTTCAAAATCCCGGAAGACATCGCTTACGCCAATGACGACAATAAAATGCTCCAATACGTGACCAATCAGATGAAGCACCCGAAACAATTTGTCGAGCGCGTGTCTTATCTTTATGCGCATCCCGACGAGATTGGCCGTGATGAAATAGAACTTTCTGGAGGAACGGTTTTGGATCGCTATTCCGCGCCCGTACTGGACAAGGCGGGAAAATATTACGGACGCATCTGGACTTTTCGCGACATCACTGAGCAGCGAAAACTGGAAGCGCAATTCCGGCAGGCTCAAAAAATGGAGGGCATCGGCCAGTTGGCCGGTGGAGTAGCGCACGATTTCAACAACATTCTTGCGGTCATTCAAATGCAATGTGAATTGCTAAGAAGCGGGGGCAGCCTTTCTCCCGACGGGTTGGAGGCTGCTGACGAGATAAAAACCACAGTCCAACGCGCCGCGGCTCTCACCCGCCAATTGCTCTTATTTAGCCGGCGCGAAGTCTTCCAGCCACGTGATTTGGATCTGAGTGATTCCATTGCCAACACGACGAAGATGTTAAGGCGTATTCTTGGGGAAAACATTCAGATGCAACTCAAACTGGCGTCGCAACCGATGTTCATTCATGCCGATGCGGGCATGATGGATCAAGTCTTGTTGAATCTCGTGGTGAACGCGCGTGATGCTATGCCCGAGGGTGGTCAGCTTGTTATCGAGACTTCCGGCGTGGAGTTCGATGAATACGCCGCTTCGCAATCGCCCCACGCGCGCGTTGGATCATTTGTGTGCCTAAGCGTGGCTGACAGCGGCTGCGGTATCCCCCCCGAAACTCTTCCGAAGATTTTTGAACCGTTCTTCACCACAAAGGATGTCGGCAAAGGCACGGGCCTTGGGTTGGCGACCGTCTTTGGCATCTTGCAACAACATCAAGGTTGGGTTGATGTCCATAGCGAAGTTAGTCACGGGACTGCGTTCCGGGTCTATGTCCCGCGATTGGCCAGAAACGCCACCTCAACGTCCTCACAACCGACTCTTATTTCCATGCGCGGCGGCAACGAGACTATTTTGCTGGTGGAAGATGACTCTTCGCTCCGCGCCTCCGTTCGAAAAAACATTTCGCAACTTGGTTATCGCCTGCTCGAAGCGCCCACCGGCGTCAAAGCCTTGGAAGTCTGGCAGCAGAATCGCGATAAGATCAGCTTGTTGCTGACTGATTTGGTGATGCCGGATGGAATGACGGGAAAAGAATTGGCCCAGCGCGTCCTTCAGGAAAGTCCCGGCCTGAAAGTGATTTATATGAGCGGTTACAGTGCTGAAGTGGTCGGCAAGGATTTTCCACTGGAAGAAGGCGACAACTTTCTGGCCAAACCATTCCAGGTGTCCAAACTTGCGCAAGCCATTCGGAAACAATTAGACGCAAAAACCTAGTCTTTGACTTTGCGCTATCAAGATTGCCCGGACTGGGCTTCCTTGCTTCTTCCGTTTTCCGCGTTCAAAAAATTCTGCTGGCGCGCTTCCCACTCTTAAGTATCGTAACCTGAATTGGATTTTTATGGAACCTAAAGCTGACCTCGCTCTTATTGGCCTTGCCGTCATGGGCCAGAACCTCATCCTCAACATGAACGACCACGGCTTCACCGTCGTCGCTTTCAATCGCACCGTCTCCAAGGTGGACGATTTCCTCAACCGAGAAGCCAAAGGCACCAACGTCATCGGCGCTCATTCCATCCAGGAAATGGTTGGCCTCCTCAAAAAACCGCGCCGCGTCATGATGCTCGTCAAAGCCGGCCCCCCCGTGGATGAATTCATCGAGCAACTCATTCCCGCCCTCGAACCCGGCGATATCATCATTGACGGCGGCAATTCGCTCTTCGAAGACACCATCCGCCGTACCAAGTACGTCGAATCCAAGGGCCTGCTTTACATCGGCACCGGTGTCTCCGGCGGCGAAGACGGCGCGCGCCACGGTCCCTCCATTATGCCCGGCGGTTCTCCCGCCGCATGGCCGCATGTGAAAGACATCTTTCAGAAGATCGCCGCCAAAGTCGAAGACGGCACCCCCTGCTGCGATTGGGTCGGCGAAAATGGCGCCGGTCACTACGTCAAAATGGTCCACAACGGCATCGAATACGGCGATATCCAACTCATCTGCGAGGCTTACCAACTCATGAAGGACGGCCTCGGCATGAGCACCGATGAAATGCAGGCTGTTTTCACCGAATGGAACAAGGGCGAACTCGATTCCTATCTCATCGAAATCACTTCGCACATTCTGGGTTTCAAGGATACCGACGGCCAGCCGCTCGTTGACAAAATCCTCGACACCGCCGGCCAGAAAGGCACCGGCAAATGGACCGTCATGTCTTCGATGGAACTCGGCATCCCCATCACGCTCATGGCTGAAGCCGTCTATTCCCGTTGCGTTTCCGCTCTCAAGGAAGAACGCGTCGCCGCCTCCAAAAAACTCAAAGGTCCGCGCTCCAAAATCTCCACCGACCGCGCCAAATTCGTCGAAGACATCCGCCGCGGTCTCTACGCCTCCAAAATCATTTCCTACGCTCAGGGCTACATGCTCATGAGCGCCGCCGCCGCGCAATACAAGTGGAACCTCAACTACGGCGGTATCGCCCTCATGTGGCGCGGTGGCTGTATCATCCGCAGCCGTTTCCTGGGCGACATCAAAAAAGCCTACGACGCCAATCCGAAACTCCCCAATCTGCTCCTCGACAAATTTTTCAAGAAAGCGATCAAGGAATGCCAGCGCTCCTGGCGCAACGTCGTCGCCACCGCCGCCAAAAAAGGCATCCCCACACCCGCCTTTTCCACGGCGCTGAATTTCTACGACTCCTTCCGCTGCGAACGCCTCCCCGCCAATCTCCTCCAGGCCCAGCGCGATTATTTCGGCGCCCACACCTACGAACGCATAGACAAACCGCGCGGGGAATTCTTCCACACCAACTGGACCGGCCACGGCGGCGATGTCTCCTCCGGCAGCTACAACGCCTGAATTCCGGGACGTAGCTGCCGTCGGGCCGGCCGACGGGACTTACGTTTCCGTTGGAGTTCGGATAAAAAATATTAGTGCGGCCATGCTCAATAAGACTCCATTGCTGAAATGCTCCGTCAATTGCCCTGTTACACAAGGGGCGCGGACCAGAATCATCGAACTCCCACAGCCCAGAAGTTATTGCTTAGTTTCGCCAGTTTCCGCGAGTTGCATCGCTTCAATCGCCGGACTCGTCTCGCCGTCCGCCGTCGAAATCACTTCTTTTGGTATCGTCAACAGCACGGGCAGTATCAGCGCGTAAACCACGGTGATGGCAATAACACAATACTGAAATCCATAAACAGGGCTGCTGTTATAAATATACGTCCCCAACACGTCACTGCCCCTGGCGGAAAGTAAAAACACCCCGTCCACCATCATCATCAGCGCTCCCTGCAATCCCGGCGGGCATGACCGTATCGCCAGGTCATATATAGAGACTGCCGCAATGCCTCCCATCAAACCCATCGGCACCGCAAGCACCAGCGCCCCTTTGGCGGAATGAATAAATGCCAGCGGCACCATTTGCGGCACCGTGATGACCATCCCCCACCACAGCAGCTTGCGCAGCGATACCCGTTTGCACAGCCAGCCATAAAACGCGAACACCGGGATGAACGAAGCCATGAAAATGCCGTTGAAATAACCGTAAATCGCGTCGGATGCATGTAAATGGTCGGTTAGATAAAACTGGAGCGGTGTGCTTGACCCCGGAGAAAACTGAAACATGAACATGATCAGCACCGCCGGATAGACAGCGCGGTGTTTCAGCAATCGCTTGATGTCACTCCGCAAATCCACCGCCTTCGCCAGCGGCTTGTCGTAAGCGCCGGCAAAAATAGCGCGCGGTTTCCACAAACCAAACGCAGTGATCAGCAGCGAGAGTGCTGCCACGAGAATGAACGTGCCTTTCGGCGTCAAATGCTCACTGACGTAGCCGGACGCAAACCCGCCCACCACGTAGGGAATGGAACTGACGACCTGCCACACGGAACTCAGCCGCCCCGACATCAACCTCTCCTGCCCCACCAGCGCCATCAATCCCTGGTATGCCGCCGAAATGAACCTGAACGTTATCATCACCAGCATCATCCCCGCGAAGAGACGCGCGTACGACAGACCTGAGAATGCCATCCAGGTGAAAACAGCCACGGAAACCGCGCCGAAAACCAGAAAATAACCGCGGTCCCGCATTCCAAACGGGCTCCACAGGTCGCGCGTCAACCCGAACAGGACAGAGAGATACACGGGCAACGCCGTCATCAATCGAAAGAGCGAGACTTCAGTCGCGGGAGCGTGCAACTGATTTTTCAGCATGTAGGTCGTCGCTATGTCCAGCAGGTACCCGCTCGGCAACGCCAAGTAAACCAGAAGCGTCAATGAACTGAAATAGAGAAAAACACCGCCCGTGGAAGAACCATTGGGATTGGCCGGGCTCGTCGCCATGCTTAGCTACGTTCGCCGGGGTTTCCCAGCCGGCCTTTGCATCCATGCAGCATGGAGAATGCTTGCAAACGCCGTCGTTCCCGTCAATGCCCGCTTTTGAATTTCCTGATCTCCAGGTCCGTCACGGGCGTTCCCTGCCAAAATGTTATCCCAAACGCATCCCACTGCGCCATCAGCAGCGTTTCGTTCCGCCGGGCCAAAAAACCATACCGCATGCTGCCCACTCTCCCGGACGATTCCCCCGATGCATTATCCACCGTCACAACCGTCGAACGAAACAAATCCGTCACCACCGCGGTTAGCCCGCCCACCTTTACAATCTGTCCGGTGGCGATTCTTGCCGCCTGTTCCGGAGTCATCGCCTCACTCGGCTTTAACGGCGTGAACAGCGCCCAATCCGCTTTTCCCGGCTCCACCCCTTGGATCAGCAGGGCGTCCTTGCCATCCTCGCTGGTCATATAATATTCCCGCCTTTCGCTGCGAACCCCTACCTCGTCCACTTGGACCAGCGCGCGCGCGCCAATCCCATATTTCATATCATTCAAAATCCCCTGCCCACTCAATTCGAAAGATGACGACGGAGCTTTGTAGGCCTTCACCGCCGGCGCGCGTCGGCTTATCCCCATGTCGGCTTTGAGCGCAAAGAGGACCAAAATCCCGGCAATCAGGAACATCACTACCATCCCACCATTCGATTTCGAGACGTTCGCGCAGTGGGCGAGATGGAATCTTACCAGGTCGCCCGTTTTCAGGTTGAACGCCGCCGCCACCACCGATGCCGTGAGATCTATTCCGTGGTAACACTCCACTTCCTCGCCCGTCCAGCTTACCACCGTCATCTTGTTCCCGGCGCGGGCGTTGAAATAATTCGCGTGCGCGTCCACCACTTCGCCCTCCGGCGCTTTCCCTTCCACGAAATAAACCTTCGAACGGTCTACCCGCGTTACGCGGCAATCATCCCCGTCGAGATTGACCAAATCTCCGTAGCGCTTCGCCGCCGCATCCGCTGAGCTTATCGGAAATTGCGGCTCAAACATCGTGAACAACCGCCACGGCACCTGCTCATCCGATGCCTCATAGACCAGCGTCGCCACCTCCCCCGCGTCCGTCTCCAGATTGTATTCCTGCCAATAGTAAATCTCCCCGCTCTCCACCACTCCAAGCACAACCCGTCCGACGACCCGGTAATGCTTTTTCGCGAAGTCTGCCTCCATCCCGATTTTGATTCCCGTTGGGTTGGAAAAGTTCATGCCGTTATCGGAAAAAATGCGGCACGAACCGGCTCAGGTTTCCGGTGATCCGCCGCGTGTCCTCGCGAATACCCAACCCCGCCGCCTCATGGTCCACTACCCACACGCCCATGATGGGATGATGCCCGTCGAACTCCGGCAAAGCCGCCGGTGCCTGGTAAATGTGCCCTTCCTCGCCGTAACCTCCCTCGGTCTCCTCGATGACCGTGCCGTTCTCGACCCATTTCACGTTGCTCCCTTCGCGGCTCAAAATCGGCTTGCGCACATACCGCGCCCCCAAAGGCTCCGCTTCCCTATGACTCGGCAGCAGATTCGGATGCCCCGGAAATAATTCCCACAGCACCGGCAATAATCCTTTGTTGCTCAGCAACATTTTCCACGCGGGCTCGATGAACTGCACCGGGTCCTTCGCCAGATGCGCCCCAAACTCCTCGCGCCACAACCATTCCCACGGATACAGTTTGAAACACTGCTCCACGCGCTGGAGGTCCATGTCCACGAATATTTCCCGCCGCTTGTCCCAGCCGATGTCCTCGACGTGTACCGATTTCGTCGTCACTCCCGCCTGTTCGCACGTATCACGCAAATAAAGCACCGTCATCTCGTCCTCGGCGTGGCCCTTGATGCTGCTGAAATGCACCGTCTTGCCGCGCCATTTCTTCCATGCCTCAATCAAACGTTCATGGATTGAATTAAACTGATCGTCTCCCTTGTGCGTTTCCTCTAGCCAGAACCATTGCGCGACTGCGGATTCAACCAGAGCCGTCGGAGTGTCCGCATTATACTCCAAAAGTTTTGGCGCACCGTCGCCGTCATAACTCAAATCAAACCGCCCGTACAGACTGAAATCATCCCGTTCCCACGAACTCAGGATGCAAGGCACCGCCGCTTCCGGAATCCCCAGCCGCCCCCACCATTTGTTTTTGATGACCGCCTCTGCCGCGTCTATGCACAGGAAATGCAGCGTGTTTGCCGCCGCCTCCAGCACATCCACTTCTGCCGCTGTCAATTCATAGCAGGCGGATTCATCCCAATACGGCCCATTGTCGTGCGAATGATAAGTCAGGCCGACGCTCTCCACCTTCTCGCGCCAGTCCGCTCTCGGTTCGCAACAGTGCCGTTTCATCGCTTCAACTCTTCAGCCGTAGGTGTGCCAACCGCCGTAATAACCGCCCGAAGTACTACCAAAGCCTCCCCGCACTACGTCCGTCCTCATCCCCTCAGCTTGTTTTGCCGCCTGCGCCGTTGGGGATGAAATGTTGGTGATACTCTCGAATGCCGTTAGACTCCACTTGCCTCCGTAATAATAACTCTTCGACCCTGGTTCGTAGTTACCGTAGGGAAGTCGATACCACTCGCGGAATGGCGCGTGATAATACCCCACGCCCGGCACGTAGTAATTGTTGGTATAGACGTTGTCGCTCGTTATGACCGGCGGCCCGTTCGGCCCGCAGCCGGTCAATGCACCGGCGGACAATCCGCCCAGCAATATCAACTGCACACGTTTGCTGCGTTTCCTCCGCTTCACTGGTTTCTCCGGGGCAGTTTCAACCCACTATCGCCGCAGCCACAATAATGCACACGCCCAGGATCACCGCCGCACCGATGATTGCCGCGGCGACATTACGGTGCTCGATGATCTCCCTGCCCAGGTGCCCCGGCGTGCATTTGTCGAATATCTTGAAACCAACAACTGCCGCCACCACGCCGACCAGCGCGAACAGCACCACGTTGCCGACGGCCTGCAACAGTGTCTGCGCGTGCCACGTCGTTGTCGTGGGAAGTGGAGTGATGCTGTCCGCCGCAAAAACACACGGCGCGGTAAGGACGAGCAGCAACGGTATAAGGGTAATAACTCTTCGGATTTTCATCCGCGTAGAATTAACTTTTCAGCCCTGCCGGTCAATTACAACCAAACCAGGATTTTGGAATAACATTCGCGCCCTCCTCCTCATCCCAAATTTTCTACCCATTGCTAACATTCCTTGTTACTTTCGCGAGACATTGTCTAAAACCATGCGACCAGTCCGCGCACTGCTGCTTTATACAATTGCGGTATTCCTCGGCGGCGCGCTAATCGCTCCCTGGCTGTATTGGCTGGCCCAATCCACCATGCCACGTCTCGCGCAAGCGCCCTTCCATCGCTTCCTCGATCGCTCTCTTCTCATCGTCGCCCTAATTGGGATATGGCCGCTTCTCAAGAGCATCGGCGCAAAATCCACCCGCGACTTCGGCCTCGTCAAGCCAACTGGCCAGTGGAAATTATTGGCTAACGGATTCCTCCTTGGCTTCGCCTCGCTTGCAATCGCGGCTTGCATCGTTCTCGCCGCTCATGCACGAAGCGTCAATTCCGCCATCTCCACCAATAAACTCCTTGCAGCACTGACCTCTGCCGCGCTCACTGCCGTTGTCGTCGCTGTCCTGGAAGAGATTCT
>Ga0206796_1207_pt1 | contig 10902 bp, 11 predicted proteins | sample Alteio_BWOrgCont_68_FD_152895 | JGI IMG/M metagenome (GOLD analysis project Ga0206796, IMG submission 152895) | Enriched cells from forest soil in Barre Woods Harvard Forest LTER site, Petersham, Massachusetts, United States -... | ecosystem: Environmental > Terrestrial > Soil > Temperate forest >...
TCATTGGAAGTCCACGATGCGCCTGGGGCGCGATGCGCTGTGAAATATCTGCCGAACCGATGGTGTCGAACGACTGCCAATGTGCGACCGCCAGCGTGAAAACGGCAAGGGGCACCAATCCTAGCTTAGCTTTTCGCGCGCGGCGTGAAGCTCACGGGCGAAGCGAAGCATTGGAAAATGGTTGGCGACAGTGGCAATGTGAAGACTCGTGCCTTCTGCCTCACTTGTAGATCACCAGTCTATCTGACGTTCGCCGCCATGGCTGAACTTTTCTCCGTGCGCGCGGCGAGCCTTGACGACCTGAGCCGATAAAGGCCGCAAATGGTGACGTATCGCGTTCGCGGTCACGCTTGGACCACCTCGATCCATCTCTGCCGAAATTCGACAAGATGCCGCCGATGTGAAGTGTAACTCGGCTTGGCGTTGTAGGAAGTGCGCCGGATGTGCAAAGTTTTGCCTTGCCACGGTCACAGTCCCATTTCCGTCAGATGCGACAGGAAGGCGAAGCGGTGAATAGTTTACAAGCGGTGATCGCAAAGATGCCGCGCATAGAACTTATTGCCGGGCCAACCCCGATTGAGAGACTTCACCGGATCGAGGAAGCTCTTGGCAATTCATTGGGAGGTGTGCGTCTTTTCGTAAAGCGTGACGATGTCATGGGACTTGGCGGCGGGGGTAGCAAGCTCCGCAAACTCGAATTTCTGCTGGGTGACGCCAAGACCAAGGAGGCTGACACTGTCATTGCGGTCGGAGGGCGCCAATCGAATCACGCCCGGTTGACCGCAGCGGCGGCGGCTCGTTGCGGGCTCAAATGCGAACTCATGCTCACGCAAGCCGTCCCTCGATACGACACCGATTACCAGCAGAGTGGCAACGTCCTTCTCGACAACTTGTTCGGGGCGACGATTCACGATCTGCCGAGCTCGGCCAATGCGTGGGACCATGCAAACGCCCGCGCAATATCGCTGCGCGCGGAGGGGCGGGGGGCGTACGTCACGCCGACAGGTGGCTCATCGCCGATCGGTTGCCTGGGTTATGCAGCATGTGCCCTCGAGATCGTTGAGCAGTCGCGAGCGTTGGGGATTCAATTCGATCGCATTGTCATTCCCAATGGGAGTTCCGGGACACACGCCGGCCTCGCTGCAGGCTTTGTCGCATTGGAACAGGCCCCCTCGCTGGTACGCTCCTTCTGCGTTCTGGCGAACGAGGAGGACAGCCGCGACACCACCGCCAAGTTGCTAGGTGCAACATTGCAATTGCTTGATGTACGAGCATCCGTCGACGCAACGGAGATTGACGTCATTGGTTCGGAGCGCGGGTCAGCCTATGGGGCGCCCACGGCATCGATGATGCGCTCCTTGCGGCTGATGGCCAGGTGCGAGGGCCTGCTGCTCGATCCGGTCTACTCGGGAAAGGCGTTCGCTGGGCTGCTTGCCGGAATCTGCAACGGTGACTACGCACCTGGTCACAACGTCTTGTTCATCATGACAGGCGGGTCGCCCGGACTGTTTGCCTACCGCAACGAATTTGCCGGCTGATATGCCTGTTCGATGGTCGATGGACGGGCGTTAGGGATGTGGCATCCGTTCTGATCGGCGCTCGGTGATATGGCGCAAAGGAACAAGCCAAGCGGTCCTGGCGGCCTCACGCGTTGCGCTCATGATTTTTGCAATTGTTCACTATTCGTTCTATCTCTGAGCCGAAAAAGCACGCGGTTGCGGAGGTATGCAAATGCAGGCCACGTTCGAACTTTATAGAAAACTTACCGGTCTGATCGAAGCGTCCGCAGCGACCGTTCTTCGGGCACTTCCCGGATACCCAGACATCCGTTCACGCCGGGCGGTTTGGGCTGCATTTCTTTGGTGAAAATCATCTGGAGGGAGAGCCTCTCAAGCCAAATCGTCTGCACGTCTGGCTGCCCTATTTTGGAGACTACAAATATTTCCGATCCAAATTTCTATATGCCGCGAAACAGGCCGGTGAAGCCGTTTCGATTCGTCTGTTCGAAGTAGCCTTCCGTACCATTAAGAGCTTTGAGGGGGCGCTCCGATCAACGGACGACCGCCCAAGCGACTGCTTGTGTTGTTGGGCGAGAGCCGTGCTCTATATGAGTTCCACAAGCGCCTCGGCGCTGCGATGAAGAAGTATGGGTTGAAGGCAGCGGAGGATTTTACGCCGCATATGATATTGTCATATGGCCCAAGGGCGGTTTCCGTGCGGGCGATCGAGCCAATCGGCTTAGTGACCAATGAGTTCTGCCTCATTCACAGCAGGTTGTGGCTCAAAGAATGCGTAATGGTCGGCCGCTGGCCGTTGCATGGCTGAGCTGTTGTTCTGGCTCTTTCAGTCGATGCCGCCGAACGCGGAATTGAGCTATTAAAGGTGATGAGGGACAGATCTCTATAGAGCTCTCACAGATCTGTGTGGTTGCGTGACCTCTTTGATGGGCTCGCCATTTCTGACGTGCTGGCGCATCTGTGTGCCTGACGCCGGTCGCTGGTTCAGGTTGCGGCCTCGGGGCGTGCGGTCCAGCAATTGATAGGCGGCATTGAAAGCCTCCAGACCGCGCCCGTCGCACGAATAGGTGTGGTAGACGATGCCGCCTTCGAGCACGAAGGTGCTCAGGCTCGCGGGTACCTCAGCCATATCTGCGCTTTCGCGTTCGGCCGCACACCATGGCATGTGGCTGTCATCTGTGTCCGGCAGGACCTCTTCTTCAGCGATGAACCGAGCACCGAAATCGTCGCCGAAGTCGTTCCCCAAGGTGGAGACCCACTCAAAGCTCCAACCCATACGCCGCTTGCAGGCATCAAGCTCCGCGAGCGGCAAGCGTGAGGCAAAGAGCATCGTCACATCGTGCCGGTTGAGATGGGCAATGGCGTGGTCGAGGCTATCCGTCATCAAGGAGCAACCGGGATATCCTGTAGCCCGCGCCGCGCAAAACTGGAAATGGTAGGTGATCAGCTGGGAGCGTCCATCGAAGAGATCGCCAAGCGTCTTCTCGCCTTCGGCTGTGTCGAAGAGATATTGCTTATCAACCGGCACCCAGGGTAGCCACTGCCTACGCTGTGTCAGCGCGTCGCCGAGATGGATCACGACCTTCTCTGCTTCGAGCAATTCCGCGCGTGCCGCAAGCCACTGCTCGCGCGTTCCGATTCTGTGCTCGACCACGGTCTCGTCCTTTCCCATGTACATGCGGCATGCCCTAGGCCTTGAGGGCAAGCTCTCCTGTTTCGAGGAGCGATTTGAGATTGGAAAGGATGCGCGGCCAACCACCCGAAACAGCCCCGATGAATTTCGACTCGGCTCGGTCCATCCCGTGGGTGATGCTCAGCTTTACCGCGCCGTCCATCGGCTCGAGCTCGATCGTGCAACGCGAGTAGCCCTCGGATTTCAGTTCCGGTCGGAATTCGTTGCGCCATTTGAGCACCAGGCGCCTGGGCGGGTCGGCCTCGATGATCTCCCCGGTGTCGGCGACGCGGCCATCAGAGAAGACCAGTTGCCAGGGCGAGCCCGTTTTCCAGTCGGTCTCGTGATGCACACCGAACCAATATTGTTTGGTGAAATCAGGGCTTGTCAGAGCTGACCACAATTTCTCGGACGTCGTGCGGATGAAGGTGACATACACGAAAGTACTGGCGGCATCAGTCATGATCTTCTCCTTCGAGTTTTCTCTTGAGGTCGGAGAGCGCGCTCAGGCGCGAATGCTCGAACTTGCCGATCCAGCGCTCAGCGATCTCATGGATAGGGACCGGGTTGATGAAATGCAGCTTCTCGCGGCCCTGACGCCTGGTCGACACCAGATTGGCCTGCTCGAGAATAGCGAGATGTTTCGTGACGGCTTGGCGTGTCATATCGAGTCCCTGACATAGCTCGCTCAACGTTTGGCCGTTCTTGGCGTGCAGCCAGTCCAGGAGTTGCCGGCGGCTGGAATCCGCCAGAGCGCGGAAAACGGCGTCCTCGTTCATGGTGTTAATATGCAACCTTTTGGTTGCATGTCAAGTTGAAATAGCAATCTCAAAGGGGTTGGCTGCAATCCGTCGAGGGCGCATTCTCCCGCATCAGCAAGGAGCCGCCCGTGACCCTCCCAAGCACCATGAAGGCTGCCATCCTCGAGGAGCACGGCGTACCTTTCCGCCTTGCAACCCTTCCTCGCCCCGAGCCTGGGCCGGGGGAGGTTCTGGTCCGTATTTTCGCAAGCGCCGTCAACCCCTTGGACACCAAGATCTTCGAGGGCACGGCGGCTCATGCTCAACAGCCATTGCCGGCCATCCTCGGGCTCGATATGGCCGGGTTCATCGAAGCCACCGGTTCCGGTGTGAGCGGTTTTGGCAGGGGAGAGGAGGTCTACGGCCTCACTGGCGGTGTTGGCGGACACCAGGGTTCGCTGGCGGAATTCGCCGCTGTCGACGCCGACCTGCTCGCGCCCAAACCTGCAAACATCTCGATGCGAGAAGCCGCCGCCCTGCCGCTGGTCTTCATCACGGCCTGGGAAGGCCTGGTCGACCGGGCCCACGTATCCGCCGGTCAAAAAGTGCTGATCCATGGCGGCGCCGGAGGTGTCGGCCATGTCGCCATTCAGATCGCTGCGGCTTTTGGCGCCGAGGTCTTCGCGACCGGTTCCCAGCACAGCCGGGACGCTATCGAGGGGTTTGGGGCCACCTTCATCGACTATAACACCGAGACGGTCGATGACTATGTCAAGCACTGCACGAGCGGGGCCGGTTTTGATCTCGTCTACGATACCGTTGGTGGCTCGACGCTCGATGCCTCTTTCCAGGCCGTGCGTCGTTGCGGCCATGTGGTGAGTTGCCTTGGCTGGGGTACCCATGCGCTCGGACCGCTTTCGTTCCGCGCCGGCACCTATTCCGGCGTCTTCACACTGCTGCCGCTCTTGAGCGGGGAGGGGCGCAAGCACCACGGCGATATCCTGCGCGAGGCCAGCAAATTGGTGGAGGCAGGCCAGGTGGTACCGCTCGTTGATCCCCGGCATTTCACGTTGGAAACGATTGATGAGGCCTACCACGCCATCAAGCATGGCACGGCACGCGGCAAATTGGTGGTTGACATCTATAGGGGCTGATGGGGAGGTTGTCTTACCGTCGCGCCGTGATGCAACCGATGGCGCGTCACGCAGCGCTCACGTCCTCCTTGCATTGTGTTCGATGAGTTGCTGCACGGGGGCATCGGCTCGATCGAGGTTGGCTGAACGCGCATGATCGTGCCGCCAACGCAAGTACCTGACTGACGCGTATCGTCTGAACGCCGGCCGGCGACCGGGGCCGTCGCATTCAGCTTATCGGGAGGACGCGCAATGGAACGCATGCTCAAGGTCTATGATGGTGAGGCCAAGCAGGTAGCGAAAATTCCCGAGACGCGGCTGATTGCGCGTTATCCCGCATTCCTCATGGTCGGAGCCAGTGAAGCTGCCAAGGCTGCTCTATCTGCCGCGTGGCTTATCGAGGATGTCACCGATCAGTTTCAAGTGCAAAGCGGCGACCAGACGATCGAAACCGCGATACCGCGGACGGGCGCGGCTGGCGAGACGCTGGCTCACCCTGCCTACAAGGATGAGCAGGAGCCTCCTTCCGGCCCCCATCACTACATCGTGCAGTTCGTCGGGCCGATCAAGAAGAAATGGCTTGCTGACGTTAGGCAGGCCGGCGCCGACTTGACGGAACCTTACGAGGGGTTTGCAGTCGTGGCCCTGTTGTCGCCGCCGGCCCTCGCCAAAGTTTCGAAACTGTCGTCGGTGCGCTGGGTCGGGCATCTGCCATATGAGGCGCGGATGTCGGAGCATGTCCGTCGACAGACCGACCATGACCTGTCGGTTAAGCCGGGCCCCATAGAGCCTTCAGGACGCTTTATCGACGATGCCTATACGCTCCAGTTTTTTTATGGCGAACAAGCAGAGCACGCCAGGCAGCCGATCAGGGATCTCGGTTTCGACATCGTCGAGTTCACGCCTGGCTCGAAGGCGATGGTCGTCCGCTTCATCGGCGAGGGAGCAGGGCTTCGCCAAGACCGGCTGCGCAAGCTGGCGCGGATCCACGGGGTCCGCAATCTCTCGGCTAGGCCGGTTCGACGGCTAACGAGCGACCGGGCTAGCCAGGTCATGGGAGCCGAGAAAAGCCTGAACGCGCCGCCGGGGCTGGGCCTGAGCGGTGATGGCGAAGTGATCGGCATCTGTGACAGCGGGCTGGACAGCGGCGATCCCAAGAACATTCACCCCGATTTCATGGGACGCATCAAGGTCCTCAAAAGCTATCCGATCGCGTCGAGCTACGACTCCTATGTCGATAATCCAGGACACGACGACGGCGCGGCCGACGTCAATATCGGCCACGGCACGCATACGGCCGGCGCGATCGTGGGCGACGGCACTGCGAGCGCCAAACTCCAGGACCTCTCGGGCCGGGTGAGGGGTCTGGCCGATCGCGCCATGCTCGTCTTCCAGGCCATCGAGCAGGGGCTCGAATGGAAAGACCAGAAATGGCTTGACCAGTATGGCAAATATGTTTTCGCGGGATTGCCGCTGGAACTACGGACATTGTTCGATTTCGCCTACAGTCAGGGCGCACGCATCCATTCCAATTCCTGGGCGGGGGGCGACACGGCTGGCTATGACAATGACTGCCAGATTGTCGACCAATTCATCTGGGACAAGCCCAATTTTTGCATCCTGTTTTCCGCCGGCAATGACGGCACCGACGCCGACAATGACGGCGTGGTCGACCTTGGCAGCGTCGGGACACCCGGCACCGCCAAGAACTGCATCACGGTGGGTGCGTGCGAGAACGCCCGGCCGGACGTCACTCTCACCTATGGCGAGAGATGGACTGATAAGTTCAAGGTCGACCCGATCAAATCCGACCGCGTGGCGGACAATGCCAGCGACATCGCCGCTTTCAGCGGGCGGGGGCCGACCACCGATGGCCGCATCAAGCCCGATATCGTGGCGCCCGGCACCTATATTCTCTCGGCCCGCTCGAGGGCCTTGCCGGACGACATCATCAATTACGGCCTGCCCAAGGGCAGCAATCTCTACATGTACATGTGCGGCACGAGCATGGCGACGCCATTGGCGGCAGGCGGAGTCGGTATCGTTAGGGAATATCTGCGCAAGGTCAGAAAGATCAAATCGCCGACGGCCGCGCTCCTTAAGGCGGCGGTGATCGCGGGTGCCGAACCGGTCGGCAAGAACCCGACGCCGCCTGATAACAATCAGGGCTTCGGCCGCCTCAACATCGACAATGTGCTGGCGCCGCCTGCGCCCTTGAACACGGCCTTCATCGAGGGAAGCGGAATGAATACCGGTGATCTCAATGAACGCGTGATCACTGTCAAGGAGAGCGGACAGAATTTGCGCTTCGTCATGGCCTATTCGGATTTCCCTGGCCCCAAGCTCGTCAATAACCTCAACATGGTGGTGCGTGATCCCGCCGGTGTGCCTCATATCGGCAATGTCAATGCCAATGGTGGCTTTGATGCCAACAACAATGTTGAACTGATCGTCATTCCGCAGGCGCCGGCCGGCGACTATCGGCTCCAGGTCATCGGAGCAAACGTCCCAAGGGGCCCCCAGCGTTACGCCCTGGTCGTCATCGGCGCCATTGGTCCGGCGGTCTGAGGCTTCCTGCCGAACTATCGAGGTTATCGAGTGGGGCGAGCATGCCCATCCAACCCGCCGACGCTGAATCTTGCTGTTTCGAACAAGCGGGCGTCGCGCGCTGCCGGGCGATGCGATAAGCCTCTTTTACAAGTCCAATCGCACACCGAGACTCCAAACGTGACCATCACCATCTATGGCATCAAGAACTGCGACACGATGAAGAAGGCTCGCGCTTGGCTCGATGAGCGCGGCATCGCCTATGCCTTCCATGACTACAAGGCCGACGGGATCGATCGGGCTCATCTCGATCGGTGGGACAAGAAAGTCGGCTGGCAGGTGCTGCTCAACAGGGCCGGAACCACATTCCGGGCACTGCAGGAGGAACAGAAGCAGGACCTGAACACTGGCAAGGCCATTGCACTGATGCTCGCACAACCATCCATGATCAAGAGGCCGGTGCTGGATCTCGGAGGTGGCCGGATCCTGGTGGGTTTCAAGCCCGAAATCTACAGCAATGCTCTGCTAAAGGGCGCTGCGTAGGTGCCGCTGGAGTATCGGCAGACCCGATGCGGGCATGGCCGCACCGGATCCGCTGGAAAATTTTCGTCGCCGTGAACCTCAAAGCTCCATCAACGTCTGGAAGCCACCGTAGATCATGCGCTTGGTATCGAAAGGCATGTGCTTGATGTCGTCCTTCAGGCGCGGATCGGCCATCACCTTGGCGTTGATCGCGTCGCGATTCTCCCTGGATGCGTAGACGATCCACGAAAACATGACGACCTCGTCCTCTTTCGCCTGCACGGCGCGGGGGAACGAGGTGAGTTCGCCATAGGGGACATCGTCGCCAACGCATTCCACATAAGCCAGGGCGCCACACTCCTTCCAGATCTTGCCAGCCTTCTGAGCCAGTTCCTTGTAGGCCTCGATGTTCTGCTTGGGCACCGCGATCACGAAACCGTCGACGTAGGACATTTCAGCTCCTCCAGTTTGCAGTGATCCGAGGACGAACAGATGGCAGTCGATCCGACAGAAATTATGGAATTTCTGGTCGGAGACGGGTCATAACATGGCCGTCTGGAGTCCGATCGGAACATCTTGATTGATTTTCCAGCCGGCGATCCATTGCGCGCGCAGGGCATCGCCTTCGCCCCTAAAGAAATCCTGGGCAAGGGCGCTGTCGTCCACCCGGTCCGCGCGGAAATTGCGTAGTGCTTGGCGCAATTCGCACCAGGCCACAATATTGGCCGTTTGCGAATAATAGATCAGGGCGATCGGCCGGATCGTTCTCTGCGTCTTCTGTCCGTATTCGTCGCGGTAGTCGATTGCGAGCTTCTGTTCGTCGCGGATGGCGCGCCTGACCAATGCCAGATCGATGGCATGCGGGGAACTGGCGACGGTTCCCCAGGCGTGCAGGGCATTGGCGTCCATCGTGCGCCGAAGCGGTTCGGGGATCGCCGCTGCGATCTTCTGGTTGGCCTGCTTTGCCGCCTGCTTGAGCCCAGTATCGCCGGTGCGATCGAGAAGCGCCAGCGCCAGGACGATCGCCTCGGTCTCCTCGATCGAAAACATCAGCGGCGGCAGGTTGAAGCCCGGGCGCAGGATGTAGCCGATGCCACGGCCGCCCGCGATCGGCACGCGCATGGCCTGCAGAGCGGCGATATCACGATAGATCGAGCGTTGGGTGACCTCTAGCCGCTCGGCGATCTCGGTGGATGTGATTGGGCGCTTCGCAAGCCGCAGGATCTGAATAATCTCGAACAGACGCGACGCCTTGCGCATGCCAAATCTCCAAAGCGCTCCAGGCCTTCAAAACGTCCCAAGCTTCCAAACTTCTCCCATACCCTAACACAACTGACACATCCCCGGCAGTTGGGTTTTTGTATGAATGAAGCCATCCGATTGAAAAACATGGGGTCTTCTCAACGCAGCCTCATCCAAGCGAGTAGGCAACTGACATGACCTATACCGAAAATCTCTGGCTCTTCTTCGTTCTGCTCCTGGGCATCATCATTGTGCCGGGCATGGACATGCTCTTCGTTCTCACCAATGCCCTGACCGGTGGCCGCAAAGCGGGGCTGTCTGCAACCGCAGGCCTGATGGTGGGTGGCTGCGCACACACTTTATTCGGCGCCGTGGGCGTCGGCGTGCTTTTCGCCATGGTCCCATCGGCGCTCCTGGTACTGCTCTTCGCAGGCGCCGTCTACATGGCCTGGATTGGGATTACGCTAGTGCGCAGTTCCATCACCGTGAGCGCGGTCGCGGGCGCGGGGAGCCGTTCGTCTTGGGTGGCGTTCCGGCAGGCCATCGTAACCTGCCTGCTTAATCCGAAGGCCTATTTGTTCATCCTTGCCGTCTATCCACAGTTCGTGAAACCGCAATATGGAGCGATCTGGTCCCAGGCTCTGGTCATGGGCGTCATGACCGTGGTGACGCAGGCAGGCGTCTATGGCGGGCTGGCGCTCGTCGCAAGCAAGAGCCGCGACTTCCTCGTTTCGAGCCCAGGCGTAACGGTAGCGGTCGGTCGCGCCGCAGGCATTCTCTTCATTTTCGCGGCGGCCCTGACCGCGTGCCATGGCTGGGCCGTGGCTTAGCATTTCGGCTATGACAATAGTGAAGATCTCTCGCTTCCCTTGCCAGACACCAGCTCGATGACAATGCCCGAGTGGGTGTGGATGAACAGGCGGCCTTCGCACAGTTTCGGCAGCGCGATGGGGGAATGGGCCATTCCCAACCTTTCGAGCTTTCTGCACATGGCGTCATGGTTGGCAAGGCCGAAGGCGATGTGATCGGTCGTGTCTCCGGCGCGATCGACCGGACGGGGGGCGGGCGGGGATCAGGTGCACGATTGGTGCATCGCCGGCATAGAGCCAGTGGCCTGGGAACGGAAAGTCGGGCCAATAGCCAGGCTTCAGGTCCAGCACGTTTTCCATAAAGGCACGCGTGCTTCCAGATCTTGCGTGCGCAAGGTGACGTGATCGAGCATGACGTCCTCAGGCGATTGCGCCGCCACCGTCGACACGAACAGTCGAGCCGGTTGCGAACGGTGTAGTGAGAAGGAACATCACGGCATTGGCGATATCCTCAGGCCGGCCGACACGGCCTGCCGGTAGGCGCTGCGCCGCCCCCGCGAACATCGCATCGCGTTTGTCGTCGGACAGGCGAGACCACAGCGGCGTGTCGATCAGGCCTGGGGAGACGACATTGACCCGCACCGGCGCCAGTTCCAATGCGAGGCCGCGGGCGAGAGCCTCAAGAGCCGCGTTGATGGCACCCTGCAGCACCGCTGTGGC
>Ga0206796_1076_pt2 | contig 10901 bp, 9 predicted proteins | sample Alteio_BWOrgCont_68_FD_152895 | JGI IMG/M metagenome (GOLD analysis project Ga0206796, IMG submission 152895) | Enriched cells from forest soil in Barre Woods Harvard Forest LTER site, Petersham, Massachusetts, United States -... | ecosystem: Environmental > Terrestrial > Soil > Temperate forest > O...
GCGCCGGACGTCTATATGGACAAAATCGCCATCGGTCCCGGCTATCCAGAGGGCGTCGTCGACCTTGATGCAAGTGTCGAAGAAAATCTTAATTCGCTCGCTAAGGCAAAGGGTGTCAAGCCGCACGATCTTACCGCCCTGGTGCTGGATCGTCCGCGCCATGCCCCGATCATCGAGGCAATCCGCAAGGTCGGCGCTTCGATCCGCGTCATCACCGATGGCGATGTCGCAGGCGTGATCTTCACGGCCAACGCCTATGAAACCGGCATTGACATCTATTTGGGCACCGGCGGTGCTCCGGAAGGCGTGCTTGCTGCGGCGGCCCTTCGCTGCGTCGGTGGCCAGATGCAGGGCCGGCTCATCCTCGACACCGAAGCCAAGCGTGAGCGCGCTTTGAAGATGGGTGTCATCGATCCCAACAAGAAGTACCGCATGGAAGAACTCGCCTCCGGCGACGTAATCGTTGCGGCGACAGGTGTCACCGATGGCGCGCTTCTGCAGGGCGTGAAGTTCCGAGGGCCGGTGATCACCACCGAAACCGTGATCTATCGCTCGCTCAACGGCACGGTGCGCCGCATCCACGGCGAACATCGCCAGATGTCGAAATTTAACCTGGATTGACATTGCCGCGATGGAAGTCCGGCTGCTGAGACCAGATGAGCGTCAGGCCTGGGAGCCGCTCTGGCAGGGGTATCTGACGTTCTATGACTCATCGGCGCGGGACGACGTTACCGCGTCGACCAGGGAGCGTTTCTATGATCCGTCCGAACCGATGTTCGCTTATGGCGCATACATCGAGGGCAGGCTTACGTGTACCACCCATCTCATCCTGCACCGTTCGACATGGACGGCTTCGCCCTCCCGTTACCTTCAGGATCTCTTCGTCTCGGTGTGGGCACGCCGGCCTGGAATGGCTCGTGCCCCGATCGAGCGGGCGCGTGAGGAGGCCGTGCGCCTGGGCGAGCGCCAAATCTATTGGCCGACGCTTGTGAGCAACAGCGAGGCCCAGACACTCTACGATCGAGTCGCCGCGCGTACGGGTTGCATCGCGTTTTGCTCAGTGCTGTCGGCCATAACGTCGGTCTCAGCCCGGAGCCGTGCCGGTGATGCTGAAGCGCGCGTGAACCATATGGGCGACAGGCCCTAGCCAGTCCGGAAGGGATTGTTTAGATCATCCCCATGTCTGTGCCGCCGCTTTCCGTTTTCATAATCGCCTATAACGAGGCCGATCGCATCGGTCCCACCATCCGTGCCGTGCGCGAACTGACGGACGACCTGGTCGTGGTCGATTCGGGCTCGACCGATGGCACGCGCGAGGTTGCAAGCGAATTGGGTGCCCGTGTCATCTACAATGAATGGCCAGGCTATGGCCCCCAAAAGCGCTTCGCGGAAGACCAATGCCGCCACAACTGGCTCCTGAACGTCGATGCCGACGAGGTGATACCGTCCGATCTTGTCGATGAGATTCGCGGGCTGTTCGCGGGCGGAGTCCCTGCAGCGGACGGCTACGAAATCAAGATCGGGGAAATCTTCCCAGGCGAGAGAGTGCCCCATCCCTGGGGATATACGCTCGCGCCGGTGCGACTCTATCGGCGTGATCGTGGGCGATATGTCGATTCGACCGTGCATGACCGCGTGCATTTCGAGCAAAGGCCGCGCCTCGCGCGCCTCAAGGGCGTGATCCACCACTTTTCGGTGCGATCGCTCGGAGACCAGATCGCCAAGCTCAATTCCTATTCGGAGCAGCAGGCCGACGACCTCGATACGCGTGGCAAGACCTTGAACGAGTGGCGCGTGCTCACCGAATTTCCACTGGCTTTTCTCAAGGCTTATATCGGGCGCCGACATTTCATTCGCGGCCTCTATGGCTTCGCGACGGCGATGAACTTTGCCTATTTTCGTTGGCTGCGCGTGAGCAAACATATCGAGCGCCGCCGCATTCGCGACAACAATTGAGGCCAGTCTTATCACAGGGGAGATATCCTCACCCGCAGCCTCTGCCTTTGAACGGCGCGTTCCACCAGAGACATTCTCCTTGTCTTAGAAGACTTAAAGTTCGAAATTCCCTGTCGGCATCTTTTAGAGGGCGACTCCATGGACGATGGGCCGAACTTCGATGCGCAAGCTGTCATTGATGCGATGGGACCCCTGATCGGCATCGACATTGCGCCGGAATTCCGCGAGGGGATCGCGGCCAATCTGAAGGTCACGGCGAATTTCGCGGCCCAGCTTCTGGCCTTTCGCCTCGGCGACCATGACGAACCTTGCCCGGTGTTCGAGGCATGAACGCTCCAACCAACACCGCTTGCACGCCGAATCTTGGCATTCTTGAAATCTCCACCGGCGTGCGTAGCGGGCGCTTCACCGCGCGAGCCATGGTCGAATCGGCGTTGGCGCGAATCGCTCGCCTCGACGGCGAGGTTGGCGCCTTCACCACTGTGACGGCGGAACGGGCGCTGGCACGGGCTGATGCGATCGACGCGCGCCACGCCGCTGGCAAGCCTGTGGGCGCGCTTGCCGGTGTGCCCTTCGGTGCCAAGAACCTGTTCGACATTGCTGGAGTGGTCACCCGCGCCGGCTCAAAGATCAACCGAGACAATCCGCCGGCCACGCGCGATGCGACTTTGATCGAACGGCTGGAGGCGCAGGGCGCCATCTGCGTGGGCGCCCTCAAGATGGGCGAATATGCTTATGATTTCACAGGTGAAAATGTCCATGACGGACCGGCGCGCAATCCGCATGATCTCACCCATATTCCCGGCGGCTCGTCTGGCGGATCGAGCAGTTCCGTAGCGGCCGGGTTCGTGCCGCTATCGCTGGCCTCCGACACCAATGGCTCGATTCGCGTTCCCGCATCCCTGTGCGGCATCTTTGGCCTCAAGCCTACATTCGGCCGGCTGAGCCGGGCACGCACCTTTCCCTTCGTCGCTAGCCTCGATCATCTGGGCCCGATGACGCGCTCCGCCCGCGATCTGGCCCTTGCCTATGACGTGATGCAGGGGCCCGATCCCGATGATTCGAGCTGCAGCGAGCGTCCTGCGCAATCGATCCTGTTCGAGCTTGGGCGAGGGGTTGAGGGGCTGCGGATCGCTGTCGCCGGCGGCTATTTCACCCAGTCGGGTAATGCGGAAGCGTTCGAGGCCGTGGACCGTTGTGCGAGGGCTCTTGATGCCAGCGAGGTCGTCGAAGTCCCGCATGCAGAGATCGCTCGTGCCGCGGCCTTTCTTATCACCACCACCGAGGGTGGGGCGCTGCACCGCGAAAGGCTGCAGCGGCGCGCACATGACTTTGACCCAGCGGTGCGTGACCGCCTGATCGCCGGCAATATGGTACCTGCCACCTGGGTGGCCCACGCCCATAAGTTTCGCCATTGGTACCGTGCGGAGATGCACAGGATCTTCGAGCGAATCGATATTATCCTGGCACCAGCGACCCCGTGCCGGGCACCGCGTCTGGGCCAGACGACGATGGAAGTCGGCGGCCGGACGATGCCTGTGCGGGCCAATCTCGGGCTCTATACTCAGCCTATATCCTTCATCGGTTTGCCCGTCGTCACCGTGCCGCTATGGCAGGAAAACGAGAGGCTGCCGATCGGTGTTCAGATCATCGCGCCGGCCTGGCGCGAAGACCTCGCCCTTCGCGCTGCATGGGCGCTGGAAACGGCCGGGATCGCGCGTGCGCCGATCGCCAATCTGGGGTAAGTCTGATCAGAGGGGCTGGTTCAAGATCGTACCAGCCATCTGCCTCAATCCGGGGAATTGCATGTCGGCTTTGTTGCGATCGGCGGTGTTCGCGCTGATTCTTGCTTTTTCTGCGGTCTGTGTCCTTGTGGGGAGCCGACCTGCAGCCGCTATGGATTTCGAGCTCGCCACGCTCTCCTTCGACGGAAAATGCAAGAAGCACTGCCCGGACGTTATGGTCGCAACCGGCACCATGGACCTCGGCACGATGAATGGCTTCGTCACCTTCGCTCAAGGAGCGGCCGCAAAGGGGGCCAGCAATGTGCTGATCATCGATTCTCCGGGCGGTCACCTGATCGAGGGTCTGCGGCTCGGCCTCATCCTGCGCCGGCTGCAAACGACCGTCTTCGTCGGCCGTGTCGTGGAGCGCAACGGCGCAATGTTCGCCGTTAATGGCTCATGCATGTCAGCCTGCGTCTATGCATTGATGGGAGGCCGCAAGCGATTCGTAACGCTGGGGTCGCGCGTCGGTGTCCATCGCGAAATGCTGCCCAACAGCACGGGAAATGACCCGCAATCGGTGCTTCGCAGTGCCCAGCGCTTTCCCAAGATCGCAGCGATGCTTGTCGATTACAGCCGCAAGATGGGCGTGGATCCGGCCCTGATCGCGCTTGCCGAGCAATATGGGGCAGGGGGTATCCGCATGCTCAGCCCCGAAGACATAGCGCGTTTTCGCCTCGCCAGGGTTGCGCGCTGATTTCTGGCGCCTGTGCGGAATTGACCTTGACACTCCGCGAGCTGCCACGTAATCACCGCGCCACGCCAGCACGGTTCGCCGCGCTGGCGGGACGGGGGTGTAGCTCAGTTGGTTAGAGCGTCGGCCTGTCACGCCGAAGGTCGCGGGTTCAAGTCCCGTCACTCTCGCCATCCCGTTCAATAGGTTAGTGATCTCCCCCTCGGGGGAGTTTCAACTTTTCTCCTTTGCCAGTTTCAACGTTTTGTCCGCCTTCTGTTCCGTTCGGAGTTTCTGGCGCCCAATTCGGCGTGCTTCGTCCACACCACGAACAGTGGCGTTATCGATCGGCAGGTAAGACCGCCAGGACGATTTGTTTTGATCCATTGAATTGACAAGTTTGGTGGACATGGCCTCTGCTGAAGCGCCGACCGCCATCGATTCGACGGCACGCGATCTGCGCTTGTCCATGAGCCAGCGCTTTTTATCCTTGCCGACGATTGAGCGCCGGAGATCCGCAAACAAGTCAATCAGTGCATCCTTCGTGCAGCGGTTGCGCGTTGCCTGCCTGCCTTAATGCTCGGAGCGTAGCCGCGCGTCCAGAATATTGGAGCCGTGTCCATCAGCTAGACATGCAGACTGTAGACATAGGCATGGATGATGTGTCGGGTCCTTGGTGTCAGTGTGCCAATAGCGGCCTCGCCGGTCTTGCCTCGCTTGATGAAGAACCACCAATCAATTTGATCGCCGAGAATGTCTTCTAGCGTCAGAGCCCTGGCATCAACCGGCGCAAACCCGGTGGCCCATGCGACAGCATGATGCAGACAAGGCCCCGATAACCGGCTCGCCAGGCAGCTCTAGCAAAGCGCACGGCTTCGCCCTCTGTCCTTGTCTCTGTGCGACCCGATACCGACTTCTTGCGGATGGCGAGCGATGGATCTTCGCGTTTGCGACATCAGGGCCGCACGCTCGCAATGACGTTGTAGTGGGCTCGCCAGATCTTCATGGCGCGCCCCGCTTCACTGACGCCCTTCTGACGCATGACCCTCGGATACCACTTGTCGATCGCTCGAACGTGACCTTGCTTGGTGGCATATCTCCGAAACAGGGCTCGATATAATCCCAGCCGCGATCCCAATCCTCGCGGGTCCGACGCGCCTTAGAGGCCCATGTCGCAGATTGATGGAAACTCTCATAGCCATCCCCGACAGTACCTGGCGGAAAGACCTTGCGCGTGAAGGCCTACAAGCCTGTTACAGCGGCCTGGCAGCGGGATTCCACTGTGCAGCAATCTTGACCGCCTCAGGGTCGTCGGGGCCACAGGGAATGCACCTGAAGCCCTCTGCCCTCATCTGGGCAGTCGGGAACCAGTAGGCGCGGCCGTTGCGCACTATGTAATGCTGTAGGGCACCGATCTTAGTATCGAGGCGCGCCATTATCGCGTCGTCAAGGGATGCGGCGGGCAAGGGGGGCGTCTATGAGGCCCGACCGGCCGTCTATTCAAGCGTGGATGGCACGCATGTCATAGTTGTAGTTGTCGATAATAGGGTAGGGCGCGGAAAGCATGCGAGAAAGCAAAATATCAAGCGCATCATGATACACCGCGTCTAATTCTAGTGCGTCACCATAGAATGCAACGTCAGTTCCGGGCTGGTTTCACGTTACGCTCACGCCGTCGGCCGTATGCAATGTCGCAGAGTTAGCCGGTGCCGACTTACATCCGCGCCGCCAGGGCTCAGCCCTCCCATTGGGAGCGTCGGGGTTTTCCTTGTGACCTTTAAGATTCCGGCATCCTGTTTCAAGCTCGTCTGAGTCATTTTCAGCCAACGTCATGCACTTTTGCTGTCAAAGTCATGTAATATTAATTACGAAAACGGAAATTTTCTGTTGCGCAACTTAAAACAAATAAATATTTATTACGTTGACAGTTTACTGGCACACGGCGGTAGCTACCGACTTACAACGTGTACCATCAAGGGGCTGCCTTCGCAGGGGGCGGCCCTTTTATTTGTGCGCCCAGCATGGGCGCACTCTTGCGGGTGAAAGTCCCGTCGTGAGCTGGTCACAGCGAGCGAAGAGAAGCGCAACTGCGAGAGGGCGACCGATCGTGGGGAGGAAGCGTGGATCGAAGCTGCGGGCCGATGAACAAGAACCGGATAGAAGGCGGCGCCGACAGGGCGAGCGGGCAAGTAGCCGCGAAGCTCTCGTGACCAAAGGTCGGCGACGTAAATCCGGCGGTCGTGCAGTGAAGGAGTGCGTTCTTACCTGGGGAGATCTCGCGTTGTGCCTGAAAGGGCGACGGTATTGAGCCGGAGCGAGAAGTCAGCAGAGGCCGTATTAGCCGCAAGGCGAAGGGCCGAACGAGAAGGAGTGCTCGTTTCCATGCCGCTTGGCGAGGCGCTGCATCAGAAGCCCGGGGGATCGATCCCGGGGCGTGCCATCGTAGGGCCGGGTGAAGCCCTGCCCGGGATGGAGCGTGATGAAGCCGAACCGGCGCGGCAAGGGCAGGACGGCACAGGGCAAGGTCTGCTGTGGCAGGCTCTTGCGCGAGCGAACATGATGGAGGCGTGGAAACGCGTGAAGTCGAACGGCGGCAGTGCCGGCGTGGACGGGCTGACCATTACCGAGACCCAGGATTATCTGAAGGAGCACTGGCCGCGAATTCGGGCTGGGCTTCTGGATGGCAGCTACCGGCCCAAGCCGGTTCGCCGCGTCCAGATTCCCAAACCGGAAGGCGGCGTGCGCCAATTGGGTATTCCGACGGTGACGGACCGGCTGATCCAGCAGGCCTTGCTGCAGGTTCTGCAACCGTTGATCGATCCGAGCTTCTCTGAGCATAGCTACGGCTTCCGGCCGGGGCGCCGGGCGCACGAGGCTGTGCTTGCGGCGCAGCGCTATGTGCAGGAGGGGCGGCGGATCGTGGTCGATGTCGATCTGTCCCAGTTCTTTGACCGGGTGAACCACGACATCCTGATGGACCGGCTCTCCCGGCGGATCGGCGACAAGGCGGTGCTTCGTCTTGTCCGCCGCTACTTGGAAGCCGGCATTCTCGATGGCGGGGGGAACGTGGAGCGGCATGAGGGCACCCCGCAAGGGGGTCCCTTGTCGCCGCTGATGGCCAATGTGCTGCTGGACGAGGTCGACCGCGAACTGGAGAAGCGAGGCCACTGCTTTGCCCGCTATGCCGATGACTGCAACGTCTACGTCCGCAGTCGCCGAGCCGGAGAGCGCGTCTTGGCGGGACTACGCCGCCTCTACGCGGATCTCAAACTCCAGGTCAACGAGAGCAAGACGGCCGTCGCTTCGGCCTTTGGCCGCAAATTCCTGGGCTTCAGCCTGTGGGTTGCGCCAGGGGGAGTGGTGAAGCGGGCCGTGGCGAAGAAGGCGCGGCAAACCTACAAGCAGCGCATTCGGAGCCTGACGCGGCGCAGTGGCGGGCAAAGCCTCGAACAGGTGAGCGGAAAGCTTCGGGCCTATGTGCTGGGATGGAAAGGCTACTTCCAGCTGGCGCAGACGCCCAAGATCTTCGCCGAACTCGACGAATGGCTGCGACACAGGCTGCGCGCCCTGCAACTGAAGCAATGGAAGCAAGGCTCCACCATTTATCGTGAAATGCGGGCGCTCGGTGCGAACGAAAGCGTCGCGAGAAAGGTTGCCGCAAACTCAAGGCGATGGTGGCGTAACAGCCGCTTCGCGCTGAATGGCATCCTCACCATCAACACCTTCAATCGTCTCGGCGTACCAAAGCTCGCTTAACCTCAACTTCTCGAACCGCCCGGTGCGGACCCGCATGCCGGGTGGTGTGGGAGGGGCCGGTCAGATAATCTGGCCGCCCCTATCCCGATTGGCCGGATCGACTGCTGAGATCTGCGCAAATAAAAGGGCGAAAGGCCTATTCGACCTTTCGCCCCTAATTTGTTCTGGCTGCTACATCCATCGCGGATCGTAAAAGCGGCGCTGGCTGCGGTGTACCGAAGTAACTGCGGCGCTCGGCGGCTTAGGCGTCCGTAAAGTGATAGCGGCGCTACCGACTTACAAAAGTAAAAATAGGTATGGGGCTGACATACCTCAATAGGCTGACAAGATAGTAGAGTTGCTTTTATTGTATGTCGTGCAATGTGCACCTGGGGCCTGGCGGCTGAGCAACGCCATGCAAATATCCACGCCCACCAGAAGCGCGCTTGCCGGCGGGCGCTCCGTCGGGCGGCCCATGCGCCACAACCGTTTCTCAGACGCGGCCGAGGTCGTCCAGCCGGTGCTTGATTGCCAACGCATAAATCACACTCAGGACGTTGCGGTCGGAGAGACCGGGATCGCTGAGGGCAAGAAGCGAGGCGCGAACGATCTTCTGGCTGGATGCCCGCGGGCACTGGTCGACGACAAACTGATATAGGGCGTCATCCCGCAGCCCGGCGGTGGCACCGTCAACCAGGGCGGCATAAATGTGCTTCTTCTTATCGGTCATGAAGTGCTCGCTGATGGTCTCAGACAGCGGCTCCTTCTGTCATTAAACTGTCACATGCAATGCCCTGACCTACAGGGAGCGGCGTCCTGTCACAGCGCGGGCTTGGCTGGGGTAGCGGCCACGCGCGATTTGGCCGCGTTGGCATCGGAACCAAGTCGCGCGATCAGTGTTGGAGCTGCGGGTGGCTGCTCGACACGGCCCCCAGAGGCGGCCCGATTTCGTAAACATCAGGGAGAGATCGGGCCGCCATCTACGCCGCAACCCAATCCTCGACCTGCGTGCCCGCCAACTCGGCAAGAGCTTGATAAATGCGCCCCTGCACGATGGTGAGCGCTTGGGCCAGCCTTCGATGCAATGGCGAGCAGCTTCGCCCTGACCCTCCCAAAGCCAGCTGCAACGGCACGCTTCACATCATCGGCTGGTAAGAGTTTGGCCTTGGCCTCGTCCAGTTCCAAGTGTTTGAGTTCTGCAATGAGTAACTCTTTTCGCGCCTCGCTCTCTGTGCGGTGGGATTGTTGGCGCCTTTGCGACGATTGCCTTGGCCTTGGCGATGCGCTCCGCGTTTGCCATACGCCAGCCCGTCCCGGCCAACGCAGAATCGATCGTGCCGTCTGGGTTGGCCTTAGAATAGCCGCGCTCCAGTCGGTTGCGCACCAGCTTGGGTAAGCAATTTTCGCGATGAGCGAACTCGCGTTGGCAAACTTCGTTCATGTAAAAGCCTTTGTTGTAGGTGTTGCAGGGTGGAAGACTGGTGCGAATCTGTCCGCAAGATTGCACAGGTGTGGCAGGTGTCTTCCACCTTTATATCATTGAAATATTTACTTTATTTATAGAATGCGGGCACTGGGGACACCCTTTTGGCGGCGCCCCTGCAGATTTGGCGCGATACCCTCTTCGGAGGGCGACCTTTAGGACCTGACCCGCTATTTTTTCGGGGACTGGAACTTCTGGGCACGCGGGACGTTTAGGATGCGTCGCTTTCTCAGAGGGAATTTCAGATGAAAATCATACTCTCAGCCACGCTCGCTGCAGCGGCAATTGCCGCTTCCGTCGGAGCTTCGTTAGCAATGCCTATCGCGCCGTCAGCCGCGCCGTCGCTGGTGCAAGACGTTCGCGATCCGACTTGCAAACCGGTCAAAGGCCGGTGTCAGTGGTACGGCGTGCCGGGCGTACACCACGGGCCACAGTGGCTCAGGCAGCACGGTGGCGAGGGGCACATGGCGTATCATAAATCAAAGCATCGTTTGCCAGTGCACCACGATAGCATGTGACCTTGCACGGTGGCTCTTTGGGAGCCGCCGTATTCTTTGGGGTGACGTGCTTACCGCTGGACACGGCCACGTACTGTCTTTATGCCGCCGTCTGCATGCAGCTCTAGATTGCCTCTGCAGCCTCGCGTTCGTCATTTATCTCGATCTCAAGGTTAAGCTTGTTCGAGAACTTAATGCGCTGCTCCCATGGCAGGACGTTCGGCCGATTCACCTGGACGGCAGATGGCCACGTTTCTTGGATGCGTGAAAAGCCGAGTCGCCTTCTGTGTCGTTCATGGCGTGGCTGAAGGCAAAGGCAGTTGGTCGATGGTTCGGCCGAGGTTGCGGGCTGCGCGGCTAAAGTCGGACGTGACGATTTTGAGCATTTGAATCCTTTGCAAAAGCGCTGCCGTTATTACTCTCGGCGAGAGTTTGATCAATTTCCTGTAATATTTGAATGCTAGGTGATAGCTTGGACATGTCGAAACGCCCGGAGAGCATTCAAATGAAGCAGATCGCAATTACTTTAGTGTTAGCGGCAATGAGCCTGATCGGAATGGTAGGCGCTTCGCAAGCCGCGTACTACTATCACCATCATTACTATCACCACTATCATCACTATTATCACCATGACTACTACCATCATCATCACCACTACGGCTACTGATGATCTGAAACAGGCGGCTCTCATCGAGCCGCCTTTTTTGTGCTGACAGTGGCAGGGTGCCCGGGCCTCTAGCCCGGTTTGGCGATCCGGCGGGTTTCTTCCTTTT
>Ga0206796_1208_pt1 | contig 10888 bp, 3 predicted proteins | sample Alteio_BWOrgCont_68_FD_152895 | JGI IMG/M metagenome (GOLD analysis project Ga0206796, IMG submission 152895) | Enriched cells from forest soil in Barre Woods Harvard Forest LTER site, Petersham, Massachusetts, United States -... | ecosystem: Environmental > Terrestrial > Soil > Temperate forest > O...
CGCTCTCGGGCGTCATCAAGCCGGGCGGCTGGCGGAGGCTGAGCAGATGTACCGCCAGGTTCTGGCAATCGATCCGCACAATGCCGACTGCCTGCACCTGCTGGGAATGATCGCTTTTCAAACCGGACAGCTCGACTCGGCCGCGGGACTGATCGGCAAGGCGATTGCGATTCACAAAACAGCCGCGTCGTATCATTCCAATCTCGGAAATGTGCTGCAGGCCCAGGGAAGACTGGTCGAAGCTGGAGCATGTTATCGGAGCGCATTGGCACTGAAACCAAATCAGCCTGAAGTTCATGTGAACCTCGGCCACATCCTCCGGGCTCATGGAGAATCCGAAGCGAGCCTGGCCTGCTATCGGCGGGCTTTGGCGCTCAATCCCAACCTGGCCGAGGCGCGCGTGGCCGAATCGATGGCCCTCCTGCTGCAAGGGGATTTCACCACCGGCTGGCGTAACTTTGAAGCTCGCTGGATGACCAGGGACTACGACACGCCGGCGCGAACCTTTGCGCTGCCGCTGTGGAAGGGCGAACAACTGACATCGGGACGGCTGCTGATCTGGGGCGAACAGGGTATCGGCGACGAAATCATGTTTGCGGGACTGGTTCCGGATGCGATCCGTTCATGCGCACGCTGCGTGCTCGACTGCGACGCCCGTCTCAATCCGCTTTTTGCGCGCTCTTTTCCTGAAGTCCACGTGATCTCCGGGTACGATCCCGCCAGTGACAAGGAGCTTGAGATTGCAACCCACCTTCCCAGCGGCAGTCTGCCCGGACTCTTCAGAACCAGCATTGAATCATTTGCCGCCACGCGGTCGCCCTATCTCGCTGCCGATCCCATCAAGCGGAATCGCTTCCGCGCCAGTTACAACGACGGGCGAGTTCTCGTCGGGCTGGCCTGGCATACGAACAACAAGAAATCGGGGCGAAGCCGATCCATCGATCTCAAGATGTTGGCCCCGCTCTTCTCGCGAAGGGATATCCGCTGGGTCAGCTTGCAATATGGGGACCACAACGCGCTGGAGGGCCAGGCCGCCGGGGCCGGCGCACCTCTGGTCATTGACCGCACAGTCGATCAGTTCTCGGACATCGACACCTTCGCGGCGCAAGTATCGGCCATGGATCTGGTGATATCCATCGATAACTCCACGGCGCATCTGGCCGCGGCTCTCGGCGTCCCAGCCTGGGTTTTGCTGCCGTACGCACCCGATTGGCGTTGGCTCCAGGAGCGCATTGACAGCCCCTGGTACCCGGCAATGCGGCTCTTCCGGCAGCAGGCGATCGGAGACTGGCAATCCGTGCTGCGGCAAGTTGAGGCTGCGCTCGCAACAGCCTTTCATCATCCTTAAAGCATGTATCTTCGACTCATTGCATCTTCGGCAATCAACATTACCGGAACAGGCAGGGTAATTGATGAAACACCATAGAATCGTGATGAGGATCTTCGCCCTGACACTGCTCGCAATCGGCTTGCACGCGGCGGCAGCGCAGGAAAAAGTCCTGTATAGCTTCGGCGCGACCAGTGCCGATGGCGCCGACCCGTGGTTCAGCGGTGTGATCTTCGATGCCAAGGGTAATCTCTACGGCACAACCTATTACGGCGGCACAAACGACACGAGTTCTGGAGGAGCGGGTACGGTATTCGAGTTGGTGCAGGCCACCGGTGGCAATTGGACAGAAAAGACCTTGTACAGCTTCGGCGCCGCGGCTACGGACGGCTACGGCCCCTTAAATGGCCTGATCCTCGACGCCAAGGGCAACCTATACGGCACCACCTACCGCGGCGGCGCAAATAGCGACCGGGGGACGGTCTTCGAGTTATCGCCCGCAGTAGGCGGAAATTGGACGGAGAAAGTACTTTATAGCTTTGCCGACAATAGCGACGACGGGACCCAACCTTCCGCCGGCCTTATCTTCGACGCCAAGGGCAACCTATATGGCACAACGTCCAGCGGCGGAGCCCATGGCTTTGGGACGGCATACGAGTTATCGCCTACTGCCGGCGGTAAATGGACTGAGAAGGTCCTGCACAGCTTTGGCGCTACAACCGACGGCAAGGAGCCCAATGCCGGCCTTATCCTCGACGCCGACGGCGATCTCTATGGCACCACCGACCTCGGCGGCACTTACGGCACCTCAAGTTCCGGCGGCTCGGTCTTCGAGTTGACACCCGACACGAGCGGTGACTGGACAGAAAAAGTGCTACATAGCTTCGGGGCAAGCAGCACCTCCGGCCCCTTCCTCAACGACCGTTTGATCATGGACGGCGCGGGCAATCTCTACGGCACAACGGAACAAGGGGGCTCGACTGGCGGCAATGGTGCGGTCTTCGAGTTGACTCCGGCAGCGGGCGGAACTTGGACGGAGAGAGTGCTGTACAGCTTCGGCGCCACCGGCACGGACGGGACCGACCCATGGGCCGGCCTGACCTTTGACGCAGCAGGCAATCTCTATGGCACGACCGAAAACGGCGGAGCTTATGGCACTGGAGCGGTCTTCGAATTGATGCCCGCGGGCGAAGGCGCATGGACGGAGAAGGTGCTCGAAAGCATTGGCGCCGACAGCATGGACGGAATCAGGCCTGCGTCCAGCCTGATCTTCGACGCCAAGGGCAATCTCTATGGCACGACGATGGGTGGCGGCGCCCACTACTCCGGCAGCCAGGAGACCGGGGGAACGGTGTTCAAGATCGCATTCACCACGGTGGCGACACCGGAGTTTTCGCCCTTCGCGGGCACTTACGCAGGCGCCAGGACTATAACGATTGTCGACGGCACGCCAGACGCAATCATTTACTACACCCTCGACGGCGACGCCCCGAACGCTAACTCCAACAAGTACACCGAACCCATCGAGGTGTCCGAGTCTGAGACCGTGAAGGCCATTGCCGAAGCCACCGGCCTTGCGAAGTCTGCTGTCGCAACGGCCACCTATGTTATCGAAGAGCGCACCGCAACGCCGAAGTTCTCGCCCGCCGCGCGCATTTCCGCCGCGGCGCAATTGATCACGCTCAGCGACGCGACCAACCACGCGGTAATTCGATACACCACCAATGGGACCATCCCCACATCCACCTCGGCCCGATACACCACATCCATCTACATCGACAAGACCACTACCATCAAGGCAATTGCCATTGCCAAAGGCTATCTCGAAAGCGCGCTCGGTTCGGCGGCTTACAAGATTGAGCCGCGTGCGGCCACGCCGGAGTTCTCGCCGCCGGGACGAACCTACACTAAGGCTCAATCGGTAAGGATCAGCGACGCCACCGCGGGCGCAACAATTTACTACACCAGGAATGGGACGACGCCTACGACTCTTTCTAACCTGTACAGTGAGCCTATCACCGTTTCTTCAACCGAGAAGATCGAAGCCATTGCTGTCGCCAAAGACCACACGAGGAGCGCGGTCGCTTCGGCGAGTTACACCATCAACCTGCCGACAGCCGCGACACCGGCGTTCCCCCGCTGGCCACGGCCTGTTTTTATCTTCTTGAATTTGCGGCACGACTGAAGTTGTGCACTGTCACAATGACGGTCTTCACCAGAGTTTATCTAAGTTGAATTGAAGCTAATCGAGTTGACTCACGAACCAATCGTGTTGTTGGCGTGGCACGGGCACGCCTCGCCTATGCTTTTCGACTCATGCGAACCATTTCCTGGGTAATTACCTTATGATTGACGTAGTTATATGGAGGAACGCTTCTTCCTTGAAGAATAGATAAAGCCAATTCGATGATGCGTGGACCGTATTCCTGCACCTCATGCGAAACGGTGCCGACAATCGGGCTTCCCGGCGCCACCATTTCATCAACCATCTCTCCCAGGTAGTCCTGCCCAACAATGGCAACGTGCCGCTCGCGGCCGGCGGCACGCACGGCCTCGAGTGCGCCGAGAGCGCTGGTGTCTGTATGGGCAGCAATCAGGATGTGTTTATCCTTGGGACGCCTGGCGAGAAACTCGACCACGACTCTATAACACTTCTCTCGCATGCCGCGGCCGTCCATGCGTACGAAACGGTCCAACGGAATCCCCGGCAATCTGGTTTGAACTCCATCCAGGGATCCGGTGATGCGACTCTGCACCAGTGTTCCAGCTTCTTCCAGGTCGAGACCCAGAACCCAGTCCACTTTACCGCCCCAGTTATCGCTCGCATAGCCAGCAAGCAACTCGCCGGCCTCGAGACCGGCTCTGTAGTTATCCACACCGAAATAGGTCGCGTGCGGATGAGGAATATCTATGGCGATTAGCGGTATGCCCGCAGCCGCAATCTTATCCGCGATGACCGGTGCGACTCGACGGTCAACCTGAAACTCTATGATCAAATCAACTTTGGCCTTGATAAGTTCTTCCGCATTCTTCAGTGCGGTTGCTCCATCGTATCTGTTATCCAAGACGATGAGCTCGATTCCCGACGATGCAACCGCTGCCCGAAGGCTTGCCGTGACCGCTTCAGAGAAAGGCATGTCGACACTCTGGCTGCCGAACCCGAAGCGCAACTTGGTTGGAGCGTTCACGTGGCGGTACAGGCCGTCGTTGGTCTTTGAAACGTATCCGCGATGATTCAGGGTCTGCAGAACCCGATAGACAGTGGTTTTTGAAAACCCTGTGCGATGATAGATTGCCTCGATCGACACCGGCGCTTTCTCGGCCTGCAATAACTCCATAATGTCCAGTGTCTTGGAGACAATGGGGATCAAATACGAATACTTTGTCATGCCTCGGGGCTTGTTTGTGTTATTAGCCATCGGGCGCTTCTCCGATTGTGGCGCAAAATGAAGTGGTCATCTACCGGTGCGTTTGTTAGAAGGAATTATAGCCGACCAAGCCGGCCAATTCTGTCACGGCTTTGTCATTTCGCAGGCCGTGAAATCGCATCAAAATGCGGAGGACGCTGCCTCAAGACTTAGAGTTTGATTGCCTCCATGCAACGGGTGTTCCTGACCTTTCCAATACAGCGCGCCGGTGACTCCCGCCGGCAGGTCAACGTCGAATTGAGCACGCTCAGCCCGGCGCCGGTAACGGACCCTGATTGTGCCGTCCGGATGAGGCATCGCGGCATCGAATGACTGCAGATCGCCTGGGTGCGGCGAGATTCGAATCCCGGCGAAGCCAGGGGCTGCGGGGCGAATTCCGGCCACGATCGTCAACAGGTCATAGATGGGGTGCGCGCTCCATGCGTGCGTATCCGACCGTGTGGGATCGGCGTATTCGGGAGTTGTGGTCAGGCCCGCGTCAAGCATCTTGCGCCAGGGTTCCAGTGTCCCAAGATAGGCTTGTCCTGCATCTACTTTGTCGATCGCGCGGGAAAGATAAAACTGATAATGATAGCTCACCATCGCTACCGCACTCGTTCCCAGTTTGTCGCCCTGTTTGAAACCGACGATCTTTTTCATAACATCGAGCTGATCCTTGAGAGGAATGGCATCGGTAAGAATTCCATAGATGTTGGTGTGTTGACTGTAACTGTCGCGATCGGGAGAATCTGCCAGCAATCCCTGGCGCTGATCCCAGCAGGTGTCATATACGGCTTTCGCCGCCTTCGCCGCAATGGTCCGATATCGACTGGAAAGCGATTTGTCTCCGAACGCATCTTCCAACTCAGCCGCGTTCTGGAGCGCATCGACGAACAGGAGCGTGACCAACGCGGATCTTCCCTTGGAGTCAGTCCGCGGGAATCCCCTGATCCCGCGCGGCGCGTCAATAGCGTTCCAGTAGGGAAGCTTCTCAAGAAATCCATCTTCAAGCTGGCGCTCAAAGAACCATTGCAGGATAGGCCTGGTTCTTGGAACTAACTCCCTGAGGATTGTCTGGTCTCGCCGATACATCCAGTAGTCGTGCAACATATCGATGTAGCTCAACGAGAAGTTGGGAATGAACTGCTGCAGAAGGCTTGGATAGCGGCTCTGGGTAAGACCCTCAGGCACCCTCGATTGATCGAATGCATGCAGCGCCTGTCGCGCCAATCTATCGTCGTCCGCCACGGTATAGGAAATCAAAGATTGGATGCGAGTATCATCGACATACTGCAGTTGCTCCCAAAATGGGGTGTCCATATAGGTTTCGCGCGCATCCAGCCTGGCGGTGCGCCAGCAAATGTCCCAGATCTTTCCGAGGTCCGGATCGCTGGAACTGAACGTTGCGCGCTGCTCAAAAGGATAGGCGCTGAAATAGACGCGAAGCCCCTCCAGGTTGAGCGGCGAATCCGCTGTCTTGACATGGAGTTGAAGATAGCGCCAGGTTCTAGGCCAAAGCGGGGTAAAGTGCCGCGCCGATCCACCGTCGGGCAGAAACTGGTCAAATAGTCCTTTTACCTTGCGGTTTGCGACTTCGTTGCGATTTCCCCTTCTTTGCTGCTCGTCGTAAAGCGCTTCGGTGTATCCGATGTCGATTTCAGCACCGCTCCCGCCACTCACCTCCAACTCCGGAAACCCGGAAACCATGGTCGAGTGATCCAGCAATATCTCAACGGTGGTGTTCGCCGGCACCATAACGGGCTTGGTTGGGAAACACTCCGCGCCTTGGAGATTGGAGCGGACTACCTTTCCGGCGCCCACTTCGCGAAACTCCATTTGCGGAAGATTGTCTGGAATGAGAAACCATCGATTGTGAGATTCCCGGCCCGTGGAGACCGCGATGTTATCGGACGGATAAATCGTTCCGCGCATCGCGCCGGCTGCAGCCATCCATCTTGAACTGGATGAGCTGGCCGGCTGAAACCAATCCCAATCGTAGAGGCGGCCGTCCAGTCTTTCGCCGGGGTCGGCCGCCCAATAGAACATGAACCCGTTGCCCACGCGGGGAATGAAGCTCTCGCCGGCCTCTTCCTCAACCTGCCATGTGGAATTTGTGTTCGCCACCGACTCCGCCGCGCCATCGCCCTGAATTAGAAAGGCCGTGCGATCACTGATAACCGCCAATGGCGCGTAATCCCCGAAGTTCCACACCGTCGCGGCAACGGTGTTTTCACCGGCGTGCAGCGCTGGCGCCAGATCGAATGTTTCATAACGCCAATGCTGCAGGTCTCCCTTGGCCGGGCCCTCGCCGATGCGGGACCCGTTTACCAGCAGGGCAAATCGGCTGTCGGCACTCACTTCGACCTGGAAGTGCTCCGGTTTTGCGTCCAGATGGATGACTGTTCGAAAATGAAAGATGCCTGCTTCGCGCAAAGGAGCTGTGGGATGTGTGATCCATTCTGCAGTCCATTGCGTCCGGTCGTCGGGACTCTGGCCCCGACCCTCGGCGGCTGCCAAACTCCGGCCGCCGGCTAGAACTGCAAGAGCGCCAAGCACTGCGCAACGCAGTGCGTAGCGTCCGGTCATCATCGCCACAAAGGATTCCAAACCAGAGGTCCCTTCAAAGCCAAACCGTCAGGCGACGAACAAGAGCAGCCCTCGTTCATCGAGAACCAGGCATGCACGAAAGGTGTGATAACCGATCCGCCACGTGCGGTCGTTGCAGAGGCTGGAGTCTCGCCCAGGTCAATCAACGGCGCAAGGAGTTGCAGGCGTTGCGCCTTCCGGTTGTCGTCAGATTCGGAATTATTCCATAAGCAAAACAATTACGCAAGATTGGGGCCGTGCTTCACGCGGAAATGAACGTCCATTTCGGAACCACTCGGTTTTATCCCAGGAATCGATCCACAACCGCTACCTGTCCACCCCAAGGGCCGGCTCGCGACGTTCACTCCACAGGGCCTTTAATGTGCAGACGCGATCGGCCCCTCTCCTCTCAGGATCGAAGAAACAGGCGGCTTCGAGAGACAATGTGTCGAGAGGAAACGATCAATTCCATTCCCAAAATGGAACGCGCGTACACGTTCGTTTCGTCCACTTTCGGGGCACAAATTCCTGGCCAGTCCGGCCCGGCATTCGGTCGCCTAAAAACACTTGACACCGCTTAAATCCGAGTGCTAGAGTGCCGAGCGAGTTCAAATGAAGAACTATTTCGCAGCCGAGTCCGCCAGCAGCAGTGTCTGTCATTGCCGGCGGCGGGCATGCGGCGAAATCAAGTGGGAGAGTCAGAGACGATCTCGACTGAAAACCTTTTCTTGGGCGGCTGCCCGATCAAGATGGGGCGGACGGCGGTTTGGAAATCACCGAAATTGAAAGTTACCGGATTCAGACCACACTGAGCAGCGGCAATGGCTCGGAGAAGAGTGAAAAGAAGAGGAGAGAGGGCATGCGTTTTTCTGTGAGGCATATGTTGGCGGCGTGCATACTTCTGTTGCTTGGAGGTGTGGCGCAGGTATGTTGCGCGCAATTCAACAGCAGCGTGGAAGGCACAATCAGCGACCAGACCGGAGCGGTGGTGCCAAACGCTCAAATCACCCTCCATAACGTGCAGACCGGCATCGACCTGCAGGATAAGTCGGAGGGTTCGGGTTCCTTCCGCTTCAACGGCGTCGGACCCGGGGACTACCAGGTAATCGTCCAAGCGACGGGCTTCCAGCAGAAAGTCACCACCGTGCATGTGACCCAGGACCAGGTCGCGTCAGTCAATGTCTCGCTTGCGCTTTCCGGAGCCACTGCGGTGGTGAACGTAACCGCCGTCGCGGATCAACTGAACCCCGACGAGACCCGCCTCGAAACCACTCTGGAGTCGGAGCAGATTGGAAACCTTCCGCTGCAGAACGGCAGCATCCTGGAGACGGTGCGGACCGCGCCCGGAGTGACGGGAATCGATGAGGATCGCTCACTCAGCCCGGTCTCAATCAATGGCAATACCTTGTACGCCCAGGCCAACGGGCGGCCCAACTCCGGCAACACCTATCAGTTGGACGGCGTCAGCATCCAGGACAACACCGATTACGCCAGTGGTGTTAACCACAACGTGACCTTCATGCCTGCCGAAGACATGGTCCAGGAGGTCGCTCTCGAAGTGAACTCCTACTCCGTCGATTACGGCTCCTCCAGTTCTATGAGAGTCAACATCACCACCAAGGGCGGCACCAACAAGTTCCACGGCACTCTCGGCGACCGCTATAGCGGACGCGGCCTGAATGCGACCGCCGACTTCGCATCTCCTGAAGCGCCAAACTCGCGCCGCTGGTATACGGCAAGCGTAGGAGGCCCGATCTGGAAGGACAAGACGTTCTTCTTCCTCTCTTATCTTCACCAGACCCAAACTTCCTCGTCCAACAGCCTGGTGCAATATGCCACTAATGACTTTACCGAGACCTGGGCGCCCGCGAATTATCCCAACAGCGCAAACGTCAAGAACCTTCTGGTTCCATTTCCCATTGGCAGCGGCACCAACGGCCAGGTCGCGACCACGGGCGTGTCCGGTGTACTCGATTACGCGTCGGATCTGTTTTCGACAAGCACTCCAGGCGTCTGCGCGGTGCCGGTCTACAATGCTCTCTTCGGCACCCAAATCGGCAGCCATTCCATCCCCTGCGGCTTGGCGGTCACGGACCAGGGCCCCTTCAATCAATCTCCCAGAGTCAATGGCTTCCAGGTCGACGGCCGCATCGATCAGTACTTCCGCGGCGGCCTGGATCGCGTATACGCTGACTACGTGCTGGAGCCCCAGATTTCCGACTTCATCTGGTGGCGGCCGGGGTTTAACGCCCTCACTCCGGGCGGTTCGCACTACTTGAACTTCAACTACACCCACATCTTCAACCCCGCCCTGATCAATCAATTCTCGGCGAGCTATCTTCGCTTCTACAACTCCTTCACCTCCAATGCGGCCAACGTGATCCCCTTCCTGACCCTCCTGATCGGCACCGGAAATTCTGCCACCGACTACTTCGGTACGCCGGCCGACCCAGCGTGGCAAAAGGACCACAACATCGTGTTCCACGACGATGTGACCTGGACCCACGGCCGGCATAACTTCAAGGCCGGATTCACGGCAGCAAGAGAAGATGAGTACGATAACAATGCTGGCTGGCTGGCCAAGGCCGAGACCCCGCTCTACCTCGGCTGGAGCGCCCTGTTCGACGACCATCCACTTGATTACAACCTGAGCACCTTGTCAGGCAAATCCGGCCAATTCCTGCCGCAGATATCCGGAACCCAGGTAACACAAGTCGGGCTTTATGCCCAGGATGAGTGGAAGGTCAGGCCCAACCTGCTGCTCTCGCTCGGCCTGCGCTGGGACGATTACGGCAACCCAACGCCCTATGGGGATGGCTCGCTCCCATTCATCAACATGGTGTCGCCTTCCGGCTCCACGCTACGGGAGAATATCGTCAGCAATAACATCTCCACCGCCCAGGTTTCCAACGCATTCACCAACGGACAGAGGCTGAACTTCCTGCCCCGCGTCGGCTTTGCCTGGACGCCCAAACCGGCGCGCAAACTCACCATTCACGGCGGGGTTGGAATTTATCAGGATATGTTCGACGTCGGCGGTGTGGTCGCCGGCCTCACTTCCAACTCGCCCAGCACTCTGTCCCTCACCTATGCCACCTACAACCCCGCGCCGCTCAACGACGTTGACCCGAACAACTACTATGGCGTCACAGGCTGGCAGTCCCCTCCACCGTGGGGAGAAACATACTCCCACCCCGCCATCAAGCCCACGGGCGTTGATTCGCATGGTGAGGTGATCCTCAACGAGGGCGGCAAACCGGTCACGCTCACCAGCAACCTCACGGGTGTGAATCCCAAGCTGAAGCCGCAAAGCACGTCCCTCTACAACGTGCTGGTTGAAAAGGAACTCAAGAACAACCTGGTGGTCGGACTGGGCTATTCCGGTTCTCTGTCGTGGGGCCAATACGCGAGCGGTGACTACAACACCGTCCCCGGCGACTTGATTGCAAATAACAACAAGCAGTTGCGCCTGTCGCCGGAGTTTGGCTCCATCTCAGAGAAAACCAACCTCACCCACGGCAACTACAACTCCCTGCTGATCACCATGCGGCAGAACTATCACCGCCTG